>Ga0196976_1001149_pt1 | contig 13002 bp, 11 predicted proteins | sample S3v_513CmetaG_FD_148644 | JGI IMG/M metagenome (GOLD analysis project Ga0196976, IMG submission 148644) | Soil microbial communities from Anza Borrego desert, Southern California, United States - S3+v_5-13C | ecosystem: Environmental > Terrestrial > Soil > Desert | place: USA: California...
GTGCACAACACACCGCCCGCAGCCGAGACCGACCCGACCGACGTCCGGGCACTGATCCATCTGCTCGACGCTGCGATCCAGCATGAGTTGTGGGCGGTCCAAGAGTGGGCGCTTGCATCCGGCGACCCCACCACGCGGGCGGACGCGCTGCTGGCTGCGACCCAGCGCATGGATGCCGCCCGCGGGGCCGTCTCAGCCCTGCGACAGGAACTGCTGGAGGCAGACCCGGCTCCGCCGAGATCACCAACCTGACCAGCACACTCGGGAGGGCCGCATCAGCCAGGCAAACCCCCGCTGCGCCGCCGACCGTCGCGCCCGCGGTCCGCACCGTCGCCTGACCTGGGGACCGCCGCACAGTCCACCTCGACAAACCCCCATCAACATCCCGGGGATTCCTGGATCAAATCCCCGGGAACCCGGCACCGGAGCATCACGCCGGTGGGTCGGCGCGCTGTTCAAGGTAGGTTGGGAGCCGCTTTGCGGAGCCCCGCGCGCGCCGTTGCAGCTGCGGGCATAGCGTGACCGGGCATGGAGCTGCCCGCGGCACAGCCGACACTCCGCTCGTTGCGTACGTTCATGGACGGTGCGCACGTCGCCGCTCCGGGAGAGGTCCCGGAACTCGCCACGCGGGCCGCACAGGCCGCCGGGTGGTCCGCGCGGCTGTACATGGCCGACTTCGAGCAGCGACTTCTTGTGCCCCTGCCTGCGCCGTCGTTGCCGCCGGGGGAGGTGCTGCCAATCGAGGGTACGTTGGCCGGGCGGGCTTTCATGCGCTCAGAGCCCCTCGCGGTGCCGGGAGCCGCGGTCCTGTGGGTGCCGCTGCTCGACGGCATTCACCGGCTGGGGGTCATCGAGTTCACGATGCCGGACGGAACCGATCTCGCTGCGGAGGAGACCGAGGACCGATACACGCTCTTGGCGCACGTGTACGGACACATGATCGCTGGGAAGTTGCCCTACGGGGATGCCCTGGCAATTCACGCACGTCGCAGAAGCCGCACAGTCGCCTCCGAGCTCCTGGCCTCACTACTGCCGCCGCTGACCTTTGGGTGTCCAGGTCTGGTCGTCTCGGGGATCCTCGAGCCGTGCTACGACGTCGCCGCCGACGCCTTCGACTACAGCGTCATCGACAAGACGGCCTACCTAGCGATCTTTGACGCCACCGGCCACGACCTACGCGGTACGACGGTCGCCGCAGTCGCGCTGGCAGCCTGTCGCAAGGGACGACGCGACGGACGGGGCCTGGTCGACACCGCCAACCTGATCGACAACGCGATCCTGGAGCTTTGGGGCGGCCAGCTCTTCGCCACTGGTCTCTTGGCGGAGCTTGAGATCGCCACCGGCCGCCTGCGCTATCTCGTCGCGGGCCATCCGCCGCCCTTCGTCATGCGCCGGGGCAGGGCGGTGAAGGAGCTCGTTGGGGGCCGCCGGATCCTCTTTGGGTTGGGCGATGGCGCCGTCGTGGTCGCCGAGGAGTGGCTGGAGTCCGGAGACTGGGTGGTCATGTATACGGACGGCGTCGTCGAGGCCCGCGATGCCCAGGGCACGTTCTATGGTCGCGAGCGACTGGAGGATCAGTTCCGGCGCACGGCGGCTGCCGGCTTCCCGGCTCCCGAGACGCTTCGCCGCGTGATGCACGAGGTACTGGACCACCAGGGCGGCGTTCTGCAGGATGACGCGTCGATCCTGGTTGCCCAGTGGGCTTCCGGGGAGGAGGACCAGTTGGCTGCGTCACCGGGCCGCTCCTATGAGGCCCGGCGCCTGCGAACAGGAACGGACCGCGCCCGTTCGCCGCTCGACACCACGACTTCGGTGAATGGGGCCTCCGCCTAGGCGCCCCCTGTTCGATGGGCCGCCAGAATTCCGTCAAGTCGCTCCGCCCGGGCGGCCGAGGCGTCCCGACGGCGGCGGGCGGCAAACTCGAGCTCTTCGGCGGCGATCAGCCCCTGCGTCCCGGTCTCACCCGCCTCCGACACGTTCGCCGCGAGAAGAACCACCCTCGCGTCTGCGAGCTGGCGGTCGGCCAACGACCACTCCTCTGCCGCGAGGGCTCGATCGTCAGCGGCTTGCATCGCCGCTGCCCGCAACTGAACCTCCTCATCGGGCGTGAGCGACGCCGCATTGGCGCGCAGCCGCTCCAGGGCCGTTGGCAGACGCTCGCATGTGCCCTGCGGCGGACGCGCACCGCCCGCAGGTACCCCCGCCCGATCAAGGGTCTCCAACACCGCGGTGAGCCGGCTGACCTCAGCCTGTGCTGCATCCCGTGCCTCGCCCGCCTGCAGCAGCGGCTTTCGGGGCAGTGTCGTGATCTTGCATAGTGCTTGCAAGGAGGCTCGTTGATGTGGGCCTAGAAGGTCACGTCGAAGTCAGCGGTCGTCATGGCCTGGACCGCTGCCGGTTCGCGCCCGGTCGCTCCCGCCGCCGCGGCGAGACCGGTTACCACGGCCTGCGCCAACGACTCCGCACTCACCGTAAGGATTGCCTCGACGGTCCCCCGCGGGCCGAGGGACAGCGCGGGGTGGTAGGGCCTGAGCCCGTCGAGGAGTTCGTCGGCCGGCTCCCCCGTCGTGTCGAGGTCGACGATCACGTTGTAGTCAGTGGTCATGGTCCCCTCCGTCGGCGGCACTGCATGGACCCCACCCAGTAGACCGCAGCCGCATCATGACGACGAGTGCACCGTATGAGGGCGGTGAACGACGCTCGGCTGTGTCCTTCCAGGCTCCCATCGCCGCACGAGGCACACCAGCGCGGACCGCCGGGTCCGCGGCAGCCTTCGGTTGCCGCTGGTCTGTTTCCGCCGCAGAGTCCGGACACAGGGCCGGTCCTGGTCCACCAAGCGCTGTCACGGACGCCCCGAACGAGGTGAAGCTCCCGTCGAGGTCGCCCGCAACGCTTGCAAGCACCCCGGCTTTCGTCCAGGAGACGGTCGCCGTCGCCGCCCCGGAGGGTGGACGAAAGAGCAAAGGACTCCTCCATCTCGATCTGCCCTTCACAGGCTGCGGGCCTGCGCTTCCGGGAACTCATCGAGGACGGTCCGCGCGTGGCACGCGGGCTCCGAAGGCCGACGACTCCTCACGGTCTCGAGGCTTTCCCACAGCCGCACGCGGGGCAGAGTTCGACGAAGCGCTGAGCCCAGACGAGGGCGTTGGACGTTCGGTGCCAGAGGCATCGGGCATTACCACGTCACGTCCTGCGGTGGCCCGGGCCTGCCCAGGAGGTAGCCCTGGCCCATGTCGCATCCGAGTAGGCGGAGCGACTCTCGCTGCGTGGCCCGCTCGATCCCCTCAGCGACCGTCATGGCGCCGAGGGCGTGCGCGAGCTGAACAATCGCGAGGACCAGGGAGGACGCCTTAGGGTCGACATCGACGTTGTCGACGAACGACTTGTCGATCTTGATGATGTCGATCGGGAAGTCCTTGAGGTAGGCCAGGGATGAGTGGCCGGTCCCGAAGTCGTCCAAGGCGACCAGAACCCCGAGCTGGTGCGCGGCGCGCACGTTCGCCATCGCCGCGACGGGATCGCGAATCACCGCAGTCTCGGTGATCTCCAGGCACAGCGCCGACGCCGGCAAGCGAGCCGTTCGCAGTGCAGCTGTTACGTCGTCGAGAAGGTCGGTCCGGCTCAGCTGTTCGGCCGAGACGTTCACCGTGACGATCAGGCGCCCGTCCGCGGAGGCATGCCAGGCGGCGGCCTGGGCGGCGGCCCGGCGGAGCATGTAGCGCCCAAGCGGCACAACAACCCCCGTGCGCTCGGCGAGCGGGATGAACTCCGAGGGCGGGATCGGTCCGTCGACAGTGTGGGTCCAGCGACACAACGCCTCAAAGCCGACCACGACGCCGGTCGTCAGGTCGATGATCGGTTGGTAGTACGCGTGCAGCTGCTCCCGTTTCAGGGCATCCCGGAGCGAGCGGGCGTTTCCGCGCTCGCGGATGACGGTCGCAAGGGAGCTGGAGGACTCCTGGGAGAACCAGGCGACCAGAAGGCCGATCAGGCAGAACATGACTCCACGAAGGACCCAGGCCCACGTCTGCTGCGCAGGGCCCGCCAGGTCGTTGACGGGCCGAAGCGGCCCGGCGAAGAGCCCGGCGACGACGCCAGTCACGATCGCCCCGCGCCATCGGAAGCGATTCGCCGCCATGACTACCGGCAGGTAGTAGGCGTGGTAGATCCCGCTGGCGTGCCCCGCGAGGCGGAACGTCAGCAGCGTGATGATGACGACCTCGAGAGCGATGAGCGCAATGGCGGGTCCAGGACCGGTCTCGAAGAGCCCACGGCGCAGCCAACCCCGATGTGCCGCTCGCCGGCCGCTCCGCTGGCCCCGGCGGCGGGACAACGGCGAGTGCGTGGGCTCGAGGGGAGCGTTGAGCACCCTGCCCGGACGACCTGCCTCGCTTCCCGCACTGATCCGGCCAGGCATCACCTCGGAGCGCACGCTGGTCCTCACGGCGACCTCCGTCGGGGGGGCGGGGTCCTGGTCCAGATCACGTTGGCGAACCCTCCATCACTTCATCGGATGCGAGGACCCGGACCATGAGGCCAACCGATGTCTGCACTGGTCGGCTCCCGGGGAGCACCAGCGCGCGGCGGTAGCCGACCTGCACCAGCCACGGCCAGACGTGCTCAGGCGGTCCGGCGATCGAGATCGCCCGGGTCGCGAAGGATCCAGCCCTCCCAAGCAGCGCGTCGCCCGGCATCGACCCATGGATTCATCCGGCGTCGCCCCCCCAGGACTGGTGCCAACGCCGGTAGCCGCGCCCGAGCAGGAGCGGGGGATTCAGAACGACGGCGACCCTGCTGGCGGACACGGTTGCGATGGCAGCCGGCCACTTGCCGTGCAGCGGACCTAGGTCACCACTGCCTCTCCGCACCCGAGCCAGCTGCGGCCGCCGCCCACGCGTGCCCGCGGGGCGGCGAGGGGCGGTCAGGTTCGGACGAGGACAGGCGCACCTTCCGCGCCGGGCTCTTTGCTGAGCCATGGCACCAGGTGTGCGGCCGGCTGAGGGCGGGACCACAGGTAGCCCTGTCCGAGGGGGCACCCGGCCGCGGCGAGGGCTGCCGCCTGGGCGTCAGTCTCGACTCCTTCACCAACCAGTCCCAACCCCAAAGCCGTGGCCATGCCGATGATGGCGTGAACCACGGTGGCCGCTCGTCGGTCGTCGCGCATGGACGCCACGAAAGTGCGATCGATCTTGAGCGCGTCCACGGGCAGATTGATGAGCTGCTGAAGCGAGCTGAACCCCGTGCCAAAGTCGTCCACGGCGATCCGCACTCCCAGAGCGCGCAGGGCCTGGAGGTCGTCCAGGAGCGACTTGCCGACCTTGATCAGGTGCGTCTCGGTCAGCTCGAGCACGAGCCTGCCCGGCAGCAGTCCGCTCTCGTCCAACGCGCCGACGACGGTCTGGACGAGCCCCGCCCTGCTCAGTTGACGTCCGGAGACGTTGACGTAGATCGAGACCGATGACTCGGGCAACATCGTCATCTGCCGGCACGCCTCTCGAAGGATCCAGGCGCCGAGGTCAACCATCAGGTCGGTGCCCTCCGCGACGTCGAGCCACTCGCCTGGCAGCAACAAGCCTCGCTCGGGGTGTTCCCAGCGGACCAGTGCTTCCAGGCCGACCACGCTTGATCCGGTGATGTCCACGACGGGTTGGTAGTGGAGGACGAACTGCTCCTCCTTGAGGGCCACTCGCAGTGCGTGGTCGAGTTCCAGATGCCGACTGGCCCGGGCAGCGAGGGAGCTTGCGAACCGCTCGACCCGTGCACGACCTCCATCCTTAGCCGCGCACATGGCAGCGTCGGCGTGGCGCATCAACTGGTCGGGCGTGGAGTCCGGGTCAGCGACCGCCACTCCAATAGAGGCGGTCATGGTCACCTCGTGCTCGCGCAGCCGGATCGGGACGCTGATCGCCGCCAGCAGGCGGTTCGCGACCGCGAGCGCTTCGGCTTCGCTAACACCAGTGCAGCACACGACGAACTCGTCGCCGCCGATGCGGGCCACGGTGTCGTCAGCTCGAGCGACCGCCTGGAGCCGTGCAGCCACGGTAGAGATCACCTCGTCGCCCGCAGCGTGCCCGAGTGAGTCGTTGACGTGCTTGAAGTTGTCGAGGTCGAAGAACAGCAGCGCCACGTTCTGCGCGGCGCTTCGGGCGTGTCTGAGCGACCTGTCGATGCAGCGCTGCAGGAGCTCTCGGTTCGCCAGCCCGGTCAAGTCGTCGTGCAGCGCCTGGTGGGCCAGATGCTGCTCCATGTCCTTGCGCGCGCTGATGTCCAGGAGCTGAACGGTCAGCCACTCCCGGCCGACGTCGTCCTCGTGGTCCATGTTCGCCACTGTGGCCACTACCCACCGCAGCCCCCCGGACGGAAGGCGCAGCAGGAGTTCACCCTCCCACTCCTCCAGTTGCCCTGAGCGCAGCTTCTCGAGCTCGCGGTCCAGGAGCGGGTGGTGGGAGGTGTCCACGAACTCCGACCACGTGGTCCCGGCTAGCGCACCTGCTGGCGCGTCGAGCAGCTGGTGCGCCGCGGGGTTGGCGCGGCCGATGACCAGCCCGTCGGATCTACCCAGGGCGACGGTCAGTTGTGCGATCTTGGACTTGTCGATCGAGCTACGCAGGCGTGTCGTCGTGGCTTCGGCGGCCCGGGTCGCCGCCAACCGCTCGGCACCGGCCAGCGCGAGCCCAAGAGCAGTCAGCGCGACGACTGCGACGAAGCCCTGGCCGACGACGAACCGCTCTTGGAGACCGCCGTGGTGAAAGAGGCCCGGAGGCTTCACGATGAGGTAGACCGTCAGGCCGGCGACCAGCGAGGCGTGGAGCGCGGCCCGCAGGACGTCGGCCCGCAAGGCGACGATTAGAGTGACGGGCAGGGCCAGGTACTGGGCGGAGAGCTCGTCCGCCGGGCCCATCCCGACCAGGTAGACGCCGGCCGTCAGCGCGCACTCGAGGGTGAGCGCGCGAAGCCATTTTCGAAGGTCCACCTCCCGCTCGCGGGAGCGCCAGGCCAACACGACCGCCGCAACGAGGAGCGCACCAAGGGAGTTGCGTGTGAGGACGAGCCATACCTGAGAGACCAGAAACTGGTCGCGCTGAACTGCCGCCACCGCCAGCAGCGTGGCTGCGCTGACGACGCCGGTCGCTGCGGCGCTCGCGCTGAGCCGGACCCCGTCAGCAAGCGCCTGCAAGCGCGCTTCACCCGCCCACAGCTGCCGCATCACCCACCAACCGGTCAGCCCACCGACCAAGGTCGTCCCAGCGAGCGCCACGCTGGTGGCAATCGGCACACCCACGGCCGCCGGGACGATCGTCGCCGCAGGCAGCACCCACCCCGCCCGTGCAAGGGCGGCCCGGAGTTGGAGCCGGCCAGAGTCAAACCACATCACCGCCACACCAACGGCGGGCCACACCACAGAGACCGTGTCGGCACCGCTGTGCACCAGCCGGCCGAGCAGACAAGCCAAACCGAAGGCAACGGCATACATCACTTCGCGAACCCACCGCGGCCCGATGCCCATGCCCATCGCCCTTCTCGGCATGGCCGAGGAGGCCCTGCCCGACCGCGGACCCGCGACCCCGTAGCCAGCGGACGTCTGTCACCTTCACTATTCCATCGGAGCCACCGAGCGGGACGTTAGGTCTTCATGATGCGAGCCTTAGCCGTCCAGCTCCCGCCCCGCCAACAACGCCAGGCATGACGGCCTTGACGCGTGCCTTGGCCGAGTCGTGCCGTCGGCGCGACCGTCGCGCGTCGTGCACGGTGGAGGCACTTGGGGCTTGGGTCGGCGTCGTCCGGGGCCACGCGCTGGGCGTGGGTGGCGACCAGGACTCCGGCGTGCAGGATCTCGACCAGCCTGCTGGCCACGCTCGAACGGGCATGAGTGAGCGGGCGGCGAGGGCGAACCGCTCGGCCGGTGGGCGACCCGCCGAGGACTGGTGCGGGCGCCGGGGGTCGTACTCGACCACCCACGCATCCAACATGGCCGGAGCCTGACCCGCTTCCCCGGACACCTGCCGTGAGGTGACGATGTCATCTCCGAGAGGAGTCCTTGTGCCTGCAGCCAAGCCGCCGGAGTTCCGGCGTCGAGCAGTGGATCTGGCCCGCAGCGGCCAGCACCCGGTCGCGAAGGTCGCGTCCGACTTGGGGATCAGCGAGTCGTGCCTGCGCCGGTGGATGGCCCAGGACGATGTCGACGCCGGGCGCCGGGAGGGGTTGACCAGCGACGAGCGCAGGGAGCTGGTCGAGCTGCGGCGCCGGACCCGGGTGCTGGAGATGGAGAACGAGATCCTCAAGCGCGCCAGCGCCTACTTCGCCCGGGAGAACGTGCTCCCAAAATGACCGCCCGGCTGGTCCAGGAGCTCGCGGCCGACGGGGTGCCCGTCGCGCTGACCTGCCGGGCGCTCGGCATCTCCCGCTCGGGACTGTATGAAGCCCTCGGTCGGGCGCCAAGTGCTCGTCACGTCGCCGACCAGGCCCTCACCGCGACGATCACCGCTATCCACGAGGGCTCCCGGGCGACATATGGCGCCCCACGGGTCCATGCCGAGCTGCGCCTGGGGCTCGGGATCGCCTGCGGGCGCAAGCGCGTCGCGCGACTGATGCGGGCGGCCGGGCTGGTCGGGGTGTGTCATCGGCGCAAACGCCGCGGACAGCGGCCGCTGCCGGCACCCCACGAGGACCTCGTGCGGCGCGACTTCACCGCCGACGGCCCGGACCGGCTGTGGTGCACCGACATCACCGAGCACCCCACGACCACCGGGAAGGTCTACTGCGCCGCGGTCCTGGACGTGTTCACCCGCAAGGTCGTCGGGTGGTCGATCGCCGACCACATGCGCTCCGAGCTCGTCGTCGACGCCCTGCAGATGGCCATCTGGCGACGTCAGCCGACGCCCGGAACGATCGTGCACGCGGACCGCGGCAGCCAGTACACCTCGTGGATCTTCGGCCACCGGCTGCGTGCCGCCGGCCTGCTCGGCTCGATGGGCCGGGTCGCCTCGAGCGTGGACAACACCATGATGGAGTCGTTCTGGTCGACCATGCAGCGCGAGCTCCTGGACCGACGCACCTGGGCCAGCCAGGCCGAGCTCGCCTCGGCGATCTTCGAGTGCATCGAAGGCTTCTACAACCCCGTCCGGCGCCACTCCGGCCTGGACTACCGGTCCCCGAACGAGTTCGAGGACCTTCACACCGCCGCGGCCACCGCGGCATGATCACCCAACCCGAACTGTCCGGGAAACCGGGTCAGGCTCCTGGTGACGTGCGCCTGGACCAGGCGGTCAACCGTCCACGGGCCGGACGTGGTGAACGTCGTCGCGCTGGTGAAGTCGTTGACGCGGTACAGCTGGATGGCGCTCGGGGTGCAGCTGTAGGCGTTCGTGCCGGTTGCTGTGAAGGTCGCCGAGACCAGGTGCGACGGCTCCAGGTCGGGCAGGATCGACAACCAGGTGAACTCCCACAGCAGCCGGCTGCGGAACGTGTACGGATTGCACGGGCTGGACGTGGTCTGGGCGGTGTTGCAGAAGCCGACGCCTTCGTCGACCGGGAACTTGTACGCCGTACCGCCCCCGGAGTCCCGCACCGCCATCCACTCCGTCCGGGTGTTGCTCCCAACGGCCGGGTCGATGTACACCGGCCACACGGTCTCCGGATCGGCGAGCATCCCGGCGTCCGGGGTGACGACGACCTCATCGGCGCTCACCGCGAGGTCCATCTCGGTGACCTCGTCGCCGACCACCGGCGCCTCCAGGCGCGCGTGGGCGTTGCGCACCGCCTCTTCGGCTCGCCGGGGCAGCGACAGCAAGCCCGACATCCCGGTCGTACCGCTGTTGGCGGTCCCGGCCGAGGAGTCCCACATCAGCGCGGGACGGGCCACGAAGACCGGTGATCCGTCCTCGTCGACGGCAGCGAAACCGCCCTCGGGAACTTCCTCGACGCTCAGACCGTCGGTGACCTCGAGCGGCAGGGCCAGCTGAGCCATTGCAGGGTCGGCGGCGGCGTCGGCGTCTGCCACCCGGAGCACCTCGCTGAAGCCGGTGCCGTCGGGGTTCACCGTCATGATCAGGTCGACGCCGTCCAGCACCTCCTTGTAGGTGACCGTGTCACCGCCGAGCACGGGCTCCGGCAGGTCGAACGGCACGTCCAGCGCCAGTTCGTGGCCGTCCCGGACCATCCGGACCAGCGGTTCACCCGCCGAGCCGTCACTGAAAGACATCTCCGTGGCGGGAGCCACCACTTCGATCCGCCCCTCGCCGGGCACGACCGTGGTGTCGATGTCGCGCCAGCTGCCCCCGACCTGGGTCCGCACCGCTCCTGCCGAGACCTCGAGGCGCATCGTGCCGTCGGGCTGGGCGTACAGAGTGTCCTACTCCGTGCGCGCACCGACGACCTCGACGGCCTGGTCGCACGCCGCTGCCAACGCGGCCGCCTCCTGATCTGTGACGGCCGCGGAAGCGCAGTCCGGCCCCGACACGTCGAAGCCTCCCTCGGCGGCACCGGACACGCCCGATGCGGCGGGCGCAACGCCGAGACCAACTACGACCACAGCTACGAGCGTCGATGCGAGCCGATGAGTTCGCGAATGGCGCATGACCCACTCCACCGTTGAGGACAGAACTGGAGACGAGCACCCGTTCTCATCAGCAGTGAGCAGGCCCGGCTCGGGAACGGTACAGTCGGCGAACCGCCCAGATGGGTGGCATTCGGGTGAATATCCGAAACCGGACGTCAACAAATGACCCTTGTTTTTGACCGTTCACATCCCGGTCTAATACCCAGAAGATCGCGTCGCTGGGGCAGGGGCCGTATGACCCTCCGGGGTTCTCACGCAATGCCAGCGAGCCGCCGAGGCCCTTGTAACAGCGCGTTCACACTGTTCATCCATTCGGATCATGGGATCGCCATCCACGCTGAGTAGTGTGCGGTTGATCGTGCCAGCGGGCGGTTGCTCGAATCGTTCACCCACCAGGAGTTCCCGTGCGCCCACGTTTCTTCAGCTCCGCGCCGACGGTCCGCGCCGTCGCGGTCCTTCTTTCCGTCGCAGCCACGGCAGGGGTCGCGAGCGCCGTCGCTGGCCCGGCGACGGCGTCGGAGCCGACCGTGGCGGGCGACGTCGTGACCGCTGCGGCTTCCACCGTGAGCCCGGACTGGCATCGGATCGACATCGCCGGTCCGGTGCCGGGGACGTCGACCCGCCTTGCGTCCCGAACGATCCGCCTGACCGACGGGGCGCTGTACTTCACGCAGGCCGAAGTCGGTTCGGCGCCACGGGACCGGACGGTGTGGCAGCAGGTGCTGTACCCGACCGCCACCGGGTTCGCCCTGGGCAACCCGGCGCGGATCGGCACGTCCTATGCCCCCTTTGTCCCACCCTATGCCAGCCTGTCAGCCGATGACACCTCCGTGATGTGGCGCGACCCGACGTCGAGCCTGATCGTGCATCACTGGGACGGTGGCATGACCGGCCGGGTGGACACCGTCGCGAACCAGCTCGGATGGAGCGTTCCGGTCGCCTGGGGCTCCGGGTGGTTCGCCAACGAGGCCGGGCTCACCCCCCTGCGCGAAGGCGTCTCGCGAAACGATGTGGTCCCGCTGGCCGGCATCGGCCAGTCCTTCGACGCCGCGTACATCGTCGGCGTCGACATGACCGACAACCTCGTGGCGTGGATCGACTTCTACGGCTCTAACGGGCGCTCCGACGGGTTCCGGCTCGTGGCCCACCACATCGACACCCAGGGCCTGGTCGGGAACCCAGTGGTCCTGGAAGACAACCCCACCGCCTACACCGGAGCCGACTTCTACCCCGCCGACGTCGAGGTCTCCGAGGACTACGTCGTCTGGACGAGCAACATCTTCAACTCCCAGCCGCGGGTGCAGAACCTGCGCTGGGTCGCCGTCGACGGACTCACCGAGACCCCGCATGAGTACTCGACGCCCGGACACGTGGTGGCCCCGATCGCGGTCGACGGGAACCGGGTCGCATTCACCGAGGACCTCGGGCCCAGCTGGGCGGAGACGCGGCTCGTCGTCCTGAACCTGACCACCGGCGAAGTCGAGACCACCATCCCGATCTACCCATGGGTGACGGGCCTTGCACTCCACGACGACCTGGTCGCCTGGCTCGACCAGGACGAGGCCATGCATGTGCAGTCCGTCAGCGGCACCACGACCCTGTCGCAGGTCCCCACCTACACCGACGTCGCCCGGACCGACCCCTTCGCCGGGCACATCGACGAGCTCACCGGCACCGGCGTCGTGACCGGGCACGCGGACGGCACCTTCCGCCCCCTGGCCCCGGTCACGCGTGAAGCCATGGCTGCGTTCCTGTACCGCCTCGCCGGAAGCCCCCACATCACCGCTCCCCCGACCTCGCCGTTCTCCGACGTCACCACCGGCCACCCCTTCTACACCGCGATCTGCTGGCTGGCCCAGGAGGGCATCTCCACCGGCTGGCCCAACGCCGACGGCACCGCCACCTTCCGGCCCGGAGAACCCGTCAGCCGCGAAGCCATGGCCGCATTCCTGCGCCGCATGGCCGGCGCCCCCACCCCGACCACCACCACGCCACCCTTCACCGACGTCGCCGCCCAACACCCGTTCGCCGACGCCATCACCTGGATGGCCCAGACCGGCATCTCCACCGGCTGGGACACCGGCGCCGGCGCCGAGTACCGCCCCGGCGCGCACGTGGAACGCCAGGCCATGGCCGCATTCCTGATCCGCTACGCCCACCTGGACTGAGGTCGGCCTCCTGCCGACTCGGTGGGGCAGCGAGCTGCGGCGGCGAGTCGGCGACCTGGAGTCGACCGCCCGCAGTCTCGCGCCGCCGCAGCGGGACTCAGGGCCTGCGCGCACCCGGAGGCATGGGGAGACCAACCACCATCTCGTTCCTGGCGCGTCGGCGGGGTCTTCCATCGGGCATGACAAAGGCCCGGACCGCATGGTCCGGGCCTTTGACACTTGTAGCGGGGGCAGGATTTGAACCTGCGACCTCTGGGTTATGAGCGACGCAACGTT
>Ga0196976_1001150_pt1 | contig 12999 bp, 9 predicted proteins | sample S3v_513CmetaG_FD_148644 | JGI IMG/M metagenome (GOLD analysis project Ga0196976, IMG submission 148644) | Soil microbial communities from Anza Borrego desert, Southern California, United States - S3+v_5-13C | ecosystem: Environmental > Terrestrial > Soil > Desert | place: USA: California...
GGATCGGATCGCGCGGCGAGGCATCGGCCACTTCAACGCTCGGCGCGCGGACATCGGCGGCAGCGGGCTGCCGGTCGGTTGCCAGTCGGGAAAGGGCGTCGAGAAGGCCGGAATCGGGCTGGTTTTCCGTGCCGTGGATGACGCGGTCCAGATGGCGGTCGGCATGGGCGTCGGTCAGGGTCTGTGCTGCGGTCGGTCCGGCCGCCGCGTCAAACAGCATTCTGGGTTCGAGAGCCAGGGCGCGGCCAAATACAGTGCTTCGGGCTGCCTGCGAAATATTTCCGGCAGGGTTATGCTTTCCAGATCTGATTTTACGCGCCATGGGCACTCTCTTCCACTGCCGTCCAGTATAAGAAATTGTCGAAAGCTTGAGGTGTTATCAAAAAATGCAACACGAATGATGTCCGTGCCTGAGATTTGGACGGTTCAAACAACGGTTGTGGCCGCGAAAACCCTATTCCATTAGCTTTTGCTAATTCAACAGGGGTCTTGCTACTTTTGTCGGACGTCATCAAGCGACATTTTTTTCCAGGGAAGTTAATAATAAGTTTAAATTTTATATGTTATCAAAAGTATTGATTCGTTCGCTTTAAAGTTGCTGATTGAGCGGAAAGAAGGCCAAGCAAAGGCACTCCGCCATGGCGGCGCGGGCGCTTTGCGGCGGTGGTCAGCCAGCGGTGGGGGCAGGTTCCGAACAGTCGTCCAGAAGATAGACAATCGATCGGTAGTGCGTTCCGCCGTGGAATGACAAGCCGATTTCGCAGGTGCGGCTGGTGGAATAACCGCCTGTGCAACCCTCCGGCACCGCTTCCTTCAGGGTTCGCAGGGCGTGCGCGTTGAGGTCGGGCTGGGTGAAGCCCTTGTCGCCAGCGAAACCGCAACAGCCGACATCGGCGGGCACCACCTTGTCCACGCAGGCCTCGGCGATGGCGCGGATTTTGGTGTCCAGCCCCATGCGGCGAGTCGAGCAGGTGGTGTGGAGCATCACCGGGCCGGGCTGGCGGGTAAGGGTGAGGCGGTTCATGAGATGGTCGTGGATGAACTCGACGATGTCTTGGACCGGCAGCCCATCGGCACCGCGGCTCTTCATCCGCAAAGCGCACGGGCTGGTGTCGAAGACGATGGGCAGGGTGCCGCCCTCGCTTGCCTCGTCCAGTGCGGCGGCCAGGGTGTCGGCCAGCGACGCGGCCTGTTCGGGCAGGCCCTTGCTGTCGAACGGCTGGCCGCAGCACAGGGAGGGGAGGTCGCGCGGATAGACCACCTCGTAGCCGGCCTTGGCCAGCAGTGCCGCCGTGCGGGTGGGAAGGGAGTCCGTCTCGGGGGCTCCCACCGGCGGCCCCATGGTGCGGCTGGCGCAACTGGGCATGTATACGACGCAGGGGGCACCCGGCTTGCGCACCGAGTGGGACGGGGCAAAACGGGCTCCGGTCGGCAGGGTATGCGACCACAACGGCAGCCGGTCGCCGGACAGACGGCGGGCGAGGCGGCCCACCCGGTCGACACCCTCATCGCCCAGGGCGCGCTGGGCCAGGGCGGCGGCATCGAACGCCAGGCGGGCAAGGCCGGTGACGGTATCGATATGCCGGGCGGTCAGATCGGCGACGCGGCGGTCGAAGCCGTTGCGGCGCTGGCCGCGCAGAACCTTGGTGAGCGCTCCGGTTTCGATCCCTACCGGGCAGGCGGTGGTGCACAGGCCGCAGGCGGCGCAGGTGTCGATGCCCTGATGGTCGTAGGCCGCGCTCAGGGTGGCGGGGGTGTCGCCGTTGGCGGTCTGGCGTGAAATCTCCCGCCAGCCGACGATGCGCTGGCGTGGCGTCAGCGTCAGGCCGCGCGAGGGGCATTGCGGCTCGCAAAAGCCGCACTCGATGCAGGTGTCGACAAACTCGTGGGCGGGGGGCAGGGGCTTCAGGTTCTTGAGGTGGGCTTCCGGGTCGTCGTTGAGGATGACGCCGGGATTCAGCAGTCCCTCGGGATCGAACAGCGCCTTGATTTCCCGCATCAGGTCATAGGCCTGGGCGCCCCATTCCAGTTCCACGAAGGGAGCCATGTTGCGGCCGGTACCGTGCTCGGCCTTCAGCGAGCCATCGTATTTGTCGACCACCAGACGGCAGACGTCGTCCATGAAGCGCCGGTAACGCTCCACCTCCGCCGGATTGCCGAAACCCTGGGTGAAGACGAAGTGCAGGTTCCCTTCCAGGGCGTGGCCGAAGATGATGCCCCGGTGATAGCCATGGCGGATCATCAGGTCTTGAAGCTCCACCGTGGCCTCGGCCAGCCGGTCGAGCGGGAAGGCGACGTCCTCGATGATCACCGTGGTGCCGGTGTCGCGCACGGCGCCCACCGCGGGGAACAGCCCCTTGCGGATCTTCCACAGCTTTTCGCACTCCGCCGGATCGGCGGTGAAGAAGGCCGGCTTCAACAGGTGCATGCCGTCGAGAAGGCGGGTGATGACGTTCACCTGCGCCAGCAGCGCGTCCAGGTCCGCCGCGCGGGTTTCCACCAGCAACGCCGTTACCGTGGGGCCGAGGGTGCGGATGAAGCCGGGCATGCCCGGCTTGTCCTCGACCGAATGCAACGCGGCGCGGTCCATCAGTTCCGCCGCCGACACCGGCGTCGCTTTCAACTCGGTGACGGCGCGGCAGGCTTCGGCGATGGTGGGAAAGAACAGCAGCGCGCTGGCCTTGGCCGGATGCTCGGGTACGGTGCGGTAGGTGATTTCGGCGATGAAGCCCAGCGTGCCCTCCGAGCCGATCATCAGGTGCTGGAGAATGTCGAAGGGGTCTGTGAAATCGACCAGGGCGTTGAGGCTGTAGCCGGTGGTGTTCTTGATCTTGAACTTGTGGCGGATGCGGTCGGCCAGGGTTTGATCGGCGCGGGTGCGCTCGCCCAGGGCGCGCAAGGCGTCGAGAAGCGCGCCGTGCGACGCGGCGAAAGTCTGCCGGCTGGCGGGATCGGCGGTGTCCAGCAAGGTGCCGTCGGCCAGGATCACCCGCATCGCCTCCAGCGTGCGATAGCTGTTCTGCGCCGTGCCGCAGCACATGCCCGAGGCGTTGTTGGCGGCGATGCCGCCGATCTTGGCGGCGTTGATGGACGCCGGGTCGGGGCCGATCTTGCGCCCGAAGGGAGCCAGCCGCCGGTTGGCCTCGGCCCCGATCACGCCGGGGCGCAGGCGAATGGTCGAGCCGTCGGCGGCGATCACGCTGGCGTTCCAGCCGTCGCCCAACAGGGCCATCACGCTGTCGCTCACCGCCTGACCGGACAGGCTGGTGCCGGCGGCACGGAAGGTGAGGGGGAGCCGATGGCGGCGGCAGGACCGGATGAGGCGGATTACCTCGGCCTCGCTCTCCACCACCGCCACCACTTCGGGGATCAGGCGGTAGAAGCTGGCATCGGTGCCGTAGGCGAGTCGGCGCAGGGGATCGCGCACCAGCCGTTCCCGTGGGAAGGCGGCTTCCAGGTCTTGGCACAGGACGTCGTAGCGGCTCGCGGGCATACGTGTTCCTTTTTCCTTAGCGGTCCGTGAGCACCAGGACCAGGAGATCCTTCGGCCCGTGGACGCCATAGGCCGGCATCTGTTCGATGTCGGCGGTCTTGCCGGCCATCGGCGCCGGCATGCCGAAGACGAGAACGGCCACGACAAGAGCGACGACAAGGCCAAGAAGGGAGGCCCAATGCGCCTTGATGTGGAAAATGCCCAGCCCGTCGAGCATGACGATAACCGGCAGCGACGCGAACAGCGTCAACAGCCACATGTTGTCCAATGGATCGTAAACCTGCGACCAGATCACCTAACGCTCCTCGCGCCGATACGCGCTGCCTTGCTGGGCGTCGTTGCGGGCAAGGAACCTGCGCGATGGTGCCGGATGAGGACATCTCTTGTCCAACGAAGTTTGTTGGATAAACAAATTGACCACAAATGGCAACGGTAAATTTTAATGCCTATCAGCACAGGGTGGACAATCCCCCAGACCGCCGCTATCTACCAGGGACAAGGCACGGGAGACGCCAACTCCCGCGTGAACGTGAAAAAGCGTGAGGAAGCGCAACAGCCATGAACGGGACCATCAAGCCGGCCAAACTGTCGGACGCCATTGCCGAGCACCTGGAGAAGCTTATCCTCGAGGGCGCGTTGCGCCCGGGGGAGAAGCTGCTGCCGGAACGGGAACTGGCGCTCAAGCTCGACGTATCGCGACCATCGCTCCGGGATGGGCTGGCGAAGCTGGAAGAGCGGGGCCTTCTGGTGACGGGCCGGGCCGGGACCCATGTGGCGCAGTTCCTGGCTCCGCTGACGCAGCCGTTGGTTTCCCTGCTTCAGGGCAACCCGCAGACTACTTTCGATTACCTGGAGTTCCGTTGCACCATCGAGGGTTCCGCCGCCGCCTTGGCCGCCGAACGGGCCACCGACGTGGACCGCGCCGCCATCCTGGCCTGCGCCGGGCGGATGAGGGAGGCGCACGGCAAGGAGGACCCGTCGGAAGAAGCCGACGTCGACGCCGACCTGCATCTGGCGATCTACGAGGCGGCGCACAACGTGGTGATGCTGCACATCATGCGGTCACTGTCGGAGATGCTGCGCAACGACGTGTTCTACAACCGCAACAGCCTTTACATCCGGGCCGGCGTGCGCGACCTTTTGTTGCGCCAACACCTTGCCATCGCCGATGCCGTGCTGGCCGGCGAGGCTGACAAGGCCCGCGCCGCCGCCGAGGCCCACGTCAATTTCACTTACCGGACGCTCCAGGACATCCGCCAGGACGACAGGCGGCTGGAGGTGTCCTTGCGGCGGATCGGCCGCAGCGAACTGGTGGATGACGAAGGGCAGAGCGTTAGCGGCCGCGTTCCTCGATGAGGGCGTAAAGGCGGCGTGATCCGAAGCCCTGAAGCGCCATCTCGCCGACTTCGCTCACGCGGAACTCGTTACCGATCAGCCCGCACGTTTCCTCGCACAGCAGGATCTGCATCGGCTCGGCGTGCTGTTCGAGGCGCGCGGCCATGTTCACCGCCGGGCCGAAGATGTCGTAGACGTATTTCTGCACACCGACCAGCGACCCGATAAGCGGACCGGCGTGGATGCCGATGCGGCAGCGCCACTGGTGGGGGTGCGCCAGATTGCGGCGTTCCAGGTAGCGCCGCGCGCGCAACGCCACCTTGGCGATGTTCTGGGCGTGGTCGGTGTTGGCGTCCGGAATGCCGGATACCGCGAGGTAGGCGTCGCCGATGGTCTTGATGCGCTCACAGTCGAACAACTCGACGATGCGGTCGAAGGCGGTGAAGATGTCGTTCAGTTCGGCCACCGTGGCCGCCGGGTCGTGGGCCACCGCCATCTCGGTGAAACCCACGAAGTCGAGCAGCATCACCGAAGCGGAGTCGAAACGCTGCGGCGTGGTGGTGCCGAAATCCTTGAGTTCCTGATAGACCGACCGCGGCATGACGTTCAGCAGCAGCTTTTCCACCCGCTCCTTTTCGCGTTGAAGCTCACGGGCATTGCGTTCGGCCATCCGGGAATAGGAGTCGAGCATATACTCGGCCTCCTTCCGCTTGGTGATGTCCCGGCACTCGACGAGGATGAAATCCCCGTCCCCGAGTTGAAGACGGCGCATCTCGATCTGGAGGCTGGTGGTGCGCGGGCCGTTCTTGATTTCGGTTTCCAGGCTGTAGGCCCGGCCACGCCCCAACTGCGTGTGCAGGCGGGTGGCGTCCAGGGCCGGCAGACGGGCCGGCAGGGTTTCCGCCGCATCGCCCTGGGAGGGAAACCAGCGAAAAAAGCAGGCGTTCTCCTGCATGATCATCAAACTGTCGAGCTCCGCCACCGCGACGCCGAGGTTGATCTGCTGGAGGATCTGGTGGGGGAGGTCGGCCGGCATGGGCGGGGTTCCTCCTTTTATCGACGGGCGACGATGTAGGGCTCGCGCCGCATCACCTCGCGGTAGACGAGGTCGATGTCGGCCTGCTGCAAGTCGAAATCCTCCAGCGTCTCGCGCAGGATGTCAGCCATCTCCAGGAAATCCGCGTGGCCGATGCCGAGATGGGCGTGGACGCGTTGCAGGGTGTCGTTGGTGTAGGAGGCCGGGCCGCCCATCATCTGGGCGATGAACTTGGTCTGGTGATCGATGAGAAGCCGCATCTCGACGTTGGCGAAGTATCCCTGGAGGTTCGGTGCATCGAGGATGCGGTCATAGAATTCCGAGACGATCTTGCGGACGACGGCGAAGCCGCCATAGCGCTCGAACATGCTCTGGGGCATCGCTCTTCTCCCGCCGCCTCGCAAAAAAGAGAGCAAGCCTGCGGTGCTGTGCCGAGGCTTTGCTCCAGTTTTGAGTGATCTGGGCTCTAGGGGTTCATCATCCGGGCTTCGCTTCCTTCCATCAACGACTATGAGGGGCTAGTTGCGGTCCACCCCGTTGACCGCATTGGCCTTTTTTGTAGGGTCCCGATCCCGCAGGATCGCCAGGATGTCGGGGACGCACTTGCCGCACCGGGGGTGCAGCCGAAGTGCCGGTAGACGGCCGAGGGCTGGCGGACGCCCTGATCGGCCAGGGGAGACACCTGCCTGTCCGACAGGGCGTTGCAGATACAGACGTACATCGGGTGTCTCCCCCGGAACGATCAGCGGAAGGCCGGGGCGACGCGGCTGACCATATCCCCGGCTTCCGGCGACAGATGGTCCAGCGTCTGGACGAACTTCGGATGGGTCATGCCGCTACCGATGAACGTCCAGCGGTTGGCCTGGTGCTGCGTCGTCATGAAGGTTTCGCGCTCGGTCGGGGACAGCCGGCGGCCGGTGGCCCGTTCGAAGCTGTCGAGGTCGAACTCCGTCTGGGTTTTCAGGCCGGCGTCAAACATGCCGCCAATTTCCAGATACTCCTGGGTGGCGCTCATGATGGCGGCGGCGTCGCGCCCCTCGGCCAGGGCCTCGACCATCAGGGTATCGAGCTTGGCGTGCTGCGCCTCCTCCATCCAATGGTGCTTCAGAAGGCTTTTGAACCGCGGGTCGAGACACTGGTCGTCACGGATGCTGTCGAGATAGTGGCGCTGGGTCATCCACTCGATATGCAGGGTGATCAGTGCCACCGCCAGGGGATCGTGGGCCAGCACGGCTCCGGCGATGGCCGAGGGCGGGCCGATCACCGCGCACTCCACGCCGAAGTTGTCGGTGAAGGCGGCGCGGAAGCGCTTGAACAGGTGGATGTGCTTGGCTTCTTCGGCCGCGAAGCCCAGGAAGGCCCGCGTCCGCGTGTCGTCGCCGCCGAGCTGCGGCCGGGCATGGTCGAGGACGAAGGGCAGGATGAACTCCTCGACCAGACCGAACATGTAGAGATAGCCGTGGCCGCGAATCTGGTTCAGCACCACCCGTTCGCGGAGCGTCAGGAAGTCCAGGGGGGTGACGCGGGCCAGCGATTCCGGCAGGAATGGCTTAGTGAAGTCGAGGTCGTGATTTTCGCCGATCAGGTCTTCGACCTGCCAGTTGATTTTTTCGGAAGCGGCCAAGGTTTCTTCGTAGGTGTAGGTGGAGCGCATGGAAAAATCCTCCCTGTTTTGGTTTGGTCTGTACTGTTACGCCATGGCGATGGGGATGATTTACTCGTCGTTAGCTTTGATCGGTGTGAGCGGGATCACATCGTCGGCACTCTTTGGGAGTACGGCGCGGACAGTCGGCGGGCCGGCGGGTTTTCATGAGTGGCCGTGCCGACTGGACGGTGGAGGGCGCCGATGGCCGATCACCCGATATCCTCGCTCGACCCGATTGAGCTGTTGAAGCCGCTGACCCCGGTGGAGCGTGCCGCCCTGGCGCGGCAATGCCGGTTCCGGCGCTACCGGACGGAGGAGCAGATCACCGACCACCTCGGCGAGGGGCGCGACATCTGTTTCGTGGTGCTGGGGCGGGTGCGGGTGGTCAACCACTCGCTGTCGGGCAAGGAAGTCAGCTTTGATGACGTGCCGGCGGGCGGCTTCTTTGGCGAGTTGTCGGCCATTGACGGCGGCCGGCGCTCGGCCTCGGTGGTGGCGGTTGCCGACAGCCTGATCGCCTTCCTGGGTCCCAGGGCGTTTCAGGAGCTGTTGACGCGCCACCCGGAATTGGCGTGGCAGGTGATGAAACGGCTGGCCGCCGTGGTGCGGGCGGCAACGGCCCGCATCATGGACCTGTCCACGCTGGCCGCCAACAACCGCGTCCAGGCGGAACTGCTGCGGTTGGCCAAGCCGGGAATGAAGGGGAACAGCACGGCGGTGATCGCACCCGTGCCGGCACACTCCGATATCGCCGCCCGCGTCAGCACGACGCGGGAGACGGTGGCGCGGGTGCTGTCCGATCTTGCCCGCGACGGCATCGTCAAGCGCCGCGCCGACACCTTGGTGATCCGCGACGTCGGTGCCCTGGAGCGGATGGTGGAGGAGGTCAGGGGCGGAGCCTGAGCCGCCGGACGTCTTGCGCGGCAGCAGGCTGCTGGTCCGGCGCAACCCTGATGAGTGACGGCAGGCTGGCAAGCGGTGGGACGGGTTGCTAGTTTAGCCCGCCGTCGCTGTTGGGACGCGCGAGGGATCACACACATGCAGGGTGGAACCATGGACGAGCGCCGGGACGCCGCGCCGCCGGTCAACCGCAAGATGGTGTTCGCCGGCCTGATGCTGGGGCTGTTCGTCGCCGCCGTCAGCCAGACCATCATCGCTCCGGCCATGCCGCGCATCGTCGCCGACCTGGGCGCCATGCAGCATTACAGCTGGATCGCCGTTTCCGCACTGCTCGCCTCCACCGTCATCGTGCCGATCGTCGGCAAGCTGTCGGACCTTTATGGCCGCAAGGGCTTCTACGTCGCCGGGATCATGGTGTTCATCGTGTCCTCGGTGGTGGCGGGATCGGCGCAGGGGCTGGGCCTGTTCATTCTGGGCCGGGTGCTGGAAGGCTTTGGCATGGGCACCATCATCCCACTGTCGCAGGCGGTGATTGGCGATCTCGTCCCCCCGCGCGAGCGCGGCAAGTACCAGGGGATGATGGGCGGCATGTTCGCGCTGGCCTCGATCATCGGACCGTTCCTGGGCGGCACCATCGCCGAGCATGTCGGCTGGCGCTGGCTGTTCTTCCTCAACGTGCCGCTGGGCCTGTTGGTCCTGGCTTTCGTCATTCCGTTCATGCGCCTGCCGTTCGAGCGGCGGCCCCACTCCATCGATGCTGCCGGCTTCGTGTCGTTGACGGTGGCGCTGACCGCCGGACTGCTCGCCACCGTGTGGGGCGGCAGCGAGTATTCCTGGGACTCGCCGGTGATCCTGGGTCTTTATGCCGTGGCCGCCATCGCGCTGGTGGTGTTCGTGCGGGCCGAACGCCGGGCGTCCGAACCGGTGATCCCGCCGCGCCTGTGGCGCAGCCGGGCGGTGATGGCGGCGGCGGTCGCCAACATGGCCATCGCCATGACCATGTTCGGCGCCATCTATTATACACCGATGTTCGTGCAGGGCGCCTTGGGCGCCAGCGTGGCCGAGGCCGGGGCGGTCCTGACGCCGATGACTCTGGCCATCGTGCTGGTGAGCGGCCTGTCGGGTTTCCTGATCAGCCGCACCGGGCGGTACAAGCCGATCCAGCTGGCCGGCACGGTGGTGATGGGGAGCGGCGTCTGGCTGCTGGCGCAACTTGACCATGGTTCCAGCTATACCGAGGTGGTGGGCTCCATGGTGGTGTTGGGCCTGGGGCTGGGGGCGGTGATGCAGTCCTACGTGCTGGTGGCCCAGAACGCGGTGGACTGGCAGGACCTGGGGGTCGTCACCTCTACCGTGTTGCTGTTCCGCTCCATCGGGTCGAGCGTGGGAATCTCCATCCTGGGCACCACGCTGAACCACACCCTGGCAGGCACCTTGTCCGCCTTGCCCGACGAGGTTCAGGCGGCGCTGCCCCAGGGGGGCAACCTCGCCACCCGCGCCGGACTGGCGCTGGACCCGGTGGCCATGGCGGGATTGCCTGGGGGGGCGGTGGAGGCCCTGCGCGCCGCCATCGCATCCGCGCTGCATCCGGTATTCCTGGCGATGCTGCCGTTCGTGCTGCTGGCGTTTACCGCGACGGCGCTGATCCCGGTGATGACCCTGCGCCGGACCGTACGCGGCAGAGTTGAGGAGGAGGTGGGCGAAGCCGCGAAGGGATAATACCGAAGGCGGTTGATGGCTTCCATCAACCGCCTTCGGTATGGTTTATTTTTTTAACGCATTGATCCGAATGGAAAATCCGGATCTTTGTTTACACTCGTCGTTGACCACCCTTCAGAAGGGGATTTCGTCGTCCAGGTCGTCCGGCGGGCCGCTCCGGCCCTGTTGCCCCTGGTCGCGCGGTCCGGGCGAACCACCACGGTCATAACCGCCGCCATAGCCACTACCGCCGCCGTAGCCACTGCCTTCGCCGCTGCCCTTGCTGTCGAGCAAGGTCAACTCGGAGCGGTACTGTTTCAGCACCACCTCGGTGGTGTAGCGTTCCTGGCCCGACTGGTCGGTCCACTTGCGGGTTTCGAGTTGGCCTTCGACGTAGACCTTGGAGCCCTTCTTGACGAAGCGCTCGACCACACCGACCAGCGACTCGTTGAACACCACCACCCGATGCCACTCGGTCTTTTCCTTGCGCTCGCCCGACGCGCGGTCCTTCCAGGTTTCGCTGGTGGCCAAGTTGAACGAGGCCACCCGACCACCGTTCTGCATGGTCCGGATTTCAGGGTCTTTGCCCAGATTGCCGACCAGGATCACCTTGTTGACGCTGCCCGCCATGTGTCTTGTTCCGTCTCGTAATACGTACCTTGAGTGGGCACCCTACACGCTTCCCCCGGGGGGAGCTATGCAGGAATTGGGGGGACGGGCTGATCAGCGGCGTCCTGCGAGAGAGCGCCCTGGGCGCACAGGAGCCCAGGGTCCGGCGGGGGAGTTGGTCCCGGATCCCGCGCCCGCCAGACCGGGAGAAGATCCCGTTCGCCTTACTCCGCCGGAGCGTGCTCCACCGGCGCCACCTTGCGCGGGGCGGCGAGGCGGCTGAGGTCCTCCAGCCACAGGTACAGCACCGGCGTGATGTAGAGTGTCAAAAGCTGCGAGACGACAAGGCCGCCGACCACCGCCAAGCCCAGGGGCTGGCGCAGTTCGGCGCTTGCCCCTTCACCCAAGGCGATGGGCAGCGCTCCCATCAGCGCCGCCATGGTGGTCATCATAATGGGCCGGAAGCGCAACAAACACGCCTGCCGGATGGCGTCCAGCGGGGCCAGGCCGCCGTCGCGCCGCGCCTGGATGGCGAAGTCAATCATCATGATGGCGTTCTTCTTGACGATGCCGATCAGCATCAGGATGCCGATGATGGCGATGACGCTGAGTTCCTGGCCGAACAGCATCAGGGTCGCCAGGGCCCCCACCGCCGCCGAGGGCAGGCCCGACAGGATGGTGATGGGGTGGAGAAAGCTTTCGTACAGCACCCCCAGCACGATGTAGATCACCAGGATCGCCGCCAGCAGCAGCAGGCCCTGGCTGGCCTGGGCATCCTGGAACACCTGGGCGGTGCCGGCGAAGCCGGTGGAAATGGAGGCGGGCAGGCCGATGGACCGCTCCGCCCCGTGGATCGCCTCCACCGCCTCGCCCAGCGAGACGCCGGGGGCAAGATTGAACGACAGGGTGACGGCCGGAAGCTGGCCCTGGTGGTTGACGGTCAAAGGCCCGGCCGTGCGCTCCACCCGCGCGAACGCGTCCAGCGGGATCAGCCGGTTGGTGTCGCCGCGCACGTAGATCTTGGAGAGGGCACCCGCGTCTTCCTGGTAGCGCGGGTCAAGCTCCAAAATCACGGCGTAGTCGTTGGCCGGGGTATAGATGGTGGAAATCTGCCGCGTGCCGAAGGCGCTGTACAGGGTGGCGCGGACCTCGTCCACCTGGACCCCCAGCATGGCGGCCTTGGCGCGGTCGATGTGGACGTAGGCCTGCGGATTATTGAGCTGGAGGTCGGTGGTGACGTCCTGCAAGCCCGGTGTGGCACTCATCGCCCCCATCAGCCGGTCCGACCATGCCCGCAGTTGATCAAGGTCGAGGCCCTGGAGGGTGTACTGGTACATGCTCTTGGACGAGCGGCCACCGACGCGCAAATTCTGCACCGGCTGCATGAACACGCTGAAGCCGGGAATGCCGGAGAGTTGGCGGCGCAATTGCTGGACCACCTCGGACGCCGAAGGGCGTTCGCCGCGCGGCTTCAGGGTCACGAACATGCGGCCGGCGTTGACGGTGCTGGAGATCCCGCCCGATCCCACCGACGAGGTGACGTAGGCCACCGCCGGATGGGCCAGGATGATCGCCGCCGCCTTTTGCTGGCGCTCGGCCATGGCGGGGAAGCCGATGTCGGCGGCGGCCTCGGTCGAAACCTGGAGCTGGCCGGTATCCTCGGTCGGGAAGAAACCCTTGGGGATGGCCTGGAACAACTGGATCGTGCCGACGACGGTCGCCAGCATCACTGCCAGCATCACGCCGCGATGATTGAGGCACCAGTCAAGGGTGCGGGCGTAAAATCCATGCACCGCCTCGAACCCGGCCTCCAGCACGCGGCCGAACCAGTTCTCCTTTCGGCCGTGCTGTTGGGGCGTGAGAAAGCGGGCGCACAGCATCGGCGTCAGCGTCAAGGACACGAAGGCCGAGGCGCCGATGGCCAGCGTGACCACCCAGGCGAACTCGCGGAACAGTCGGCCGACCACGCCGCCCATGAAGAAGATGGGAATGAACACCGCCACCAGCGACAGGGTGATGGAGATGATGGTGAAGCCGATTTCGCGGGCACCCTTCAGGGCGGCCTCGAACGGCTTCATGCCTTCTTCCATGTGGCGGACGATGTTCTCCAGCATGACGATGGCGTCGTCCACCACCAGACCAACGGACAGGGTCAGCGCCAGCAGCGAGATGTTGTCGATGGAGAGGCCCAGCGCGTACATGCCGCCGGCCGTGGCGATCAGCGAGATCGGCACCGCCAGCGTCGGGATCAGGGTGGCCGACAGGCGGCGCAGGAACAGGAAG
>Ga0196976_1001151_pt1 | contig 12989 bp, 7 predicted proteins | sample S3v_513CmetaG_FD_148644 | JGI IMG/M metagenome (GOLD analysis project Ga0196976, IMG submission 148644) | Soil microbial communities from Anza Borrego desert, Southern California, United States - S3+v_5-13C | ecosystem: Environmental > Terrestrial > Soil > Desert | place: USA: California...
CTACACCAATTACCTGCCAGTGACGGTCGACGGTCACTTCTGCAATCCGACCGGCGGAGCCAACTTCGCGGGCGGCACTACTCCTGCTGGCCTGCGTTTCATTGAGAACTATGACTACCGTGTCGTTTCCAACCTTCAGGGCGACGAATCGAAGATCGATCCGAACCTGAAGCCGATGAAGCAGCACGAAATGGTCCTCGGCGCCGATTGGGCGATCACTCCCACCATCGGCCTCGAGACTCGCTGGTCGCACAAGCGCCTCGATCGCACGATTGAAGATGCTGGCCGCTGGGTCAGCGGCGGTGAAGAGTTCTTCATCGTCAACCCAGGTGAAGGCATCCACAAGAACGGCGGCATTGAGTCGATCTGCGCTTCCTGCCCTGTCGTTCCAAAGGCGGTTCGCAATTACGATGGCGTCGAATTCCGCCTGACCCGCAAGGCGTCAGAAAAGTGGTTCGGTACCATCAGCTACACATGGAGCAAGCTGTCCGGTAACTATCCTGGCCTCACTTCGACCGACGTGTCCGACGCGATCGGCCGCAGCGATCCGAACGTGAGCCGTTCGTTCGACGAGCCTTACATGCTCTTCGACGCAAGCGGTAAGACCATTGACGGCGTACTGCCGACCGACCGTCCTCACACCCTGAAGGCGTTCGGCTGGTATCGCCTGAAGTACTTCGGACAGGAAAGCCTTATTGGTCTAACTCAGCAGTGGTATTCGGGCACGCCGCTCACGTCGTATGTTGACGTGGCGGGTGCGTATGTATTCCCCGAAGGCCGCGGCACTTTCGTTGATGCAACGATGGGCAACGGGTTGGTTGTGTTCGGTGACGGCTACGAGCGCCGTACCGAATCCTTCAGCCAGACCGACCTGAACTTCTCGCACGAGTTCAAGGTCAGCAAGACCAACGAAGCGCTACGCCTGGGCTTCGAGGCAAACGTCCTGAACGTGTTCAATCAGAGGAACATTCTGAACCACGATCAGCTTCTCAACGATGCAGGGTCCATCACGCAGAGAGTCGACGGACACCTCGACTATCACCAGTTCATGACTGGATATGACTGGAAGACGATGGCCAATTCAGCGAACCTTGATGAGGATGTAGACAACGACTTCACCGTGAACCCGAGCTACGGTCGCGCCAACATGTGGCAGACCGGTCGTTCGATGCGGTTCAAGATCAAGTTCAGCTTCTAAGTCTTACAGGCATGTAGTTCTTGGGGCCGTCTCGAAATGAGACGGCCTTTTTTTCGCAAGCATGCTGCTCAGAACTCCCGCCCTGCTGCGCCGAATGCAGTACCTTTTACCCGTCGCCCCGAGCAAGTTTTCCTCAGTCGTGACGTTTCACTCGCCCTCATGTCGCTGTTGCAATGACTTAGCATTGGCATATCGCCTGCAATAGTCATCATGCACTGGCGAGTTAATCGCATCCCGGAGGCGTGATGAAAAAGCGAACATTTAGCGTGCTCTGCGTCGATCGTGATGGATTCGGGTTGCAGGTTCGTAGAATGGTTCTGGAGAGCTTCGGATGCAAGGTTCTGGCCTGCACCTCCGGGTCTGACGCTCTCGCATCCCTCGCCAGCCGCAGCTTCGATATTGTGGTCATGGACTCCGCCGTGGAAGGCATGCAGGGGGAAGACCTGGCTCGCGAGATCAAACGCACTCAACCGCGTATGCCCGTGCTGATGCTCTCCAGCACGGTCTATCCGCCGGACACAATGCGGCCTTACATTGACGGGTTTGCTACCAAGGGTGAAGCGCCGAAAACGCTGATGAACACGATCGAGAAGTCCATTCGCGCGTCGCGCGCTGCGGAAACCCGCCACATCGAACAAGGGTGGCTGGGGGGAATCGCCGCCGGTGGAGCACGACTGCTCGCTCGTGCCTTCGATCGTAATAAACGTCGCCGTGAACCCTCCGAACGACCACCGGAGGCAGACACATGGCGTGCCCCGCAAAGCCGCAACAACTCGGCACACGCATAATCGCTAGTTCCGGGGCCGCTGCTCGCCAGCACCTTGTATTCGCAGACTCTCGAGACCTTACCCCAGATAGAAAAAGGGCGGAACCCGAAGGTTCCGCCCAACGCGCTTCAGTTCTCAATCTCAGCTCTTCTTCGGTTCTGTCGCACCTTTGGTTTGCTTTTCCGCCTTCTTCGGCGTCTTGGCGGCCTTCGCCGGATCCTCCTTCGGAGTCTCCAGTACGGCTTCCTTCGGCAGCGGCTTGCGCGGAAGCATCTCGTCACGCATCGCGGTGTGGTACAGGAACGACGCCAGTATGACCGACGCCTGCATCATGTCTTCACGCTGAATGCGCTCGTACACGTCCATGTTCGAGTGGTGCGTACGCGTGTCGTACTCAACCGGATCCTGGATGAACTGGAACCCCGGAATCCCTACCGCGTCGAAAGCCAGGTGATCCGTTCCACCCGTATTCCGCGTGCTGATCGTCGTGAAGCCCAGGTCCCGAAACGGCTCCATCCAGCTTTCCATTAAGGGACGCACCGCCAAGTTCTCCTGCAGATAGATCCCGCGCAGTTTGCCCGTGCCATTGTCGATATTGAAGTACGCGCTGATCTTCGCCTGTTCGGGCTTGATCACCAGCTTGCCTTGTTCGCCGCCCTGCCGCATGTACGACGGCAGATCGTCACCGCCCGGACGCGCCGGAGGTGTGTCACGCTTCCCGAAGTGGTCGGAGACGTACTGGCGCGAGCCCAGCAATCCCTGCTCCTCGCCGCCCCACAGCCCGATCCGAATCGTCCGCCGCGGCTTCACTCCGAGTGCTTGCAGAATGCGCACTGCTTCCATTGTGACTGCCGTACCCGCCGCGTTGTCCGTCGCACCCGTCCCCCCGTGCCATGAATCAAGGTGCGCTCCGACCATCACGATTTCGTCTTTTTTGTCGCTGCCCGGAATCTCTGCAATCGTGTTGTACGAATTTTTATCGCCGTCCTCGAACTGCGCCTTCAGATCCACTTCCAATTCCACCGGAATCTTACGATCCATCAAGCGCGCGATACGCCCGAAGTGCTCGATCGCGACCACGAACTGCGGCACGCCGTCTCCCTCGCCGTCGCGGTACGCATTCGTACCTTGCACAAAAATGAGGCCAGCATCCCCGCGGCTCGGCTCGATCGTCGCAGCCACCTTCTCCTCCGCAACGAACTTCTGCAGTGCGCGCTGGAACTGGAAGCGCCGGATCAAATCCTCGCGGCTGAACTGCCGTCCCGTTGGGTCCTGCATTCTTTCGCCAGGAATGTTGTAGGACGCGATGTCCGCCAGCCCCTTCTCGTCATAGCGCTTCAGGGCGGCCTCTGCCTGCGGACTTAACTGGCGCATCTCGCCGATCAGGACGATCTTGCCCGCGAACTTTCCCTTTTCCTTTTCGAGATCTTCTCGCGTCGTCGCCTTCAGACGCACCACTTCGCCGCGAACCGGACCATTCGTGCTGGGCGACCATGCCTTGGGCAGTGCATAAAGCGGAGTCACATCGGGAGCTAGCATACGTACAGAAACGGATTCCAACTTCCAGCCACGCCCGAACGGAAATGGCTCCAGATGAGCATTCACCAAGCCCCAACCGGTCAGCTGGTCGCGCGTCCACTCGTTCGCGCGCTTCAGGTTGGAGGAGCCCGTAAGCCTCGGTCCGATGCGGTCCGTCAATTCGGTCATGGTTTCCATGACCTTTGAATTGCGGAAGCCCTCTTGCCGGATACGCGTGACCATCTGCAGGTCAACTTCGTTGTTCGACGCCGCAATCACTGGCATCGCTATGACGACGATGGACAGTGCGGCCACGAAAATCCTACTGAATGAAGCAGGCAGGAAACGGTTTGTTTCTTTCAATCTGCGGATCCTTTCGGGAGATGCGGATCAGGCCCGGACAAGCCTCTGCCCGAAGGTCACCCAGCGGCCCTTCCTGCATCCATGCTGGAATTATGTCCGCAGATGGTATCACCATCCCTCGTGCGGCCACGAGAGCATTCGCAGCGCCAGCAGTCTGCTCACTCCAGTTCTGCGGAGGCCCGCCTTCCCGCAGATTCGTTCCCCCCGTCGTTGCCTTCCACTCGCCGCATCCCGCCGCACTGCTAGCCGGCTTCCATCCGACCCACTATTGAATAAAGCTCCGATTCGGGCTCCCGAATCGGGAATCATGTCCCGATCCCTGCCAGCACATCAGCCACGTCCACACCTAAGTCCCTGAAAGGGAATGCCCGTTCCTCTCCCAACTTCGGAAACTCTCGCACGCGCAATCTGGAACTTAAGGTGCATGCGAATAGCGGTTCGGAGTTAAATGTCAGATGCCCTCTGAGCAGACTCGAAAGGAACGGGACTGTAACCATGAATCTGCACGAGCACCGCGACCACCCTTCCACGGATCGATCCACTAAAGGCGTTTTTTACCCCGGTGACGTATTCACCGACGCCCAGTCTCCGAACAAAGCCGCCACCATCCTCCTCGTCGAAGACGAAGAGTGCGTCCGTACCGTCACCAAGGAAGTACTCGAATCCGAGGGATATACGGTCCTCGAAGCGGCTGATGCTAACGACGGCATCGAGGTTTGCGAGCGGCACCACGAGCGCATCGACCTTCTCCTCAGCGATGTCGTCATGCCCGGCATGAATGGTCGCGACATGGCGCGAAAGATCATCGAGATCAAGCCCGATCTCCGCGTCATTTTTATGTCTGGATACACTGACAACCCTGTTCTCCGTGAGGCTTTTTCAGACTCCACGACCGTTTACCTCCAGAAACCGTTCACCGTTGACACGCTGCGCACGCGCATTCGACAGGTTCTGGAGGGCCGCATCCCCTCCGGCGATTAACTCTTGTCCGGATCAGTCGCACGCGTTCCATCCGTGGGCACGCAGGGCGGCGAGGTGGACTGTTTGGGCTCAGTCGTGAAGACGGGGAAGTAGACGTTGAACGTAGTCCCCTGGTTTACGGCGCTGATGACCTCAATCCAGCCGCCGCTCTGCTTTACGATGCCGTACACGGTGGCGAGCCCCAGGCCCGTTCCTTTGCCCTGCGCCTTCGTGGTGAAGAACGGCTCGAAGATGTGCGACTGCGTTTCCTTGTTCATGCCGCAGCCCGAGTCTGTAACGCGCAGCACAACGAACTCGCCCGGGGGCATGCCCATGTCTTTCAACGGTTCTGCCGCCGAGAGGCTCACATTTTCGCTCGCCACCAGCAGGCGTCCCCCATTGGGCATTGCGTCTCGCGCGTTCACCGCAAGGTTCAGGACGATCTGACCGACCTGCCCCGGATCAGCCTTGACCTTCGCAACGTCTGGGCAGAGCGATAGTTCCAGCCGGATGTCCTCGCCAATCACTCTACGTAGCAGCCGTGTCGTTTCCTCCACGATGGCGTTTACGTTGATGACCTGCGGCTGTATCACCTGTCGTCGGCTGAAAGCGAGCAGTTGTTGTGTAATCAGCGCAGAACGATCCGCAGCGTTCAGAATGCATCCCGCATAGCGCGACAACGCTGCGTCCCCTTCCACCCTCTTCTGAAGCAATTCCGAATAGCAACGGATCACGACGAGCATGTTATTGAAATCGTGCGCCACGCCGCCTGCCAGGCGCCCTACGGCTTCCATCTTCTGCGATTGCCGCAGTTGTGCCTCGAGTCTCTTCCGCTCAGTAATGTCGCGGAAGACTAGCAGATGCTGCCCCGGTTGAATATCTGAGCGCCCCGAATATTCGATTTGCAACTTCGTTCCGTCCGGCCGGCGTACGCTCGTCTCTCCCCTTGCCGAACCGTTGTGAACCAGCGACTCCCATACAGAGTCATCGCAGCTGGCGCCCACGCACCGGCCGATCAGTTCCTCACGGCTCAGCCCCGACATGGCGCACGCCGCGGGATTAGCATCAACGAATTTTCCGTTGTCATCGATCAGCAGCATTCCATCAAGCGAACTGTCGAACATGGCTCTCAGCCTCAGTTCACTTGTTCGCAGCGCCTCCTCCGTGGCGACGACTTTTGTTATGTCTTGTGCGGCCAGGATGAGTAGGTCCCCAGGTCCTTTGCTGTGCCGCCACACAAACCAGTGCCGTTGGCCGGAGCGGTCAAACATCTCGTGGATCTCGCCCTCATCAGATATCGGCTCCTGGCCAGCGGCGTACGCTGCCATGCGGAAGCGAAGCCTGTCAGATTTCACTTGGCTGGTTGTCACTGTCGCCCAGAAGCCCAATCCAACCAGTTCGTGTGTTTCGCGGCCGGTCGCCTTGCACACTGCCGGGTTTACATAGTTGACCCTGCCCTTCCCATCGCAAATGGCGATGAGCATGTCAACGTTGTTCAGAATGTCGGAGGAAAGGCTAAGCTGGTCGGCGGCTCGCCTTTCGGCGCTCACGTCCCGGACAATGCCCTGCATCAGCAGGGTTCCCGTTTCCGTGATCAACGGAACTCGCGTGACCTCGGCGGTTCGAAGCGACCCATCTTTGTGAACCACATCGGTCGAGAACGACTGAGACTCGCGGGTTTTCTCCCATGCTCGTACCGTCAGGGACTCGGTCGCCTGCCTGTCAGCGACGTTGTGGATCAACTCAAGCCATGATCTGCCGATCAGTTCTTCGGCCCGGTACCCCAACACTTCTCGCACGGAACGCGAGAGGTACGTAAAACGTCCGTCCTCGCCGTGCTCGTACAGGAACGCCTGCTTGCTGCCGTCCGCCAGCAGCCGATAGCCATCCCTCTCGGCGCCCACGCTCTCGTTGCTGCGAGCACACATGGCGCTCCCTCCGTGTTCTTAGGATGGTGTTGTAACCGTGTTGGAATCCAGAGCCAATTGCATTGGCTGCGAACAGGATGTTCAAAAAGGGGACATTCCTGAATTAGCACCGTTCGGAACTAAGGTTGGCTGCGCTGATTGCGCCACGTTCCTAATGTGACCACCTGATTGTTCGCTGACACGCCGCCGCCTATTCTGGCACTAACCCATTCAGGCGAAGGCGAGGCAAGTCGGCGGTAGCGATTGTGAGTTCATCGACGCAGTTGTCGTCCCTTGAAAAACGCAGACTGTTCTGGAGCCGCCTTGCGCGCCTTGCTGCCCCGTGCTGGCCGCACCTGGGCGGCATCGTTCTGTTGAGCTTCGTCGGCATTCCGTTAAGCCTGCTGGTGCCGCTGCCGCTGAAGATCACGGTTGATTCAGTAATTGGCAGCAATGCGCTACCGCATTGGCTCGCAGCCATCCTGCCTTCGTCGGCGCAGACTTCCTCCGCCGGCAATCTATCTGTCGCAGCCGGGTTGCTGCTCGCAATCGCCGTTCTGATGAGCCTGCAATCGCTCGCGAGTTGGCTTCTCCAGACGTACACCGGCGAGCGGCTTGTGCACGACTTTCGCGGACAGCTGCTCTGGCACGTACAACGCCTCACGCTCGCCTTCCACGATCGCCGCGGATCCAACGACACTGCTTACCGCATTCAGCACGACGCGCCGGCAGTGCAGGGCATTCTCATCCACGGTGTCGTTCCCATGCTTTGTGCCGCGTTCAGCTTTGTCGCAATGCTGGTCGTCACCGCCCGCATCAACTGGCAGCTCGCTGCAATTGCACTGATACTTTCCCCGGTGCTCTTCCTGCTGGCCCAGAATTCCAGTCGAAAAGTTCGCGATGGCTTCGACGAAGTAAAAGAACTCGATAGCTCCGCCATGCGCGTGCTCAATGAGGCGCTCACATCTGTTCGAGCAGTGAAGGCTTACGGCCAGGAGCGCTATCAGGATGATTTGTTTCGCCGCAAATCACGGCAGCGCATGTCTGAGCAATTGCGGCTCGCCTCCATCCAGGCCAGCTTCCATGTTCTGATAGGCATGACCATCGCGCTCGGAACGGCGGCGGCCCTCGTGATCGGAGTCTCGCAGGTAAGGCGCGGCACGATGACCGTAGGAGAATTGCTGCTCGTGATGGCGTACATGGCCCAGCTTTATGAGCCGCTACGCATGTTCAGCACGAAGATCCCCGAACTACAGGGATCCCTTGTTTCCGCGCAACGCGCATTCTCGCTTTTTGACGAAGTGCCAGAACTCGGGGACTCCGGCCCAACTGTCCCAACCCGTCAAGTCAAAGGTTCAGTGTCATTTGACAACGTTGGCTTTGAATACCCTGGATCCGGCCGGCGCGTACTGGACAACGTGTCGTTAGCTTTCAAACCGGGAACGCGTATCGGCATTGTTGGTCCGAGCGGTTCTGGCAAGAGCACGCTCGTGAACTTGCTGACGCGGTTTTACTATCCTGTCGCGGGAAGGATATTGCTCGACGGCGTTGATCTCCGTAATTACAAACTCGCCGATCTTCGTCAGCAGTTCTCCATCGTGCTTCAGGAGCCGGTGCTGTTTTCTACCTCCGTCGCCGCGAACATCGCCTACGCAAAGCCGGACGCCAGCCGAAACGAGATTATCGACGCGGCCAAAGCTGCTAATGCCCACGAGTTCATCCTGCGACTGCCGCAAGGGTACGACACTCCCATCGGCGACAACGGCATGCGCCTCTCCGGCGGGGAACGTCAGCGCATCGCCATCGCCCGTGCATTCTTGAAGGCCGCTCCCGTCCTCATTCTCGATGAGCCCACCAGCGCCGTCGACATTCGCACCGAAGCCGCTATCATCGACGCGCTGAAGAAGCTGATGCACGGCCGCACTGCTTTCATGATTGCCCACCGCCTATCGACGCTGGACGATTGCGACCAGATTATTGTCCTGAAGGATGGAGCCGTCGATTTGGTGACCGACAACGTCGAGACCGCGCGCCAGCGCGTGTTGCAGTACTCTCAGCCACGTTCGATGGGAGCGACTATGGGCCTGGTGCCAGCCTTCACCGATATGGGCGACTAGCGGGTACGCACCTGTTCTCGATGTTGGGGAAGTTGAATCTTTTGCAGAGCTCTACGAACCGCTCATCAGCCCTCACCCGGTCCAGTCTCGGATCGCAGCGCATCAGCAAAGTCCAGTGGAAGCGCTGCTCACACGCGCGCTGGAACCAATCAAAAGCAGCATCGTATTCGGCAAGCGCCACATAGACCAAGCCGATATGAAAAGCCGGCGGGATCACCCGTTCGCCTGCCTGCGACAACTCCTGCACGATCTCTCTCGCGCGTACTTCGTGCCCTGTCAACGACAGTGCATAGGCCAGGTGCGCGACCATGATGGGCGACTCGAGTGAAAAGCTCACCGCCTTTTCCAGCGCGCGGATCGCTTCTTCTTTCCTCCCCAAATTCAGGTACGCCAGTCCTGCGCATTCATGCGCTACCGAGAACTGCGGGTCGAGTTCGATGGCCAGTTCCGCCTGCCGCGCCGCTGCTTCGAAGTCATGCGCGTAGAAGTAGCAGTTGCTCAGAAGGGAATTGATCGGCAGCGACAATGGGTCCAAGTCCCGCCCTCGACGCATCGCGGCGATTCCCGCTTCCACAGCACCGCTGGCCATCAGCAGATACGAGTGTCCGTTGTACGCGAACGCATACGTCGGGTTCAGTTCGATGGCACGCTCGAAGTTACGTCTCGCACTCTCCCAGTCGTAGTCCAGCGAAAGCTGTGCCCACCCCAGAGGCACCAGGGCCTGTGGCAGGTCCGGCTGAATTTCAAGCGCGTGCTGTGCGCACTCCTTCGCCTTCTCGTATCCCAGCTTCGGCAGCAACAGCCCGTGCGTAGCCAGCAGGTTGTAACTGTCCGCGAGCCCTGCATGCGCCAGCGCGTAATTCTGATCCTGGTGGATACTGAGATTGAAATACTCAACGCTCTTGTGAAGAGCGAGTGGAGTCCGGCGGTTCCAAAAGTAGCGCCCGCGCAGGTAATTTTCGTACACCGAGAATTCAGTTGCTTGCCCGGCGCTCGCGCGCGCAGAGTTCGGCTGCTGCAAGGTCCTGCCGATCTGAGCTGCAATCACCGATTGAAGTCTGGGCAACTCCTCCGGTCTGTGCTCGAACATGGCTGCCCAGACGGGTCGCTCGTTATCACTGGCGCAGAGCTCCGCAGACAACCGCACTACCCGGCCGCTCCCCTCGATCTTTCCTCTCAGCAGATAATCCGCCGCGGGTCGCAGCGCTCCATTCCGCGTTTGTCTTGAGGCTGGCGTCGCGACCAGGTCTGCCTGGGAACCCAGTTCCGATACCAGTTCCGCAGCAAGTGCTTCGCTTGCCGCCTCGCTCAACTCGGAGCGATTTTCGTACGGCAATACGGCGATTCTGATTTGCTTCTCTTCGGCTGCCGGCGTTGCAGTGCGCACGAACGGAGCAACGAACCGGTAGCCCCTGCTGCCCAGCGTCTCGATGAATCGCGGGTTTGCCGCATCATCTCCCAGCGCAAGCCGAACCTTCCGGGCAGCCGCGTTCAGCCCCTGATCGACCTGCACGTGTGTGTCGGGCCACATTCGCTGCGAGAGTTCTTCGCGAGTAACCACCGCGCCGTTACTCTCCAGCAGAACCGCCAGGAACTGAAAGGGTTTCTCCTGGATAGCAACTCGCTCGCCATTCTTGTAAAGCTCGCCCGTGGATAAATCCGCGATGAATTCTCCGAATTGATACCGACCTGCGTGTGCACTCTGCATACGTAGCCCTTGACCAACAACGCAGAGTAACAATTTTCGACAATTTCTAAACATTCGCGATGATTTTGTTACAAAATCAGAACAGGGCAAACTGCGGGTTCCGAGCCTCCTGCTGGGTTCCCCGACCCGAAAGCGAACCGCGATCCCCGCTCCTGCCGAAGCAGAATTCATCCGCAATTCATCCGAACCCAGTTGAATCGCGCAAAGTACGCTGGCAGACTTTCTCCTGCGCATTTGTAAGCTTCCACTCTTATGGGTGGGACCCAGCAGCCGTCGTGCTTGGGGGAGGACGGGGGTTGTTGGTGGCATCCGGACGCCGGGGCAGTTCTGCTCGAATACCCCGGCGTGCTGGTTCAAAGACACGAAAGGCGGGGAATTTCTCCCCGCCTTTTCATTTCAGCCCACGCCCAATAAGCATGAGGCCGCACTCCTCATTTCGTGTACAGGTCGACCACCTTCTCGATCCCCCGCTGACACACTTTGCAGAACCAGTCCGTCCGCGTAAACATGATGCAGTTCGTCTGCGGTCGATAGTAGCCTTTCGCCTCGTACATTGCGCCCTCGAACGCCCCCACTTTCCCGGCATACTTCTGCGAGCCCAGCAGTTTGTCTTCGTGTTCGCGTTCCGCCGTGAATAGTGCGTTCATCTCGTTCTCCGGACGGTTCTCCTTCCGCAACTGCCGCCGTTTCGTCTGCACGTCCCGCGAATACTGCTCGAACGCCTCCTTGTCCCACGGTGTCGGCAGCGGAGTCCCCGGCTCGACCAGGTCTCTCCACTTCAGCATCGCCGGATCCAGCAATGCCGTCGCGTTCACCTCCCAAGGTTCAACCTTCTCCGTCGGAGACCCATACGCCACGTCGCTCGTGTAGTACTCATCCGCAAGCCCTGCAAAGTGGTGCCCGAACTCATGCACAAAGACGTACGGTGCCCACATGCTGTCGGCGGCCACCGTGCTGTACAGGTTGTGAATGCCGCCTCCGCCGTACGTATCGGTGTTCGTCAATATCTCTACGAACTCATATGGCGCAAACGACGCCAGCTCCCGGAACGCCTTATTGTCATAAGTCAAAATGTACCGCTCCGAGCCGAACGCGTCGTAGCTCGACCCCACCGGGTTCCGCTTATGTACGCCCGTGGACGGCCGCGAGATTCCCGCCTCCGGCGACGCCGGACACAGCGCCCACACGTTGAAATCCTTCCGCCGCGCCTTGAACGGCTCCGTCCCCATCAGGATCGCGAACAGCCGCCGCGCGTCCTTCTCGCACTTCGGCCTTTGCGCCGCCGTATATCCATCGCCCAGGATCAGGAAGTCAACCTTCGTCGCCGGGTCGCCATTCTTCTCGATCGTAATCAGCGGGCCCGGCGAAGCCGGTCTCGACGTGTCCACGAACATGTCTTTCGGGTCGACGTCCGTCGCCCATATCTCGACGAAGTTGTTCTTCGCATCGCGCTTCTTCAGCACGATATGCACCGGAGCCTGCGGCATCGGGAACCGCAGCGACTCGCTAAACGTGCGGTTCATCTCCTTCGATTCGTCCGTCGTCTCCCATTCTCCGAAAATCGACGCGAAACCGCGGGAATAGAGCGCCTTTCCCGACGCCTTGTCCTGCACTTCGAAGAAGTACTTGCCCAGGTTCGAGTCGTCCAGCGGCCGGTTCGGATTCCCCGGCCACGGCAGCGGCTCAATTACCACGCGCTCCAGGCTGAACATCTCCGCCTTCGCGTTCCCCGTGTGGAAGTAATCCACGCGCATCGTGCGCGGTGTCTCTGCCCACCCCGACACCACGCCCACCATCATCACCAGCAGTAGAAGTGCTTTCGTCCTCATGCGCGGCATTGTAGCCGCTCACCCCACATTTCAGAAGTGGTCAGTCACCGCAGTGCTCCACGGTCGTCACGCAACGCCATCTGAGGCCGTTCATCCACAAGCACCGCCTTAAGATGATGTCATCCTGAGCGGAGCGTGGAGCTTTACCGCGCGCGGAGTCGAAGGACCCCTTTTAACATCAATAACGTCTCACTCCCCCCGATCCCAACTTCCCCTTGAATCTTCCGCTCCAACGCCCGAAACTAATCCCATGTCGAAAGTCCGCCGTCTTCTTCTCGTCAGCACGTCCACCGTCTACGGCACCGGATACCTTGACCACGCCGAGCCCGAGATCCGCGAGCACCTCGACGGCATCACGCGAATCCTCTTCATCCCCTACGCTCTCGCCGACCGCGACGGTTACGCAGCCAAGGCTCGCGCGCGCTTCCACGCCCTCGGCGTCACCCTCGACTCCATCCATCAGGCGCCCGATCCGCGCCTCGCCGTCGAACGCGCCGACGCCATCTTCATCGGCGGCGGCAACACCTTCCGCCTCCTCAAGGCCCTCTACGACAACCAGCTCCTCGAACCCATCCGCCAGCGCGTCCTCCGCGGCATGCCCTACATGGGCGCCAGCGCCGGC
>Ga0196976_1001152_pt1 | contig 12982 bp, 10 predicted proteins | sample S3v_513CmetaG_FD_148644 | JGI IMG/M metagenome (GOLD analysis project Ga0196976, IMG submission 148644) | Soil microbial communities from Anza Borrego desert, Southern California, United States - S3+v_5-13C | ecosystem: Environmental > Terrestrial > Soil > Desert | place: USA: California...
GAGCGTCCGGCTTCCGACCGAGACACCGGGTCGGTACCATTTCGCAACCCTTTCGGTCCTTTGGAATCACAGGAAGGGCGCCCCCCAACCGAGAAGTCCTGAGTGATCAGGAAAAGTAAGCTGGGGGAATTGCCAATGCGTCGCGCCATCGCTCTCTGCCTGCTGGCGGCCCTGGTTCTTGCCGGGTGTACCGTCGCTCCGAAACCCAAGGAAGTAAAGAACCTGGCCGGCACCGTCCGCGTGCTGGTACTCGGCAGCCCTGGGCTTGAGACTACACTGTTCACAGGTTTCCAGTCCGCCAATCCGAACGTGAAGCCCGAAACCGTCACCCTTCCGGCAGAAGGCGATTTTGGCCAGATCATGAGTCAGATCAAAAGCGGCGAGATCAAAGTTGATGCCATCGTCGCCCCCGCCAACAGCTTCTTGTTCGCGCAAGGCGTTGTCGCCCCCCTGGACGAGATGGTCAAATCGGAAAAGCTCTCCCTCAAGGAGTTCGGCGATTCCGTCTCTATGGCGAAGTACAACGGCAAGCTGATGGGCCTGCCCGTCTCGGTCAGCCCGATGGTCGTCGTCTACAACAAGGAGATGTTCGAGAAGGCCGGCCTCAAGACCCCTGCCGCCGGCTGGACCTGGGACGACTTTGAAAAGGCCGGTCTCGAACTGGCCAAGCAGCAGGCCGGCAAGGCTAAGGGCTGGGGCGTGGGCATTCCGCCCTGGTCGCTCGTCGACCTTCTGCTGACCGCCGGCAAGGGTCCTGCGGACCCCGATCTGAAGCCCATGCAGGCCACCCTGGAGCGGCTGCTCCGCTTCAAGACCGCCGAGAAGTTCTACGCGCCTGAAACCGTAGGCGAAGATGGCACCGACTTTTACCTCGCCTTCGCCCGCAACGAAATCGGCATGGTACTGGGCTACTGGGAGAACTCCTTCGCCCACGCCCGTCCCCAGTCCGCCTGGGGCATCGCCCCCATTCCCGGCTCGGACCTGACCCCCGGCATCGCTACCCTTGCAATGGTGTCCGCCAACGCCGAAAACAAGGAGAACGCCTGGGCCTTCACCCAGTTTGTCGGCGGTCCCACCGGCGCTCAGGCCGTGGTCCGCATGCCCGGCGCCCCCGTGCCGGCATACGTCAACGAAACCATCCAGAAGGACTGGCTGGCTCACACCACCCTCAAGGAAGACTCCGCCTTCGTATTGAAGCTGAAGTACCTTCCCACCCTGGAATACCCGGAAGATTTGGCCGGCATGCTCTTGAAGGAGTCTGACGCAGCCATTACCGGAAAGAAGACGGTTCAAGACGCGATTAAGGCATACCAGGAGGCACGGGCGCCCCTGATGTCCAAGAAGTAAGGGACCCGAAACGAGCGGCCTACCCTCGCCAGGGTGGGCCGCTCCTCATTGCCACAGCAGAGGAGGCGTGGGGATGCCACGCAAGATCACTCCCGACGATCTGCTCGCGATCCGACTGCCCGGCGACCCCCAGTTGACGTCCGACGGACGCCGGCTGGCCTATGTGGTTGCCCGCATCGACCAGGAAGCCAACGAGTACCGCCACCAGATCCATGTGCTGGACGCTGCGCCCGGCAGCCGCCCCGTCCCCTTCACCAGCGGACAGAAGTCCGACCGGAATCCCCGCTGGTCGCCGGATGGCACGAAGCTTGCCTTCACCTCCAATCGGAGCGGCAAGAATCAGATCTGGGTGATGGACGCCTTCGGCGGCGAAGCGCTTCAGCTCACCTTCTTCAAGGACGGTGTCAGCGGTGAACCGGCCTGGAGTCCGGACGGTAAGCGCATTGCTTTCACCGCCGTCGTGGGCGCCGAGGGGCCGGGCAAGGAAGGCGAGAAGGACGACGAAAGCGACCTGTTCAAGAAGTACACCAAAGGCGTCAAGCGGATCACGCGGATCTACTACAAGGAAGATGGCGAAGGCTTCTTTGAGCCCGGCAAGCACGAGCAGATTTTCACCGTGCCGGTAGCCGGCGACCGGCCGGAACCGACCCAGATCACCCGGGGCCCGTGGAAACACGAAGAGCCGGCCTGGGCGCCCGACGGCGCCGCCATCGCCTTCGTGGCCAACCGGCGGGAAGATGATGACTACACGCCGTTCCTCAGCGACCTCTGGGTGCAGGACCTGACCAGCCCGGAGAGCGAGCCGGTCCGGCTGACGCCCGGCACCATGGGCCTGGGCCACCCCGCCTGGTCGCCCGACGGCCGCACCATCGCCTTCCTTGGCCACGACCATGAGCCACACCGCGGCTACTCCGCCACGCAAATGTGGGTCGTTAGCCGCGACGGCACAGGTCTGCGCCGGCTGGTCGCTAACTGGGACCGGAGCTTCGGTGCCAAGGGCCTGGGCGACACCCCGGCGCCCGGCAGCAACCCGTTCCGCTGGACCCCCGACGGTCTGGCCCTGGTCACCCTGGGCTCCGACTTTGGCCGCCAGCAGCTCTACGCTGTCGATGTGGAGTCGGACAGCCTCTCGCAGCTGACGAGCGGTGACCACACCATCTATGCGTGGTCCAGCGACACCCAGTGCCAGAAGATCTGCGTGGCACTGGCCAGGCCCGATCTGCCCGGCGACCTCTTCCTGGTGGAAGGGCCGGACCTGCTGCCCCTGACCCGTGTCAACGAAGAGCTGCTTGCAGAACTGGAACTGGCCCCGGTGGAGGGCTACCAGTTTGCCGCCGGCGACGCTCAGACGGACGGCTGGGTAATGAAGCCCGCCGGCTTTGAAGAAGGCAGGCGCTATCCGGCCATTCTGGAGGTCCACGGGGGGCCCATGGCCATGTACACCTGGAATTTCATGATGGAGTTCCAGTGCCTGGCCGCTGCCGGCTACGCCGTGGTCTACACCAACCCGCGGGGCTCCCAGGGCTACGGCCAGCAATTCTGCGCGTGCATTCGGGAAGACTGGGGCAACCTGGACTACCAGGACGTCATGGCCGGCCTGGATGCTGCGCTGGCGCAGTATCCCTGGATCGACCCAGATCGCCTGGGCATCGCCGGGGGCAGTTACGGCGGCTTCATGACCAACTGGGTGGTGGGCCACACGGACCGCTTCAAGGCGGCCGTCACCATGCGTTCGGTGGTCAACGAGGCCTCATCGGTGGGCACCAGCGACTTCGGCTTTGTCGACATGATGAGCTATCCCAGCCGGCCCTGGGCGGACATGACGTTCTACCGCCGGGTTTCGCCGCTCACGTTCGTGGAGAATATCCACACCCCGCTGCTCATCGAGCATCAGGAGCAGGACTATCGCTGCCCCATTGAGCAGGCTGAGCAACTCTACTCGGCGCTCAAGTTCCTGCGGCGGACTGTGGAGTTCGTCCGGTATCCCGAATCGAGCCACGGCATGAGCCGCACGGGCAAGCCCTGGCTGCGGGTCCACCGGCTGCGTACCATTCTGGCGTGGTTTGACCAGTATAACCCCGCCTAAACCGGAACAGCCGGGGCAAAACGCCCCGGCTGTTGCTATGGCCTCATATACAGGTCGCCGTCCTCATGGAGCTTGCGGGTGTAGTCCGGCTTGTCCAGGGTGAACCGCTGGCCGTAGGCCCGCTCCGAGAACTCGGCTTCAGCCTCGTGCAGAGGCACGCCCAGCATCCGCATCTGGCGGACATCCCCCACCCCCACGCCTTCGACGGCCAGCCGGTAGAGATAATGGACAGCCTGGGGCAAGAAACCCAGGAGGCGGGCGCCAATCACGTCGGCAGCCACGGGGTCGGTACCGGCCACCACGAAATCCCCGTCCACCGGGCGCCCCTCGCTGGGGCCCGTCCCGACCATCGCCTTGTCGGTGGAGAGAATGGTCAGGTCAATGGGCAGCGCCTTCGCCATCGCTGTCACGAAACCGTGCAGGTCCCGGTGAATGCCCAGTTCCATTTTGGGCGTACCGTGAAATTCGGTAGGTGGCCAGGAGAGGGCGATGTTCTTGATGCCGCAGGAAACGGTCGCTTCACGGTGGTGCTTGATCTGGGTGTAGGAGATGAGCACGTCGTTCTCCACGGCCAGTCGGTTGAGCGGCGTTGCCGGCACGAGGTCGTGCTCCAGTTCCACCACCACGTAGGGGCCGCGGTTCAGATCGACGAATTCGGCGCCCGCTTCAGCCACCACGCGGTCGTAGCCCGTCTTCGCCATAATCTCCGGGGTGTTGCCGTGGGCAGAGCCACAGGCGACGACCAGCCGCCGCGGTCGGCGTTCCTTCAGCCAGCGCAGCAACTGCCTCAGCGATTCCGGGCCCACCACCGTGCCGGTGCTGGGCTTGTTGTCATTGACCCAGTTGGGTGTCACCACCACCGTGTCGCCGGGACCGACCACGGCGGGCAGGAGGTCCAGGGCCTCCCGAATGGCCTCCCCCTCCAGCGGGTTGCGGGTAATGGCGACGGCGGACTCGGAGACGCGGCGGGCTCGTGGCAAGGTGGTGCGCTCCTTTGCGGGGTTCTCAGGCCTTATTGTGCGCAAAAGGCCAGCCCTCCTTGCTTCCCCCCGGCAGGAAACCGCGGCAGCAACGGCCAACTGTTTCACAGCACGAAGTATCCACATGGGAGGACCAACCGTGACAACCCGCCGCAAGCTGCAGGTGGAAGACCTGCTTGGCCTCAAACTGGCAGGCGACTGCCAGATCGCGCCGGACGGCGCCCGGATTGCCTACACGCTGCAGGAGATTGACAAGGAGAAGAACGAGTACCGGACTTCCATCTGGCTCGCCCGCCAGGGCCAGGAGCCGGTTCAGTTCACCAGCGGGCCCAAGGATCATTCCGCGCGCTGGTCGCCCGACGGGCGCTACCTGGCCTTCGTGACCAACCGGAGCGGCTCGGCCCAGATCTGGCTGCTGCCGCTGGAAGGCGGCGAAGCCCGGCAGCTGACCCGGATCAAGGGCGGCGCCGGCAACCCGGCCTGGAGCCCGGACGGTAAGTACCTGGCCTTCACCGCCAATCTGACGGAAGAGGGTATCAAGCCCGAGGCCAAGGATGAAGACGAGAAGGACCTGTACAAGAAGTACACCAAGGAAGTCAAGGTGATCACCCGCATCCTCTATAAGATGGATGGTGTGGGGTATTACACCGAGAAGCGGTCGCAGGTCTGCGTCATCGCGGTGGACGGCGGCGAGCCCGTCCAGCTGACGCGGGGCGACTTCAGCCACGGCGAACCAGCCTGGACGCCCGACTCCGCCGGCCTGGTCTTCACGGCCAACCGCCTGGAGGACGCCGATTACCGGCCCTGGCACAACGACATCTGGCACGTGGCCCGGGAGGGCGGCGAGCTGACCCGCCTGACGCCCGGCGACGGCAAGCTCTCGTCCATGGGTCCCTCGGTATCGCCGGATGGCAGCCTGGTCGCTTTCATCGGTTCTGACCCGGCGGACGAAGGGTACGGGCTCTCCCGGCTCTACGTGCTGAACCGGCAGACCGGCGCCATCAAGCTGCTGACGGCGAAGCTGGACCGGCCCTTCGGCAACGAGTGCATCTCCGATATGGCGGGCCCGGCGGGCGGACGGCTGACCTGGTCGCCGGACGGCCACTGGATCTTCGCACAGGTGTCGGACGCGGGCCAGGTCCATCTGGTGAAGGTCGGCGCCCACACGGGTGCGCTGGTGCCTGTGACAGGCGGCGACAAGGCGGTTCATGCCTTCAGCCTGACGCCAGACTGCCACCGGGCGGCTCTTGCCTACGCCACCCCCACCTCCCCGGCGGACGTCTATCTGGCGCTGCTCACTGAGCCGCAGCCGGAGCCGAACGTGCCCAATTGCTGCGCCGCCCTGCACGGCGGCGGCCTCATGGAGACCGCCGTGGCCCGGCCCAACGCGGCCCTGCTGGAGCAGATCGAACTCTCAGTTCCTGAGCGGTTCCTGTTCACCGCCGAGAACGGGGCGCCCCGGGCCGACGGCTGGGTGATGAAGCCGGCGAGGTATGAGCCGGGCAAGCGGTATCCCGCAGTGCTGGAGATTCACGGCGGCCCCATGGGCATGTACGGCGTGGGCTTCTTCTACGAGTTCCAGTGGCTGGCCGCCCAGGGCTATGCGGTGGTCTTTTCGAACCCCCGGGGCTCGCAGGGCTACGGGCACGACTTCGGCAAGTGCATCATCGCCGATTGGGGCAATAAGGACTATGCCGATGTGATGGCCGCCATGGAGACGGCCGTGCAGCGGTTCGACTTCATCGACGGGGAGCGGCTCGGCGTGGCCGGCGGCTCTTACGGCGGCTTCATGGTCAACTGGATCGTCGGCCACACCGACCGGTTCAAGGCTGCCGTCACCATGCGCTCCGTGGTCAACCGCTGGAGTGCCATGGGCACCTCTGACACGGGGTATAACCGCATTAGCATGTTTGGCACGGAGAACTGGTGGGAAGAGCAGAATCTGGCGCCATATCTGAAGCAGTCGCCGCTGCTGCACGCCAGCAAGATCAATACGCCGCTCCTGATCGAGCATCAGGAAGGCGACCTGCGCTGCCCGATTGAGCAGGCGGAGCAGCTTTATGCGGCGCTGAAGCTGCAGAAGAAGCCGGTCAAGTTCGTCCGCTACCCGGGCGAGTTCCACGGCATGAGCCGGACGGGCAAGCCCTGGCACCGGATTCACCGGCTCAACATGCTAGCGGAGTGGTTTGGTCAGTACCTGTAAATGACCGGCGAGGCAGCCCTGAGATCTGGGGCTGCCTCGCTTTTTATTAACCCGGAATCGGTAAACTAGCGCCCGAGGGGACGCGCCGCCGCGAGCGACTTTACGGGTAGACCCGGACACAAGGAGGCATGACCCGTGACCATTAGCTGGGAGACCGTTCTCGTTGCTCTCATTCAAGCCCTCACTGCCATCGTCACCAAATGGCTGGAACGGTGCGACCGCCGTAATCGCCGGCCGCGAAAGAAAGGCCGCAAAGAAACTCCCCACGTTAAATAAAATAACAGTTGCACATATAGATCGTATTATGCTATGTTCAAGATAGTATGGAAGAAAAAGGGGGCGCTGAGCGTCGTGGAAGCGAAATCGGGCTCCTTGCGGGGCGATCTGATCAAATGGGCGCGTGAGGAACAGCGCCTGACCATGCGCTGGGTATCCGACCATGGCGGCCCGTGCCTTGGATATCAGAGCGAAGTCGAAAACCAGAAAAAAGCCGAAGTCCGGTGGGACAAGCTGACACCATGGATCAAGGCATTACATGTAACCGAACCCTTCGTGCGGGGGCACCTGCCCAGATACAGCGACGACCCGGAAGCCTGCCGAGGTCTGGCGGCCGACGCGGGCCGGCTGATCAAGGAGAGCAGCGAGCACTGGGCGGCCATGCCCTTCGGTGAGCGGGCGCGGCAGGTGCTGGGCCTGGTCAGCCGGGAGAGCCGCCAGTTACCCAGGGTGGTCCTGGCCCATGTGCTGGGGCAGGGACTGGAGTCGCTTGACGCCATGATGAGCGGCACCATGCTGGTAACCCCCCACGTTCTGGAGGCGCTGTGCGTACTGACGACCCTGCCCAGGTCATTCTTTGACTACGGCTATTGGGTTGCGGAGACGCCCGCCGACTATGGCCAGGCCATCGAAGCGGCCCGGCAGCGCGGCATCTCGCCGGAAGAGCTGCTCCGCCTGGTGGAAGAGACACGGAGCTACGCCTGAACAGGAAAACGGGGCTGACGTCATCAGACGCCGGCCCCGTTCTTGTTTTTCAGCAGGTCTGCCACTTCCCGATGCAGGGCAACCCGGTAGCGGAACAGCCCCCTGCCCGAGCCCAGCAGCACTTCGGCGATGGGTCCGCAGAGTTCGTCCAGGCTCCCCCACTTGGCGCCGGCGATCTCCTTGGGATCGCAGACGGCCAGTTCGGCGCCGGCTCCGGCCTCGGCCAGGACCACATGCGTGGTCCAGGGCTGTGACCGTCCGCTGCAGGTGAAGGTGACATGGACCCGGAGCAGGTACCGGGTGAGACGGACGTCCAGGCCGGTCTCCTCCCGGGCTTCGCGCCGGGCGCCCGCCACGAACTCCTCGCCGGGGTTGATGCCCCCGCCCGGCGCCCGCCACGCCCCGGGCGGGTAGTTGTGCTTTTTGATCAGCGCCAGCGCGCCCCCGGCGCCGAAAATGAAGACCGTTACGTCGTGCAGCCGGGTCTGGCCGCGGGTACTGCTGACGACCATATCCATTTCCGCCGCGCCGATCTCGTAGGTCCAGGTCCGCTCCGCGGGCCGGCCCAGAGCGGCTTCGGCAGGCCCCCAGACGGCTGGGGTCACGTGGGCCATCAGCTCACCTCCGCTGCTTTAGAAATCCGGGTAGAGCCGCTTGACCAGAGCATCGGGGTCAGCAGCGCCGTTGACGCCGATCCAGTAGACCTGGCGGCCCTTGGCGTAGAAATAGTTCATGTTTCCCTGACCTTCGGTTTTGTAGCCCTTCACCACACCGAGGTCGACGGCCGCGGGCTCCTTGAAGGTCGCGTGGCTGCCGCCGATGCGCTTGGCCATGTCCAGGACCATCTGGTTTGCGTGGCCGTCATCGACACCGGCAGCGACCCAGACCGTAAACTTGGCCTTACCGTCAGTATAATCCGCTTTGGTGCCGTCCTTCCAGGAGATCTTCTTCTCATGCTCCTTCTGGAAAGCTGCCAGCGCATCCTGCCCGGCAGTGTTGGCCGAGCGGGTAAATTCCTGCCACTTCTCCGGCAGGTTCAGATTCAGGGGGGCGGCCTCTTGCTGGGCCGGACGGAAGCTGATGAAGACGATGACCATCACGACGGCAAACACAGCCAGAACGATGAGCGGCAATACTTTGCGCACGGACAACCCTCCGCAGATCAATCTCCTTATGAGCATACCTGTCACGGCAGACTCAACCAAATAGTCCGAACGGATCATTTCGCCTTCCGGCCGGATGAGCCGCCACCGGGCGTCACAAGCTAGGGGCGGAGGTGGTCAGATGGTCGATAACACGAGCGAAGCAGGGCGCCAGGCCGTGGAGCGGGCACAGGCAGCGGCCTCGCAGAGCAGCACCCTCGGGCCGGGCACGGCCGGCTACACCACCAGCGGTGCGGCCTACCGGGGCAAGGAAGTGGCCGGCAACATGGGCGTGGCGCCGCCGGCGGAGATCGGTTTCACGACTTCGAACGGCCTTGGATACGCAGACATGCACGAAGGAGTGACTGACACTGGCTACGCAGCCTCGCAATCCCCAGGGGAGTAACGCAGATGTGGCCGAAGCCGGCCTGAACGTTGAGAACGAATTTGCGGAGCTCGATGCCCCCACGATGACCCGGCTGGGCCGGGAAGCCCGGTCGCAGCAGCGGGCTGGCGGTCAGGCTTCAGACAACCCGAAGCCGCACCTCAGGCTGGACCAGGAATAGGATGCGCAAAAACGGCCTGGCGCCCGCGAAGGGCACCGGGCCGTTTGCTTATCGTTCCAGGAACATCTCATCTTGCTCATCGAGGGAGATGTCGGTCGGGTAGGAGCGCAGGACGTCGCTGCGGCTCAGGATGCCGATTACCTGAGTCCGGTCATCCGGATGGACGACGGGCAGGCGCCCCACCCCCTGATGGGCCATCAGCGAAGCGGCGTCAGCGAGGGTCTGGTCGGGCGTCAGGACGGAGACCTGGCGGGTCATGACTTCAGTGACCGGGGTGGTCAGCCGCTGGTTCAGCGGGACTTCCCGCACGTCCCGCAGGGTGATCATACCGGCAAGCCGGCTGTCGCTGTCCAACACCGGGTAACCCCCGTGCCGGTGTAGCTGCATCACCCGGATGACGTCCTTCAGTTCCATATCGATGCGGACGCTGTGGACCTCCCGGCACATGGCACGCTCCACGGTGACGTGGCGCAGGTCCCGCACCTGCCAGGGCAGCAGAATGCCGTGCTCGGGCAGGTGGACCGTGTCGATGGAGTAGGGGTCAAGCCGCTGGCTGAAGACGGCGGCAATACCGCAGGCGACCATGGCTGGCAGTGCGATGCGGTAGTCGCGTGTCACTTCAAAGATCAGGGTCATGGCGGTGAGCGGGGCGTGGGTCGAGCCGGCGATCATGGCCGCCATGCCGACCACGGCGTAGGCGCCGGGCTGAGGCACGATCGCGGGGAGGAGCGACGCGGCCGCCCAGCCGTATAGGCCGCCGGCCATGGAGCCCAGGTAGAGGGCCGGGGTAAAGACGCCACCAGGCCAGCCGCTGCCGCTGGTCAGTCCGATGGTGACCAACTTGCCCACGAGCAGAAGGGCCATCAGGCCGATGGTCAGCTTGCCGGCCAGGGCATCGGTGATGGTCGGGTAGCCGCCGCCGAGGGTGCGCGGCAGAAAGATGGCCACGGCGCCGAAGGCGATGCCGCCCAGGGCGGGCTTGATCCAGGCGGGGAGCGCCGTCAGATGGCGGGCGCCCAGCTCCTCCGAGCCGTAGATGACTCGGATGTAGACCCGGGAGAGGACGGTAATGGCCAGGCCGAGGCCCACGTAGAGCAGAATCTCCCAGGGGTTGTTCAACTGGTACGCCGGGATGGGGAAGGAAGGCGATCCATAGATCAGGCCCGAGACCTGGGCCGCCGTGACGCAGGCCACAGCCACGAGGGCGAAAGTGCGGGTGGAGAATTGAATCAGGACGATCTCCATGGCAAAGAAGACGCCCGTGATCGGGGCGGAGAAAGCCGTGGCGATGGCCGCCCCGGCGCCCGCTGCCACCAGCGTGCTGATCCATTCGGGGCGAAGGCGCAGCATCTGCCCGACGGCCGAACCGACACCGCCGCCCAGGAGGACCACGGGGCCTTCACGGCCCAGGGAACCGCCGGCGCCCAGAGTCAGCATGGCGGCCAGGGTCTTGAGCAGGGTGCTGGCCGGGTGAATCCGGCCGCCGCGCTTATCCATGGCGACGATGACCAGGGGCACGGAGTGCTGCCGGTCAGGCTTGCGGACAAGCAGCTTGACCCCTGCGACCAGAAGCCCGAGCAAGGCGGGGTAGATCAGGTAGGCCGCATACCCCAGGTGCTCGGGGAGCAGGTGGAAGCCAAATTCCAGCGACAGGTCGATGAGCTCTTCAAAAAAGCGGACGGCAAAGGCCGCCAGAATGCCGACGAGCGCCACCAGGCCGAGAAGGGCGACGTCGGTGCGGCGGAAGACCGTGCCGGCAGGCCACCAGGGGCGCTGCCCGGATGGGGCGCCTGCCTTGTCGCTCATTTTCCGCTGAGGGTGGCTGGGAAGGGCGGGACAGCCGTCTCTTTTGATGAAGAAAGCACGATGGTGGTCCGGGTGCGCACTACGCCGGGAATGTGCCGCAAGTGGTCGGTAATCAGCCGTTCCAGGCCGCGGGTGCCGTCGGTCCGGACTTTGAGCATGTACGAATCCTCGCCGGCCACGTGATGGCATTCCATCACTTCCGGCATGGCCGAGACGGCGGTCATGAAGGGATCCGAATGCTCGGGCAGCTTGAGGCTGATCGCGACAAAGGCGAGCAGGTCGGCGCCGACGGCCTCGGCGTCGATGGAGATGGTGTAGTTTTTGATCACGCCGGCCTGCTCAAGCTTTTGGACCCGCTCGGCCGCAGTCTGGCGCGTAATGCCCACGGAGGCCCCCAGGTCGGCCCAGGAGATGCGGCTGTTGGCGGAAAGTTGACGAATAATTGACAGATCGATGTCGTCCAATGCCGATGCACCACCAGTTCGTTATCCATACGTTGTCTGTATTTTACTCTACGTAAACGCTGATTAACAAGCAGGGTGAGCAAGTCGGATAGCGAATGTATGTTTGTGCATTGGGGGCATGGAAAAGAACCAGCTCAAAGGGTAATCAGACCGGAGGCGATTTCAAGTGGACGGTTTTCACCCGGTTGTCAAGGCGTGGTTTGAGGAGACGTTCGGCAAGCCCAGCCCGCCGCAGGCGCAGGGGTGGCCGGTGATTGCCCGGGGTGAGAACGCGCTCATTTTGGCGCCCACCGGCTCGGGCAAGACGCTCGCGGCCTTTCTCAAGTGTCTCGACCAGCTTTACCACGACTGCCAGGACCAGCCGGGCGGGGTGCAGGTGCTCTACATATCGCCGCTGAAGGCGCTCAATAACGACGTGCACCGGAACCTCGAAGTGCCGCTGAAGGGCATCGAGGCAAAGGCTCAAGCCATGGGCGTGACGCTGCCCAGGCTGACGACCGCGGTCCGGACGGGCGACACGCCGCCCCGGGACCGGGCCAGCATGCTCAAGCGCCCGCCCCACGTGCTGATTACCACACCCGAATCGCTCTACCTGATGCTGACTTCAAAAGCCCGGTCGATTCTCCGGACGGTCCGCTACGTCATCGTCGACGAGATTCACGCCATGTGCGGAACCAAGCGGGGCGTGCATCTCTCCGTCAGCCTGGAACGGCTGGAAGCGCTGCTCTCAAAGCCGCCGGTCCGCATCGGGCTGTCGGCGACCCAGCGCCCCCTCGAAGAGATCGCCCGGTACCTCGGCGGCGTGGGGCGCGACGTGACCATCATCGACACCGGCACCCGCAAGACGCTGGACCTGAAAGTCGAGGTACCCCTGAACGATATGCGGGCCCTGCCCGAGAACACCATGTGGGCGGCCCTCTACCCCCGCATCATCGAACTGGTGGGGCAGCACAAATCGACCCTGATCTTCGTGAACAACCGGGGCCTGGCCGAGCGGCTGACCGGGCGCCTGAACGACCACGCCGGCTACGAACTGGCCAAGTGCCACCACGGGTCGGTCAGCAAGGAAGTGCGGGCCCAGGTGGAGTCCGACCTGAAGGAAGGGCGCCTGCCCTGCCTCGTCGCGACGTCGTCGCTGGAGCTGGGCATCGACATCGGCTTCGTTGACCTGGTCATTCAAATCGAATCGCCCAAGAGCGTCGCCCGGGGCCTGCAGCGGGTGGGCCGGGCGGGGCACGTCATCGGGGCTGCTTCCCGGGGCCGGCTGCTGCCCAAGTGGCGGGGCGATTTGCTGGAGACGGCCTGCATCGTGCGGGAGATGGCCCGGGGGCAGGTGGAAGAGACGCGCATTCCCACGGGCGCCCTGGACGTGCTGGCCCAGCAAGTGACGGCCATGGCCGCCGTCGA
>Ga0196976_1001154_pt1 | contig 12950 bp, 13 predicted proteins | sample S3v_513CmetaG_FD_148644 | JGI IMG/M metagenome (GOLD analysis project Ga0196976, IMG submission 148644) | Soil microbial communities from Anza Borrego desert, Southern California, United States - S3+v_5-13C | ecosystem: Environmental > Terrestrial > Soil > Desert | place: USA: California...
CGAGAGGCGCCGCTTGTGGGTGACCTCGGAGAGCGGGTTCGTCTGGTCCATGAACTGCGAGAGCTGGCTGGACCCGAAGAACTCCTTGATCACCGCGGTGACCGGCTTCGCGTTGATCAGGTCGTGCGGCATGAGCGTCTCGATCTCCTGGAGGCTCATGCGCTCCTTGATCGCGCGCTCCATGCGGACGAGGCCGATCCGGTACTGGTTCTCGAGCAGCTCGCCGACCGCGCGGACGCGCCGGTTGCCGAGGTGGTCGATGTCGTCGACGTCCTTGTTGGGCGAGCCGTTCTTGAGGTCGATGAGGAAGCGGACCACCTCGAGGACGTCGCGCTTGGTGAGGACGGAGTTGTCGAGCGGCTCGTCGATCCCGAACTTGTAGTTGAGCTTGAGGCGGCCGACCTTGGAGAGGTCGTAGCGCTCGGGGTTGAAGAACAGGTTGACGAACAGGTTCGTCGCCGTCTCCGGCGTGGGCGGATCGCCGGGGCGGAGGCGCCGGTAGATCTCCATGATCGCCTCCTCCGGGGAGGCGATCTTGTCCTGCATGAGCGTGTCGCGGAGCGAGGGGAGGACGTTCAGGTTGTCGATGAAGAGGACCTTGAACGAGCCGATCTCGCGCTTGCGCAGCTCCTCGATCTTGGCCTCGGTGACCTCCTCGTTCACCTCGAGGAGGACCTCGCCGGTGGACTCGTCCACCACGTCCTCGGCGGAGATCTTGGTGTAGACCTCCTCCGGATCCACCGGGAGCGACTTCAGCTTCGCGGCGACCAGCTTCTTGATCGCGCTCTCGGTGTACTTGCGGTTCTTCTTGACGATCACCTCGTTCGACTTGGGATCGCGGATGTCGCGCGTCGCGCGCTGGCCCTTGAGCAGGTCGGGGTTCAGGTCCTTCTCGAACTTGCCCTTGCCCTCGATCCGGATCGTCTCGGTGTCGTAGTAGTACTTGAGGATCTCCTCGGCGGTGCCGCGGAAGTCGACCGGCTCCTTCTTGGAGGTGTCGGGCACCGCGCCGAGGGCGCGCAGCAGGACCGTGGCCGGCAGCTTCCGGCGGCGGTCGATGCGCACGTAGAGGATGTCCTTGTGGTCGAACTCGAAGTCGATCCACGAGCCGCGGTACGGGATGATCCGGGCGTTGTAGAGCAGCTTGCCGGAGGAGTGGCTCTTGCCCTTGTCGTGATCGAAGAAGGCGCCCGGCGAGCGGTGGAGCTGGGAGACGACCACGCGCTCCGTGCCGTTGATGATGAAGGTCCCGTTCTCCGTCATGAGCGGGATCTCGCCGAAGTAGACCTCCTGCTCCTTGACGTCGCGGATCGACTGCGCGCCGGTCTCCTCGTCCTTGTCCCAGACGACCAGGCGGACGACCACCTTGATCGGGGCGGAGTACGTCATGCCCCGCTGGTGGCACTCGTCGACGTCGTACTTCGGCTTCTCGAGGTGGTAGCTCACGAACTCGAGCGAGCTCGTCTCGTTGAAGTCCTTGATGGGGAAGACGGACTTGAAGACCCCCTGGAGGCCCGTGTCGTCGCGCTTCTCGGGCGGGACGTCGGCCTGGAGGAACTTGTCGTAGCTGTGCTTCTGGATGGCGATGAGGTTGGGGATCTCTGCAATCTTGTTGATCTTTCCGAAGTTGCGGCGGATTCGGAAGCTGTTCTGGATCGTGGTCGCCATCGAACTCGGACCTCTCTTCCCCAACGAAAAAGGCGGCACAAAAGCGTCTAGCCGGTCTCTCGACCGGCTAATCAGCCTCGCTCGGCCTCAGGCCTCGTGTGCACGGAGTGGATGAAGGGATACCGGTTTGTAACCGCTTCGCCCCTGCCCGTCAAAGAATCCAGCGGATGCGAACTGCGGAGGGACAGCCGCTCGGCGGCCCCTCCGCAGTCCGTGAAACGAGACGCTGCTACTTGAGCTGAACCTTGGCGCCGGCCGCCTCGAGCTTCTTCTTGAGCTCCTCGGCCTCCGCCTTCGGAACGCCAGCCTTGACCTCCTTGGGGGCGCCCTCGACGAGGTCCTTCGCCTCCTTGAGGCCGAGGCCCGTGATCGCGCGGACCTCCTTGATCACGTTGATCTTGTTGGCGCCGGCGTCGGCGAGCACGACGGAGAAGTCAGTCTGCGCCTCGGCGGCCGGAGCGGCCCCGCCGGCGGCGGGACCGGCCACCATGACCGGCGCGGCGGCCGCGGCCGTGACGCCCCACTTCTCCTCGAGCTTCTTCACGAGGTCGGCGGCCTCCATCACAGTGAGGCCGGACAGCTGGTCGACGATCGTATTCAGGTCTGCCATGACGTCTTCTTCCTCTCTTCTCTGAGGGGCGCCCCGGGCGCCCGCAGCGTTGGAGCCCCGCGCGCTCCCGCGCGGGACCAGTTCACGTACCGTTTACGCAGGCTTCTCGAGCTGCTCCCTCCGCGCGTCGACCACGCGGGCCAGCTGCTGGCCCGGGGTGCCGATGACGCGGGCGAGCTTCGTCGCGGGCTGCTGCAGCATGCTCAGGATCTGCGACCGCAGCTCCTTGAGCCCCGGCAGCTTCGCCAGCGCCTGGACGCCCTTCGCGTCCACGACCTGGCCCTCCACGACCGCGGTGCGGATGGTGAAGTTCTCACGGTCTTTCGCGAAGTCCGTGATCAGCTTCGCGGCCGTGACCACGTCGTCGTACGACATGACGATCGCGGTCGGACCGACGAACTTCTCCGCCAGCACCTCCACCGGCGTGCCCTTGGCGGCGCGCGCGGCGAGCGTGTTCTTCACGACCCGGTAGTCGATCTTCGCGTCCCGCAGCTTCTTGCGCAGATCGGTCACCACCGCGACCGTCAGCCCCTTGGGCTCCGCCACGATGGCCGCCCGGGCCTTGGCCATCTTCTCGTGAAGCTCACCGATGACCTGCTCTTTCTCCGTCCGGTTCAAGCTTGCTCACCACCTTTCCGGCCGCCGGTTCACACCGGTCGGCGTCGTTCGCTGGGCTTCGGACCGGACGTCCGGTACGAGACCCCCTGGCCAAGCAGGGGACGCTGCAACCACATCGCAGGTTCCCGTCTCGGCGGGTCGGATGCTCGCTGCCATCCGCTTGGCCGCCCTCCCCTACGACTTCCGCACTCGGGGGTGGGGCGGGCCCGCTGTCTTGGACCAGAACCCCGGCGGCGGCGAGCCGCCGGGAACTCGAAAATCCTCTGGATTACGCGTGAGACGCGGCGAGCTCCGCCAGGTCGAGCTTGATGCCCGGGCCCATGGTCGTGCTGACGGTCACGTTCTTCACGTAGACGCCCTTCGCCGTCTGGGGCTTCGCCTTGTAGATGACCTCCATGATGGCGGTGAAGTTCGCCTTGAGCTTGTCGGGATCGAACGAGGCCTTCCCGAACGGCACGTGGACGATGCCCGCCTTCTCCACGCGGAACTCGACCTTGCCCGCCTTCTGCTCCTTGATGGCGCGGGTGAGGTCCATGGTGACCGTGCCGATCTTCGGGTTGGGCATGAGGCCGCGGGGGCCCAGCACCTTTCCGAGGCGGCCGACCACGCCCATCATGTCGGGGGTGGCGATCACCTTGTCGAAGTCCATGAAGCCGCCCTGGACCTTCTCGGCGAGGTCCTCGGCGCCGACGATGTCCGCGCCGGCCTCCTGCGCCTCGCGGGCCTTGTCGCCCTTGGCGAAGACCGCGAGCTTCACCGTCTTGCCCATGCCGTGGGGCAGCACCACTGCGCCGCGCACCACCTGATCGGCGTGCTTGGGATCGACGCCGAGGTTGATGGCCGCGTCCACCGTCTCGTCGAACTTCTTCGTGGCGGTCTGCTTCACGAGGCCCATCGCCTCGTCGACCTTGTACCGCCGGTTGCGATCGACCTTCGCCAGCGCCGCCTTGAACTTCTTGCCCTGAGCCATGTTCGTGTCCTCCTCGCGGTCAGCCGACGATCTCGATGCCCATGGAGCGCGCGGTCCCCTCGACCGTCCGCATCGCGGCCTCGAGGCTCCCCGCCGTCATGTCCGGCATCTTGGTCTTGGCGATCTGCTCCACCTGCGCGCGCGTCACCTTCCCGACCTTCTCCTTGCCGGGAGCGTGCGCGCCGGAGCCCTTCTTCTTCTCCGTGTGGAGGCCGGCCGCCTTCTTGAGGAGGATGGCCGCGGGGGGCGTCTTCAGGATGAAGGAGAAGGTCCGGTCCTGGTACACCGTGATGATGACCGGGATGATGAGCCCTTCCTTCGCCTGGGGCTGGGTCTGCGCGTTGAACTGCTTGCAGAACTCCATGATGTTGACGCCGTGCTGGCCGAGCGCGGGGCCCACGGGGGGCGCCGGGTTCGCCTTTCCGGCGGGGAGCTGCAGCTTGATCTGTCCTGTGACCTTCTTCGCCATGGCTTCCTTCCGGGCCGGACCGCGTGGCCCTGCGTGGTTTCACGAGCCCGGCGGGCTCTTCCACGCTCCGTTGACCGCTGCTACGTCTTCTCGACCTGCATGAAGTCCAGCTCGACCGGCGTCGCGCGGCCGAAGATGGAGACGAGCACCCGCAGCTTGCCCTTCTCCGGCTTCACTTCTTCGACGGTGCCGTTGAAGTTCGAGAACGGGCCGTCGATCACGCGGACCTGGTCGCCCTCCTCGAACTGCACCTTCGGCTTCGGCTTGAGCGAACCCTCGGAGATCTGGGTGGTGAGCCGCTGGACCTCGGCGTCGGAGACGGCGGGCACCTGGTCCGGCGTCTTCGCGTTCCCGACGAACCCGGTGACCTTGGCCGTCCCCTTCACGAGGTGCCAGGTCTGGAGGCTCATCTCCATGTTCACGAGGATGTATCCGGGGAAGAACTTCCGCTTCGACGTCTTCTTCTCCCCCTTCACCATCTCCTGGACCACTTCCATGGGGATGAGGATCTCCCCGAACTGATCCTGGAGCTCGTGCTGGCGAACGCGCTCCTCCAGGGACTTCTTCACCTTGTTCTCGAAGCCCGAGTAGGTGTGCACCACGTACCACTTCTTCGCCATTGGGTTCTCCGTGTTCGCGCCGCGTGCACTACCGGGATGCCCGCGTTACGCGGCGGCCCGCGCCGCCCGCCCGCCCGCCCGATCCCGCCGGCCCGCCCGCTACTTCGGCGTGCCGTAGACCCAGTTGGCGATCGCGGCCCAGCCGATGTCGAAGAGCCCGAGGATCACCGCCGCGACGAGCGAGGCGATGATCACGGCGAGGGTGGCCGCGCGCGTCTCCCGCATGGTCGGCCAGGTCACGCGGCCCAGCTCGAGCGCGATGTCGAGCGACACCTGCCGCGTCCGCGGCACGCGCCACACGAGGATCGCGACGACCGCCGCGATGCCGTACCCGAGCGCCCCCGAGAGGTTGGTCAGCCCGAGGATGTCGAAGTCGTTCACGCCGCTCCAGACGAACGCGGCCTGGAGCACGCGGGCAAGGAAGACGCCGACCACGAGCGCGGCGACGACGTAGGCGATCCCGACGATCCGCTTGGCCCGATCCACGACGGCGACGTTGTCCATGGCTTCTCTCGACCGCTTCCGTGAGGGAGGGCGGGGCCGCCTCTCCGGCTGCCCCGCCCTCGTTCCGTCTGGCAGGCCAGGAGGGATTTGAACCCCCAACCCGCGGTTTTGGAGACCGCTGCTCTACCGTTCGAGCTACTGGCCTATCCCGTTGCGACCCTGCCCGGTCCCGCTACTTCGCTTCCTTGTGCTCCACGTGCTTGCGGCACCGCGGGCAGTACTTGGACCGGGTGAGCTTGTCCTGGGTCTTCTTCTTGTTCTTCGTCGTCGTGTAGTTGCGCTCTTTGCAGGTCTTGCACTCGAGCGTGATGATGGTGCGATTGCCGGCCATGGCTGCCCTTCCTCACTGGATCCTTCTGCGTTCGAGCGACGGACGGCGGCCGCCGTCCGTCACCGCCGCCGATCCTGAGAGCCCTGGTCCAGGATTGAACTGGAGACCTCGTCCTTACCAAGGACGCGCTCTACCGACTGAGCTACCAGGGCAACCTTTCCTTCGTTCCGACCTTCCGTGAGCGGGAAACGGGATTCGAACCCGCGACATTCAGCTTGGAAGGCTGACGCTCTACCAACTGAGCTATTCCCGCAGGCCTCCGAAACGTCGTCTCCGCTGCTTTCGAAAACCCCAGGTTACTTGGTGGAGGGAGGTGGATTCGAACCACCGAAGTCGTAAGACGGCAGATTTACAGTCTGCTCCCTTTGGCCGCTCGGGAATCCCTCCGCAACTCTGACACTCTCCGGGCCCTTCCCTTCCCAGCGCTCCAAGCTGGCGGTGGGACTCGAACCCGCGACCTGCTGCTTACAAGGCAGCTGCTCTACCTGCTGAGCTACGCCAGCGAAATCCTTCCGGTTCGAACGCCTGCCCTCCTGCCAGGGCAGTCGGCCACCGCCCTAAGTGGAGGGGCGTCTTTAAAACGACTCAGCGGGTCTTGTCAACAGGGGATTCCGACGGCCGAAACTCCCCTTCCCTGCCCACTGGCCGGGCGCCACGTTGCCGCGAGACCTCGTACATGGCGATGGCCGCGGCCGCCGAGACGGAGAGGCTCTCCAGCTCGCCAGGCATGGGGATCTTCGCCTCGAAGTCACAGGTTCTCCGGACGAGCGGCCGAAGCCCCGTCCCCTCGCTTCCCAGCACGAGCGCCGTCGGTCCGCGGAGATCGAGGGAGGAGAGCGGCCGCTCCGCGTCCTGCGCGAGCGCGACCGACCAGACGCCCGACTCCTTCAGCTTCTCGACGGCCTTCGCCACGTTCACCACTCGTGCGATCGAGCACCGCTCCACCGCGCCGGCCGACGTCTTCGCCACCACGGGAGTCACGCCGACCGCGCGGTCCTTGGGGATCACGACCCCGTGCCCGCCGAGCGCGTGCACCGAGCGGATGATCGCCCCGAGGTTGTGCGGATCCTCGACGCCGTCGAGCACGAGCACGAGCGGCGCCGCGCCTGCCGCGTCCGCCCGGGCGAGGAGGTCGGGGACCTCGGCGTACCGGAAGTCCGCGACGGTCGCGACCACGCCCTGGTGGCGATCGGTGCCGGCGAGCTTGTCGAGCTGCGCGCGGGGGGCGGTCCGGACGCGGGCGCCGCGCGCGCGCGCCTCCCGCTCGAGCGCGGCGAACGCCGCGCCGCGCGTGCCGCCCTCGGCGAGCCAGAGCTCCGAAGGCCCATCGCCCTCGGCGCGCAGCAGCTCCCGCACCGGGTTCATTCCGTAGACGACGCGCACGCGCGGAGTCCCCTCGGCTCCTGGAGCGATCTCACTTCACGGCGATCGCGACCGCGACGTCCCGGGTCTGCCGCGCGCACCAGTCGTCGGCGCAGAGGTAGAACTCGACCTTCGCGCGGGCCTCCTGCGCGCCGGCCGCGACGGCGGTGAACGGCACCTCGAACCGAGGCCCCTCGGCCTTGGGGTCGGCGGCGTCCTTCCGGCCGAGCGTGTCGCGCGTCAGCTTCAGGCCCGGGGTGCCGGTGAGCGCGATCTTGAGCGGCGCCTGCGGGTGCACCTTCGTCCCGTCGAGCGGGACGATGGAGAGGACGAGGGTCCCCGACCCGCCCGCCGGGACCGCCAACGTCGTGCCCTGGGTGTCCACGCGGTAGCTCTTGGCCGCGTTGGCCTCGGGGTCCGCGACCGCCCCGGCAGGGATCGCGAGAATCAAGGAGATCGAGAGGATGACCGCTCGCATGCCGAACCTCTACAACAGTTGGACGCCGCCGAGGAGTCCAGGATTCATCGAGGGGGGGGGCCGAGGGCCCACCCGGACGTCAGGGGAGCCGCGCGGCGGGGGCCGCCTCGCGGTGGCGCGGAGGGCGCCGCGGCGCCGCGGTCGACCGCTGCGCGGCGAGCCGGACCGCACGCTCGACGATGCGCCCGGCGGCGTCGATCCCGCACGTCGCCTCGGCCTCCCGGATCGACGGAGAGCTGTTCACCTCGAAGACGCGCGGGCCGCCCTTCCCGTCGAGCATGTCCACGGCGCAGATCTCGAGCTGGAGCACGCGCGCGGCCTCGAGCGCCGGCCGCGCGTACTCGGCGGAGAGGTCGACCGGCTCGAACTGCGCTCCGCGCCGGAGGTTGGGCGTGAACCGGCCCGGCGGGGCGCGCCGGCGCATCGCCGCGATCACCTCTCCGCCGACGACGAGCACCCGCAGGTCGCGCCCGAGCGCGCCGCGCAGGTACTGCTGGACCACGATGTTCTGCCCGAGCCCCAGGATGGCCTCGAGGGCCGCCTCCAGCGACTGCAGGCTCTCGCAGATCATGACCCCGCTCTTCTCGCTCACGGAGAGGAGCTTCACGAGCACCGGCACGCCGCCCACGAGCTTCACGAGATCCTTGATGCGCGCGGGCTCGCTCGCCATCACGGTCCGCGGGACCGCCACGCCTGCGGCGGAGAGCATCTGCAGGACGCGCATCTTGTTGCGGCTCGCGGCGATGCCGTACGTCCCGTTCATCACGGGGATGCCCATGAGCTCGAGCTGGTTCACCACCCCGAGCCCGTACTGGTGGACCGAGAGGCCGATGCGCGGGACGACCACGTCCGCCCGCGGGAGCCGCCGGCCGCGCCAGTACGCGGCAGGCGCGCGCTCGCCCAGGCCGAGCTCCACCTCCAGGGGATCGACGACGCGGGTGCGGATCCCGCGCGCGCGGGCCGCCTCCACGATCCGGCCGGTCGTGTAGATCTCCTGCGAGCGCGAGAGGACGGTCAGGTTCACGGCGCCTCGATGGTAAGGCCCGCGATCGGCAAAAGCGAGCGAGGGCGAGGAAACGAAAAAGGCTACAGGCTTCAGGCTCCAGACTTCAGGAGAACCGCTCCCCTGGAGCCTGCAGCCTGGAGCCTGTAGCCCGGACCCAGCCCCGGCGGGGCTGGGCCACGTCACACCTGCTTGAACTCCGCGTCGACCACGTTGTCCTTCGGCTTCTCCTGCGACGGGCCCTGCCCCGCGCCGTCGCCACCGGGCGCCGCGCCGGGCGCAGCCTTGTAGAGCTCCTCGGCGGCCTTGTGGCTGGCGCGCTCGAGCCGCTCGGCCGCGGCCTTCACCTCGTCCGCGGAGCCCTTCTCGCGGACCTTGTGGACCTCCTGGATCGCGTCCTCGAGGTCCTTCGCCGTCGCGGCGGAGAGCTTGTCCTTGTTCTCGCGGACCATCTTCTCCATCTGGTACGCGAGGTTCTCGGCCCGGTTCCGCTGCTCGATCTCCTCGCGCCGCTTCTTGTCCTCCGACTCGTGCTCGCGGGCGTCGGCCACCATCTTCTCGACCTCGTTCTTGTTGAGGCCCGAGGAGTGGGTGATCGTGATCTTGGTCTCCTTGCCCGTCCCCTTGTCCTTCGCCGAGACGTTCAGGATTCCGTTCGCGTCGATGTCGAACGTGACCTCGATCTGCGGCATGCCGCGCGGCGCCGGCGGGATCCCCTCGAGGTGGAACCGTCCCAGCGTCCGGTTGTCCCGCGCCATCTCGCGCTCGCCCTGGAGGACGTGGATCTCGACCGACGTCTGGTTGTCCGCCGCGGTCGAGAACGTCTCCGAGCGCTTCGCCGGGATGGTCGTGTTCCGGTCGATGAGCCGGGTCATCACGCCGCCCAGCGTCTCGACGCCGAGCGAGAGCGGGGTGACGTCGAGGAGGAGGATGTCCTTCACCTCACCGGAGAGCACGCCGGCCTGGACCGCCGCGCCCACGGCGACCACCTCGTCCGGGTTCACGGTGCGGTTCGGCTCCTTGCCGAAGAACCGCTTCACGGTCTCCTGGATCTTCGGCATGCGCGTCTGGCCGCCGACGAGCACCACCTCGTCGATCTGCGACGGCTGGAGCTTCGCGTCCGCGAGGCACTTGCGCGTCGGCTCGATCGACCGCTCGATGAGGGCCTCGACCATCTGCTCGAGCTTGGCGCGCGAGAGCTTGATCGAGAGGTGCTTCGGGCCGGTCTGATCCGCCGTGAGGAACGGCAGGTTGATCTCGGTCTCCGTCATGGAGGAGAGCTCGATCTTGGCCTTCTCCGCCGCCTCCTTGAGCCGCTGCAGGACCATCTTGTCCTTGGAGACGTCGATGCCGGTGTCCTTCTTGAACTCGGCGATCAGCCAGTCGATGACGGTCTGGTCGATGTTGTCGCCGCCGAGGTGCGTGTCGCCGTTGGTCGCGAGCACCTCGACCACGTTCTCGCCCACCTCGAGGATCGAGATGTCGAACGTGCCGCCGCCGAAGTCGTAGACGGCGATCTTCTCGTTCTTCTTCTTGTCGAGCCCGTACGCCAGCGCCGCCGCCGTCGGCTCGTTGACGATGCGCCGGACGTTGAGGCCGGCGATCTCGCCGGCGTCCTTGGTCGCCTGGCGCTGGGCGTCGTTGAAGTAGGCCGGCACGGTGATCACCGCGTCGGTCACCTTCTCGCCGAGGTAGTTCTCGGCCGCCCGCTTCAGCTTGAGCAGGACCTGCGCGCTGATCTCCGGGGGCGAGTACTGCTTCCCGTCGATCTCGATGCGCGCGTCGCCGTTCGGGCCCTCGGAGACGTGGTACGGGACGCGCTTCATCTCGTCCTGGACCTCGCCGTACCGGCGACCCATGAACCGCTTGATCGAGTAGACGGTCTTCTCGGGGTTGGTGATGGCCTGGCGCTTCGCCACCTGCCCGACGAGCCGCTCCCCCTCCTTGGTATAGGCGACCACGCTCGGGGTGAGGCGCGATCCCTCCTCGTTGGTGATGACGACGGGGTCCTTCCCCTCCATCACCGCGACGACGGAGTTCGTCGTGCCGAGGTCGATGCCGATGATCTTGGCCATTGGTGGAAATCCCTCCTGGACGCGGGGCAACCTAAGTCCGCGAAGGAGGCTGTCAAACGGCGACTTGCGCTTCTTGGACGGGCGAGGGGCGCGCGGCCCGCCCGGCACCCTGAGCGGTAGCGCCACCCCCGACAGGTGCGTACCGTGATTCGCACCGCCACCCCCGCGACGCGTCCCACGCTGCCCCTCCCCGGGACGTGGGACAGCGGAGGAGGCTGAAAACGCGACGGATTTCGGCCTCGACGCAGCGTGGCACCTCACTTGCTCTCGTCCTCGGACATCCGCGTCAGAGCCCTCGGGGGGGAAGAGGATGCGACGGATGGTGCGCAGCGCACAGCCGAGTACGTCACGAGAGGCCTTCCCCGGGATGGGCGGGACGGACGTGGCGGTCCTTCTCAACGCCCACGCGAAGCAGGTCAACCACGACGTCCGCCGTGCCCTGTCCTCCGTGCTGCCGGACGAGCACCTCTACCTCTCCCGCTCCCCCGGCGAGGCCGTCGAGATCGCCGAGGAGGTGGTCGCCCGCCGGTACGGGACCGTGTTCACGGGCGGTGGCGACGGGACCTTCGTCGCCTGGGTGAACCGCATCCTCGAGAGCGCCGAGCGCCGGGCCGCCCGCCCGCCCCGCTTCGGCGTCCTGGCGCTCGGCACCGGGAACGCCGTCGCCGAGATGGTCGGCGCCGAGCCGCGGCGGCACGTGCAGGACCTCGCCCGGTTCGTCCGCGGCGAGGTGGACCGGGTCCGCCGGCTCGATCTCCTCACGTGCGAGGGCCGCCGGACGCCGTTCGCCGGCGTCGGGATCGACGCGGCGATCATGAACGACTACAACTGGATCCGCGGCCAGCTCGGCGCGACGCCGCTGCGGCGGCTGGGCGAGGGCATGTCGGGGTACGGGCTCGCGCTCGCGCTGCGCTCCGTCCCGCGGTTCCTCTCCGAGCGCCGGCCTGCGTACTGCGAGGTCGTGAACGCCGGCCGTCCCGCCTGGCGCCTCGATCCCGCGGGCCGCCGGATCGGCAGGCCGATCGCCAGCGGCGAGCTCCTGTACGCCGGGCCCTGCATGCTGGCGGCCGCGAGCACGGTGCCGTACTACGGGCTCGGGCTCCGCGTCTTCCCGTTCGCGCAGAAGGCGCCCGGGATGATGCAGGTCCGCGTCGCGACCAGCATCCACCTCCACACCCTGCTCCTCAACCTGGGCAGCATCTGGTCGGGCGAGTTCGCGCACCCCGGCCTGCTCGACTTCCACGCCGACCGCGTGGCCCTCCGGTTCGAGCGCCCGATGCCGCTCCAGATCGGCGGCGACGCCGAGGGCTGGCGCGACGAGGTCACCTTCGGCATGGCCGCGAACCCCGTCGAGATCGTCGACTTCGGGGCGCGCGCCGCCGCGTAGGCGCTGGACCGTCGCGCGCGAGCGCTACAGCACGAAGACCACCCGCGCGTCGTCGTGGAGCGACCGGTACACCGCCCGGCGCTGCTCCTCCGAGTCGAGCAGGACCGACACCGAGACCGAGTGGTACTTGCCCCCGGCGCTCGCGCGCACGATCACGGCCTCGACGGGCACCTCGGCCACGTGCCGGGCGACGAGCCGGCGCGCGTGCTCCGGGAAGTCGTCACCGGCGAGCCCGATGATCGTGAAGCCGTACGCGAGCGGGTACTCGAGGCGCGGCGCCTGGGACGGGTCCGGGGACGAGGGCGGCTGCTTCATGGGAGAGGCCTAACGGGTTGCGGAGCCCGGTTCCAGCGGCGCCGGCTCACAGGAGGTTCGCGCCAGCTCGGCGAGCGGGCTCCGGGTGATCCACGGGGCGTGCCGCCCCGCCCCGTCGGCGGAGCCGCCGGGCCCCCCCTGCCTCGCGGAGCCCGCCGCATCTCACAGCAAGTTCGCCGCCAGCTCGGCGAGCGGGCTCCGGGTGATCCACGGGGCGTGCCGCCCCGCCCCGTCGGCGGAGCCGCCGGGGCCCCACCCCTGCCTCGCGGAGCCCGCCGCATCTCACAGCAGGTTCGCCGCCAGCTCGGCGAGCGGGCTCCGCTCGCCCTTCTGCATGGTGATGTGCCCGGCGAGCCGCTCGTTCTTGAAGCGGTTTACCACGTGGATGAGGCCGTTGTTGGTCTGATCCACGTACGGGTTGTCGATCTGGTAGGGGTCGCCGGTGAGGACGATCTTCGTCCCGTCGCCCACGCGCGTGATGATGGTCTTCACCTCGTGCGGCGTGAGGTTCTGGGCCTCGTCCACGATGATGTACTGGTT
>Ga0196976_1001156_pt1 | contig 12942 bp, 12 predicted proteins | sample S3v_513CmetaG_FD_148644 | JGI IMG/M metagenome (GOLD analysis project Ga0196976, IMG submission 148644) | Soil microbial communities from Anza Borrego desert, Southern California, United States - S3+v_5-13C | ecosystem: Environmental > Terrestrial > Soil > Desert | place: USA: California...
GCGGAGGTGGGGGCGGTGGTGGCGGAGGTGGGGGCGGAGGAGGAGGTGGCTGTGGCGGAGGCACGCAGCAGGGAGGCTGAGGAGTCACCGGCGGAAGCGGCGGAGACGGAGGCACGACCGGAGGCTGCGGAGTGCAGCACGGTGGCTGCGGGGTGACCTGCGCCATGATCTTCTCCGGAGTCGTAAGTCCCATCGCGAATGCAAGTGCCATGCCGCTTACGAGCGTCACGAGCACGGCAAACACGCCGATAAGGATCGGCCTGGACTTCAGGTATCCGCTTTTTGCGTTGATGCTTTCCATAATGCTTTAGTAAAATGATAAGAAATAATTCCCTGCTGCTTTTGCAGCGTATTAAAAAGGAGAAAGAGAAGAAGGCGGTGACGTGCGAGGGTTTTGAGGCCCCCGCACGTACCAGCAGTCAACGGCCCGGGTGGATGTTGTTGCGGACATCAGCCGTGGTGACGACGTACTCGCCGTCCACGTAGTTCCTCTCGCTGACCGAGAACGACACGATGTCGCCGTTCGGCAGCTCGAAGCAGAGCGCGGCATGGCCCTCGACCGCCTCGGGGGGAAGGTACCAGTCGAAATCGGCCTCCTCCCTGACGATGAAGCTGTAGCTCACGTTCTGGATCCGCATCGCCTGTCCGGTGATGCGGCTCGTATTCCGCTCGATGTCGGTCCAGTCGCAGACGATGGGGACCAGTCGGCCCTCACGTTCACGCCGGCCCATCGGGCACTCCTCCGGGAGGTCGAAGATGCGATCTTCGGCACCCGGAAGCCGCAACGCATGGCACCGGCCCGGCAGCAGACGCGGGCCGATGTAGCCGCCTCGCACCTTGGTGCCGACGGGCAGCGGCGGCACCTTGATCCGGATGCAGCCCTCGGCCACGATGGTGACATCGAGGCTCGGGGCGAAGCCGGGGTTGGCGCAGCCGCTCCACAGGACCTTCTTCTGCGTGTCGGGGTTCATGAAGATCACTTCGCCGGGATTCACCGTTCGGGTGACGCAGCCCATGACGACCGAGCGCACCCCGCGGATGACCTGGATGCAGGACGACTGATATTCGAGCGTCCGGTCCACCTCGGTCGGAACCAGCTTCCTGGCGTAGGCCGGGAGCTGGTTGACGTGGGTCAGACCTTCGCCTTCATCAGCCAGCCGGAAAGCCGCCAGGAACTCGATCGGGTTCGCGTGACAGCCCTCGAGCTTGCGGCCGCCGTTCGGATCGATCGCCAGCGAGGCTTCGATCTTCCGGGCGAGTTCCGCGCCGTTCGGGATTCCTCCCGGACAGAACGATTCGCCCGACGGCTCCATCGCCCAGGCGACGCTCTCCCCCGGATAGAGGGGCAGCGCCACGAGGCCAATGGAGAGTGCGGTCATAAGTAGACCTCTCTTCATCTCTATTCTCCTTGCTTTGTGCTGAACCCATAACGGGGGCACGGTTTGAACATTCGCCCGCTTCCGCTTTCGCGGTCGGACTTCTCATCTTGCGACGAGCCATCCATCGGGGACCTTAGTCCTCGATCGGATGGCTTCCCACAAGCTTTGCAGTAACAATGAACCGGTCGGTCTTCTTTCCGAATGAATCGCAGGTCGAAAGCGTAAGCGTCGGCTCCCCCACGGTAAGCGGGATAGCATCCGCGTCCGCGTCCTTCTCCTCCACGGTCGCAACCTCGTACACATACGCGGTCTCGGTGCCGTAGACGGTGATGCGATCACCCTCCTCGAGCTTCTGGATCTCGTTGAAGATCTTATACGCCTCGTTGTTCACGACCGGCAGGTAGCTCGAGTGCCCGAAGAGGATCACGTTCCCTTCCTCGCCAAGGCGCGCGGAGGTCGGATACCGGACCGCGGTCTTCAGGAGCGCGCGGTCGAGCGCCGCTACGTTGGTCGAGGTCGGGTTCGCGATCTCCGCGTCCATACCGATCGCAGGGATCTCAACGCGCGTCGGATATTCCGGAAGCGCTTTGACGGTCTCTGCGACCGAAGCGGTAAGGCGCTCTTCCTTGACCTCCTCCTTCGCGATCTCCTCCGGCACCAGGTCGAACGCCTGGAGTACGGAGAAGCTCACGAAGAAGACAAGCGTAAATGCCGCAACGAAGCTGAACTTCCTTGCGAAAACGCGTGCGATCGGCCCAGAAGCCTCCTTTGTGTCGTGAACCTGTGCCATATAGTCTTACATATAACTACATAAGAATGCTTCTTTTGTCAAGTTTTTAGCTTTTACCACAGATTTGACAAACAATATAGGCTATGGTACATATCTGTACATATGGAACCCATGACGCATACCACCACGACGACCGTCGAGCGCCCTGCAGGCGCCCGTCACGCGGCTATCAACGGCCTTGCCGTTGTCGGCTTCGTCGCCCTTCTATTTATTGGTATTACCCTAGCAATCTACGCTGCACGCACCCTTCCGGAGACGGCGTCCCGGCTTGGCGCGGCTAACGTGTATTTCGCTTCAATCTTTGGAGATGATGAGGGGGACAATGACCTTGAGGTCGTTCCAGGAGAAAGCGTCCCATTCGAAGATGAAAGGAATGATGAAGACGAGGACACGGCTACCACTACCGATCCGGTGGTTTCAGACGATGACACTACCCCGTCCACCCCTGTCCAGCCGACCACCCCAGGACAGCCTACGACCCCGCGCGTTGTAGCAGTACCGGTCCCCGGCACCCGCAACCTCTACGGCAAGGCGGACCTATCCATCCGCCTCGTCGAAGTCGGTTACCTCCGCACCAGCTCGACCGATTCGTTCGTAAAGGCATCCCGCGTCCCTGAGGACGAGCGCCCTGCGTTCAAGTTCCGCGTGACCAACACCGGCACGAACGAGAGCGGCAAGTGGCAGTTCGAAGCTAAGCTCCCTACCCGCCCGAGCTACACCTACAAGTCCCGCGATCAGGTTTCGCTCATGCCTGGCCAGTTCGCAGACTTCACGCTCGGCTATGACCGCCCGCGCGACGGCGAGAACGATATCACTATCGAGATCGACACCGGCAAGGACGTGAACGAATCGAACGAGAGCAACAACCGCCTCTCCTTCGAGATCGAAGTAGACGAGGATTAATCACGGGTTCCCACTCCATTAGCAAAAGCCCCGCATGCGCGGGGCTTTTGGTTATCCTAATGTGTATCTAGCTCACACTTTCTTATAGGGGTATAACGTATATATGAGGCGCGGATTCACGCTTATCGAGCTCTTGGTCGTTATCGCTATCATCGGTATCCTCTCGGCGACCGTGCTCGTCTCTTTGAATACCGCACGAACAAAGGCGCGGACAGCTGCGGTGAAGGCACAGGTAATTGAGGCACGGAAGCTCATGGCGCTTGAATATTCTGAAACTGGTAGCTATGCGAATTTGAGCAGAGGGTGGATAGGCACCGGGGCCGTTAACCCCACCTGTGAGAATCGCGGATACGCAGGAAGCCATGCACCGCAAATGATTGCCATCTGCCATTCCATTGTTGCGAACACGGTAACTAGCGAGGCCATGTTCCATACACTTGTTAATGCTTCGCTTGGGTATAGCAACAGCAGCCATTTCTCTATCATGGCCCGTCTGCCTGACAATAATCTCTTTTGTGCTGGATCAAGTGGAGCGACATCAGTCGCCCCGAACAGCACCGCGGGGTACCTACAGCCCGGTTGTTACAGTAATCCTTAGCACATATGTTATCGATGTGACGGGCAGCGCGCCTGTACTACACATCGAGATTCGCCAGTTTCGCGTTCGATTGGATGAATGACTTACGGCTCGCGACATCCGTGCCCATGAGGACATCGAAGATACGGTCCGCCTCCGTAGCATCCTCGATGGTGACACGCTTCAGGACGCGGCGGTTCGGGTCCATGGTGGTCTCCCAGAGCTCGGACGCGTTCATCTCGCCGAGACCCTTGTAGCGCTGAATGGAAATCTTTGCAGACTTCTTTGATGCTGTTGTCTCTTCTTCCTCAGTCTCGGCTTCGTTCTCCCCTTCCTCGCTCGTGCCTTCGTTCTCGCCAGGGTCCTCAAGGAGCTCAGCGTCCTTACCGAGAAGCTTGAACTTCTCCTCGTCGGTGTACGCGTACAGGATCTCCTTTCCACGCTTGATCTTATAGAGAGGCGGCTGCGCGATGTAGATGTACCCGCCGTCGATGACCGGACGGAAATGGCGGTAGAAGAGGGTCAGGAGGAGCGTACGGATATGGGCGCCGTCCACGTCGGCATCGGTCGCGATGATGATCTTGTGGTAGCGGAGCTTCGTGATATCAAAGATGTCGCCGATCGCGGTACCGAGCGCGACCACAAGGTTCTTGATCTGCTCGGACGCGAGCATCTTATCGAGGCGTGCGCGCTCGATGTTGAGGATCTTTCCGCGAAGCGGAAGGATGGCCTGGGTGCGGCGGTCGCGGCCGGTCTTGGCGGTGCCGCCTGCGGAGTCTCCCTCCACGATGAAGAGCTCGGACTCTTCCGCAAGCTTGGTCTGGCAGTCGGCAAGCTTGCCCGGAAGCGTCATACCTTCGAGCGCGCCCTTGCGGAGGACCGAGTCCTTGGCAGCTTTGGCGGCTTTGCGCGCTTTGAGCGCGATAAGGACCTTGTTGACGATCGCCTTTGCGTCGTCCGGGTTCTCTTCGAAGAACGAGGAGAGTGCCGAGCCGAATACCGACTCGACGGCGCCGCGTGCCTCGACCGAACCGAGCTTGCCCTTGGTCTGGCCCTCGAACTGGATTTCCGGCATCTTCACCGATACCACGGCCGTAATGCCCTCGAGTACGTCGTCGCCCGTGAAGTTCTCCTCACTCTCCTTGAGGATGCCCGAGGAGCGGCCGTACGCGTTCAGGGTGCGCGTGAGGGCGGTCTTGAAGCCCGTCACATGCATGCCGTGCTCGGGGTTGTAGATATTGTTCGCGAACGCAAGGAGGCGCGGGGTGAGGTCGTCGGTGTACTGGAACGCGACCTCGACTGCGACGTCCCCTTCCGCGCTATCTACGTAGAAGATGTTCTTGTGCGCCGGCGACTGATGCTGGTTGTAGAACGAGACGAGCGAGCGGAGGCCACCTTCGAAGTAGAAGGTCATCGACGGCACCTCGAGCCCAAGCTCGCGGAGATAGAACGCGCCCGCATCGGAAACGGATTCAAGACCGCGGGCATCGATCACGGAAATACGCGTGCCCTTCACGAGATACGCCTGCTGGCGCACATGGTTGGCGATGCGGTGCCACTCGTACTTGATCTCCTGGAATATGGTGGGGTCCGCCTCGAACGAGATGATGGTGCCCTGCTTATCCGATGCGCCGATCTTCTTGACCGCGCTCTTTGGCTTGCCGATGTTGTATTCCTGCTCATGCGCCGCGCCGTCGCGGTGCACCTCCGCGCGCGCCCAGGTAGAAAGCGCGTTCACGACCGACGCACCCACGCCATGGAGACCGCCCGAGACCTTGTAGCCGGAGGACTCGCCGCCGAACTTACCGCCGGCGTGCAAGGTGGTCATGATCATCTCGAGCGCGGAGACCTTCGTCTGCGGATGCTTGTCTACCGGGATACCGCGGCCGTTATCTACGACGCGGATCCGGTTATTCGGGAGAAGCGCGATCTCGATATCGTCCGCGTGCCCGCCCATGGCCTCGTCGCGGGAGTTGTCGAAGATCTCCCAGATGAGGTGGTGAAGGCCGTCGGGACCCGTAGTGCCGATGTACATGCCCGGACGCTTGCGCACCGGGTCAAGGCCCTCGAGGACCGTGATCGACGAGGCATCGTACGAGCTGCCTGAGGCAGCTTTTTTCTCCTTATTCTCTGCGCTCTTAGCCATGATTTCTTACTCAAAGTATAGCACATTCGGAAGGGGTTTTCCCCTACTCAAAGCAATAAAATAGGGCCTAGATACTAGCCCAAATGAGCATGATCGTTCCAGATGGGGAGCGTCCACCCTTCGTCGCTATGTTCCATGACCGAAAGGCCCGTGTTCTCCATGCGAAGTGCGCGTATGAACTGCCCGCATTCGTATGAAGTGAGCTCCGGTCCGAACACCGCGACTGCCGCGAGTATGCGCAGGAAGAATCCGTGGGTCACAACCACGATAGATTGTTCGGGTCGAGAAAGTAGGAATGAAAGCGCGTTCTCTGCACGAGCCTTCAGGTCATCGAAGTTCTCCTCGTCAGAGTGCCGATATCCTGGATCGGTAAAATGCTTCGCAACTTCGCGATCGGCTTCAAGTCCTACCGGGTCGCTCTTTTCAATGCCATATGTAATAGACGGCCGTCTGCGCTCAACGAACAGGTCCGAGTAGACGATGTTCGCGCCGGTCTTAATATGTATTGTTCCCGCAGTCTCCTTCGCGCGTTCAAGTGTACTTGACACAAGTAGCTCAAACGGGATCTTCGTTACGCGTGCGGCAACGAACTCAGCCTGTTCCCTTCCGCGCTCGGTAAGCGGGCAATCGAGCGACTGGCGCATAGGACCGGCATTACCTTCGCTCTCTCCGTGCCTGACGAAATAGATGCGCTTTTCCATTAGCGTACGGTCCAGCCCTCCTGGGCGTTAAGCGTCTCCGTCACCCGCGCCATGGCAGGATCGAGATCGGCATCCGAGAGCGTGCGCTCCCTGCTTTCAAATACGAGCCGGAACGCGTAGGAAGTGCGGCCACCCTTCTCGAAGCGATCGAACAGGTCGATGCGCACCAGATGCTCCCCTGCTTCCTTGAGTATGAGGTTCGCGACCTCGGTCTCTTCGGTGCCTTCAGGCGTCCATACCGCGATATCGCGGAGTGCGAACGGATATACGGAGAACATGCGGAACGCGCCGAGCGCAAACGGAAGCGGCGCGTAGTCAGTTCCGAGCACTTCGAAGTCGATATCACGCAGTGATATCTCTGCGACCGAATCATTTACACGCTTCAACAAGCCGGTGACGCCAAGCTCGTCCTTGAGCGCATCGATGACCTCGCTTAGGTGTTCAGGCTTTGTCTTACCTGTTGTTGCCGCATACCCAAGCGCAAGCGCAAGATGCTCCCCGTCCTTCCGGAATACGGACCCTATCTCGAAGAGGCGCACCGGCAGCGTAGGGCCGAGCACGCGAGGCGCCGTCTGCACGGCGCGCATAAGCGCCGCGCTCATGTTCTCGGAAAGCTCGGTGCGCAGCGCAGGCTTCGATACGTCGAGCGGGTTGGCGAGGAGTATATCCCCGGCAGCCGCAAAGCTCTGCGTCGATACTTCGGTGTATCCGCGCATACGCAGGAGGTCCTTGATGTGCTCGATCCCTGCATACCGCGCGTTCTTGAGCGGTCGCGCTACAGGAGAAAGCTGCCTGCTCTCGATCGTATCGTACCCGATGATGCGTCCTATCTCCTCGACAAGATCCGCGTCGATCGTAAGGTCACGGCGCTCGAACGGAGGATCGACGGTAAATGCCTCGCCCGAGACCGTATACGGAAGCCCGAGGCGCGCAAGCGCATCCTCGATGTCCGCCAAGGAGAGCGTGCCGCCAAGGAGCCGATTCACGCGCTCGCGCGTGACGGATACGGAAGCCTGCGGCGCGTTGCCATCGTACTGATCGTTCACGCCGACCACTTCCCCGCCCGCGACCTCGGTAATGAGCGCAAGCACGTCACGCATACCGTACGCTGCAAGTTCCGGGGAGATCTTATTCTGGAACCTAAGCGACGCATCGGTGAAGAGGTTCAGGACCTGCGCGGTCTTCCTGACAGAAGGACCGTCAAAGTTCGCGACCGAGACGAACAGGTCGGTCGTATCTTCCGTGATCGCGGAAGAGGCGCCCCCCTTGATGCCGGCAATATCAAGCGCCGTTCCTTCGACCGCCTCGGCTATCACGAGCGCTCCTTCTGGAAGCGTGTACGTCTCTCCGGTAAGCACGGTTATCTTCTCGCCCGCAGCGACACCACGAACAGTGATATGGAGCTTGCCGTCGTGCCAGGCGATCTTCTTCGCATCAAACGCATGGAGCGGCTGCCCCATATTGAGGGTCACGTAGTTGGTCGCATCGACGACATTGTTTATCGAGCGCGCGCCGACCGATTCGAGCGCCTCCTTAAGCCATAAAGGTGACGGTCCTACCCTTACGCCGCGCACGAGCGCGCCCATCTTGCGGTTCACCTTATCCTCGGCGCCTCTCGTAAGGACGAGTTCACCCGCTGGAGCCCAGGCTGGGAGCGCCTCGCGTAACGGATCGCGCGCAAGCGGGATTTTTAATATCGCCGCGACCTCGGTCGCGATGCCGCGGTGCGAAAGCGCATACGCAGCCCTGTCGGGCAGCACCTTGATATCAAGCACCTCGCCGTCTACCTCTTCGATCTCGAATGCGTGGAAGGTAAGGGCGTCAGCGATGGCCTCGGCGCTCGGAAGCTCCGTATCAAAGTATTTCTGTAGCCAGGTGCGGGAGATTTTCATATCTCAGATTCAGCGAACCCGTGCACGAACCGAACATCGCCGCCATGGAAGAGACGCACATCCGGCACGCCGTACTTCACCATGATGAGGCGCTCTATGCCACCGCCGAACGCGAAGCCCTGGTACTTCTCCGGATCGAGGCCCGCGTTCTTGATGACGCTCGGATGCACCATACCCGCACCCATGACCTCGAGCCACCGTCCCTCCTTCCCTTCCGGCTCGAACCACACGTCTACCTCGACGCCGGGCTCGACGAACGGGAAGTAGCTCGGACGGAACCGCACGCGCGACCCTTCGCCCAGGTATTCCTTGAAGAAGGTATCGAGCGTCCCTTTGAGGTTCGCGAGCGACACGTCCTCGCCTATCGCGAGACCTTCGTTCTGGTAGAACTGTGCTTCGTGCGTCGCGTCGGTCGCCTCGTTGCGGAACACCTTGCCGGGAACGATGATGCGGTACGGCGGGAGGATGCCTTTTGCGACCTGCGCCTCCATGTACCTCACCTGCATCGGTGAGGTCTGCGTGCGTGGCACGCGGCGCGGCTCCTCCGTGGTCCAGAACGTGTCCTGCATGTCGCGCGCAGGATGGTCTGCGGGGATGTTGAGCGCGTTGAAGTTGTAGTGCTCGGTCTCGAGCTCGGGGCCCTGGGCCACAGAAAAGCCCATGCGGCCGAAGATCTCCGCCATCTCGCGGGTAGCTACCGTAATGGGGTGCAGGCGGCCTTCTTCCATGTGCTTTTGAGTATACCCGAAAACCTTCATGAACGAACTAGGAAAAGAAGCCTATATTTGCTAGGCTTTTCTATGCGTACGGGCCATATATGTATTTCGAGCTCATCTCGTATCCTTTCCTTTTTGCGGCCATCTATTTCGAGGTCTTTTTGCTATTGACCTTCCTTTCGGGACCGGCCCGCGCAAGCCGCGAGCGCGTACCCTCGGGGGCGACCCCTTCGGTCGCCCTCATCGTCCCGTGCTGGAACGAGGAGCGCACCATCCGCGGCAGCGTCGATTCCCTGCTCGCGCTTGACTACCCTAAGGACAAGCTTTCCATCGTCGTCGTGAACGACGGATCGACCGACAACTCCGCCAAGGAGCTCGAGGTATTCGCGGATAACCCGCGCGTCACCATCATCCACAAGGAGAACGGCGGCAAGCACACCGCGCTCAACGCCGGCATCGCGATGACAGATGCTGAGATCGTCGGCTGCATGGACGCCGACTCGTTCGTGGAGCCGAACGCGCTTCTGGAGACGGTCCCCTACTTCGACGAGCCGAAGGTCGGCGCCGTCACGGTCGCCATGTCGGTGCACCAGCCGCGCACCTTGATCGAAGCCATGCAGAACGTTGAGTACATCCTCGGTATCGCGCTCCGCCACATACTCGCGTCCGTGAACGGCATCTACGTCACCCCAGGACCATTCTCTCTCTACCGGCGCGCCATCGTCGAGGAGGTGGGCGGCTTCAGGAACGGCCATAACGCGGAAGACATGGAAATGGCGCTCCGCCTCCAGCGCAACGGGTACTGGATCGAGAACGCCTATAAGGCGCGCGTCTACGCGCAGAGCCCCAAGAGCGTTCCCTCCCTCATCAAGCAGCGCGTCAGGTGGACCACGGGATTCCTCCGGAACGTGCTATACGACTACCGCGACATGGTCGGCAACCCCGCGTTCGGCGTGCTTGGCCTCATCGTGCTTCCCTTGGGATTCTTCGCGATCGTCGGCGGCATCGTGATGACCTTCATCGTGGTGTACCAGTTCATCTCGGATTCCATCGAGACCTACATGACCACGAGCGGCCTTCCCCTTTCCTACATCCTCACCCCCCGTTTCAGCTTCGACCTCTTCTATTTCCCGGTCACGGTATTCGTGACGCTCGCCATGGTCGCCGCGCTCGGCTCCGTGATGTTCATCATCATGGGCAAGCATATTTCAAAGACGCCTGCTAAGCTTTCCCTAGGCATCCTCGGCTGGCTCTTCCTCTACGGCCTTATCGCCCCGTTCTGGCTCATCCGCGCCGTAGCGGATGTCGCGACCGGCACCCGCCGGCCCTGGCGTTAACAGACTAACCATTTCCGTATGACCCTACTCACCCGCAACGCGTTGCTCGCTCTCATCATTACGATCGCCATCATCGGCTCCATCGCGTACCTTATCGACCGTCTGAACCGCGAGCGTGCAGCAGACCTCGCCGCAATCCAGAACCAGCTCGCAACCGACACCCTTTCCATAGAGACCCAGTTCTCGCTGCTCGAGGAGGCATCGTGCGAGAACCTTACCGAAGGCAACGTTCTCTCGCGCGAGGTCTCAACGCTCGGCGACAAGGTGGCGGTGACCGAGGAGCGGCTCGGCAGCGACGACGCGCAGGTGCTGCAGCTGAAGAAGCAGTACACCCTCCTCCAGATCCGCGACTACCTCCTCACCAAGCGCCTTGCGGAAGCGTGCGACCTCGAGCCGGTCGTCGTCCTCTACTTCTACTCGAACGAGGGAGACTGTCCTGACTGCGACCGGGCCGGTGCGGGACTGTCCTACCTGCGTGAGACGTATCCGTCCCTGCGGGTCTACTCCTTCGACTACAACCTCGACCTCGGCGCGCTCTCGACCCTCATCGCGGTCGAGAAGATCAAGGCCCCCTTCCCCGCCTTCGTGATCGACGGCAAGCGCGTAAACGGCTTCACCTCGATAGAGGAGTTCGAGCCCACGTTCCCGAAGCGCCTGTTTGACATGGCGACCTCGACCGCAACAACCACTTCCAAGCGATAAGCGAAACGGCCCCATACGGGGCCGTTTCCTGTTGAGCCAGCGGTCGGGTTCGAACCGACGACCTGCTGTTTACAAAACAGCTGCTCTAACCAACTGAGCTACGCTGGCGCACTCGCACTCTATCACACCTCCGCATCCTCCTTCGCCTTCTTCAGGGTCTGGCGAAGCTGTTGGAGAGACGCCCGCATATCGAACTTCTTCCGGTCGCTTGTGGCGGCTGCCTGCTGGCGGCTCGTCCTCAAGTACTTGACCACGCGGGTCAGCAGGCGCTCGATGATGCGCACGGTTATAAGCGACGCGTGCGCGATGTCGTGCACGATACGCGCGACCGCGGTCCGCACCACGTGCGCGAGCACTGCGCTCCAGTCGACATGCCGAGCGATGAAACTCGCGCGCTCGACGCCCATGTCAAAACGCGCACGGGCGTCTCCGAAGAAACGCACTCCTCGGCCCGTCTCAAAGCGCGTGAGCGCAAGGAACCCGCCAAGGAGTAGGAATGAGATGGCTATGGCGATCAGGTACGCCATAGGCGGCTAGCGTGCGCTGAAGCGCGCGAACTTCGAGACCTCGACGCGCTCGCCGAACTTCTGGGAGGCCTCGGTGATGAGGTCGCGGATGGTCTTCGAGTCGTCCTTGATGTACACCTGCTCGAGAAGGACCTGGTCCTTGAAGTAGCTCTTCATCTTGCCCTCGAGGATCTTCTCTTGCATGTCGGCAGGCTTGTCCTTCACCTCTTCCTTGAATACCGCCTCTGCGGCCGTACGCGCCTCCTCGCTGATCTCGTCCTCGGAGAGATAGGTTGGGTTCGTCGCCGCTACCTGCATCGCGATCTCGCGCGCAAGCTGCGGGAACTCCTCGTTGCGCGCAACGAAATCGGTCTCGCAGGAAAGGAGCACCATCGCGCCGATCTCGCCGCCATGGATATAGGTCGCGACCGCACCGGCACCGAGCTCACGGTCCGCCTTCTTGTCAGCGGCTGCGCCGGAGCGCTTGCGGAGGATCACCTCCGCCTGGTCGACATCGCCGTTCGCCTCCTCGAGCGCCTTCTTGCACTGCATGACAGAGACACCCGTCTTGTCGCGGAGCATCTTCAGGGTTTCGGTCGTGATTTCCATAGGTACAGGTTACGGATCTAAGTAGATAAACAAGTGAAGCCGCTGTGCGGCCTCCCTCTAGCCCTTGCGGCCTGCTTCGTATGCAGCCGCGAGCTCATTGAGGATGAGCGTGACGGTCTCGCGGGACGCGTCGTTGCCTGCGATCGGGTATGCCGCATCCCTGATGTTGCAGTCAGAGCTCATGACACCGATGATCGGGATGCCTGCGCCATGCGCCTCCTTGGTCGCGTGCGCCTCGTGGCGGGTGTCGACGATAACCATAGCGTCAGGACGCTTCTGGAGGTCGCGGATGCCCTCAAGACGCTCAGAGAGACGCTCGATCTCGCGGTCGATGTAGATGCGCTCGAGCTTCGTGTAGAGCTTGTTCAGCTCCCCGGAATCGCGCTTCTGGGAGAGGTCGGCGAGGCGGTCGATGCGCTTCTTGATCTCCGTGAAGTTGGAGATGGTGCCGCCGAGCCAGCGACCGGCGACGTACGGCGTGCCGATGCGGCGCGCGGTATCGCGGACGATGTCAGAGACCTCGCGCTTGCCACCTACGAAGAGGACGGTCTTGCCATCGCGTGCGAGCGCGGCGATAGCCGCCTTGGCTTCTGCAAGCTGCTCATCGGTCTTCTTAAGATCGAAGATCTCCACACGGGACTTCGTGCCGATAATAAAAGGCTTCATTGAAGGGTGCCGGCGGCT
>Ga0196976_1001157_pt1 | contig 12936 bp, 8 predicted proteins | sample S3v_513CmetaG_FD_148644 | JGI IMG/M metagenome (GOLD analysis project Ga0196976, IMG submission 148644) | Soil microbial communities from Anza Borrego desert, Southern California, United States - S3+v_5-13C | ecosystem: Environmental > Terrestrial > Soil > Desert | place: USA: California...
TCCGATCTCGTGCGCGACGTCTCCTTCCAGGTCGCCAGGGGCGAGACCCTGTGCATCGTCGGCGAGTCCGGCTGCGGCAAGTCGCTGACCTCGCTGGCGATCATGGACCTGCTGCCGTCCCGCGCGCGGCGCACCGCGCGGCGCATGGAGTTCGCCGGCACCGACTTGGCCGGGCTGCCCGAGGCCGCCATGCGCGGCATCCGCGGCAACCGGATGGCGATGATCTTCCAGGAGCCGATGACCTCGCTCAACCCGTCCTACACGATCGGCGACCAGCTGACGGAGGCGCTGCGCTGCCACGCCCGCACCGGCCGGGCCGAGGCGCGGGAGCGGGCGGCCGAGCTGCTGGCGCTGGTCGGCATTCCGGCAGCGCGGGAACGGCTGGGGCAGTACCCGCACCAGCTGTCTGGCGGCCTGCGCCAGCGGGTGATGATCGCCATGGCGCTGATGTGCTCGCCCGAGCTGCTGATCGCCGACGAGCCGACGACGGCGCTGGACGTCACCATCCAGGCGCAGATCCTGCGCCTGCTGGCCGACCTGAAGCGGCGCGGCGACCTTGCTGTCATCCTCATCACCCACGACCTGGGCGTCGTCGCCCGGCTGGCCGACCGCGTCGCCGTCATGTACGCCGGAACGGTGGTGGAGGACGGGCCGGTGGAGGCGGTGTTCGGCCGCCCCGCCCACCCGTACACAAAGGGCCTGCTCGACTGCATCCCGGTTCCCGGCCGCACGCCGCCGGGCTCCGCGCTCGGTTCGATCCCCGGCATGGTGCCCAGCCTGATCGGCGACCTGCCCGGCTGCGCCTTCGCGGCGCGCTGCGGCCACGCCACCGCCGCCTGCACCGAGCGCGCGCCGCCCCTGCGGCGCGGCGGGGACGGGCACGGCTTCCGCTGCATCCTGGAGGGACGGGCATGAACGCCGCCCATCTTCCCGTTCTCGAACTGCGCGGCGTCAGCCGCACCTTCCACGTGCGCCGCTCGCCGTTCCGCCCCGCGGCGGCGCTGCACGCCGTCGACGACGTGTCGCTGCGCCTGCACCGCGGCGAGGTGCTGGGGCTGGTCGGCGAGTCCGGCTGCGGCAAGAGCACCCTGTCGAAGATCCTGCTGGGCCTGCTGCCGCCCTCGTCCGGCCAAGTCCTGGTGGACGGCGCCAGCCTGTCGGGGTCCGGCCAGCGGGCCTTCGCGCGGCGCATCCAGCCGGTGTTCCAGGACCCGTATTCGTCGCTGAACCCGCGCAAGACGGTGGCGCAGATCGTCGGCCTGCCGCTGACCGTCCACGGCATCGGCACGCGCGCCGGCCGGCGCGAGGCGGTGGAGGACATGCTGGGCCGGGTCGGCCTGCCGCCGCGCGTGCTGGACAACCACCCCAACCAGCTCTCCGGCGGCCAGCGCCAGCGGGTGGCCATCGCCCGCGCGCTCATCATGCACCCGGAGGTGGTGATCTGCGACGAGCCGACCTCGGCGCTCGACGTGTCGGTCCAGGCGCAGATCCTCAACCTGCTGATCGAGCTGCGCCGGGACCTCGACCTGACGATGCTGATGATCAGCCACAACCTCGTCGTCATCGAGCACATGGCGACCCGCATCGCCGTCATGTACCTGGGCCGCATCGTCGAGGAGGGGCCGACCGAACGGCTGTTCCGCCGGCCCCGGCACCCCTACACCAGGGCCCTTCTGGACTCCGTGCTGACGCCGGAGCCGGGGCTGGGCGTGCCGGATCCCCTGCCGGGCACCGCCCTTCCCGATCCCCTGAACAGGCCCGCCGGCTGCGCCTTTCATCCCCGCTGCCCGATCGCCACCGACCTCTGCCGGACGGCGCCGCCGCCGCGCGTCGCCGACGACGCGGGCTTCGTCGAGTGCCACCGGCCCGGCGGCGCCGGAGGTGCGGCATGACGATGCTGTCCGCCCCGACGCCATCGGACATGGTGCCGCCCGCCATGGTCTGCCGGTCCGGCGAACTGGTGACCGAGGGCTATCACATCCCGGCCCGCGACCCCGGCATCGCGCTCTACCTGCGCAACAAGCGGCCGGCCGGGATGGAGCGCTTCTCGGCCGAGCGGACGGTGCTGCTGGTGCACGGCTCCAGCTATCCGGCCCACACCGCCTTCGACCTGCCGCTCGACGGGATGTCGTGGATGGACTTCATCGCCGGCCACGGCTTCGACGTCTACTGCCTGGACCTGCGCGGCTTCGGCCACTCGACCCGCCCGGCCGAGATGGACGGGCCGCCGGCCGCCGCCCCGCCGGTCGTCGACACGCGGACGGCGCTGCGCGACGTGGCGGCCGCCGTCGACCACATCCTGGCCCGCCGCGCCGTGCCCCGCTTGTCGCTGATCGGCTGGTCGTGGGGCGCCACCCTGGCCGGCGCCCACGCCGCCGGGCATCCGGAGCAGGTCGGCCGCCTCGTGCTCTACGCCCCGCAGTGGCTGCGCGACACCCCGCACCCCGCCGCCGGGAAGGGGCCGCTGGGCGCCTACCGCACCATCACCATGGCGGACGCCCGGCAGCGCTGGCTGGCCGGCGTGCCCGCCGACCGGCAGGAGGCGCTGCTGCCCGCCGCCTGGTTCGACGCCTGGGCCGCCGCGACGCTCGCCAGCGATCCGCGGGGGGCGGAGTCCTTCATCCGCGCCCCCAACGGCAACATCGCGGATTCGCAAGCCTACTGGAGCGCCCGCCGGCCGCTGTACGATCCCGGCCGGATCACCGCCCCCGCCCTGGTGGTCGTCGGCGCCTGGGACGTCGACACGCCGCCGGCCATGGCCCAGCGGGTGTTCGAGGCGCTGTCGGCCAGCCCGGCGCGGCGGCTGGTGGTGATCGGCGACGCCACCCACACCGTGCTGATGGAGCGCAACCGCCTGCAGCTGTTCCGCGAGACGCAGCTGTTCCTCGGCGAGACGGGGTGACGCCATGCGGATCGTCGTCGCCCCCGACTCCTTCAAGGGATCGCTGACGGCGGCCGAGGCCGCGGCGGCGATCGCCTGCGGCTTCCGCGCCGTGCTGCCGGACGCCGACATCGTGTCGCTGCCCATGGCCGACGGCGGCGAGGGAACCGTCGACGCCCTGCTCGGCATCCTCGGCGGGCACGCCAGGACCGTCACCGTGCGGGATCCCTTCGACCGGCCGGTCGCCGCCCGCTATGGCTGGATGCCGCAGGCGCGGCTGGCGGTGGTGGAGACGGCGGCGGCGTCCGGCCTGCCGCTGCTCGCCGGCGACGGGCCGGACCCGCTGCGGGCCTCCAGCTTCGGCACCGGGCAACTGGTGCGCGACGCGCTGGACCGGGGCGCCCAGGCGGTGATCCTCGGGCTCGGCGGCAGCGCCACGGTGGACGGCGGCACCGGCTTCCTCGAAGCGCTGGGGGTCCGCTTCCTGGACGACGCCGGGCGCCCCCTGCGCGCGGCCGGCGGCACGCTGGGGCGCATCGCCCGCATCGATTCCTCCGGCCTCGACCCGCGGCTGCGCGCGGCGGCGGTCATCGCCGCCTGCGACGTGACCTGCCCGCTGCTGGGGCCGTCGGGAGCGGTGCACGTGTTCGGCCCGCAGAAGGGCGCCACCCCGGAGCTGCTGCCGGCGCTGGAAGCGGGCATGGCCCGCTACGCCGAACAGGTCCGGGCGCTGACCGGCCGCGACTTTGCCGATGCGGCGGGCGGCGGTGCCGCCGGCGGTCTTGGCTTCGCGTTGCGGGCCTTCGCCGACGCGGAGCTGCGCAGCGGCTTCTCCCTGATCGCCGATTTCGGGCGACTCGCGGACCGGATCGCCGGCGCGGACCTCGTGGTGACCGGGGAGGGACGGCTGGACGCCCAGTCCTTCCACGGCAAGACGCCGCTGGGCGTGGCGCGCCTCGCCCGCGCCGCCGGGGTGCCGGTGGTGGCCTTCGCCGGCCGCGTGGACGGCGACGCGGCCGCCTTCCGGGAGGAGGGCATCGTGGCCGCGCACGCCATCGCCGACGCCACGATCCCGCTGGAGCGCGCGATGGCCGAAGCCGCCGGCCTGCTGGAGCGATGCGCCCGCCGCGCCGCGGAGGCCGTGACCGGCGGGACGATCCTGCGCTGACGGCCGCACCATAACCGGCGGGCGGGGGCGGCGCCGGCTGGCGCCGCCCCCGCCCGCGTCATCCTCCCGGTCCCAGAAGGACAATGTCGCCGGCGCCGAGCGTCCGCACGTTGAGCGTGGCGAGGGCCACCGCCGCCCCGGCGCCCGACCCGTCGGCATCGAAGGACAGCATTCCGGTGCGCGTGTTGAAGACGAAGGTCGCGTCCGCGGTGGCCGGAGCGTCCAGCGCGAAGTGCCGGGCCGGCAGCGTGCCGCCGCCCGCGCCCGGGAAGTTCGGGCTGAACAGCAGCAGCTTGTCCACCCCGGCCTCGAAGTCGGCGATCACGTCGCCGCCCTCCTCGGCGGCGTTAATGCGGAATACGTCGGCCCCCCGCCCGCCATAGAGCGTGTCGGCGCCCCGGTTGCCGGCCAGCAGGTCGTTGCCCTGGCCGCCCCACAGCACGTCGTCGCTCTGCCCGCCGAACAGCGTGTCGTCGCCGAGCTGGCCGTACAGCACGTCGTCCGCCCGGTTGCCGTAGAGAATGTCCCCGTCCTGCCCGCCGAACACCGTGTCGCGGTCCTGGCCGCCGAAGATCGTGTCGGCGCCCTGGTTGCCGTAGACGAAGTCGTCCTGCTGGTTGCCGTACAGCACGTCGTTGCCGATGCCGCCGGTCACCGTGTCGGCCCCCTCGTCGCCCCACAGCTGGTCGTCGCCGCCTTCCGAGCCCACGAAGTCGTTGCCGCCGCCGCCGCGCAGCGTGTCGTCGTCGGCGCCCAGCACGATGATCTGGTTGCCGCTGTCGCCGACCACCATCTGGCTGCCCTCGCCGCCGGTGACCTGGACGTCGCCGACGATTGCCGCGAACTCGACGTTTTGCAGCTGGATGACGGTGCCCCTGGGCAGGTTGCGCACGTCGATGACGATGGCCTGCTGCTGCGTGCCGGGGGTCGTCCCGCCGCCGGTCGCCGGGACGGCGGGCGTGCCGGTGATGACGATGGGCGCCGACGGCGGGGCCGTCGGGTCGGCGACCACCGGGATGATGGTGCGCACCGTCAGGTTGGTGGCGGGCGGCAGCACGTCGAGGAAGGTCTGCCCGACGCCGGTCATCGCCGTCTGGTCGCCCGGCTGGTCCTGGGTGCGGTTCCGGATGGCGCGGATGAGCCCCTCCAAGCCGCTGCCGGTGGTCGTGCCGGTGCTCTCCACCGTCAGGCCGACGCCGACCGGCAGGTGTGCCTCCAGAACCGGCTGGCCGGTGCCGCCGTCCCGGGCCAGCGGGATGTCGGCGTTGCTGGTGGCGGCGTTTTCCTCGCGGCGCCCGGTGGTGACGATCGGCACCTCCAGGGTCTGCGTCACCGTGCCGTCGGTCGCGGTCTGCGTGGTTTCCCGGACGACCACGCCGTCCACGGTCCGCGTCGTGGTCGGCGGCGTCTCCTCCTGCGCGGGCGGCGTCACGACGGGGATATTGCCCACGATGTCCGTCCCGTCGAGGACGAAGTTCGACACGCCGTAGGTGCCGGTCAGGGTGACCGTCAGTTCCGCCGCGTCGGCGTCGCCCTCGGTGTCGATATGAAGTGTGGTGACGCCGTCGGCGGCGGTGATCTGCACCGAGTTGGCGGCGACGGTGGTGCCGGTGCCCACGGTGACCGTGCCGCTGGCCGAGGCGCGCCCGGTCACCCGGATGCGGTCGCCGTTGGCGAAATCGGCGATGGTGTCGGTACCGTCGCCGGTGGCGGCGTAGGCGAAGACGTCGTTGCCGCCGCCGCCGCTCAGCGTGTCGGCGCCGGTGCCGCCGGACAGGGTGTCGGCGCCGCTGCCAGCCGCGAGCGTGTCGGCGCCGCCGCCGCCGTAGACGACCGAGCAGGCCGCCCCCGTGTCGGTGAAGCGGTCGTTGCCGGCGAACAGGTAATAGCTGAGGTAACCCAGCGAGTTGTTGACCGTCGCCGCGCTGTTCACGGTGACCGTGGTGGCGTTGGCGACGGTGCTGCCCGTCTCCACCGGCAGGTACTGCGCGTCCACGTCATCGTTGTCGAAGACGGCGTAGTAGGTGTTGTTGACGCTGTTGTTCGTCAGGGTGTGCGCCGCCGCCTGCGTGCCGCCTTCCCCGATGACGCCGATGAACACGTTCATCAGGGTGTTGTCGTGGATGTTGACGGCGGTCGGCGCGTTGCTGATGTCGAAGCCGTAGGCGCCCTGCCATCCCGGGGTGCCCCCCGAACTGCTGATGGTGTTGCCGTACGCCTCGATGGCGCCCGTGTTGAAGAGCAGGATGCCGGTGGCGTTGTAGACCGGGTCGTTTGAGCCGATGTTGTTGATGGTGTTGGCATAGATGGTGCCGGTCACGCCGCCGCGCGGGGCGGCGCTGCCGATCTGCATGCCGTTCTGGTTGGACTTGCCGTGGTTGCCGGCCGCGGTGATGGTGTTGTCGTGGATGTCGACGGTGAGGCCCGGCCCCCAGGCGAGCAGGCCCGTCTTCTGGAAGGTTTCGATGGTGGAATTGCGGACGGTCAGCGTCACCGCAGTGCCGGCGCTGCTGCCTTCCGCGACGATGCCGAAGTTCTCGCTGTTGCCGGAATAGTCGCCCTGCCCGTCCAGCGGCGCCGCGATGCGCTCGACCTTGACGCCGTCGATGACGGCGTTGGTGTCGTACGCGGCGATGCCGATCAGGCTCAGCCCGGTCCCGGTCGCCGGCGCCGCGAAGCGCCCGTCGACCGTGATGTTGCTGACCGTAATGGTCCCCGCGCCGGCCGCCGCCGTGCGCAGGTCGAGGATCGGAAAGCGGTCCCGGCCGTGCATCGTCTGCTGGGCGGAGGCCTGTTGGGTGTCGGGCGCCTCCAGCGTCACCGTGCCGTCGCCGGCGCTGGTGATGGTCATGGCTTTGGTCGCCACGAACTGGCCGCGGTAATTGCCGGCCTTGATGCGGATGGTGTCGCCGCTCGACGCCTTGGACAGCGCCTCGGCCAGGTTGAAGCCGTCGGCGGCATCGCCGTCGGTGTCGTAGACGGTCTGGTCCACGGTGAGGGTGGAACTGGTGACCGTCACGTCCGCGTTGGTGGTCTCGGCGCCGTTTGACAGGGCGAAGCGCAGCGTGGCGTTGCCGTACGGCGTGTCGTTGCGGTAGGTGACCCGCCGCAGCGCGTCCTGCACCAGGGCGGTGGTGGCGGTGGTGGCGGCGCCGGTGAAGGTGACCGTCAGCACCCCGTTGGTGTCGGCGAAGGTGGCGAACGTCGACCCGCCCGCCTGCAGCGTGTTGCCCGACACGGTGAAAAGGCCGCCCGTCGTGTCGAAGGCGAAGCGGTCGTTGGCGGTGGCGTCCGCCGTCCCGCCGTTCACCCGCCGGACGGTGAGCGTGGCGCCGGCCCAGTCGCCGAGGCCGCCGTTCAGCGCGCCCAGCGTGGTATCGCTGGCCGTAGCGTCGGCATCGGTGTCGAGCCGCACCGTGTTCCCCGCGCCGGCCCAGGCGACGCTGCCGCCGCCCAGGTTGTTCACCACCGGCGCCAGCACACCCCCGAAGCCCTCGACGGGACCCAGTGGCGGCGTCCGAACCGCCCCGGCCGCATGCTCCAGCGCCCAGTCGCCGCCCAGGCGGGCGTCGCCGGTCAGCGTCGCCGACGCCGCGACGTTTGCCCCCGTGGCCTCCGCCAAGGCAGCGACGAACGCCGCGCCGGCATTGCCGCGGGCGACATTGCAGCCGTAGACCAGGAGGTCGCCGCCAGCCAGCGCGGCGCCAAGCTCCGCCAGTTCCCCCCGGCGCGCCGTGACGGCGGCGCGGTCCAGCCGCAGGCCGCCGAGCAGGATCGCGCCGTCCTCGCCGTGCGACAGAAGGTGGATGGCGTCGAACCCGGTGCGGGTCCGCGCCCAGTGGGCCATCTGGGTCAGCCCGTCGGCGTCCCCGTCCAGCACCACCACCTCGGCGCCGATTGGGGCGCCGTCGACCAGCGCCGGCCCGCCGACAGGATCGAAAGCAAGGTCCGCGGCGATGAACACCGCCTCGCGCAAGCCGCCGTCGGCGGCGGGGTCCGCGGTGCGCAGCACGCGCGGTCCAGGCCCGCCTCCGCCAACGCCCGTCGTGCGCGCACGCGCGGGCGTTGGCGCCGCGCATCGTTCCATCCGCTTGATCAAGTCGCGTGCGTCGCCCATCGCTCCATCCTGCCGTTCCGACCCGTCTTACCCGCCGCCGGCAGTCCTGCATCCCAGGCGGCCTCGGCGCTTTCAGTCAAAAGAACAGCATACGTGCGTATGAGACAAGGATCGAATTGCTGCGAATTGTGCCGTCCGGCCGGGTGTCTATGGCGGCTTCTCATAGGGTGAGAAGACCGTCGTCTGCCGGGCCGACTGCCTTATGAATGGAATCATATTCATAAGCTTTTTTTGGGGCCGTGGCCCGCGGTGTTGCACGGAGGCAAAGACGGCAAAGAACGCCCTACACGCGCCGCTAATCAGGCGCCGCAGACAGAGTTCGGGCGTCCGAGATCGAGCATGCGGTTGAGGACGCGGGCGCCGATCGCGACCTCCGTCGCTTGCGCCTCGTCCGAATGGAATCGCAGCGCCGGTCCCAACACCTGCTTCGTAAGCGTTACGAGCGCCCCCTTCTTCCCGAAACGGGTTCCGTGATCGAGATTGCACACGGGCTCACGGGACGCGGAGGGTACGAAGGAGGATGGCGTCAGGCTTCATCCCAGGCTTGAAGCCATGGATGAAGGCAGGCCGTATCGGCGGGTCGAGGTGATCACGAGGCGGCGGCAGCGCCGCTCGTATACGGCACAGGAGAAGGCGCGCGTCATGGCGGAGAGCGCGGCGCCAGGATCCGCTCGCGGCCTTGTTGAACAGGGCAATCCGGCCTTCGAGGTCCGTGACGACGATCGCGTCCATGGCGGTGTCAATGACGGAGCGGTGCCGGGCGTCGGCGTGTTGGGCGGCTCGCGTGGCGGCCAGCAGTTTGCCGCTGGCGCCCATCAGGTCATGCCATAGCCGATCGATCTCCGTGGGCATCGCGCCGCTGGGAGCCGCGATCGGTTTCCAGTCGGCCAACTCCCGCCCCGCCATGGCCAGAGCGGCGACCGGCCGCGCGATGCGCCGCGCGACCGCGGCCGCCACGGCCAAGGACAGCAGAAGCAGGATAGCGCCGAGCGCGACGGCGACCCCGAGTGTGCGCTTCAGAGGTGCGTCGGTTTCGGTGCTCGGGCGGGCCACGATCAAGGTCCAGCCCGTCCTCGTCGATTTCTGATAGGCAGAAACCACGTTGTGGCCTTACAGAGCGGTGCCGCGGGCAATGCCGCTCGTCGCTTGATCGAGGAACTCTCGGGCCCAGGCGGGCCCCTCGCGCCCGATGTAGGCTTCGGCGTCCCGGTTGCGCGCAATGATGCGGCGCTGGCGGTCGCTCGCGGCAATGACCGGCCCCGGTTCGGTGCTGAACTCCCTGAGCAAGGCACTCCAGGCCTCCGCGTTCACCACGGCGGCCAGGATGTGCGTCAGGTGCCCATCGCGCAGCACCGGGAACAGGATCGCGATGTTGAGCCGCCCCGCCACCGGACCCGTGATCAGATCCGATACCGTCGGTTTTCCCGTCTCCATCGCCCGGCGCACGAAGTCGAAGGTTGCGACGTTCGGCAACGGGGCGCCCATAGGCTTGGCGGTGTGGAGCAGCTGCTGCCCCACGGCATCAAGCAGCGCAATGTTGGCCCAATAGGGGTGTTGGCGCAGTGCAAGCTGCATGCGGTCATAAAAGACCGGAAGGTTGCCGTCACCCAGTGTGTCGGCTGCGGCCAGCCCCTGGAGGGCGGCGGGGTTGGCATCGATCTCCCGATCGATCGCCAGGGTCGGCGCTTTGGCGCTCTCGAGCAAGCCTTGCTCCATACTCTTGCGTTGCTCTTCGGCCAGCCAGCCGATGAGCGTTCCTCCGAGTATCAGCATGGGAACCAGGGCCCCCAGCACGAGCGCGACAAGATAGCCGCGCAGAGACAAGGGGCGAAGGCGCATCAATTACACCGCAAACACCGAGCGCCAAGCGCGCCCAGCCGCAATATCCGAGAAAAATACTCGGTTTTCAAGTTGGGGATGCTCCCGGATCCAATCACCATTCCGCCCTGGTCGATTGGACGATGCTTCAGCGTTGTGGCCCCCCTTGCCGTAAACGGCGAGGAGGAGCGCCCGGAAAGCGTAGCCGGGAAGCCAGTCGCTCCCCCAGTGCGGCCTCAAGCTGCGCGAACGTTGCCGAGGAACTTGAACACCTCCCCGCGCAGCTTCTCGGCCTCAAGCAACAGCGACCCGGCCGCTCCAGCCACCTGCGAGGCGGCGGCGCCGGTTTCCCCAGCGGCCTGATTGACCCCCAGGATGTTGGACGACACCTCCTGCGTGCCACGCGCCGCCTGCTGGACGTTGCCCGCGATGTCCCGCGTCGCCGCCCCCTGCTCCTCGACCGCGGACGCGATGGTTGTCGCGATCTCGTTCATCCGGGCGATCGTCTGGCCGATGCCGCGGATGGCCGTGACGGCGCCGGTCGTCGCGGTCTGGATCTCGTCCACCTTGGCCTGGATGTCGCCGGTCGCTTTGGCGGTCTGGCTGGCCAAGTGCTTCACCTCACCCGCGACCACGGCGAACCCTTTGCCCATCTCCCCGGCGCGAGCCGCCTCGATGGTGGCGTTCAGGGCCAGCAGGTTGGTCTGGCTGGCGATGTTGTTGATGAGGCCGACCACCTTGCCGATCTGCTTGGCCGCCTCGGTCAGGTTGGCCATCATGGCATCGGTCTTCTGGGAGTCCTCGACCGCCTGGGCGGCGATCTGCGTCGAGGCCGCCACTTGGCGCCCGATCTCCTGGACGGACGCGGACAGCTCCTCCGTCGCCCCGGCCACCGTGTTCACGTTGGTGGACGCCTGCTCCGCGGCGGCCGCCACCGCCGTCGACTGGCGGGACGCCTGCTGGGCCGTTGTGGACATCGCCGTGGCGGCCGAGGCGACCGCTTCGACGACACCCTTGACGCTCGCCTCGAAGGTGTCGGCCATCTTCAGTATCGTGGCCTTGCGCTCCTGCTCGGCCTTGACCTTGACGGCCTCCTGCTCGGCCTGCATGCGGCGCATCTCCAGACCGTTCTCCTTGAAGACCTGCATCGAACGGGCAAGCGAACCAACCTCGTCCTTGCGGTCAGCCCCCTCGACGCTGACCTCCAGGTTACCGTTCGCCAGCAGGGACAATGAGTTGGTTATGCGCGCCATGGGGCGGGCGACCAGGGTAACGACGATCCACACGATGAGGCCGATGGACAGCGTCAACCCCACCGCGGCGCTGATCAGCACGTTGCGGCCGGTCTGTTCGGCCATCTCGGCCGTGCGCTTGCCGATCTCGGCCATGTCCTGGCCGAGCCGCAGAATGCGTTCATCGTTGAATTTGCTCAGCGCGCGCAGTGCCAGAACAGCCTCCTCATTGAGGAGCCGAAGGGCGGGTTCCTTTTCGTTCCGGACACCCGCCGCGGCGACCTTCTCCGCCGCCTGCCGGTAGGTCGCGGCAAGAGCACGCAACGTCAAAACGGCCTGGCGACGTTCTTCGGTGTTCGACGTCGGCTCGATCTTCACCAGGTTGTCATCGATCCTGGCGAGCTTCTCCTGGACCACAGCAGCGGCGGCCTGTGTATCCGCCTCGCGGGTTGCCGGAATGACGTTGCGCAGTTGGACGGCGGCCTCGGCAATGGTCTTTCCAGTGTCGATCATCCGGGCGCGCCGCGCCGCCACGATATCGATCGCCTCGCTGGTCAGATCGTTGAGGGCGTTGATCTCGACTTTAGCTCTCCAAGCGATGCCGCCGGTGGCAAGTCCCAGGACCGCTACGGGGATCAGAACCTTGGTGAGCAGGGGAAGACTGGTGAACCAGCGCATGGACGCCCCACTTGTTTGTGCTCAGGTAACTGCCGTGCCACTCGGCGACGACAGGGCTCCCGCCCCACCGCGCCCAGCGGCATTTTGTCGCGGGCTCGGGCAATTGTGGCGCGTCAATCCAAAGCGAAAGCAAAGAACTTGCCGAAACACCAGAAAACATATTAGGTTGCCTTCTAATCGTGATGACTCATGTAATTTCTTAGCGCGCTATGTGTTGAGCCTGACCTTAAGCGCCATTTCAAAGGCGAGAGCTCCTCGGCGAGGTCAGGTACTTTCCGGTGAACGCGGACACCCCACGACAATCTATCCCCATCGGCGGTTGAGCGCCCCTGCTTTTCTCAGGGCTTCTCACGACCTTCCTTCTGTGCATCCGAGGCCTTTCGGCACCTACTGAGGCGCGAAAAACCAATGACTGCCCCGGTCGCCCGGGGTGACGCCCGCTCCGCCGCGAATACAGAACTGGCAGCACCAGCTCCAGACCAATGCCGCCATTTCAGGCGCGCCCTCGTATCCCGCCCGCGGGACCACGGAACTGATCACACTTGATGGCGTGATGCGCGTCTTCGCCAATTCGCCGCTCGACGCCGACCCCAAGGGGCGAATCACCAAAACTTTACCGATCCATAGGATGGTTCGGGACCTTGGACCCTCTGCCGAGACCGCGCTTGATGCCGACGTTCCCGACCACCACCGTCGACCGGCGGTCCCGGCGCTCCGTCATTGCCTTCGGCGTCGCCGTGTTCCTCGCACTGACCACGGCGCTGGCCTACAACCTGTACTCATCGTACCAGGTCCACATCGTCAACGCGCAAGGGACGGCGTCCAAGTTGACGCGGGCCCTCGAGGAACACACCGTCAGGAGCTTCGAGGCGGTCGATGCGGTTCTGCGGTCCACGGCGATGGTGCGTTCATTGTGCCCCTCTTCTTCAAGTGTCTGGAAACATTGAAAGTTGACCCTCGGAAGCGAGGCGGCACGGTTCTCCCTTCCGCCCGATGGCGGCAAGAACCCGTTGCTCCCGAAGGTCGGAGGCGCGGATCTGGT
>Ga0196976_1001158_pt1 | contig 12932 bp, 14 predicted proteins | sample S3v_513CmetaG_FD_148644 | JGI IMG/M metagenome (GOLD analysis project Ga0196976, IMG submission 148644) | Soil microbial communities from Anza Borrego desert, Southern California, United States - S3+v_5-13C | ecosystem: Environmental > Terrestrial > Soil > Desert | place: USA: California...
CGGCCGGTCGAAGGCCCGCTGGTTGGCGGGGGTATCGGCCACATCGACCGTGGTCCCGTCCAGGCTGACCAGCCGACGGCTCCGGTACCACGCGCCGGGGGTCTGAGGCGTCGCCACCGGCCCGGCGACCTGCTGAAGCAGGCGGCGCAGTGGCTGGACGCCCAGACGGAGGCGGGCCTGGGTCAGCGCCGACTTGCTGGCGACCGGTAGCGCGGGGGGCGCGGTGCCGCCCAACCCGCGCACCCCTTCCAGCAGGCCGCGCAGCACCTCGCCATAGAAGGCATGGACGTACAGCCCCAGCGCCATGACGAAGTAGACCACGACCCGCGCCGTCAACAGGCGATGACGCTGGCTCTGGCGATCGGTTTCTTCCAGCACCTCTCATCGATCAGGCGGGCCGGAACCGCACGCGCCAACACGCCCAGACTGATGCGATCCGTCAGCCGGGAACTGGGGAACTCGCCGGTCAGGGGAATCATGGCTCGGCTCCAAGGGCTGTCGATCTCACAAGCTCAACAGCCCACGCCCCCAATGGCTCCTAACTGAACGGGTATTGGGGCTAAACCTTTCCGCCTGCCAGCGCCTCCCCGGCCCGCCGCAACGGGCCGGGATCGCCGAAGAACTTCAACCACAGCACCGCCCCCTCGACCCGCGCGATCCAATCCTCCGCGCGGGTTGCTGGCGTCTGCCCGGCGGCGGCGGGGAGTGCTGCCGCCACCAGATCGCGCCAGCGCAGGAAAAAAGCCTCCAGGCGGCGGCGCGGCCCATCGGCCCGCCGCGCCGTTTCCATGGCCGTCTGAGCCGCCACGCACCCGCCTGAGTGCTCAAAGAACGATACGGTGAACGCCGCCATGGCGCCGGGATCGCGCCCAAGGTCCGCCAATGGCCCCAGAAAATCGCGGTCCAACTGATTCAGCACCCCCTCAAGGATCGCCTCCTTGCTGGCGAAGTGATGATAGATGCCGGCCTTGGTCAGGCCGCAAGCGGCGGCGATGTCCGCCATCGACGTGTCGGCATATCCACGATCACGAAACAAATCGCATGAGCGCTCCAGAATGAGCGCCGGCCCGGCCGTACCACCGCCGCGAACGGAAGACATCCTTCAACTCCTTGACAGCCTACCGAACGGTCGGTATTTAATTTTTCGACCTACCGATCGGTAGGTAGCATCAGGCGACGGCCGCGTCCAGTGGGGGAGCAAGGCATGGCACGACAGCGCGAGGACATCCTGCATCCGGGCGAATTGGATGCTCAGCAGCGGTTCGGCAGCGACCGGCGCTGGCCCTCCCCCGCCATCGACGCCATGATGGCGCCGTTGATCAGCCCGGGACTGGCGGCCTTTTTGGAGGCCCAACAGTTTTTCTTCATCGCCACGGCCGATGCTGAAGGAAACTGCGATGCCTCGTTCCGAGGGGCCGAGCGTAACGCCAGTGGCCAGCTTTTACCGGCGCTACGGGTGCTGGACCCGCAGCGCCTCGTATTTCCCGACTATGCCGGCAACGGCCTGTTCAACTCGCTGGGCAACCTGCTGGTCAACCCGCACATCGGCATGGTGTTCGTGGACTTCGGCCGCCAACTCCGGGCGCGTGTCAACGGACGCGCCGAAATCCTGCCGGTCGATGCCTTGTTGCACGAGCAATGGCCAATGGCGGAACGGCTGGTGCTGGTTACGGTGGAGCAAGCCTACGGCAACTGCCGTGCCCGGATTCCGCGCCTTGTTCCAGCTTCGGAAGCGGGGGAGGATGCGGCATGACGAAAGCCGACGCGCACAATCCCGCGGTGGCCGCCCGCGCCGACCGCATCGCTCGCCGGGAACTGGGCCGTTGCCTTGCCGACTGCACCGCGAACGAGCGACGGTTGGCCCTGGCCGCCGGCGAAGCGGAATGCCGCGCCGATGACTGCCTTGCGGCCTTGGCCGGGCAAATCGCGGCGGAAGCCTGTTTTCACTGAGCCAGCCGTGCGCTGATCCAGGCCATCGCCCCGTCTACGTCGGCGGTGGCGTCGCCCAGCGGCAATCTCGGGCGGCGCACCATCACCACCGGCAGGCCACGCGAGCGCGCCGCCTGAATTTTGGCGGCGCTGGCTTGGCCACCGGCGTTCTTGGTGACCAGGAAATCAATCCCCCTTCGCGCCAACAGTTGCGCCTCGTCCTCCAGCGCGAAGGGGCCGCGCTCACGGATCAGTTCGTGGCGGGGAAAGGGTAGCGGTTCCTTGGGGGCCTCGATCAGGCGCACCAGGAACCACAGGTCGGGCCGCGCGCCGAACGGCTCCAGTTCCTGCCGGCCGACGGTGAGGAAGACGCGCGCGCCCTGTTCGGGCAACGCCCGCGCCGCCGCCTCCATCGAATCGACTTCGATCCAGGAGTCGCCGTCCTGCCGCTCCCAGGCCGGGCGGACCAGCATCAGCCGGGGAACGCCGGCACCGTTGCAGGCCTCGGCCGCCTGCTTGGAAATGCGCGCGGCGAAAGGGTGGGTGGCATCGACCAGCAGGTCGATGCCCTCCAGACACAGGTAATCCTTCAGCCGCTCCACCCCTCCGAATCCGCCGATCCGCATCTCGCCCGGCACGGTGACCGGCTGGCGGGTCCGCCCGGCCAGCGAGGTGATCGCCCGCACGCCGGGCTTCGACGCCAGACGCCACGCCAGTGTCGCCGCTTCCGTGGTGCCGCCCAGGATCAGGATGTTAGCCAACCGCATCTCCTTCGAAGCCGGCCCGGCCGATCAACATGCCCTGGCGGTCCACTACCACCACCTCCACGTCCACCGGCGCCCCGTCCAGGGTATTCAACGCCACGCTACGCGCAAGTGCCGCCACTCTTTGGGCGAGCGGCAACGCCCTTTCCTTCGCCATGGTCAGGACGTGGTTGGCCGTGTTGGCCGCCCGCACCCCCTGGGTAAGGTCCGGCGCCCCCAAGTCGGCCACCCGGTCGGCCAGCCACACGAAATCCACTTGGCTGCGGCCCGAGTGCAGGTCGAGAAAGCCTTGGCTCAGTTTGGTCATCTTGGCGAAGCCCCCGGCAAGGGTCAGACGCGGCACAGGATGCTTACGCAGGTATTTCAGCAGGCCGCCCGCGAAGTCTCCCATGTCGATCAGCGCCATCTCAGGCAGGGCGTGCAGTGCTTGGGCCACCTTTTCCGAGGTCGAGCCGGTAGCACCGGCGATATGGGTCAGTCCCCCGGCCCTGGCTACGTCCACGCCACGCTGGATCGAGTGAATCCACGCCGAGCAGGAGAACGGCACAACGATTCCCGTGGTCCCCAGGATCGACAGACCGCCGACGATGCCGAGTCGGGGGTTCCAGGTCCTGGCCGCCAGCCGCTCGCCATGAGGAACCGAAATCTCCACCGTCACATCGCCGCTGGCGCCAAACGCCGTCGCGACTTCCGCCACCACGTCGCGGATCATCTGACGGGGAACAGGGTTGATGGCGGGTTCTCCGGGAGGAATCGGCAAGCCCGGCCGGGTCACCGTGCCGACACCCGGACCGGCCTGGAAAGTGACGCCGCTGCCGGCGGAACCGAAGCGCACCGTGACAACGATGAGGGCGCCATGGGTGACGTCGGGGTCGTCGCCTGCGTCCTTGACGATGGCGGCCATCGCCCAACCTTCCCCCTTCGACTGTCGGGCGAGCGCGAAAGCCGGCTGTTCACCGCGCGGCAGAGTGATGACGACCGGATCGGGAAAGGAACCGGTAACCAGTGCCGCATAAGCTGCCTTCGCGCAGGCGGTGGCGCAGGCGCCGGTTGTCCAGCCGCGCCGTAGTGTGTCCTCACCGTTATTGACGCCTTCGTCATGTTTTCTTGTCATAACGAACGTTATAGGATCGCCCCTCCCGGCTGACCAGCCGGTGTCTTGCCTTTCGCCCTGGATGACGTCCGTGATGCCCGACCTGCCCTTCGCTTTTCCGCCCTTCGAACCCGGCTGGGTGTGGCTGGCCGGTGCCGGGCCGGGTGACCCGGGCCTGCTGACACTGCACGCGTGGCACGCGTTGCGCTCGGCCGACGTGCTGGTCTACGACGCTCTGGTCGGCCCGGAAATTCTGGGCCTCGCCCGCCCCGAAACCGCGCGCGAGTTCGCCGGCAAGCGCGGCGGCAAGCCCTCGCCCAAGCAGCCGGACATCTCACGCCGCCTGATCGAACTGGCCCAGGAGGGCAAGCGGGTCCTGCGCCTCAAAGGCGGTGATCCCTTTGTCTTCGGCCGTGGCGGTGAGGAGGCGCTGGCGCTGGTCAACGCCGGCGTGCCGTTCCGCGTCATCCCCGGCATCACCGCCGGTATCGGCGGGCTGGCCTACGCCGGCATCCCGGTAACGACGCGCGATACCAACCAGTCCGTCACCTTCATCACCGGCCACGACGCCTCCGGCACGCCGCCCGACAACCTGGACTGGGAGGCCGTGGCCAAGGGCTCGCCGGTGCTGGTGATCTACATGGCGCTGAAGCATCTGGACGGCATCGCCCAGCGACTGATGGCCGCCGGCCGGTCGGGTGACGAGCCGGTGGCGGTGGTTTCCCACGCCACCCTGCCCAACCAGCAGGTGCTGGAAACCCGCTTGGACCGTTGCGCCGCCGACCTGGAGGCCGCCGGGCTGGAGCCGCCGGCCATCGTCTGCGTCGGCCCGGTTGCCGCTCTGCGCGCCACGCTCAACTGGATCGGCCCACGGTCATGACCCTCGCTCCGGGCATCATCATCGCCGCCCCGGCGTCGGGCTGCGGCAAGACCACGGTGACGCTGGCGTTGTTGCGCCACTTCCGTAACGCGCGGGTGCGCGTCGCTTCGTGCAAAGTAGGGCCTGACTACATCGACCCGCGCTTCCACGAAGCTGCCTCGGGACGGCCCTGTTATAACCTTGACCCCTGGGGCATGCGGCGCGCCACCCTGGCGCGGCTGGGCGGGCTGGCGGCCAAGGATGCCGACCTGTTGGTGGCCGAAGGGGTGATGGGCCTGTTCGACGGCGCCGCCGACGGCACCGGCTCCACCGCCGACATCGCCGCCATGACCGGCTGGCCGGTGGTGGTGGTGATGGACGTCAAGCGGCAGGCCCAGACGGCGGCGGCGGTGCTCCAGGGATTGAAGTCCTGGCGGAACGATGTGAACGTGGCCGGGGTGATTCTCAATCGCGTGGGTAGCCCGATGCATGTGGCGCTGCTCAAGGATGCCATCGCGCCGACCGGCGTGCCGGTACTGGGGTGCCTGCCGGGCATGATGGCGCTGACCCTGCCGGAACGGCATCTCGGGCTTGTCCAGGCATGCGAGCACGATTCGCTCGACACTTTCCTGGAGGAGGCCGCCGACCACCTCGCCCGTCATGTTGATTTGGAGGCGTTACGGCGGCTGGCTCGCCCGGCCGGCTGCGCGCCGATGCCCAAGGAGTCACTGCCACCGCCACTGGGCCAGCGCATCGCGGTGGCGCAGGATATGGCTTTCGCGTTTGCCTACCCCCACCTGCTGGAGTCCTGGCGAGCGCAAGGAGCGGAGGTGATACCGTTCTCCCCGCTGGCCGACGAGTCCCCCGATCCGGCCGCCGACGCCGTGTACCTGCCCGGCGGCTACCCCGAGCTTCACGCCGGGCGGCTGGCCGGCAACCACGTCTTTCTGGACGGCGCGCGCGGGGCGGCGGCGCGGGGCGTGACGGTCTACGGCGAGTGCGGCGGCTTCATGGTGCTAGGGCGCGGCTTCGAGGACGCCGAAGGGCGCTGGCATGCCATGGCCGGTCTGTTGCCCGTCACCACCTCGTTCGCCCGCCGCCGGCTGCACCTGGGCTATCGCCGCGCCACCCTGTGCGCCAATACCCCGCTGGGACCGGCGGGGACGGTATGGCGAGGCCACGAATTCCACTACGCCACCCTGAAGAGCCCGGTCGCGGACACCCCCCTGTTTGACGCCTGGGACGCCCGTGGCCAGTCGGCGGGCGCCTTGGGCGCCGTATCGGGAACGGTAATGGGGTCGTTCCTGCATTTGGTGGACCGCGCGTGACCCATCCCGACAACGCGCTGACCCTGCTTCTGGCGCTGGCCATTGATGCGGTGGCCGGCGAACCGGCGTGGCTCTACGCCCGCCTGCCGCACCCAGTGGTGCTGATGGGCTGGCTGATCGGCTGGTGCGACCGCACGCTGAACCGCGCCAACGCCCCCGCCCTGCAACGCCGCTTGCTCGGTGTGGCGGCGATGGCCCTGCTTCTGGGCGTGGCGGTTGGTGGGGCGTGGCTGGTATCCGCAGCGCTGGCTCTTGTGCCGGGCGGCTGGATCGTCGAGGCAGTACTGGCGAGCACGCTGATTGCCCAGAAAAGCCTATATGACCATGTGGCGCGGGTAGCGGCAGCGCTAAAGGCCGAGGGGCTGGCCGGCGGACGCAAGGCGGTGGCGATGATCGTCGGCCGCAATCCCGAAAGTCTGGACGAGGCCGGGGTGGCGCGGGCGGCTATCGAATCCTGCGCCGAAAACTTCTCCGACGGGGTGGTGGCGCCGGTGTTCTGGTTCGCGGTGGCGGGCCTGCCGGGACTGGTGGGCTACAAGCTGGTCAACACCGCCGACAGCATGGTCGGCCACCGCACGCCACGCCACCTCGCCTTTGGCTGGGCGGCGGCGCGGCTGGACGATCTGATCAACCTGCTGCCGGCCCGGTTGGCCGGCTTCCTGATCGTGGTGGCAGCCCGCGTCACCGGCCGCCGGGGTGCGGCGGCGGGACGAGCCATGCTGCGCGATGCCCGGAAACACCGTTCCCCCAACGCCGGTTGGCCTGAAGCGGCAATGGCCGGAGCTTTAGGACTGGCTCTGGCCGGTCCGCGTCGCTATGGCACCGAGGTGGTGGAAGACACCTGGATGGGCGATGGTCGCGCCGAAGCGACCGCCGCCGATATCGATGCGGCGCTGGTGCTGATGCGTGTGGCCTGCGGGGGGCTGTGGCTGGTGGCGTTGGGTGGGGTTTACGTGTGATACCAGCGGCCCTAAGCCTTGACCGTTGCCCATGGTCTTGAGGCGATGGAGCGGATGAGGCAGGCGCGTTGGCTCAGAAAATTCTGGCGTAGGAATTGCCAGACGTTCTCCACCGGCTTGAGTTCCGGGCAGTAGGGCGGCAGGTGCAGCAGGCTGAGGTTGGCCGGCACCACCAGCCTGTCGCCCGGTTGGTGCCAGCCGGCGCCGGGCAAACCGCGCCGAACAGAGAGGCCCAGGTATAATGCTGATCGCGCGGCGCGCGCGGCCGGCGGACCCAGGCGGCGACTTGCGATCCGACAGGTCGGCCACGCCGTCGGCGTTGTCGCATGCCCCCAGTCGCGCAAGGTCTGACGATCCATGCCGCAGGCCGTGGCGGCCTCCTCGCGGAACCGGCCGTCCAGCACCAGAGCCAGCGCCAACAGCCGCCGGGCGACATCCGCGTCCGCCATCCGCACCGCGCGCCGCCGTAAGTCCGCCGCGCTCAAGTCCAAGCGGGTGAGATTGCCACCGCCGCTGTCATCGCGGCCCCCTCTCTATCAAAAGGGGTACCGAACACAGATCGGCCGCCAGGGGAATCCCCCTCGCCACGAGTCAGCTTTCAGGGCCGTTGGTAGGAGCACACGGGCCAAAACGCCCAGCGACACGTGCTCGCTGAGACAGGGGCCACTGAGCCGGGGCAAGGGCGCTTCGATTTCATGGGCAGGCCCTCCGACACACCACCCTCAACAGCGCCCGCCCCGCCAAAGCGCCCCATCACCCCGCTTTAGGCGAAAAATCACTGAACGGTATTGGGGCTAGCCGCACGCCACCGCGCGCAAGCTGCGGGCCGCGCGCTGGCGCAATGCGTGAGCGGCGAGGGTATCGCCATCCCGCTCCAGCATGTTGGCCTGAAGGCGCAATATCCGCGCGAACTGACGCACGACGTCGTATTCGATGGTTTCGGGTGTATCGGCTTCTGAGACGAACAATTTTCGGAACGTGTAAGCCATGTCCCCATCTCCCAATCCCGGCGTCATGCACCGGGTATTGCAACCCTTGTTCCACCGGGAAAACCGGAAAGAACACGGAAAAGCGGACTGATTTCACCCCGAGCATTTGCTCGTTGCGATGCAATTTGGGAATAGTCCTGGCGGAATGCGGGGCACGAATCAGAAGGAGGCCCGAAGGCCTCCTATTGTCATATCACTCGAAAGTTCTTGAACTGCCAGGGATCATCCCGGTCCAGGTCTTCCTCGAACAGGAGGCCACGATCCTTGAGCGGCGTCCAATCACTATAGGCTCCCACCACGTCGCCGAGGTACGGTGCGCAGATTTCCAGCACCCGCTGGAACTCCATCTCGTCCGCCTCGATAACACCCGCGCTGGGGTTTTCGAGTGCCCATATCATGCCGGCCAGGACCGCCACGGTCACCTGCAGGCTGGTGGCGTTGTTGTAAGGCGCCAGATCACGCGCCAGTTGGATGGTCAACTGCGAACCATACCAGTAGGCCCCCTTGGCGTGCCCCATCAGCAGCACGCCCAGTTCATCCATGCCGTCGGTGATCTCGTCCATCATCAGGCGCTTGCTATCCTGAAGGTGCCAGTTCTTGCCGGCAACCTCATGGACCGACAGCACGGCATCGTCACAGGGGTGGTAGGCGTAGTGGCAAGTCGGACGGTACGCGACCCGATCACCTTCCCTTACCGTATAGTAATCGGCGATCGAGATCGCCTCGTTGTGGGTAATAAGAAAGCCATGGAAGTGGCCTTCGTTCGGCGTCCAGGTACGCACCCGCGTGGAAGCGCCGGGGCGAAGAAGGAAAATAGCGGCGTCGCCGCCGAAGTCGTGCCGCCGGCCGTCCGCCGGCAAGGCCTTCTCATGGCTACCCCAGCCCAACTCCGCCGGCTGGCACCCCTCGCCCACGAAGCCGTCGATCGACCAGGTATTGACGAACTCGCCGCGACGTTTGGGAAAACTGGCACGCTGGGTGTCGCGCTCGGCAACATGGATGACCTTGATGCCAAGCGCTTTGGCGAGGCCGGCCCACCCCTCACGCGTCCGGGGCGGCTCCGCGACCGTCACGCCGATGTCGCGCGCGATGTTGAGCATGGCCTGCTTGACAAAATGCGACACCAATCCGGGGTTGGCGCCGTGGCCCAGTACCGCGGTGCGACCGCCGATATAGTCCTTCTTTCGCGCCAGCGCCGTATCGCGCAGCGCATAGTTGGAGCGCCGCGACGGCGTCAGATTGGGATCGGTGTAGCCGCCGGCCCAGGGCTCGATGCAGGTATCGAGGTAGAAGGCATCCTTCCTGTGGCAGAAATCGACAAGCGCCAAGGAGGACACATCCACCGACAGGTTCAACAGGAAATCCCCGGACCCGACCAGCGGGTCCAGCACCTGCACATGGTTGCCGGGCGTCAGCGGCTCGCGCACGAAGGTGATGCCGTAGCCTTCCGCCACCGAGCGGCCGCGGTCCTCCGCCGTCACAATGGTGATCTGCTCGGGCTTGATCTCAACATGGCGCAAGATGAGCGGCAAAACGCCCTGGCCGATGCTGCCGAAGCCGACGATGATCAGACGGCCGGTGAACTTAACGTGCTTGGTGTTCAGGGACATGACATCACCCCCGGAGGTCTTGAAGGTTCTTGTTTATGGTCGCCGCGACGGTCAGGCCGCTCGTGCCTCGCGGAAGTTATAACCCGGCGTATCGAGAAGTGGCATGTCCGAGACTTCCACCAGCCGGGTTTCATCGAAGCCGTTGAAGGCTGTACGCAGACAGGCACCATAGGCGCCGAGTTGTCCCAACTCGATCCAATCCCCCTCCTGGATATCAGCCGGCAGCAGGAACGGTCCCGCCATGAAATCCGCCGAATCACAAGTCGGGCCGAAGAACGAGAAGGGCTGAAGGGGCGCATCGCAGCTCCCCTGCGGGCGCACCAGACGCGCCGGAAAGCGGAAGGCCGGCGCCCCGGCATCCGACAGGCTGCCGTAGACGCCGTCGTTGATGAACAACTCACGGCCGCGCCGCTTGATTACCTGCACGACCAGTGACACACCCTGGGCCACCAGCGCGCGTCCAGGTTCGCACCATACCTTGACGCCGGCCGGCAGGTCGAGCACGGCGAGACCACGGGCCACCGCCGCCATAAAGTCCTTCAGCGGCAACGGCGTCACGTCGGGATAGCTCACCGGGAAACCGCCGCCGACATCGAGCACATCGACCGCCACCCCGGCCCCTTCGATCACGCACCCCGCCAGTTTCAGGGCGCGCTCGTAGGCGCCCGGGTCCATGCACTGCGAGCCGACATGGAAGCACAGGCCGACGCGCGGCGCCACCGTCCGCGCTGCCTTGAGGATGGCCATCGCCTTGGTGGGGGAAGCGCCGAACTTGCCAGAGAGATCGTACAGCGCCCCGCCCTTGGGCACGGCGAGCCGCACCATCAGGCCAAGGTCGTCGGCCTCCCCGGTTTCCTCGCGGATTTTGCTCAGTTCCTCCAGGCTGTCGAGGGCGAAGTCGCGCACCGCGTACTGGAAGTAGGCCGCGCGGATCGCCGGACGGGCCTTCACCGGATGCATGTAGTGCAGTTCGGCCTTGGGAAAGAGTGAGCGCATAAGGCGGATCTCGCCGGGCGAGGCGACATCGAAGTGGCGAACCCCACCCGCCCACAGCGCGCGCAGCACGGACGGTTCGGGATTACACTTCACCGCGTAGAGCACGTCGCCGCCGATATCGTCGGCGGCAAAGGACGCAACGAAGCGGCGAGCGGTTTCGGTCAGCACCCGCGGACGCAGGCAGTGCATCGGCTCCGACGGACGATGGTGGGCTACCGCCTGGGCGACCGAGGGCAGTCCGTGAGCCAGTGCCCCCAACCGCTGATGGCGGGGAAGCGCATGTCCACGATGCAACGGCGTGACGATGGAGCGAAAACGGACCTGAGCCATGACAGCGCCCTCCTTGGCGGCCCGACCGGCGATCGGACCAGCAAGACAACGAAACAATTCCACCGAACGCCCGAGATCAGACGGCTTCGGCGGCGTTGAACGAGGTTGACGGGAAAAGGGGGGATGAAACCGATCCGGCCCGCGCTGTTGGCGTTGCGCCACGCGCACTTGCGGCAGGGTTATCGGCTTCGGGCTACGATCTTAAAGCCCTAGCGTGGATAGCAAACATACTGACCTCCCTCTCGGGACCGGTCCCGGTGACCGGTTCTGCCAAAAAGGACGCGGTACGTCGTTGCCTAACCACTAAGGGCCAGAGGCTCGTGCGGGTGCGTCTACCCCTCAAATACTCTATTCCTGGCAGGATGCAAGACGAAATTCACCACGGGCATCGGCTTTGCCAGGCAGACGCGGCTCCTTCCCCCGCCAGGGGGATCGGCCGAAACCAGACGCCCCCGGACATCCCATGCTCCTCTCCGGAGAGAAGCTTGAATCAGATTTTCTGAGTCCGGAGAAATCCTGAATGTCAACGCGCTTCCGGAAAAAACGCGAGATAGCTCATGCCGCTCGCTGACCGCGATGAATTGATTCGGGAGCATGTCCCCGAGCGCTGAGCAAAGACAATCACTTGCCATTTGCAGCGCGTTTGAGTAGGATGATATTTGTATCCAAGCGTACCCCTCGCAGGAACTGATTCCCGCCTGGGTCCCGTTGCCCAAAGGGCGGATTTTCCGGTTTTGGGGAAGTCCCATGGTTTCGGCGATCACCACACCACCGGTTACGGTTACCGACCGTAGCGCCCGTCTGAAAGATACAGGGGTGCGGCTTACTGGCACGGCCATGTCGCCAGCGTCGGGCATGAAGCCCTCCGACGTTCGGGAGCTGGTTGTCGATTCTCAGTCGGAAGGGCGCTACAACGTCAAGCTCGACCAGACCGACGCCGAGTACGAAATCCGGGACAGTCGCGACAAACTAATCCTTTATGGGCGAAACGGTTCAGTCTTGCGGCCGCAAGGCGTCTATTTGTCGGCAGGCAGTTATAAGATTCGCGTACTTGATGACAATACCGCCGCCTCCAAGCAGACCTACAACCTCGACCTCACACCACGTGGGCCGGATACGGCTACCGTAGTCGGCAAGGAAGGCGCCAAAATCTCCGGCACGACGGAGGCTGAGGGATTTCGCGGCATGCCATCGGACACCAAGTTGCTGCGTGTCCAAACTGCCGGCGAATTCAACATCCGTATCAATACGCCGCTAACCAGCTTCGAGGTGCGAAATTCCCGCGGCGAAATCATTGCGTCGGGCCAGAACAACCTCGATCCGGAAGCGGTTCAGGTCCGGCTCGATCCGTCGGACACCTACACGGTCACGACGTCACAGAAGACGCCGAGCGCCTTTGGCCGCAAGTACGACATCGACGTGGCGCCGCGTATCAACGCCACTATCACTAGCTTCGGCGGTGTTGTCAGCGGCAACATGCCGGCGGCGCCAGCGGGGCAAACCAACAAGCAGAGCCATACGCTGAACATCGTGGGCGACGGTGACTTCACCTTCAATTTCCTCATGCCTAACGCCAAGTACAAGATTACGGATGCGTCTGGCAAGGAAGTAGTCACAGGCGAGAACAAGCCAAGCCAACTGGGTTTACCGACTGATTCGTCGCTCAAGGCCGGAAAGTACACGTTGACCATTGAAACCGGAGTCGGCGACGGTTCGGGAAACTGGCTGCTCAACATCACCAAGCAAAAGGACAAGGAAGAAAAGCCGGAACTCACCAAGATCCAGCAACTTCTGGCGGATCGCGATCAGACCATGCGCGATCAAGCCGCCGGCGTCAGCAAGACCAACCTGACCAGTTCGGCCGAACGGGTCAAGAAGGCGCAGGAGGCCTTCAACAATCGCATCGATACCAAGGTCTGATCGGGAGGGTTTCGCGGGGTAATGACGCATTCCCTATAACCGACTCAACCGACGAGTGAACCGCACCGGGTTTCCCGGAGGCCCCATTTCCTGAGAGGATGGGGTCATCATGACGAAACCGGCATCACCCAAAGACGCCCCCGAAGTCCGCGAGC
>Ga0196976_1001159_pt1 | contig 12920 bp, 9 predicted proteins | sample S3v_513CmetaG_FD_148644 | JGI IMG/M metagenome (GOLD analysis project Ga0196976, IMG submission 148644) | Soil microbial communities from Anza Borrego desert, Southern California, United States - S3+v_5-13C | ecosystem: Environmental > Terrestrial > Soil > Desert | place: USA: California...
CTCCGTGATGCAGTGCACGATGACGGGGCCACCGAAGTCCCGCGCGAGCCGGAGCGCCCGCTCGACCGCGCCGATGTCGTGCCCGTCCACCGGGCCGATGTACTTCAGGCCCAGGTCCTCGAACATTCCCTGCGGCGCGACGACGTCCTTGATGCCCTTCTTCATGCCGTGCAGCGCGCCGTACATGAGCCGACCCGGCGGGCCCGACCGGCGCAGGGTCCGCTTGCCCCACGCCAGCACGTCCTCGTAGCCCCGGGCCGTGCGGAGGCGGTCGAGGTGGTCGGCGAACCCCCCGATGGTCGGGTCGTACGACCGCCCGTTGTCGTTCACGACGACGACGAGCCGGCGGTCCCGGCCGGCCGCGATGTTGTTGAGCGCCTCCCAGGCCATGCCGCCCGTCAGCGCGCCGTCGCCGATGACGGCGACGACGTGCCGGTCCACGCTGCCCTTGAGGGCGTACGCCTTGGCGATCCCGTCCGCCCAGGACAGCGCCGTGGAGGCGTGCGAGTTCTCGACGACGTCGTGCTCGGACTCCCCGCGGTTGGGGTACCCGGAGAGGCCGCCACGCTGCCGGAGCCCGGAGAAGTCCGAGCGCCCCGTGACGATCTTGTGCACGTACGCCTGGTGGCCCGTGTCGAAGACGATGGTGTCGCGCGGCGACTCGAACACCCGGTGCAGCGCGAGGGTCAGCTCGACGACGCCGAGGTTCGGACCCAGGTGCCCACCGGTCCGGGACACGGACTGGACGAGGAAGTGGCGGATCTCCCCGGCGAGCCGGTCGAGCTCCACGGCGTCGAGGGCTCGCACGTCGGCGGGCGAGCTGACCCGCGGGAGGATGGCCATCGCGCCATCGTACGGCGCCGCGCCCCGCACGGTCGGGCGGACCGCGCCGCCCCACCGGGTCTGCGCGGCGCCTTCACGCACCCCACACGCGCAGGTCCGAGCCGGACGCCTCGAGCACGGTGCCGTCGCGCGCGACGTCCACCGTCAGCGGCCGGCCGGCGATCCTGAGGCCCTCGACCCGCAGGCGCCCGAAGGGCGCGGGCGACGCGGGCGCGATCGCGAGGGTGCCGGCGGGCGCGTCGGGGGCGATCCCGAGGAACGCCACCAGCAGCACCGCCGCCGACGCCGCGGACCACGCCTGGGGGTGGCAGGCCGCGGGGTACGGGACCACGTGCGGCACGCTCCCCCGCTGGTCGCCCGCGTACAGCTCCGGCAGCTGACCGGCGACGTCGGCGGACGCGGCCAGCAGGCCCTCTGCGAGACGGGCGGCGACCTCCGGGTGGCCCGACCGGACGAGGCCCGCGATCGCGATGGCGGTGTCGTGCGTCCAGACGGAGCCCCCGTGGTACCGCAGCGGCCAGTACCCGGCCGCCGTGGTCGACATCGTGCGCAGGCCGTAGCCCGAGTCGAGCTCGGGCGAGCCGAGACGACGCGCCACGAGCGCCTCCTCGTCCGCGTCCAGGAGCCCGGTGCCGAGGAGGTGGCCGATGTTCGAGGTCAGCGCGTCGACCGGGCGCTTGTCGGCGTCGAGCGCGATGGCGGGGTACGGCCCCCGCTCGTCGTGCACCCAGAACGCGGCCCGGAAGCGGTCCGCCAGCTCGGCCGCCCACCTCCGCCAGCGGTCCGCTCCGGGCCGTCCGAACGCGTCCAGCAGCGCAGCCCCGCCGAGGGCCGCCTCGTGCGCGTAGGCCTGGACCTCGCACAGCGCGATGGGGCCGGTGGCAAGCGTGCCGTCCCGCCACTGCACGGAGTCGCCGGAGTCCTTCCAGCCCTGGTTGGCGAGACCGTGACCCGTGGTGTCGAGGTACTCGAGGAAGCCGTCGCCGTCGGCGTCGCCGTAGCCGGACATCCAGTCCAGCGCGGCGGTCATGGCCGGCAGGAGGGCCTCCACCTCCGCGTCCGGCATCCCCCAGCGCCATGCGTCGTGCAGCACGCACACCCACAGCGGGGTCGCGTCCACCGTGCCGTAGTACAGCGGCGGCAGCACCGTGCCGTCCCCGAGGTCGAGGTCCGCCGCCCGGACCTCGTGCAGGATGCGCCCCGGCTGCTCGGCGGTGCTCGGGTCGACGACGGCGCCCTGCCGCGCGGCGAGCGTGCGGAGCGTCCCGGCCGCCAGGTCGGTGCCGAGCGGGAGGAGCATCCGGGCGGCCCAGAGCGAGTCGCGGCCGAAGAGCGTGAAGAACCACGGCGCCCCTGCCGCGAGGAACTCGTCGTCGGGCGCGAAGTCGGCCCGCATCCGCAGCCCGGCCAGGTCGTCGAGGGACCTCGCGACGAGCGCGGTCAGCCGGCGGTCGTCGCAGGTCACCGTCGGCACGGACCAGCGGGGCTCACCCACGGGCGCCAGGACCACAGCCGCCCCCCGGGTCGACGTCAGGCGCCACTCGACCGTGACCGGCGACCCGGGGACGGCGTCGACCACCCACTCCAGCGCAGGGTGGTGCCTGTCGACGACGTCCAGGTGCGCCCCGGGCGCAGTGACCCGGGCCGTCACGTCGCCGGCCGTCCACGTGATCGCCCCGTCGGCGACGCCCTCCGGAGCGCAGGGCTGCGGCGTCGTCGCGGCACCGCGCTTGACGTCCTCCATCGGGGCCATGTCGCAGGCGAGCGTGACCCGGAGCGGCACGCGGACTGCCCGCTCCGTCGCGGCGTGAACCTCGATCGACTCGACGACCTCACCGGGGCGGACGACGCGGGTGCGGCAGACCCGCACGGTCGGGTCCGGACCGGGGTCGTCGACCGCACGCGCCAGGCCCACGACGTGCAGGGTCGCCCGCCCGACCGGGCCGGAGGCGACGACCTCGATCTCGGCGCCGTCGACCGTCAGCTCGGCGCGACTCAGCACCCGCGAGTCGCCGTGGAACACACCCTGGGCACCAGCGGTGCGGATCTGCCCGTCAGCCCCGGCCCACGCCTGGCTCGGAGCACTCACCGTCACCGACAGGTCGTGCAGGAACGGCTGCAGCACGCTCGACTCCCTCCACGGGGCGACCACTTGACAACGCGGGTGACCCACATCACTCTGAGGGCATCCAATTTGATCGCTCCAATTCCCGGGAACGTACCGCATTTGAGCGATCCAAGACAGTCCCCGTCCGGGACTCGGCGCAGGAGGCGTTGGTGGAACGTCGTCCCACCCTGGAGACGGTGGCCGAGCACGCGGCCGTGTCCCGGCAGACGGTCTCCAACGTCCTCAACGCCCCGCACCTCGTGCGGCCCGAGACGATCGCGCGGGTCCGCGCGGTGATCGACGAGCTCGGGTACCGGCCGCACGGCGCAGCCCGTCAGCTCCGCACCCGGCGCTCCCACGTCATCGGCCTGCGTCTCGAGCGCACGGTCGACGGCATCAACGGCGCCGTCCTCGACCGCTTCCTCCACTCCCTCACCGAGCTGGCGCAGGTGCGCGGCTACCGGACGATGCTCTTCACGGCGCCCGACGACGCCGACGAGATCGTCCAGTACGCCGAGCTGCTCGACGTGCTCGACGTCGACGCCTTCGTCCTCACCTCCACCCACGCGGGCGACGAGCGCACGCGGTGGCTCAACGAGCACGGGGTGCCGTTCGTGACGTTCGGTCGCCCCTGGGACGCCGACGGCGCCCAGCCCGACCACGCGTGGGTCGACGTCGACGGCGCGGCGGGCACCCGTTCCGCCGTCGAGCACCTGCAGGCGCTCGGGCACTCCGCGATCGGGTTCATCGGGTGGCCGCCCGGCTCCGGCGTCGGCGACGACCGCCGAGCCGGCTGGCGGCGGGCCATGCTGGCCGCCGGGCACCCCGACCACGAGCTCGACCCGCTCGACGTCAGCGTCCCCGACGGGGTCGCCCAGGGGGCGGAGGCCGCGACCCGCCTGCTCGCGATGGCCTCCCCCACGGCCTTCGTCTGCGCCAGCGACTCGCTCGCCCTGGGCGCGCTCGCGGCCACCCGGCCCGCGGGCATGGCCGCTGCGCCCGCCACGGGGACGCCCGCCGTCGTCGGCTTCGACGACACCCCGGTGGCCCGTGCCGTCGGCCTATCGAGCGTCGCCCAGCCGCTCACGGAGGCCGCCGACCGCGCTCTCACGCTCCTGCTGAACCAGGTCGACGGCCCGGCCGCAGCCCCGCTGCCCGGCGGGACCGACCACCACGTCCTGCTCACCCCCAGCCTCGTCGTGCGCGACTCCAGCCGCCCACGCCCCTGATCCCCGGCCCGCTCGGGCCGGCCACCACCCGAGGAGACACCCCATGCGCACAGCCCGCGCTACGGCACTCACCGCCCTCCTGACCGGCAGTGCGCTGCTGGTCGCCGCCTGCGGCGGATCCGGCTTCTCCGACGACGAGGGGGGTGGCGGCGCAGAAGCGCCCGAGGAGACCTCGGACGCCGGCGGATCCCTCACCGTTCTGATCGGCTCCAGCGGCGACGCCGAGACGGACGCCGTCACCAGCGCCGTCGATGCGTGGTCACAGGAGTCCGGTACGGACGCCGAGGTCACCGTGGCCAGCGACCTCCCCCAGCAGCTCAGCCAGGGCTTCGCCGCCGGCAGCCCGCCCGACGTCTTCTACGTGGGGACCGACAACCTCGCCGGCTACGCCGCCAACGGCTCCCTGTTCGCGTACGGGGACGACCTGGAGAACAAGGACGACTTCTACCCCGCTCTCGTGGAGAACTTCACCTACGACGGCGAGTTCTACTGCGCTCCGAAGGACTTCTCGACCCTCGCGCTCGTCATCAACACCGACGCGTGGGCCGCGGCGGGCCTCACGGACGCCGACATCCCCACCGACTGGGCCGGTCTCGCCGACGTCGCCGCGCGTCTCACGACGCCCGAACAGGTCGGCCTCACGTTCGGTCCCGAGTACCAGCGGGTCGGCGTCTTCATGGCCCAGGCCGGCGGCGGGCTGGTCGACGAGGACGGCACCACCGCCATCGCCGACAGCCCCGAGAACGTCGAGGCGCTCACGTTCGTCCAGCAGATGCTCAAGGACGGCGTGCTCGCCTTCCCGTCCGCCATCGACTCCGGATGGGGCGGCGAGGCGTTCGGCACCGGCCGCGCCGCGATGACCATCGAGGGCAACTGGATCGTCGGAGCCCTGCGCAACGACTTCCCGGACGTGAAGTACCAGGTGGTCGAGCTGCCTGCCGGTCCCGCCGGGCAGGGCACCCTCCAGTTCACGAACTGCTGGGGCATCGCGGCCGACAGCCAGAACCAGCAGGCGGCCCTCGAGCTGGTGCAGCACCTGACTGCCACGGAGCAGCAGGTCGCGTTCGCCGAGGCGTTCGGCGTGATGCCGTCCGTGCAGTCCGCGGCCGAGGACTTCCGTACCGCCTTCCCGGAGATGACGGCCTTCATCGACAGCGCCGAGTTCGCCGTGGGGATGCCGACCGCGCAGGGCGCGGTGGACGTCATCGGCGACTTCAACGGGCAGATCGAGGGCCTCGCCGACGCCGACGTCGCAGCCGTTCTCGAGTCGGTCCAGACCAACATGCAGTCCGCCCTGGACGCGCAGGGCTGATGTCCGTGACCACGACGCGGCGGCGCTCCGGCACTCGCATCGAGAGCCGGAGGGCCGCCGCGGGCTGGCTCTTCGTCGCGCCGGTGATCGTCATCCTCGGGCTCTTCCTGCTCGTCCCGGTGCTCATGGCGGCATGGGTGAGCGTCTCCGACTGGACGGGTCGCGGCAGCCCGCTGGCCGGCGACACGGGCTTCGTCGGGTCGGCCAACTACGAGGCGCTGCTGCTCGGCGGCGGCCTGCCGACCCAGGACTTCGGCACATCGCTGCGCAACAACGCCTGGTACGTGTTCCTCGTCGTGCCGATCCAGACGGCCCTCTCCCTGGGCCTCGCGGTCCTCGTCAACCGGCAGCTGCTCAAGGCGCGGGGGTTCTTCCGGACCGCGTTCTACTTCCCCTCGGTGACGAGCTCGGTGGCCATCACCGTGGTGTTCCTCTTCCTGTTCTCCGCATCCGGTGCGGTCAACAGGCTGCTCGCCGCCGTGAGCGCCGACGGGCCGAACTGGATGAGCGACGCGCGGGGCGTGGTGCACATGGTCCTCGGCGGACTCGGGGTCGACCGGGCGCCGGGGCCGCTGGCGGACAACGGGTTCGTCGGACTCAGCTGGTGGGACTGGCTCGCGGGTCCGAGCGTCGCCATGTGCGTGTTCATCATCATGGCGGTCTTCACGACGTCCGGGACGTTCATGCTCCTGTTCCTCGCGGCCCTCCAGGCGATCTCGGCCGACGTCGACGAGGCGGCGATCATGGACGGCGCCACGTCGTGGCAGCGGTTCTGGCGGGTCACCCTCCCCATGCTGCGGCCGACGATCTTCACCGTCACGACCCTCGGGCTCATCGGCACCTGGCAGGTGTTCGAGCAGATCTACACCGGCAGCCAAGGCGGCCCGGCGAAGAGCACCCTCACCCCTGCCTACCTGTCGTACAGCGCGTCGTTCCTCTCCGGCCAGTGGGGCCGGGGCGCGGCGATCGCGTTCATCCTCTTCGCCATCATCATCGTGCTCACCGCCCTGCAGCGGTTCGCGCTCCGCGAGCGCGAGGTGCCCCGCCGTCGGCGCTTCCTGCCACCCCCGGCGTCGAGGGCCACGGGGGCGGCCCCAGGTCCCGTGCCGGTCCCCGACCCCGGAGGCAGGCCATGACCAGCGTCGCCACCGCTGCCACCGGGACCGCCGCGTCCGAAGCGCGCGAGAAGCGCATGCGGGGCTCGGCCCGGCGCCGCACGATCGGTACCGTGGTCGTGTACGCCGTCCTGGCGGTCACGGCGCTCGTCTACGTCTACCCGTTCCTCATCGCCGTCGCGACGTCCTTCACGACGCAGGAGCAGGCCGTCGCGAACCCTCTGTCGCTCGTGCCGGCGGCGCCGACGACGGCGGCCTACGAGCGGCTCTTCCTGCGCTCGGACTTCCCGGTGTGGCTGCAGAACTCCGTGATCGTGACCCTGTGCGTCACGACCGGCCGGGTCTTCCTCAACTCGCTGGCCGGCTACGCGCTGGCCCGACTGCCGTTCCGCGGCCGCGGTCCCGTCTTCGCCGGCATCGTCGCCGTCATGGCGGTCCCCGCCGTCGTGCTCCTGATCCCCAAGTTCCTCGTGATCAACCAGCTGGGCATGTACGACTCGTACGCGGGGCTCATCGTGCCCCTCCTGGCGGACGCCGCCGGGGTCTTCATCATGAAGAACTTCTTCGAGTCGATCCCCGTGTCCGTCGAGGAGGCCGCCCGCATCGACGGCGCGGGCGTGTTCCGGACCTACTGGTCCGTGGTGCTCCCGATGGCGCGGCCCGCCCTCATCACCCTGGTCATCCTCTCCTTCCAGGGGTCCTGGAACGAGCTCTCGCACTTCATCGTCGCCGCGCAGGACCCTCAGCTGCACACGCTGACCAAGGGCGTCGCCCAGCTGGCGTCGGGCGCGCTCAGCCAGGGCTCCCAGTACCCGATCAAGCTCGCCGCGGCGACCGTCATGACCATCCCCGTCGCGGTCCTGTTCTTCCTCTTCCAACGCCGCATCATGAACGCGACGACGGGAGCCGAGAAGGGCTGACGGAGCACGAGACCTAGGCTTGGAGCATGCGCTTCCTGCCCGGGCACCAGCCCACGACCGACCTGACGTACGGCGACGTCTTCCTCGTCCCGTCGCGTTCCGAGGTGGCGTCGCGGTTCGACGTCGACCTCACGGCACCCGACGGCTCGGGGACGACCATCCCGATCGTCGTCGCCAACATGACCGCCGTCTCGGGGCGCCGGATGGCGGAGACGGTCGCCCGCCGCGGCGGCATGGCGGTGATCCCGCAGGACATCCCCGTCGACGTCGTCGCGGACGTCGTGCGGTCGGTCAAGGCGCGCCACACAGTCGTGGAGACCGCCATGGTCGTCGAGCCGACGGCGACGGTGCACACCGCCCTGACCCTCATCGGCAAGCGCGCCCACGGTGCCGCCGTGGTGGTCCGTGACGGCCGTCCGCTCGGCGTGGTGACGGAGGCGGACTGCCAGGGGGTGGACCGCTTCACGCAGGTCTCCGCGGTGATGACGCCCGACCCGACGGTGGTCGAGGTCGACGTGCTCGACGGACCCGAGGGGCTGGCCGCGGCGTTCGACCGGCTGCACCGCTCCCGGCGCCGGTTCACGCCCGTGGTCGACGGCGGCCTGCTGGTCGGCGTCCTGACCCGCACCGGCGCGCTGCGGTCGAGCATCTACCACCCGGCCGTGGACGACGCCGGGCACCTGCGCATCGCAGCCGCCGTCGGGATCAACGGCGACGTGCGTGGCAAGGCGGCCGCGCTGCTCGAGACGGGCGTCGACCTGCTGGTGGTCGACACCGCGCACGGGCACCAGACGAAGATGCTCGACGCGGTCGCCACGGTCCGCGCACTCTCCCCCGACGTCCCCGTGGTGGCCGGCAACGTCGTGACCGCCGAGGGGACGCGCGACCTCGTGGCGGCGGGTGCGGACATCGTCAAGGTCGGCGTCGGCCCCGGGGCGATGTGCACCACCCGCATGATGACGGCCGTCGGACGGCCGCAGTTCTCCGCGGTGCTGGAGTGCGCCGAGGCGGCCCGACGGCTGGGCGCGCACGTGTGGGCGGACGGCGGCGTCCGGCACCCACGGGACGTCGCCCTCGCCCTCGCGGCGGGCGCGTCACAGGTGATGATCGGCTCCTGGTTCGCGGGAACGCACGAGAGCCCGGGCGACCTGCACGCGGACGCGGACGGTCGCCTGTACAAGGAGAGCTTCGGCATGGCGTCGGCGCGTGCGGTCGCGGCCCGGACCACCGGGGACACGCCGTTCGAGCGTGCCCGCAAGGGCCTGTACGAGGAGGGGATCTCCTCCTCGCGGATGTACCTGGACCCGCAGCGCCCGGGCGTGGAGGACCTGCTGGACCAGATCACCTCCGGGCTGCGCAGCGCCTGCACCTACGCGGGGGCCACGAGCCTGGTGGAGTTCGCCGAGCGGGCCGTGGTCGGCGTGCAGTCCACGGCGGGCTACGAGGAGGGTCGCCCGCTCCCGGCTGGGTGGCTGTGACGACCCCGTGACGACCGACGCACGCGCCCAGCTGGCCGCCCTCGCGGCCCGCGGCGTCGAGTGGCCGCGCCTGCCGGGGGGCGCCGGCGACGGGGCGCGTTCGGCGGCGGTGCTCGTGCTCTTCGGTGTGCTGGACGGCCTCCCCGCCGGCCACGCCAGCCGCGCCGTGCCGGGCGACCTGGACGTGCTCCTCCTCGCCCGGGCGGCGTCGCTGGCCCACCACCCCGGTCAGGTCGCGTTCCCCGGCGGCCGGCTCGAGCCCGACGACGACGGACCGGTCGGTGCGGCGCTGCGAGAGGCCGCCGAGGAGACAGGGCTGCACCCCCGCGGGGTTGAGGTCCTGGGCACGCTCGGTGAGCTGCACCTGGCGGTGAGCGACCACGTCGTCGTCCCGGTGCTCGCGTGGTGGAGCCGACCCTCGCCGGTCGCCGCGGTCGACCACCGCGAGTCCGCCACGGTGTTCCGCGCCCCCGTGGCCGACCTGCTGGACCCCGCGAACCGCCGGACGGCCGTCGTCCCGGGACGCCCCTACTCCGGACCGGCCTTCCTCGTCCCCGACGCCGCAGGTCACCACCTCGTCTGGGGGTTCACCGCGATGATCCTGGACCGGCTGTTCGACGAGCTGGGCTGGGCGGAGCCGTGGGACCACCGTCGGACGGTGCCGGCGCCGGTGTGACCGCCGGGTCGCGCGTCAGGTCTCGGACGGGTCGCCCACGAGACCTGCGAAGAGGACCAGGCCGGTGCTCGCGTCGTAGACCTGGTACTCGAAGGGGCTGTCCAGACGGAGCTCCAGGGGCGGGAGGACGGGGGCGGAACCGGCCACGGCGTCGACCTGCGTGACGGCCGCTGCGACCGTGCCGAGCTCCGCGACCGTGATCGTCGCCGTCTGCGACACGGCGTCCACCTCCGCGCCGTCGAAGATCCCGTCCAGGTCGCCGCTGGCGAAGATGGCGTCCGCCCCCAGCCCGATGAGGGCCTCCTTCAGGTCCGCCGTGACCGTGGACTCCCAGCGCGGCATCGCCAGGGTGAGCCGGACCGGTTGAGCGCTCCCGAGCGCCGTCGACACCTCCCGCCACGCGGCCGGGTCGAACGGCTCGCCGCCGTGGCGGACGACCCGCATCGCGAAACCCTCGCGGTACAGGATCTCGGCAGCCACCCAGCCGTCGCCGGTCGCGTAGGGGACCTCGAGGGCCTGGTGCATCGTCGGAACGGTCACAGTCGTCCCGTCGCTGCGGGTGAACGGGGTCGGCCGGGTGTCCGACGGGTCGAACGTCGCCTCCCACCGGGCCGCGAAGACCAGGGCGTCCAGGATCGTGAGCAGCGTGTCCCGTGCGGGCTCCTTGGGCACCTCCGCGATGAGCCCACCGGTCTCCCGGTTCACCCACTCGTCCAGGACCTGCTTCGCCTCCCCCGCGGCGAAGTCCGCGGGCGCGACCTCCGCGCCATGACGCCCGACCGCGCGCTCGAGGAAGCCCGGGGCGGGGTCGAAGCCCTCCTGGACGAAGACCGCGTCAGCGATGTGCACCAAGGTCTGCTCCGGCGGGTCGTCCCGGTCGATGCCGGCGACGGGGCCCTCCAGGGCATCGAGGCGCTCGCGAAGGGCCGCCACCGCGGCGTCGACGTCCCCGCCGCCGAGCACGGCGTCGAGCTGCGCGAGCGCGTCCCCGGTTGCGCCCTCGCGCAGCATGGCCAGCGCGAACTGCAGGCTCAGCGGCGAGACGACCGGGTTCACCTCCCCCTGCTCGGCGGCGACGCCCACCATCTCGGCGCCCACCCACACGGACGCGTCGGCGAGCCCGACATCGGCGGCCAGGTCGGTCCGGACGTCGGCGTACTCGCCCGGCTCGACCGGCACGGGCGCCGTCCCACCGCACGCGGCGAGCGCAGGCAGCGTGACGAGGCACGCGACCACGGCCGCCGTCCGACGCGTCCGGCGCGTGCCGGGCATGGGGAGCCAGGGTGCTGCGGAGGTCGTCATGGCTCTCACACGCCTCAGCGCCCCGTCAGGTTCCGAAGGCATCCACGGGCGTGCCGGGCCTGGCGCCGGGCGTGACTACCGGGGATCGACCAGCCGTCCGGCGAGGAGCACCAGACCCGTCGACTCGTGCACGACCTGGTACTCGAACGCGCGGTTGAACAGCATGGTCGCGGCCGCCTCCGGCGGCGCCTCCGCCGCGGCCCCGGCTGCACCGGGCGTCGTGCCGGCCTCGCCGACCGTGAGTGTCACGGCCTGTGCGACGTCCGCCACGACCGCGCCGTCGAACAGCCGGTCCAGGTGCCCGGGCCGGGTGATCGCGCGGACGCCGAGACCCTGCAGGGTCGGCATCAGAGCCACCGCGGTGTCCGTACGCCACGACGGCAGCTCGACGTGCACCGCCGTCTCGGGCGCGTCGGCGAGCGCGTCGGCGACCGCGGACCAGTCCGGCGACCGGCCGTTGTCGGTGAGCGCCAGGCGCATCACGAAGCCCTCGGAGTACGGCAGCTCCATGGCCTGCCAGCCCTCCCCCGCGACGTACGCCGTGGACAGCGTCTGCGCCATCGTCCGGACGGGCACCTGCGTGCCGTCGGCGACGGTGAAGGGGCGGTCCGCGGTGCCCTCGACGGGGAACGGGTGCAGCCACGTCGCGCCGAACGCGACGGCGTCGGCGGCCACCAGACGCGTGCCCTCCGGGGGCTCGACGGGGAGCGCAGGCAGGAGCCCGCCGGTCTGCTCGGCCACCCACGCGTCGAGCGTGGCCTTGCCGGTCCCCGCCGCGAAGTTGGTCTCCACGACCTCGGCGCGGTGGTACGACGCCGCGCGGGCCAGGAACTCCTGCCGCAGGGGTCCGTCCGGCTGCACGAAGAGCGCGTGGGCCATGTGCAGCACCGGGCTCTCCGGGGGCTGCTCGGACGTGATCGCAGAGATGTCGCCGTCGTGCTGGGCGAGCAGCGCCCGGAGGTCGGCGATCGCCTGGCTGCCCTCGTCGGGGAGCCCGAGGACGTCCCCCATCTGGGTCTCGGTCGAGCCGGTGCCACCCTCCCGGAGGACGGCCATGAGCAGCTGGAGGCTGGCCGGCGACACGACGACGTCCTGACCCGCGCCCAGGCCCACCATCGTGGCCGCGAGGCGGAGGGAGGCGTCGGCCATGGACGGGTCCTGCCAGCCCTCGTCCGCCACGCCCACGAAGCTGCCGTCGGTCGGCAGCGGGGCCGACGTTCCCGCCGGCGGCATGCACCCCGCGAGCAGCACCAGTGCAGCGGCCGCGGCAGCCGCCGCGCCAGCCCTTCGACCGCCCATGCGTCTCCCTCCCGTGCGGCCGAGTGTGCCGCGTGCTGGGCTCATGATGGGTCCGCCACGCGGCCGGCGAACAGGACCATGCCGGTGGTCTGCTCGACGACCTGGTACTCGAAGGGCCGGTCGAGCACCAGGCTCAGGTCGGGGGTCTCCACCCCGCTCTCGTCGAGCGCGATCGCGGTGACGGCTGCCGCGACCGTCCCCCGCTCGCCGACCGTGATGCTGGCGCCCTGCGCGACCGCGCTGACGAACGCGCCGGGGAAGACGCCGTCCAGGTCGCCCGCAGGGTCCGGCAGAGCTCCGAGGCCGAGATCGGCGAGCGCGTCGGTGAGGTCCACGGTCGTGTCGGTCTGCCACCTCGGCATGGTCAGGGCGAAGGCGACGTCTTCTTCCGGGGCGGCGTCGAGGGCCTCGTGGGCGGCCGACCAGTCCTCGAGTGCCGCGGTGCCGTCGTCGGGCAGGAGCACGCGCATCGCGAAGCCCTTCGTGTACGGCAGCTCGGCGGCCACCCAGTCGTCACCCTCGGCGTACCGGGCGGCGAGCACCTGGTGCATGAACGGCACGGTCACCGTCGAGCCGTCCGCGCGCGTGAACGGCCCGTCGCTGGTGTCCTCCGGCGCGAAGGGGGACCGCCACGTGGCC
>Ga0196976_1001160_pt1 | contig 12918 bp, 5 predicted proteins | sample S3v_513CmetaG_FD_148644 | JGI IMG/M metagenome (GOLD analysis project Ga0196976, IMG submission 148644) | Soil microbial communities from Anza Borrego desert, Southern California, United States - S3+v_5-13C | ecosystem: Environmental > Terrestrial > Soil > Desert | place: USA: California...
GAAGCGGTCGGCGAGTGCCTGCGGTTCAGCGTTCGCCTTGATGCCCGCCTGCAGCTCGCTCCAGTGAGCCTGTCCGATGCGCCAGTAGCGGCCGATCTCGTCGCGGAGGTTCAGGCCCTTCGGGATCCGGTAGTCGGTCGCGGCCTGGTGATCGGCCTGGAGCTGCGCCACCTTGGCGAGCCACTCGGGCGAGAGGAGGCCTCCCTCGATCGAGAGCGCCTCGAACGCCAGCTGGGCGTCGCCCTGGCGGATCTTCCGGCGAGGGGCCATGTCAGCTCACCCTGGGGAGGAGGACGAAGATGCCGATCACGTCGACCGGGAGAAGCGCCTTGACCGTGTACCGGCCGGTCGCCTCGCCGGCCTCGCGGACTCGCCGGTGGTCGGCGAGGAGCGCCTCAGCCCGCCGGTGAGCGAAGGCCTCGAGCTCGCCCGTCTTGTCGGCGAGGAGCTCGAGCGCCTGGGCCACGGTGCGCGAGGTCACAGCCTGCGGTGGGTCGGCGGCAGCGGCCGGCGCGAGCAGCGCCAGCGCGTCGAGCCCCTCGATCAGCTTCGGGGACTTTGCTCCGGCCCATCCAATGGCGGCGGCCTCCTCGACGAGCAAGGTCGACGTCTTTCGCCCGCGCTGCGCGGACAGCTGGTGGCGCAGGCGTAACAGCGCGATCGTCGTTCGCTCCTTCACCGCGGTGGAGATCCAGCACCCCACCCGGCCAAGCACCCCCGGGTCCTTGGCGGCGGCGTTGCCGACCTGCGCGTCGGACAAGGTCCGCTCGAGCAGGGTCTCCGCGAGCACGGAGACGAGCGGATGGCTCCGCTGGATCGGGCGGCAACGGGGCGCTGGCGGGTAGCCGAAAGATACGAGCGGCGTGCCGGTGATCCCCTCCGCCTCGAGCCGCTCCCGGACATCCTCGGGGAGCGTCGCCAGGGCTGCCTTGAAGGCCCCCCGCCGCATCTCCTCGAGCTCCGACCCGAGCCGGGCGAGGGCGCGATCGGTGAAGCGCTTCACGTCCTCGCGCCCCCCCATCGCCGCGAGCGTCTTCTTCCACTCCGGAAGAACCTCGTCGGGCTTGAGCCGTCGCTGCGCGAACTTGGTCCGGTTCTCCTTGGCCTTCTTCGCCGCGTCCTGCCAGCCCTTGTCGATCGCCTTCGCCTCCGGCGTGCCGGCGAAGTCGAAGAGCTGCTGCTTCTTCTGGACGCCGCGGTGGAGCAGGACCGCCTTCATGAGCGCCTGCGTCAGGGTGTGCCCCTCGTCCGGGAGCGGCACCGGCACGCCCAGCTCCTCGCGGATCTTCTCGGCCTTGCGGAGGATGACCTGGAGGACGGCGCCGTCCACCGGGTTGTTCGCCCCGTAGAGGAGCGTCGTGCGGACCACTCTCGACTCCTGGCCGAAGCGGTCCACACGGCCCTCACGCTGCTCGTGACGGGTGGGGTTCCAGGAGAGGTCGTAGTGGACGACGGCGTCGAAGTGGTCCTGGAGGTTGATGCCCTCGGAGAGGCAGTCGGTGGCGAGCAGCAGCCGCCGATCGGCGTCCCCGAGCAGCTCGACCTTCTCCTTCCGCTCGTCTGACGTCAGCTCGCCGGTCACCACGTCCACGGTCACGCCCTTGAAGCGGTCCTTCAGGTGGCGCCCGAGGTAATGAGCGGTGGCGATGTAGCGGCAGAAGACGACCGGGTTGAAGCCGTCCGCGACGAGCTGGACCAGGTGGTCGGTGAGGAGCTTAAGCTTCGGATCGCCGGCCTGGCCGGCGAGCTCGTCGGCCTGCTTGATAAGCTTCGCGAGCGCCTTCTCCTCGGAGGCGGCCGGGGGCTCCACGTCGTCCTCGGAGAGCGCCTCGGCCGAGCCGTCGAACAGCCGATCCTGGAGCGCCTCTTCATCCGTCTCGACGTCGAGCCCAGCGCGCGTGCGAAGGGCCTGCGCCGCGGCGGCGGGGCTCGACGCGACGCACCTCATCAGGGCGAGCGTGCCCCAGAAGTTGAGCCGCTGCCGGCGTTCATCGCCTGCCGCCGCCTCGACGACGGCCGCGCAGTAGTCGAGGACGTCCTCGAACAGCGCTTCCCACGCGCCGGTGAGGTGATAGGTGATCTGCTTCGTCTCCCGCTTCGGGAAGAGCGTGCCCTCCTTCCACTCGTCGATATCGGGGCGGCGGCGCTGGACGAAGTGGACGGAGAGGTGGTCGCGCAGCTTCTCGTGCTCCGGACCGGCCGCGGCCTTGAGTCCCTCGAACCCCGGGTCGAGCAGCCCCAGGAGCCGGTAGAAGGCGTCCTCGTCGCCACTGTGCGGTGTGGCGGTCAGCATGACGAGGTGCCGTGCGCCGTCCGCGACGAGGCCCCTGAGGAGCTCGTAGCGCTGATGACGACCTGCCCCGGTGGAAGCGCAGGTGTGGGCCTCGTCGACGATCACGAACTCGGGGCAGGCACGGAGGAACTCGTCCCGCCGGCGCTCGCTCTTGATGTAGTCGAGGCTGACCACCGTGAACGGGTGGGCCGAGAAGATCGACTCGCTCGGGGGCAGGTTGCGCTCGAGCCGCCCCGCGCTCGTCGCCGTGACGGCCACCGCCCGCATGTTGAAGCGGTTCTCAAGCTCGGACGTCCACTGGTCGACGAGGTGAGGCGGGCAGAGCACGGCGACGCGCTCCACCTCGCCGCGATCGATGAACTCGCGGGCGATCAGCGCGCCCTCGATCGTCTTCCCGATCCCGACGTCGTCGGCGACGAGGAGCCGTACGGGGTCCTGCCGCAGGGCCATCAGGAGCGGCACGAGCTGGTAGGCGCGAGGCTCCACCGCGATCTGCCCGAAGCTGCGGAACGGGCCGGCGCCCCGCCGCAGCGACAGCAGCAGTGCATCCCTGAGCAGGAGCGCTGAGTCCTGACCTCCGAGCTGCGCGGAAGTCGGACGGGGAAAGGTGGCCTCGGTGACGCGTTCGCGCTCGAGCGGCAAATGGATCAGCGCCTGGTCCTCCTCGGATCCGGAGATGGGCCGGAGGCGGAGCGTGTCGGCGTCGCTCCCCGCAAGGACGATCCACTCGCGCCCGCGGGCGCGCACCAGGCTGCCGGGACTGAACTGGGGCTCGGCCATCTGTCAGTGCCCCAGGGCCTTGGCGAGCCTGGCGAATGGTTCAGCCCAGGTCGCCTCCGGACCGTCGAAGGCGATGAACTCGAACCCCCGGTCCTCCAGCCGTCCGACGTCCACAGCGCTCGCAGCACCGAGTCCCACGGCCACGTAGTGCTCCTTCCAGACGAGCGGGAAGTCCGCTCCGTCCAGGGTCAAAGGGGTGGAGTCCGGGCGCGGCAGGCCTCGCGCCACGAGCGCCGCGAGGAAGCCAGCCGCCGACGGATCAGCGGAGTCGCCTGATGGGACCGGGGCATCGACCGGGCCAGGCTCGTCGCGGATGAGCCCGCTCGTGTAGGAGCGGACGAGCCGTAGCAGGATGTCCCTGGCCTTCTCGTCCCGGCGATCGAGCAGCTCGTGATCGGGCTGGTTGAAGTACGACATGAGACAGCGGTAGCAGGCCGCAACGCACTTCGTTTCGGGCTCGTCCTCCAGGCCGCTGGCAGTCGCCGGCAGCCCTCCCGGCCCGTCCAGCTTGAAGTGCATGATGGCGAGTGCCTCGCGCGCCACATCCGCGACGACCGACGGTTCGCTCACGATCCGCGTGAGGACGCCGGCACCACCCTCGGTCGCCTCGTACAGCAGGAAGCCATTCCGCTCGCCACGGCTCGGCATGGGCTCGGCGAGGATCTCACCCTCCTCGAGCTGGAACCGCGCCTCGATCCCCCGCAAGAGGGCGTGTTGAACCGTCGTGAGCGTGACCTCGTCGAGGTCGGCCTCCACGGTTCGCACGAGGAGCGCGTTCTTCCGGTCCTTCACGCTGGGGACGATCCACTGGCGCGCCGCGGCCATCGGATCGCCCGCCTCCTCCCCCTCGTCGTCGTTCTTTGCCCAGTAACCGGAGACGGGGTCTATCTTGAACCCGAGCTGCTTCCGGTTCGCGCGGCGGCGCAGCCCCTTGTTGAGACGGGTAATCGTGGCTCCGGGCCCGTAGTGGAGTTCGAGGATCGACCCGGCCCCGTCGGATGCCGTTCCGTGCCGGACATCCAGCACCTGCTCCCGGACTGCCCACTCGAACGTGGTCTGGAGCTCGAACCCCTGACGCTGCCGCTCCTCCTCGTTGGCGGTGATCCGCTCGGCCGGCTGGGTCGCCACGTTCTCGATCCGGAAGACGTGATTCACGATCTCCGCGTCGCCGAGCGGATGATTGCAGGCGTGACAGTTGGAGGCCGCGTCGGAGAAGTGCCCGGCGCCGCAGGTACGGCAGATGCGGACGCGCTCGGTCGGGAGGAGGGCGTCGGGCGTCGCCTCCTTGCTCCCGAGCGGCAGCATGGCCCGGACGACGCGATAGGCGCGTCCCTCGTGGTAGACAAGGCTGCGCGGGCCGAACTCCGAGAGCGCCAGGAAGCGCGGGCGCTGGAGGTAGGTCTGGCGGCCGCCGCCGTCGGTCGTGGCCGGGACGTACGCCATGAGGGGAAGCCGCGGGAAGTTGTAGCCGGGGAGGAACCCCTCCGTCGCCAGGTAGCGGTACGTGTAGAAGTCGCTCGAGAGGCTGTTCGTGCCCTGCTGGAGAAGCCGGATTTGGTCGAGCGCCTGGGCGTGGCGGCTCCGGGCAGCGTCCTTGTCGCGCTGCGGGGCCGCGTAGCTGTCGATGGTCTTTCGCGCCGCGTCGCGCTGGGCCTCCGCCGCCGCGAGCAACTCCCGCCAGCGGCCGAACGCCTCACCGAACCGACTCAGCGCGCCCTCGGCGACCGCGGACGCGAACGCGTCCGGCCCCGGATACCAGGGCGCCTTCTCCGCGGTGAGGTCGGCCGAGAGCATGGCCAGGACCTTCCGGATCCGCGTCGAGGCGTCCTGGGCAACCTTGGGCATCGCCATCGGCTCGCGGACGTCCGCCCGCAGCGGGCGGGCCTTGTCGTCCAGGACGAGGAGCTGGGCGATGGACGGGTCGAGCGGCTTCTGCGTGCAGGCGAGCCAGATCGCCTGGAGGTGGCTCTCCACGAGATCCCGGTTCGCGAGGTCGAGGAGCGGCGGCCGGACTTCGCCGTGGACCATCTGCTTCGGGTCGCGGAAGAAGTACTGGTCGTGGGGGCTCTGGGCCGCGCAGTAGGTGAGGACGAGCGCGGCCTGCCCGCTCCGGCCCGCACGGCCGCTCCGCTGCGCGTAGTTCGCGGGCGTAGGCGGGATGTTCCGGAGGTACACGGCGTTGAGGGCGGAGATGTCCACGCCCAGCTCCATGGTCGGCGAGCAGAAGAGCACCGGCAGGAACCTGCCCGCCTCCCCCAGCTCGCGCAGCCGCGCCTCGTCGGCCTTGAGCTCCTCCTGCTCCTTCGGGCCGAAGCGGAAGCGCTTCTCGCGAACCTGCCGCTTCTCGCCCTCGACCTGGGCCGTGTGCTCCCGGGCCTCGAACCCGAAGAGCGGGTGCCCGGGGAGCTTCAGCGCCTCCGCGAGTCCTCCGTAGAGAGCGCGGAAGAAGGCGTTCGAGGCCGAACCGCTGGCGTCGGGCTTGGGGATCGCCCTTCTGAAGACGATGCAGCCATCCACGAGCCTCCAGCCGACCTGGCCGTCGAAGGGCGTCGTCTCCTTCGAGATGAGGCCGTGCTCCTGGGCCGCCTCGAGGAGCGCGAGGACGAGCGCGTCGACGTCCTTCGCCTTGAGCGTCCGGGCGGCGTCGGCGTCACCCCAGAGCTTCGTCGACCGCAGGATGCGGCCGAGCGCGCTGCGCGAGCCGCCGCGGACGATCAGCTCCTCGTCCCGGAGCGCGGAGTTTCTCTTCGTGGGCGCGGCGATGAGGAGCCAGCGGGCGCGCCGGGGCTTCTCGTCGATCCCGAAGCCCCAGGGGGCGCGGAGGCGGCTATGCGACCGCGAGACCATCTGCTCGATGGCGGTCTGCTCCAGGACCTGGCTGCGGATCGCCATCCACTTCCGGAGGTGGTCGAAGAGGGCCCGGAACACCGCCTGGCGCGTCTCGGGCTTGGCGCGCTTCAGGATGTCCGGCCCGTTCGCGAAGGCCGGCTCGTCTGCGCTGAGCTCGGCGAGCCCGAGGTAGTCCACCTGGACGAGCTCGAGCTGCTCGAGGTTGGGGTTCGTGTACCGCCAGCCTCGCCGTTGGTCGAACCAGACTCGGTACGCAAGTACCTCGCGAAGCGTTCGCTCCGCCTCTTGGAGGTTGAAGCCCTTGAGCATCGGCTCAAGCAGCCACTCGGCGCGGACGTCCGGTGTCGGGCGGTCGAACCCGAGCGCTCGCTGCTGGGCGTCGCCGAGCTGCTCGGCGCGTAGGCCCGCCTCGCCGGCCGCCTGGAGCGCTCCCAGGAACCCGGCGCGGAGCAGGCTGGCGAACAGGAAGTCGTTGAAGTGGCCCGACTGGAGGGCCGCGTCCTGCCGGTTATCGGTGAACCCGAGGAGCTTCCGCTTGTCGTCGTCGAGGCCCGAGTTGAGGCCGTGCATCCAGCGGAGCGCGCCCGCGACGAGCACGGTCGTGGCAGAGCTGCGACCCTCGGCGGAGAGGGAAGCGAGCCGGTTCCGGTCGCGGGCCGCCGTGCCCTGGGTGGTACGGCAGCGGACGCAGAAGCGGAACTTGCCGGCCAAGAACCATGCACGAAGGCCAGTGCCGACCTTACCCGTCGGCTCCACCCGGTACTCCAGGGCGCGAGCGTCACGGTAGTGGGGCTTCAGCCGCTGCGGGTTGCCGTTTGCGTCGTACTCGAGCCAGGTGTCCGGGTACTCGCTCTCCGCGTTGGTGAAGTCGAACTCCGGATCCGTCGCGTGCGGGGTCAGGAACCCGAAGACCTCTCCGTCTGCCGCGACCTCGGGAGCATCGTCATCCGCGCTCCCGGGTGCGGCGTCTCCGTCCTCTCGCTTGATGGGCGCGTCGTCGATGTCGCGGGCGTAGAAGGTGCGCTGTCCACCCTCCGTCACGAAGCGAACGGGATGGTACTCGTGCCCGCACTCGCGGCAGAAGTGGACGGCGTACAGGCGCTTCTCGGGCGCGCCCGGCAGGAACTGCTGCCCTTCGACCGTGACGACCCGCTGACCGGGCGCTTCAAGCGTCACGTACGCATGGCCGGCGCCGGAGATGAACTGGTGGAGCTTGAACGCGAAGAAGCTCCGGTCGCTCGCGCCCGCCTTCTTGGTTCGGTCCTTCTCCAGGATGCTGGACACGAGGAGCAGATCGCGGAGCGCAGCCCTACAGGCAGCCTCGTCGGCACCGGAGTCCTTCGCCAGGTCGCGGACGGCCTCGGTAACGGTGCGGGGGCGCGCCCGTTGCCACCGCTGGTCAACATCCGACCAGGAGATGCCGAGGCGGGTCTCCACCCAGATCGCGAGAGGGTCGGTGCGGAGAGCCTCGTCCGAGACGTCCTTCGCGATGCCGCGTGCGATAGCAGCTGCGAGGGTGGGCCGGACCGACTCGTCGGTCTGCTTGGGATCCGTGCTCCGCTCGAGCGTCTCGACGATGACGTTGCTCTCGTCGATCCTGGTAGCGAAGAGCTTGGATGCTACGCGAGCGACGACGCTGCTCTTGTCCCTGAGCGTCCCCTCGCTCGCCATCGTCGCCGAAGTCCCGACGCACTGCAGCTTCTCGGGGGCGAGCTGCTCGCGGACCCGGCGGACGAGGAGAGCGACGTCCGCGCCCTGCCGGCCGCGGTAGGTGTGGAGCTCGTCCAGGACGAGGAAGTTCAGCCCTACGCAGTTTCCGATGACCTTCCGATCGAGCTCGTCCTGCCGGGTCATCAGCAGTTCGAGCATCATGAAGTTGGTCAGGAGGATGTCCGGAGGGCTCTCGGCCACGCGCCGGCGCTCCTCATCCGGATCCTGGCCGGTGTACCGGGCGAAGGTCACGGGCCGCTCCCCCGGGAAGTTCTTCAGGTACTTGTCGAGCTCCTCCTGCTGCGAGTTGGCGAGCGCATTCATCGGGTAGATGACGATCGCCCGCGTCCGCTTTCCCTCTCCTGCCCGCTTCTGCTTCAGGACCGCGTCGATGATGGGGATGAAGAAGCAGAGCGACTTCCCCGAGCCCGTGCCGGTCGTGACGACGTAGCTCTCACCCGCGGCGGCGATGCTGATCGCCTGCTCCTGGTGCTTGTAGAGCGTGAGTGCCTCGCCTCGGGGGTTCGCGGACGTCTGGTTCGCCCGGAAGATCTGCGCGCAGGCTGGCTCGAGGACGCGCTCGGCGACGAGTCTCTCGACATCCGTGACCCGCTTGAAGTTCGGGTTGATCTGGATGAGCGGTTCGGGCCAGTACCGCTCGTCCGCATAGATGGCGTCGATCTGCTTCCGGAGGTCGTCCGCGAAGATGGTCGTGAACGACGTCGCGAACCTCTTGTACTCGCCGACGACGGTGTCGCGGAGTGAGAAGACGTCCATGAGTCCCCACCTCTTCGATGGGTGGCATCGGCCTCAGCCCCACCCCGGATGATGGTGAATCGTACCTCACCCACGGACGCTGGGAGTGCGGGTCGCGGTCGTCGTGTGATCCCGGGACGCCTGTTGCGCGAAGGTCCCCCCTGATCTCATGATGGAGTACCCGGCCGCTTGTCGACTCATCGCCTGCGGGTCCTTGTGGCTTCCCGCCATAGAGACCTCGATGCTCGCCGCCCTCCGTGACCATCTCCGGAGTGAAGCGGTCCGGAGAAGGCGCTCGACGTACCGTCGGGGCGGCCTGAACCGCGGATGGACCACCCTCCGATCGAGCCCCCGAGCAAATCCGCACGTCACCCTCGGTATAAGGTCTTGGTAGGAGCCCTCTACTACCGCGGCCATTCGACCGCGGTCGCCCAATATCGCGGAGTCCCGCTCAGCAAGTGTTCGGATGCTGACGTCCGCGGCGAGGACCGCATGACCCTCGACAAGCTCACGTCCGCCCTAAACCAGGGTGGCAAGCACCTCGGCGATCTCATCTGGTGGACACTCGCCGAGGCACGCATCGATAGGTCCACCCTGGAGTCCGTCTGGTCCAATGCCCAGCTCGCACCGGAGTTCCTGCCCGACCCACCTACGGCGGAGAAGGCACTCAAGGCAGCCGTCCGCGAGGCCGCTGTCGGCCAGCCCGATCGGCTCATCCGGCTCGGGAAGGAGAACGAGGCCGAGATCGTGTTCGCCGTGGTGCGCGAGACGAAGCACGGGGACGGCAGCATCACCTACCACCAGGAGACCCGCGTCATCCTCGAGCGCCAGACCGAGTTAGTCTCTAGCGACATCGCCGGTCACGACCTCGCCGGCGTCATCACCAACCGGTTTGCCGAGCTCCGCACCACGCATACTCCCGACGACATCCGCCGGGCGATGATGAAGACCCTGGATGCCTGTGCGGCCGTGACCCTCCGGGACCACGGTGGCGTCTACTGGGTCCCAGCGCCCTACGCCGAGCTGATCCGACGCCTCCAGTCGACCATCGAGAAGATCGGCAGCTCGCGCGTGTACCTGCTTCCGGTCCACGCCTCGGCGGACGCGAACCGCACGCTCGCCGACGCGGCGAAGCTCGCCATCGAGGACGAGCTCTCGCAGCTCAAGGTCGAGGTGGAAGGGTTCATCGCCTCACCGCCCGACCGCCCGTCTACGCTTGTGCGTCGGCTCGACGCCTTCGAGGCGCTCAAGGCTCGGGCCGCTCTGTACCGTGACGTGCTCCAGGTTCACGTCGAGGACCTCGACAAGACGCTCGCTGACCTGACCGGCAGCGTCGAGCACCTGCTGAACGAGAAGGCGGCGGCGTAGCTGGTGGTCATCGCCTCACGGCAGAGCGCTCCAGTCGTCAACGGGACGGCCGTTGATCTTCCATGCCTTCGTCAGCGCTCCGAGGTCTCCGACCTGGAAGCCGATTCCGCCGTCCTGCTGGAATACCAGGTTGATGGCCTCGATCCCCTCTTTGCGCCGGGTATACGTGGCCCGCGTTCCGTTCGAGAAGTGGACATGGAACCCATACACTCCCTCGTCAGCCGAGCTCAGCAGTTCGAGCACCTCGTAGTTCGGCCACTGGTGGAACTTCTTCATGCGTGCAGCCTGTCGCAACCACTCACGGTGAAGCATGAGAAACGCGCCGTAGAACGCGAAACCTTCATCGACGAGACGATCCAGTTGCTCGACTGGGATCTGCTGAACCAAGCGTCCTTCGCTGAACCTGAACTGCTCGTCGGTGATGACGTAATCCGAATGTGAGAAGGCGTTTCGTACGCGCTCATCGAACACCGTGTCGATGGCGTCGCTCAACGACTCTATCTTGGCAGCCTCGGAGAGCTCCTTGAGGTGCCGGAACTTCATCGAGGCGCTCGGCGGTATCCACGCCCAAGGGTCCTTCTTCTTGCGCCGGCCAAGATCGATGAACGGGTCCACAGTGTAGCTTCTCTTGGCCGCACAACGCAGCAGGTTTGCCAAGATCTCCTGCGGCGCGCTCATTTCCACGGCCTGGCAGTACATGAGCAGCCGCGTGCGGCGCGCCGCACGAGCACCCCTAGCCGCTCCGACCGACGACAACATCCAATTGTAGTCGTCGAACGCCTCACGGGACTCCTCGAACGGGTCCCAGTTCGCGTCGGACATCCCGCCGACCCGCAGCAGCGCGCACAGCGAAGCGAATCCGTCCGCTGCAAACGCAGCGTTCACCACCTCGCCGAGAACTCGCGCGTAGTGCGCCCTCCGCTCCCCGTCCTGGGCTTCTTGCGTATCCACAACCGGCCTCCAGATCCGACCCCATACCAGCCCCTCGACACCGCCGTTCGGAGAACACCATGCCTCTGCACCTTCATCAACTCCGTGCCCAACTCGTCACCCGCTTCCCGGAGCGCAAGGACGTCATCGAGGGCGCCCTCGCTGCCGTCCTCGCCGGCGAGCACGTCCTCCTCCTTGGACCGCCCGGAACCGCGAAGTCCGCCCTCGCCCGCGCCATCGCTCAGGCGTTCGGCGGGACGTACTTCGAGCGCCTGCTCACGAAGTTCTCGACGCCCGAGGAACTCTTCGGCGCGATCTCGCTCAAGGCCCTGGAGCAGGACCGCTTCGCCCGCGTCGTTACCGGGAAGCTCCCCGAGGCCGAATTCGCCTTCGTGGATGAGGTCTTCAAGGCGAACAGCGCGATCCTCAACTCGCTGCTCTCGCTCGTGAACGAACGCGTGTTCCACAACGACGGGCAGCCTGTCTCGTGCCCGCTCGTGACGATGTTCGGCGCCTCGAACGAGCTCCCTGATGGCAAGGAGCTGGAGGCGCTGTTCGACCGCTTCCTCCTCCGGTTCGAGGTGGGCTACCTGCTCAGGCCGGGGAACCTGAGGCTCGTCCTCGGCGCGCCGGACCCGGTCGCGACGCCGGCGATGACGATGAAGGACCTCCGCGCCGCGCAGGCCGAGGCGGCGACCATCACGGTCACCGACGAGACCATCGACGCCCTCATCCAGATCCGCGACGCCTGCAAGGCCGAGGGGATCATCGCGTCCGACCGGCGGTGGAAGAAGTCGCTCAAGCTCGCGCAGGCGTCCGCGTACCTGGCCGGGGAGAAGAAGACCTCGCCAGAGGACCTCTCCATCCTCGTCGACTCCCTCTGGCGCGAACCGAAGGAGCGACCCAAGGTGGCCCGGCTCGTCGGCAAGCTCGCTGATCCGGTGAGCGCGCAAGCGGAAGAGATCCTCGACGCGGCTCGTGAGACCGCGGCCAAGGTGGCGGCGCTCGTCGCCGGGGACCGGAAGGCATACATCGCCCAGGCGGCGCAGGCGCTCGAGCAGTTTCAGGCGCAGCAGAAGAAGCTCGTGCAGCTCGCCAGAGGTGCAGGCCGCCGCGCGAGCGTGGTCATCCACGAGTCGACCGACGAGATCGTCGCGCTCCACGCCGAGCTGGCGCGCGCCGTCAGCGCTGGGCTCGGCCTCCGGAGCGTGAGGTCATGAAGCGGATCATCTTCGACGTGCCCAGGTGGCACGCCTACCTCCACCGGGACGCGAGGGGTCTGGAGATCGCGAAGGAGAGGGACGCCCCTGCCAGGAAGTTCGAGGACGAGCTGTTCGACCGGATCTACTCCGGTGAGACGGAATCCCTCCCCGAGTCGCAGCAGGACAAGAACCTGCGGGAGTGGGCGACCACCGTTCACCTCGCTTGCGAGCAACTTCCGGCTTTCGCACGCCTGGCATCGGAGTGCCGAGGTGACGCCACCGCGACGGCAACCGCCGTCGAGGAGCTGATGGCCGAGCTCCAGCCGCAGCTCCCCCCAGATCAGGACCGAAGGCCCCCTGAGACGATCCGGCGCGGCATCACCCGGGCCTGCGAGAGAGCGTCAGCGGCGGTGGACGAGGTGCGGGAGACGATGGAAGGGCTCACCGCGATCGGGATGACCGGGACACACGGGACGGCCACCGCCACGGGCGGCCACCTCCCTGCCCACTCGATCCGGGCGCTGGCGGCCCGGTTGAAGTCGGACGCCCGCCTCAGGCAGATCGCTCTGCTCGCGGGGCGGTTCAAGCGCATCGCCGCGGCCAAGCGGCGCCAGAAGGTGAAACATGGCGCAGACGAACTCGCCGACGTCGAGCTCGGCGCGGAACTGGGCCGGCTCCTCCCGTCGGAGCTGGTGAAGCTCACGGCGCGGACCCACCGCGCCTTGCTGCTGAAGGACCTCCTCGAGCGGAAGGTCATGCAGTACCAGCTCATCGGCAACGAGCCGCTCGGGAGGGGGCCGCTCGTCGTCCTCCTCGACAAGTCCGGCTCGATGGAGGGGCCGAGGGACATCTGGGGGACGGCGGTCGCTCTCGCTCTGCTCGACGAGGCGCAGCGGGCGCGGCGGGTGTTCGCGCTGATCGGGTTCGACTACCACGTCAAGAACGAGGCGGTGGTCAGGCCTGGCGAGCCGCTCCCCGAAGAAGCCCTCTTCACCGCCTGCGCCGGGGGGACGGAGATCGCGGTGGCGC
>Ga0196976_1001161_pt1 | contig 12914 bp, 11 predicted proteins | sample S3v_513CmetaG_FD_148644 | JGI IMG/M metagenome (GOLD analysis project Ga0196976, IMG submission 148644) | Soil microbial communities from Anza Borrego desert, Southern California, United States - S3+v_5-13C | ecosystem: Environmental > Terrestrial > Soil > Desert | place: USA: California...
CCGGTGGGATGATGTAGGCAAATAACCGACCTAACCTCACCCGGGTCAAGACCCGATCGTGTCCTGAACTCAAGGTATGATGGCCGTGTTTTCGGGCGCTTCCGCCCAATCCGAGGTGTCCATGCGCACCGGCTGCCTGCTCGCACTCCTGCTCCTCGCCCTCCCCTCCGCCGCCCGAGACGCCGACTTCGAGACGGCCGCGCGCGGCGCCGAGCGGCTGGACGGGCTCGAGAGCTTCCTCGCGAACTACGTCGGCCACTGCACCGACGTCTACGAGCGGCAGCGGTGCCAGGCCAACGTGGCGCAGGCGCGGAAGGCGGCGGCGGGGCGGGTGTTCACGGTCCGTGTCACCGACGCGGCCGGCCTCGTGCGGACGCAGCGCAAGGGCGGCGGGTTCGTCGTGCTGCTCACGCCCTTCGTGGACGGCGGAGGGCTCGCGCTGACGCACGGCGCGCCGATCCGGCAGGACGCGGCGGGCCGGCCCATCGTGAACCTCGTGCCCATCCCGACCGCGCTGCCGGACGGCATGATGGAGATGGAGTTCGAGAGCCCGTTCCGCACCGGCGCGATCGACCTCGAGATCGTCTTCCGCCCGGAGAAGGTCTGGAAGCTCGCCCGGCGCGGCGAGGCCGGCAGCTACGAGGGCGTCGCGGCCCGGTTCCTCGCGGTCCGGGTGCTCGACGCGCGGACCGGGGCGCCGATCGCGGCCAAGGTGCTCTGAGCGCTACCGCTTCGCGCCCACGCGCAGGGTGAGGATCGACGCGGCGCCGCCGCGCTGGACGCGCAGCAGCACGACCTCGTTCTCCCGGAGCCGGCTCAGGATCGAGGTCACGTCCTCGATCTTCCGGATCGGCTGCTGGTTCAGCTCGAGGACGACGTCGCCGCGCCGGAGGTTCGCGCGATCGGCGGGGCCGTCCGGGATGACGCGCATCACGACGAGCCCCTGATCGCCGTCGAGGGCGAACTGGCTGCGGATCTCGGGCGTGATCCGCGCGAGCGCCAGCCCGAGCCCCGGCGTGGGCGGCGCCTCCTTCTCCGCGGCCTCCCGCTCCGGTTTCTCGCGCGCCGCCGCCGCCTCGTCCTCCGGGCGTGGCGCCAGCTTCACCGTGAGCTGCCGCTGCTCGCCCCCGCGCAGGAGCGTCAGCGTCGCCGTCTGCCCCGGCGGGACGAGCCCGGCGGCGCGGGTGAGCGCGCCCGACGAGTCCACGGCGCGCCCCTCGAACTGCGTGATGATGTCGTACGGCCGGACGCCGGCGCGGTCCGCGGGCGATCTCGGCTGCACCGTCTGGACGAACGCGCCCTTCGTCCCGGGCGCGAGCCGGAAGTGCTCCGCGACCTCGGGGTCGACGTCGGAGACGGTGACCCCGAGGAACCCGCGGACCACGCGCCCCTTCTCGCGGAGCTGCGGGAGGAGCGCCCGGGTCATGCTGATCGGGATGGCGAACCCGATCCCCTGGCCCATCTGCGGCGAGACGATGAGCGTGTTGATCCCGACCACCTCGCCGCGCAGGTTGAACAGTGGTCCCCCGGAGTTCCCGGGGTTGATCGCGGCGTCGGTCTGGATGTAGTCGTCGTACGAGTCGGCGGCGTTGATGCCGGCGCGGTGCTTCGCGGAGACGATCCCGAGCGTCACCGAGTCCCGCAGGCCGAACGGCGAGCCCATCGCGAGCACGAAGTCGCCGGGGCGGAGCGCGTCCGAGTCGCCGAGCCTCGCGGCGGGTGGGAGGTCCCGCGGCGGGTCCTCGAGCTGGAGGAGGGCGACGTCCGTGAGCGGGTCCCGCCCGACGACCTTCGCCTGGAAGTCGCGGCCGTCGGTGAGGCGGACGCGGATCTCGGTCGCGTCCTTCACGACGTGGTTGTTCGTGAGGACGAACCCCTGCGCGTCGATGAGGAAGCCGGAGCCGAGCGAGGCGCCCTGGAGCCCCTCCGGCAGATCCGGCGCCGGCCCCGGCCGCGCGCCGAAGAACCGCTCGAACAGGTCGTCGAACGGGTCCGCCTTCGGGCGCTTCTGCGGCGCGCGCCGGCTCGAGCTGCGCGCGGCGGTGACGGTCGAGATGTTCACGACCGACGGCCGCAGCCGCTCGACGAGCGGCGCGAGCGAGGCGCCCGAGGGGACGAGCGCCTCGGCGGGCGCGGGCGGCGCCGGCGGCTCGGCGCGGGGCTGCGTGGCGCCGAGCGCGGTCACCGCGGCGGTGGCGATCAGGGTTCGGCCGAGGGTCCGGCGCATCGAGGGATCTCCAAGGTGGGCGCGGTCGAACCGCGCTGCCGTCCTCATAGCCCGCGCCTGGAATGGGCGCTGCGGTGGATCTGGCGGGGGCTGCGCCCCTCCCCCAGCTTCGCTGGGGCCCCCTCCCGGCACTCCGGTCACCTGCCCACGGATCACATCGTTCGTTCAAGCGCGCGCGAGCTTGCCGACGCGGACCCGCGCGGGGCGCAGCACCCGCTCGCCGATGCGGTACCCGGCCCGGACCTCCTGGACGACGCAGCCGTCCTGCGCCGCGTCCGCCACGGCGACCGTGTCCACGGCCTCGGCGAACCTCGGATCGAACGGCTGGCCCGCCACCGCCATCCGCTCGGCGCCCAGCTCCGCGATCCGCTTCTGGAGCGCGGCCAGGGACAGCCGCACGCCGTCGACGAGGTTCTTCACGGCCGCGCTCTCGACGTCGCTCGAGGAGACGGCCGAGAGGGCGCGCTCGAGGTCGTCCGCGGCCTCGAGGAGGGACTGGGCGATCCCGGTCCGCTCCGCCTCGATGACCCGCGCCTTCTCCCGCTCGAGCCGCTGCCGGAACGCCTTGTTGTCCTCCACGAGCGCCGCGTACGCGCGCGTCAGCTCTTCGATGCGCGCCGCCTGGGCGGCGAGCCGCTGATCGCGGTCGTCCGGCGCGGCGACGGCCGCGCCGCCGGCGGTCGCCGGCTCGTCGGGCACGGGCGCCGCGGCCCCCTCCTCGCGGTCCGGCGCCGCCTCGACCGGCGCGCCGTCGGGCCGGAATCGCCGCCGATCGACCACCTTCACCTCGACCCCGCCGTTCCCCGGGGCATCCTGCCGCTCTTCGGACATTCCTCTCCTCCGGCCGCGAAGCTAACCAACGGTCCGGGCTTGTCAAACCGCCTCGTACCCCAGCCCGAGCCCGAGCCCGAGGAGCCGTTCGTCCCGGTCACGCGTCCGGGTGCGCCGGCTCGGGCAGGCTCTCGAGCGATGCCCCCTGCTCGTCTCGGATCTCCACCCCCGCGGCGCGGAGGCTGTAGAAGAGCAGCCAGCGCTCGGGGGGAGACAGGCTGCCGGAGGGCAGCGCGCGATCGATCTCCGCGAGCTCGAGCCACCCGCGCCGGATGCCGAGCTGGAAGAGGGTCTTCCGCGCCTCGTGGCTCTCGCTGCCGCCCCTCAAGGCACCTCACTCCTCGCGTGGGCCCACGCCGCGCACCGCCACCTCGGCGCGCGGGAGCGCGATCGAGCGGTGCTCCGAGACGGCGACGGGACGGTTCGGGTTCTCGGGGGGCGCCTCGGTGTGGCCGGGGCTCTCGACCCCGGGCCGCGTCGCCTTCGGGCCCCACAGGCGCGCGATCTCCTCCTCCTCCATGACCTCGGTCGTGAGGAGCCGCGCGGCGGCGGCGTCGAGCTTGTCGCGGTGCTGCCGCACGACGGCGCGCGCCCGCTCCAGCGCCTCGACCACGAGCGCCTGGACCTCTCGGTCCACGGCGAGCGCGGTCTGATCCGAGTAGGCGCGCTGCTCCATGCCCTTGATGCCGAGGAAGTTGGGCCCGCCCTGATCGCCGAGCGCGACCGGCCCGAGCGCTGCGCTCATGCCGTAGTCGCGGACCATCATGCGGGCGAGGCCGGTCGCCTGCTGCAGGTCGTTCGACGCGCCGGTGGACGGCTCCCCGAACACCTCCTCCTCCGCGACGCGGCCGCCCATGAGCCCGGCCATGCGATCCCGCAGCTCGCTCCGCGTGAGGAGGTAGCGGTCCTCGATCGGGAGCTGGAGCGTGTAGCCGAGCGCGCCCAGGCCGCGCGGGATGATCGACACCTTGGTCACCCGGTCGGCGTGCGGGAGCATCCACGAGACGAGCGCGTGGCCGGACTCGTGGAACGCGACGATCTCCTTCTCGCGCTCGTTGATCCGCCGGCTCTTCTTCTCCAGGCCGGCGACGACGCGCTCCACCGCCTCCTCGAACTCCGACCGCGTGACGGCGTTCTTGTTGCGCCGCGCCGCGAGCAAGGCCGCCTCGTTCACGACGTTCGCGAGGTCGGCGCCGGCGAAGCCGGGGGTGCGCGCCGCGAGCGCCCGGAGATCGACGTCGGGCCCGAGCTTCACGTTGCGTGCGTGGATCTGCAGGATGCGCTCGCGGCCCCGCTTGTCGGGCCGGTCCACCAGGACCTGCCGGTCGAAGCGGCCGGGGCGCATCAGCGCCGGATCGAGGATCTCGGGGCGGTTCGTGGCCCCCATGATGATGAGGCCGGCGCGCGCGTCGAAGCCGTCCATCTCCGCGAGGAGCTGGTTCAGCGTCTGCTCGCGCTCGTCGTGGCCGCCGACGATGCCGGCGTTGCGCGACTTGCCGAGCGCGTCGAGCTCGTCGATGAAGACGATGCACGGCGCCTTCTGCGTCGCCTGCTGGAAGAGATCGCGGACGCGGGCCGCGCCGACGCCGACGAACATCTCCACGAACTCCGAGCCGGAGAGCGAGAAGAACGGCACGCCCGCCTCGCCCGCGGTGGCGCGCGCGAGGAGCGTCTTGCCGGTCCCCGGCGGACCGACGAGGAGCACGCCCTTCGGGATCCGGCCGCCGAGCCGCCGGTACTTCTCCGGCGTCTTCAGGAACTCGACGATCTCCTGGAGCTCCTCGACGGCCTCCTCGATCCCGGCGACGTCCTGGAACGTGACGCCGGTGTCCGGCTCCATGTGGACCCGCGCGCGCGACTTCCCGAAGGCCATCACGCCCGGCGGCCCCTGGCCCATCTGCCCGGACATGCGGCGCATGACCCACACCCAGAACAGGAGCCCGATCGCGATGGGCGCGATCCAGATCCAGAACAGGTCGCCCATCCCACCCCCCGAGACCGCGTCGTACGGGACGCCCGCCTTCTCGATGGTGGGGACGAGATCGTCTCCCCCGCCGGGAATCCGGTTGGCGAGGTAGGGCGCGGCCTGCCCCTCACCGCCGGCCCTCTCGGCCTTGGTGCCCTCGGCCTCCTTCGGGATGCCGCGCACCCAGTCCGGGCCGATGACCACGCGCTTGAAGCTGCCGTCGCGGATCATCTGCTTGAACTGCGAGTACGGGACGCGGCTCACCCCGACTTCCTGGAAGGCGCGGAAGAGGAAGACCGCGAGGGCGATCAGCACGAGCCACGCGGCCGGAGAGGCGAGCGGCAGCCGGGGCTGGTTCCCGAGCCGTGGACCTCGATCGCCGCGCTGCTGGTTCTTGCGGTCTTCCGCCAAGTTCGGCCTCCCTGGCCCCTCCCCGGGCAATCTGCGCACGCGAGCGCCTCCAGGGAGCGGAGGCCTCGAGGGCACCTGCCGGAGGCGCCCGCCTCGGAACGAGGGGAGCGCCGGAGCTCGTGAGGTTTCGGATAACCACGGCGCGGCGCCCGCGCCGTCTCTCCCCGGCTCCGTTGGGTGCGGAACCCCTGCGGGCGAACGGACGCTCGCTCGGGCTCGGGAGGGGCGACGACGCTCAGAGGCCCAGCAGCTTGGCGATGCTCTTCTCGTCGGCGGGCGGGAACTCGTACCGATCGAGCTCGTCCGGCCGGACCCACCGGTGGTCGGCGACGCGGATGTGGCGGAGCGGCCCCGAGACGAGCCGGCACCGGTACACGCAGAAGTCGATGTCGTAGGCCTCGTACGCATGCTCGACGTGGATCACGCGGTCGCCGACCTCGACGCCGATGCCCATCTCCTCCGCGAGCTCGCGCGCCAAGGCGGCCGCGTCGGTCTCGCCCGGCTCCACGCGGCCGCCCGGGAACTCCCAGAGGTTCGGGAGCGTGGCGGTGGCCGGGCGCTGGGTGATGAGGTACTTCCCGTCCTTCTCGATCATCGCCCCCACCACCCGGATCTTCCTTCTCGTCGCCATCGCTCGTGGCTCCCGTGCGGCGGTCCCCGCGGGTCGCGCCGCGGCCCGGTCGAGATCGTTCGCTCGCTCCGGGGCGACCAATTGTAGAATCGGCGGACCATGACGTCCATCCGCTTCCTCGGCGCCGCGGGCACGGTCACCGGCTCGCGCTACCTCGTGCAGCACGGCCCCGCTCGCGTCCTCGTCGACACCGGCCTCTTCCAGGGGTCGAAGGAGCTGCGGCTCCGCAACCGGGCCCCCTGGCCCGTCCCGCCCGAGAGCATCGACGCGGTGGTCCTGACCCACGCCCACATCGATCACAGCGGCGCCCTCCCCGCCCTGGTGCGGGACGGCTTCCGCGGGCTCGTCCACTGCACCCCCGCGACCAAGGACCTGTGCGGGCTCCTCCTGCCGGACTCCGGCCGGCTCCAGGAGGAAGAGGCCGGCTACGCGAACAAGAAGGGCTACTCGAAGCACGCGCCCAACGCCCGGCCGCTCTACACGGAGCGCGACGCGGTGACCGCGCTCCCGCGTCTCCGCGCGCTCTCCTACGGCGAGCGGCGCGAGGTGGCGCCGGGCGTCGCCATCCGGTTCCGGCGGGCCGGGCACATCCTCGGGAGCGCGCACGTCGAGCTGGAGCTCGCCGGCACGCCGCCGCGGCGGGTCCTGTTCAGCGGCGACCTGGGCCGGTACGACGCGCCCATCCTGCCCGACCCGGAGCAGGCCCCCGAGGTGGACGCGCTCCTCGTCGAGAGCACGTACGGCGGGAGGCGGCACGAGGGCGGGACGCCCGACCAGGCGCTCGCCGCGGAGATCCGGCGCACGGTCGATCAGCGCGGCGTCCTGCTCATCCCCGCCTTCGCGATCGGCCGGACGCAGGAGATGCTCTTCGCGATCCGCGAGCTCGAGCAGGCGCGGTCGATCCCGGAGCTGCCGGTGTTCGTGGACTCGCCGATGGCGGTGGACGCGACGCCGATCTTCCTCGCGCACCGCGAGGATCACGACGACGAGATGGCGCGGCGGATCTCCGCCGGCGAGGAGCCGCTCCGCCCGGCCGGGCTCTCCTTCGTCCGGAGCGTGCAGCAGTCGAAGGCGCTCAACGAGCGGAAGGGCCCGTTCATCGTCATCTCCGCGTCCGGCATGGCGACCGGCGGCCGCGTGCTCCACCACCTCGCGCGCCGCCTCCCCGAGCCGACGACGACGGTGCTCCTGGTCGGGTTCCAGGCCGCGGGCACCCGCGGCGCCCGGCTCCAGGCCGGCGAGCCGTTCATCCGGATCCACGGCGAGGAGATCCCGGTGAAGGCGCGCGTCGCCACGATCTCCGGGTTCTCCGCCCACGCCGACGAGGGCGAGATCGTCCGGTGGCTCGGCGGGTTCCCCGCGCCCGCGAAGAAGACGTTCCTCGTGCACGGCGAGCCGACCGCGCTCGCGGCGGCGAAGGCGCGGATGGACAAGCTCGGCTGGCCGGCGCACGTGCCGGCGCATCTGGAGACGGTCGAGCTGTAGGGACTCGCATACCCGCGCGTCCGAAGCGACTCGCTAGCGGTGACGGGATCCGCTCGACCGGACGCGGCGCATCACGCTTCAGGGCCGAGCCCCGCCACCGTCCCCGCCAGCGCCTCCGGCGCGGCCCGCAGCGCCCGCGGCGCGGCGCGGAGCGCGCTCTCCGGCATCGAGGCCACCACGGCCGAGACCGGCTCCTGGCAGATCCCGGTCCCGCCGGCCCGGACGATCTCGGCCAGGCCGGACGCTCCGTCCGCGCCCATGCCCGAGAGGACGACGCCCACGGCGCGGGCGGCGCGCGCGGCGGCGCTCGCGAGCAGCCGGTCGGCGCTCGGCACGAATCGCGACCGCGCCTCCACCGCCCGCGCGCGGTCGCCCTCGACCACGAGGTCGCGCCCACCCGCGGGCACGTAGACGGCCCCGGCCTCGAGCGGCGCCGCGTCGTCCACGACGATCACCCGCCAGCCCGAGGCGTCGGAGAGCCACTGGGCGAAGAACGACATGAACTCCGCGTCCATGTGCTGCGCGACGAGGACCGCGCGCCCGGCCTGCGGCAGGTCGCGGAGCATCGCGCCGAGGACCCAGACGCCGCCGGTCGAGCTGGCGACGGCGACGAGCTGGCCGGGCGCGACGCGCGCGACGGGAGCGCCGGGGACGGCTCTCCGCGGAGGGGTAGGCGACGGCCCCTCCCGCTCGGCGGGAGTGCGCTGCGGCGGCCGCCCGCGCGCGCCGGTGACGACCGGGACGCGCGCCATGAGCAGGATGCGCTCGGCCACCCGGTGCGCGCCGGCGGGGATGAGGTCGACGACGCCCGGGCCGAGCAGGTCCGGGGTCGAGCCGACGCCGGGGGGCAGCACGCCGATCACCGGCGCGGGCACGCTCGCGAGCGTCGTCGTGGCCCGCTCGAGGCGCGCGATGAGGCCGGGCTTGTCGGCGCCGCCCACCACCCCGACGCCGGCGTGGCGCTTGAGGAGCTGCGGGTTCGGGGTGTTCTTGAACGACCGCATGACGAGCGCGCCGGCCTCGGCCAGCGCGCCGTCGAGGCGCGGGAACACCTGCAGCGCATGATCGTCGAGCACGACCGCGATGGTCCCCCCACGCCGCTGCGGATCGGACGGACCTGGAGGGGCCTTCGGGCCGGGGGGGATCACGTGACGCGCACCCCGAGCCGGGCCAGCGTCTCCTGGAGCACGCCGGCGTTGAACTGGGACTTGAGCAGGTAGGCGTCGGCACCGGCGGCCGCGCCCGCGGCGCGGGCGGCGGCGTCGTCCTGCGAGGTGAGGAGCACGATCGGGAGCCGGGCGGTGAGCTCCTTCTCCCGCAGCGCGCGGGTGAGCGATAGGCCGTCCCGGCGGGGCATGTTCACGTCCGAGACGAGCACGTCGGGCACGCCCTCGCCGATGCGCTGCAGCGCCTCCTCGCCGTCGCCCGCCAGGCGGACGCGGAAGCCCTGCTCCTCGAGCAGCACCCGGAGGACCTCGCGCGTGGCGAGCGAGTCCTCCGCGAGCACGACGTCGAGCGCGCACCGGGCGGGGGCGGCGCGGCGGGCCTCGGGCTCCGCCGCCCGGGCACGGACGGCGCGCACGCGCGCGAGGAGGAGCCGCGGGTTGAGGATGGCGATCGGCGTCCCGTCGGCGAGCCGGGCGAGCCCGCTCACGAGCGCGTCGGACTGCGCCACCCCGGGGATGCCGGCCGGCACGAGGCCGGTGACCGCGCCCACGTCCTCCGCCGCGAGCGCCGCGGTGAGCCCCTCGGCGCGCACGACCAGCGCGAACCGCTCGGTGCGCGAGGATCGATCGATCGACAGCGCCTCGACGATCGGCACGAGCGGGAGGATGGTCTCGCCCACCGCGAGCGTGCGGCCGGTGGGGCCGTCCTGGATCGCGTCGCCGGCGACGGGCAGGAACACGGTCCGCTCGACCGCGCTGACCGGGATGCCGAACGCCCGCCCGTGCACCATCATCGTGAGGGCCTCGACGGCATAGACCTCGAGCGGCAGCGTGAAGGAGACGGCGCTCCCGAGGCCGCGGACCGAGCGCACCTGGATCCCGCCGCCCGCCGAGCGCGCGAGCTGCGCCACCGCCGAGAGCCCGAGGCCCCTCCCCGAGACCTCGGTCGTCTGCGCCCGCGTCGAGCCGCCTTCGAGCGCCCACTGCTGGAGGACCTGCTCGTCGGAGAGGGACTGCACGCGATCCTTCTCGCCGCGGCGGGCCAGCTCCGCCCGGATCGCCGCGACGTCGAACCCGGCGCCGTCGTCCGCGACCTCGACGCGGAGCAGCGACTCGACCGCCTCGACCGAGATCGAGAGCCGCCCCGCGCGCGCCTTGCCCGCCGCGCTCCGGGCCGCAGGGGCCTCGAGGCCGTGATCGAGGGCGTTGCGGATCAGGTGGCGGATGAGGCCGCGCGCGGTCTGGAGCGTGCGCCGGTCCGCGCGGACGTCGCGCCCGGAGAGCGAGAGCACGGCCTCCTTGCCGAGGCGGTGGGCGAGCTGGGCCACCTCCTGGTCGAGGCCCGCCAGCGCCACGTCCGCAGGGATGAGGCGGAGCGAGGCGATGATCGCCTCGAGCCCCGCCGCCGCCGCCGCGAGGGTCTGGGCCGAGGCGGCGACGAACCCTTCGTTCGGGGCGAGCCACTCGTGGAGCTGGGCCGCCGAGCGCGCCACGGAGGCCGCGAGCCGGAGGGCCTCGTCGACGTCGGCCGCCGGGACGCTGAGCCGCTCGACCACCTCGCCGCCTCCACGCGCGGGCTCCTCGCGGGCGCCTTCGCGGCGCTCCGGCACGGGCCCGGCGCCGGGCGCGCTCGCGGCGGCCGGCGCGGGCGTGGGCGCGTCGGGATCCACCCCGGGCCCCGCGGCCGCGAGCACGCGGTGGAGCTGCTCCACCACGTCGATCGGGTACACGTCGAGCGACGCCGCGCTCATCCGGGCGACGCCCTGGGCGAGGAGCTCGATCGCCTCGCCCACCCGCTCGAGCCGCGCAGTCGCCGCCGGGGCGTCCTCGCCCCGCACGCCGAGGGCCACGCTCTCGAGCTCGTGCAGGGCGCGGGCGAGCTCGGCGTACCCGAGCGCCCCGGCGGCCCCCTTGAGCCCGTGCGCGACCCGGCCGAACTCGCTCAGCGGCTCGCCGGTGTCGCCCTTGCGGACGTCCTCTGCGTGCCGGCGCAGGAGCTCGGCGCTCTCCTGGGCCTCGTCCACGAACAGGCCGACGAGCCGGGCGCGGGTCGCGGCGTCCATGCTCACGGGCGGGCCGCCTTCTCCGCCCACTCCTGGAGCCAGGCGGGGTCGAGCGCGAGGGTCCCGCCCGAGAGGCGGCCCGCCGCGCGGATCGCGGCGCCGTCGGCGGCCTCGGCGGCGAACGCGAGGTGATCCTCGAGCAGCTCCAGCGGCCCGTCCACCGCCACGGCGATCGACCCGCCGGGCGTGGTGACGAGGAGCGCGGGCTGCGACTCGAGCGCGCTCGCCTCCCGCGGGCCGTTCAGGGCGAAGCCGACGAGGTCCACGACCGGCACCGCGCGCTCCTCGACGAAGGTCACGAGCCGCTCGCCGCCGTCCTGCAGCGGCACCGGGAGCGGGCGGGCGAGCCGCGCGACGGCCCGCTCCACCACGCGCGCATCCACCGCGCAGGGCAGGCCCGCGAGCTGGAACGACACGAGCCGGTCGAGGGTCGACGCGTCGCCGCGGGCGCCGTCGGCGGCGAGCGCCCGCGCGCGACGCTCGAGGAGCTCCGGATCCACCGGGACCAGCGGAGGCACCGGAAGCGCCACGCTCCCGCCGGGCGGCGCCGGGGCGCGCCCACCGCCGTCGCTCCGCCCCGGAGCGCTCACGCGCCCTCCCGGCGCGAGAGGAGGATGCGCGCGGCGGCGGTGAGCTGGCCCACGGAGAGGCCATCCGCGCACGGCACCGCCTCGTCGGGCGAGAGCTGCGCGGCCGTCTCGATGAGCTCCTGGAGCACCTCGCGGCCCCGCCGCTCGTCGACGGGGATGAGCTGCTGGCCCAGGAGGAGCCGCGAGTACAGGTGGCTGGGATCGTGGATGAGCGCCGCGCGCACCTCGCGCAGCGCCTCGAGCGCGTGGCCCGCCTGGGCGTGGCGGAGCGCCTGCTCGAGGTGCACCGCGACCGCGTTGTCGCGCTGCCGCGGATCGGGGACCGCGCGGAGCGCCGGCGCGCGGCCGGTGGGCCGCGCCGCCGGGAGGACGGCGCGCGCCCGCGTGGCGCGCCGCGCGCGGGGCGCCTTGGCGGAGGTCCGCGGCTTGGCGCGGCCGACGCCGAGCTGGCCCGCGAGCTCCAGCACGTCGGTGTCGATCAGGTGCGCCTCCGCCGCCGAGAACGCGAGGTACGCGCCGGGATCGAGCCCCCGGGCGAGCTGGGCGGAGAGCCGGGCCGCGTCGGCAGGTCGGAAGTAGATGAGCACGTTGCGGCACAGCACGAGGTCGTAGCCGCCCAGCGCCCCGTTCCCGCGCGCCGCGACGTCCACGAGGTTGCCCAGCTCGAACCGGCAGGCGGCCTGGACCGAGGCCGCGATCCGGTACCGCGCGAGCGTCGCCGGCTCCGGCACCACCCGGCCGCGCAGCCAGCCGTCGCGGCAGCGCTGGACGGACCACGAGGGCACGAGCCCGGAGCGCGCGGCCCCGATCCGGAACGGGGACGAGTCCATCCCCACCACCTGGACGTAGGCGCTCGTGGCCGAGGCGGGCAGGCCGATCCGCTCGAGCAGGTCCTGGAACAGCATCGCCGCCGTGAAGGGCTCCTGCCCCGAGGAGCACCCGAGCGACAGGACGCGCACGGGGCGTCCGGCCATGGCGGCGGCGTCGAGCAGGGCCGGGCCCGCCTTGTCGCGGAGCCACTCCCAGAGCGTGTCGTCGCGGAAGAGCCAGCTCTCGTCGATCGGGAGCCGGTCCACGACGCGCGCCAGGTACGCCGGATCGCGGGCGTCGGCCATCCCGGCGGAGGCCGCGGAGTAGACGGCCGCCTCGATCTGATCGTCGCCGAGCCCCTCGAGGGCGAGCCCGTAGGTCGTCTCGAGCGCCGCGCGCGTGGCGGCGAGGAGCGGCGCCGAGGGGATCACGCCGAGGCCCCCTTGTCCCGGTCGCCCGTGAGCACGTACGCGCCGGCCGCGCCCTGCAGACCCTCCGAGAGCTCGTGCGCCTTGCCCGAGAGATCCCCGAGCAGCCGCGCGCCGTCGCGGATCGACTCCGCCGCGCGCTGGAGGTTGGCGAGCGCCTGCGAGACCTGCGCCACCCCGGCCTGGTGCTGCCGGGCGGAGCCCTCCACCTGGCGCATGAGGCCGACCGAGTCGTGCACGGTGATGCCGAGCTGCGCCACGACCTCGCCCATCCGCTGCACGAGGCGCGCGCCCTCCTCGACCGTA
>Ga0196976_1001162_pt1 | contig 12882 bp, 12 predicted proteins | sample S3v_513CmetaG_FD_148644 | JGI IMG/M metagenome (GOLD analysis project Ga0196976, IMG submission 148644) | Soil microbial communities from Anza Borrego desert, Southern California, United States - S3+v_5-13C | ecosystem: Environmental > Terrestrial > Soil > Desert | place: USA: California...
ATGCGACGTTCTTTCGTCTGCCCGCGCCGACCTTCGACGACTACCGCGTCATCGTCGAACGCATGATTCGCGAATACTCCGCGCGGATGCGTGTGCAGGTGGAGTTGACACCCGAGGATCGCACGCGCCTCATCCAGAACCTGCAGGGGCTGACCCTGGTCGAGGCGGAGAAGATCGTCACTCGTCAGATCGTGGAAGACGGCAACCTGCGCGCATCGGACATCGATGGCGTCATCGCGGCGAAGCGCCAGGCGATTCAGCAGGACGGGCTGCTCGAGTTCTATCCCGCGGAGTTTGGGCTGAACCAGGTCGCGGGGCTGAAGGGTCTCAAGGAGTGGCTGGCAAAGCGCCGCGCGGTTGTCTCGGACCCCCAGCGCGCCGTCGACTTCGGGTTGCGCTTCCCGAAGGGAATCCTGCTCCTCGGCGTTCCCGGCTGCGGCAAGAGCATGTGCGCGAAGGCGGTCGCCGCCGAGTGGGGGCTGCCGCTGCTGAAGCTCGATCCCGCCAACCTGTACGACAAATACGTCGGCGACAGCGAGAAGAACTTCAAGCGCGCGCTAGGGGTCGCCGAGCGGATGGCGCCAGTGGTGTTGTGGATCGACGAATTGGAGAAGGCGTTTGCCCAGGGAGGCGACGAATCCGACGGAGGCGTCTCGCGCCGGGTGTTCGGCTCGTTCCTGAACTGGCTGCAGGAGCGTCGCGGGGACGTTTTTGTCGTTGCAACGTCAAATGACGTTTCGCGACTGCCGCCGGAGTTCATCCGGAAAGGTCGCTTTGACGAAGTGTTCTTCGTGGATCTTCCGCAGCCGAAGGTGCGCGAGGGGATCTTCGATATCCATCTCGCGCGCCGGAAGCAACATTCGTCGAAGTTCGACCTGCCCACGCTCGCCGGCGCGACGGAGGGATTCAGCGGCGCCGAGATCGAGGAGTCAGTCGTGTCGGCACTGTTCTCGGCATTTTCCGCAAAATCGCCACTGAGCACGGAGCTACTGCTCCAGGAGATCCAGAACACGCGTCCACTCGCCATGACCATGGTGGAGAAGGTGAGTGAGTTGCGGGCGTGGGCGTCCGCTCGAACCGTGAAGGCAGACTGACGGGCTAGAGTGCGGTGGGGCGGGGCGGTGGAGCAGCGAGGGGTGGCGGAGCGCCGCTTGGTCACAAGACTTTGACAACCGAAACTCCGTCCATCCCGCTCAAGGCTTGCTGGCTGTCAAAGTCTTGTGACCAGACGCGCTCCGCCACCCCTCGCTGCTCCACCGCCCCGTCCCACCACACGCCGACTAACTGGCCATGGCGCAGATCGTCTCCCACTCCTTGGGCGTTACGGGCGTGACCGACAGGCGCCCGATGCGAAGGAGCGCCATGTTCGCCAGCTCCTTCCGCTGCTTGATGGCCTCGAGCGTTACCGGATGCGTCAGCTGGGCGACGGCGCGCAGGTCCACCATGTACCAGACCGGCTTGTCCGGCGTCGATTTCGGATCGTAGCCGTCGTTCGATGGATCGAACGCGCTGTCGTCCGCATACGCCTCGCGGACAACTTCGCAGATCCCGACGACACCTGGCGGCTCGGTGGACGAGTGGTAGAAGAAGACCCGATCGCCCACGCGCATGCCGTCGCGCATGAAATTGCGCGCGACGAAGTTCCGGATCCCATTCCAGTGCGTGGTCTTGTTGTGGATGCGCAGCAGGTCGTCGAATGAAAAAGTGCTCGGCTCCGATTTTACCAGCCAGTAGCGCCGTTCCCCCGGGGCTCGCGGCGTAAACACCGCGTCCCACGCTCCCGGGGCCTTCCCTTTGTCCCCCTTAATGTCCGCCCTTTTGTCCGCCTTTTTCTTCATGGCTATCTCGCAAGATTCCGGTTCGTATACGCCCGCTCCGTCGTAACTTCGCGCACGAGCACCGGGCGTAGCCAGTCGGGAATCCGGATCGGGGTGTCCGCCCGCGGTATCTCGAGCTCGGCCAGCCACAGGTCGCGATCGACGAATTCGTCGATCTCCCAGCGCGCCTCACCGTCCGCGACGACGTACCTGCGTTTGCGAAGCCGGCGTCCCTCGGTCAGCTGCCACAGATGCGCGAAGGTGCGTTCGTCGGTCTCGTCCTCCAGCTCCAGCCGAATGACGCCACTGCCGACCTTGACGGTGCGGAAGAACTTCACGCCACCGTTCCTTGATTGCTGACGGCGGAGACGCTCCAGCAGTCGCACGCCTGGCAGGTACCCCTGGTCAATCTCATACACCTCCACCGGCGACGGCATTGCTGGCGCGCCGCTCAACAGGTACTTCCGCTCGATCTCCTCGACGGCGTTATCCGTCACGCGATGCGATAGCCGCGGAACATGAAGTACACGGCGCCGAGTATGCAGAGCGAGGCCCAGAGATAATCCAGCTTCACCGGCTGTTTCATGTACAGCACGGCAAAGGGCACGAACACGGCGAGCGTGATGACTTCCTGGAGCATCTTCAGCTGGGGAAGCGTCAGCGCCGTATACCCGATGCGGTTCGCCGGCACCTGGAGCAGATACTCGAACAGCGCGATTCCCCAGCTCACGAACGCCGCGATGTACCACGGCTTTCCACTCAGGTTGCGGAGGTGCGCGTACCAGGCGAAGGTCATGAAGACGTTCGACGCGCCGAGCAGCAGGACGGTCCGCAGCAGCACAGAGTTCATTGGTCGATGGCGGTGGATCGATCGGGGGCGAGAGGCATGCGTTCGATGAGATCCCACTTGTTGCCGTACAAATCCTTGAAGACGACGACTCGGCCGTACTCCTCACTGCGCGGCGATTCGGTGAACGTCACGCCGCGCGACACCATGCGCTCATAGTCCGCATCGAAGTCATCGGTATGCAGGAACAGGAAGACGCGTCCGCCAGTCTGGTTCCCGATGCGCGATTCCTGGTCGGCGGTTGCCGCCCGGGCAAGGAGCAGGGAGGCGCCCTGGTGCGATCCCGCGGGGGCGACGCGGACAAAGCGCTTCCGGTCTTCGCGCGGGCTGTCTTCCAGCACGACGAAGCCGAGCTTCTGGGAGAACCACGCGATCGCCTCGTCGTACTCGCGCACGACGAGGCTGATGTGCGCCAGGCTCTGGGTCATCCTGTGCCCGCGTCATGTCGCTGCCAGAATTCCTTCTGCAGCTGCCGGATGAGCGGAATGGAGATGAGCACCGAGATCAGGTTCGGGATTGCCATCAACCCGTTGAGGGTGTCGGCGATGTCCCAGATGAGGTGCAGCGAGCCAACGGCGCCAAGATAGATGAAGACAAGCCACGCGATGCGGTAGGGCAGCGCGGCCTTCGTTCCGAAGAGGTAGACGATGCCGGTCTCACCGTAGTAGCTCCATCCGATCAGCGTGGAGAAGGCGAAGAGGACCAGCCCTGTCGTGACGACGATGTCGCCCCAGGTACCTGGCAAGCCGATCTCGAACGCCCGCACAGATAGCGCGGCGCCAGTCTGGCCGTCATCCCAAGCACCGGTCACGAGAATCACCAGCCCTGATGTCGTGCAGATGAGCAGGGTATCGACGAACACTTCAAAAACGCCGTACAACCCCTGACGGACCGGATGGTCCGTGTTCGCCGTCGCATGCACGAGTGGCGCGCTGCCCAGGCCGGCTTCGTTCGAGAAGAGACCGCGGGCGATGCCATAACGCATCGCGAGCATGATGGTGCTCCCGGCGAAACCACCCACCGCGGCCGTGCCGCTGAAAGCACCGTCAAACACCAGGCGCAGCGCGCCTGGCAATGCGCTTCCGAAGCGCACGAGCACCACCAGTCCACCGAGGATATAAACGATCGCCATGAATGGGACGAGGATCTCCGCGAATGCAGCGATGCGCTTGATCCCGCCCAGGATGACGGCGGCAGAGATAACCACGAGCACGATGCCGACGATGGAGCGCGAGGCGCCGAAGCTTTCCTCGAGACTGGCCGCCACCGAGTTCGCCTGGACCATGTTGCCGATGCCAAAAGCGGCGAGCGCGGTAAGGAGCGCGAAGATGGTGCCGAGCCAGGGCATCCCGCGTTTCTTGAGGGTGTACATCGCGCCACCGCGCCAGGTCCCGGTTGCGTCCTTCTCACGGTAGTGCAGCGCAATCACGATCTCACAGAACTTCGTGGCCATTCCGAGGATCCCCGAGACCCACAACCAGAACAGCGCCCCGGGTCCGCCGAGAGTGATCGCGGTCGCGACGCCAGCGATGTTCCCGACGCCAACAGTTGAAGCGAGGGCCGTCGCCACTGCCTGGAAGGGAGACACCGTGCCCTCGCCGTGTCCCTTGTGGCGCAACTTGCCGAGGACTTCGGTGAGCGCTGCGCCCAGTCGACGGAACTGTACGCCGCCGGTGACGAACGTCAGCAGCAGGCCGGTGCCGACGAGCAGGATGATGATCGGCCAGCCCCAGACGAATCCATTGATCCAGCTGTTGACACTCGCAATTGTCTCGGTCATGTCGCGGGGTGTGAGGGTTTGGTGCTATTCCGTCGCGGCCTTCTTCTTCGCGCGCGCCGCGCGCGCTTCGGCAACACTGATCGTTTTCTTCCGGGGCAGGGAGGGCGCGTCGTCCGCGTCGCCTGACGATGAACGGTTCGAGTGCCACACGCGCTGCTTCACCGACCCGCCAATCTGCTCCATGGTGCGCTTGGTCGTCACTGACGTCGTGAAGCGCTCCACCAGCGCATCGCCCGGCTCTGCGTGTTCGTCGCGATGCTTGATCAGGAGCCAGGACGGCTTGCCCCCCGAGCCGCCCGATCCCCATCCGCGCGTGCGCACCAGCACCCAGCTGCCTTTCATGCGCTTGCCATGGAACACGACCTTGAGGTCGCCTTTGCGATAGCCCTCCCGGACGCCGTCCTCACCGCCGCCCTTCTCCGGCTCGTACCAGCCGTTGTCCCAGAGCATCACGGTGCCGCCACCGTATTCGCCCGGCGGGATGGTTCCTTCGAAGGTGTTGTACTCGATCGGATGATCCTCGACCTGCATGGCGAGTCGCTTGATCGAGGGGTCGGGCGCGGGTCCTTTCGGCACTGCCCAGCTTTTCATCACGCCGTCCAGTTCGAGGCGCAGGTCGAAGTGGAGGTGGCTTGCGGCGTGTTTCTGGATCACGAAATCCAGTTTCTTCACTTTCTTCTTCGAGGTGGCGCCACCCTCGGGCTCCGCGGTCTTCCTGAAGTCGCGCTTCTTCCGGTACTCGGTGAGCTGCTCGCGCGGCGATGGTTTTTTCTCCGCGCGCTTCGCGGACTTCTTAACTGCCTTTTTCGCTGGCATGACGCCTCTGGGATCGGTACGGACAGCAACAGAATGATGCGAACCGCCCAACGCTGCGCACCAATTATGCAAGGGAACCGTCCCGGAGCATATGACCAGACATCTTTTTCTCACCTTGGCGCTAACCCTCTGGGCAGCTGCCGAGGCCCATGGCCAGCGGCCGCAGATTTTCGAGTCCACCGGTGAGGTGTCGCGAAAGGCTGTCGGAAAGGGTGACGTTTCCCGGCTGGCGCCGCGGGTCCCCGGACTGCCAGCAGAGATGCGGGCGAGGCTACAGGTCAGTGGCGACTCCGCGCAACGGATCGCGCTGCACGACTTCGATTGGCGCGGACGCGTGAGCTCGATCGAGGTGGACGAAGATGACGTGCGAGTCTTCTGGGATGTGAAGATCGTCCCGGACTCGACTTCCGGCACCCTCGTGCGCTACCGAGTGGACGGTCGCACCGGCGGCATCCTCGAGATCCGTGAGTTCACTGGAATTCGTGGCCTCGCGCGTCGGCGTCCCTAGGTCGCGGCGAAGTATCCTGCAGTTTCCGGTGTAATTGGCTCCGATCCGTGTAAACTGTTCTCCCTTCACTACGGCACCAGCCGGATATCCCAGAAAGCCGTATAAGTTTGGAGAATGCTCGCGCCAACGAAGACGCTCCTTCTCGCGACGACTTTCCTGCTGTCGCTCGCGCTCCCCGCCCAGTCGCAGCGCCTGCGCATCGAATACTCGATTGCCATGCCGGAACCCGCGTCGCACCTCTACGACATCTCCATCTTCATTGGGGGATTGCCGTCGTCCGCTCCCGTCGAGCTCCAGATGCCGGTCTGGTCGCCCGGCCGCTATGCGAAGATGGACTTTGCGAAGAACGTCCAGCAATTCAGCGTCACCGCGAGCGACGGCAAGCCCCTGCCGTGGACGAAAACCAGCGGTTCACGCTGGCGCGTCACCCCGGGGACCGCGCGGAGCATGCGCGTGAATTATCGCGTCTTCGCGAACGCTCCGATGTCCGGCACCTTCTCGGTGCTCGACACCCTCCACGCGAACTGGAATGGTCCGTCGCTCTTCATGTACGTCGAGGGACACAAGCAGGATCCGGTGACACTCGCCGTATCGGCGCCGCAGAACTGGACGATCATCAATGGCGAAGTCACTCGGCCAGGCCAGCGGCTCTTCAACTTCCCGACGTACGACCATCTCATCGACACACCCACGGAGGTCGCACCGACCGGCGAACTGCTTCTCGACTCTTTCGTCGTTGACAACCGCTTCTACCGCGTGATGGTGCACCACAACGGTCCCGTCCCCGATGGCGTGCGCGAGCGGTTCGTGCATCACGTCGAGAACATCGTGCGCTACCAGAATTCCGTCTTCACGCCGCCGCCCCTCGACCAGTTCACCTTCCTCTTCAACATCGGGTTCCCCGGTGGTGACGGAATGGAGCACCTGTACTCTACCCAGATCGCGAACCCGAACGTGTGGACGGACACGGCGACGCTCCTTCCGGGAATCACGACGGCATCCCACGAATATTTCCACGTCTGGAACGTGAAACGAATTCGTCCTGTTGCCCTGGGTCCCTTCGACTACACCCGCGAGCAGTACCAGCCGTCGCTCTGGGTGGCCGAAGGATGGACGTCGTACTACGGTTTCGTCACGCTGCGACGCGGTGGCATCGAGGACAACGCCGGCTTCTATCGCCGCATGGCGAATCTGCTGCAGCAGAACCTCACGGCGCCGGGGCGCAAGGAAGTGTCCGCAAGGATGGCGTCGTTCCACGCGCCGTTCTGGGACGGTGCGCCGAGCGCGCAGCCGAACAATGGCAGCCAGACCTTTTTCAGCTACTACACGAAGGGGGCCGGAATCGCGGCGTATCTGGATCTCTTCATCCGGCATCGCTCGAACAACGCAAAATCACTGAATGACGCCTTCAACTTGCTCCGCACGCGCACATGGACCGCGCCGAAGACGTCGTACTACCTGCAGGGGCGGGGCTATACCGAAGAGGATGTCGAGCGTGCGGCGAGCGATGCCGCCGGCATCGACATGAAGTCCTGGTTCAACCTTCACGTCGGCGGCACCGAGGACATGAACTACGACGAAGCGCTTGGCTGGGCCGGGCTGCGTCTGGTGCGGACCGAAGGAGGCCCGTGGACCATCGAGGAACTGCCCGACGCGACACCCGAGCAGCTGCGCGTACGTCTTGGCTGGCTGACCGGACGTCACGATCGGTAGTCAGGGATCCCTGAGTCCGGTCACATCGCTCACCGTCCCGGCCACGGCGCGCCCTGGTTCATTCGCGTCACCGGCGCCAGCCCTTTGTACACGAACTTCTGGACACGTTTTCCCTCGTAGGTCTCCGTCGTGTACACGTTCCCCTTCGAATCCGTAGCGATGGAGTGCACGGCGAAGAACTGGCCCGGCTGACGACCGCCGCCGCCGAAGTAGGTGAGGATCTCGAGCGACTGGCGCTCGATGATGTAGACGCGTTCGTTCCTGCCATCCGCGAGATAGATGTATTTCTGCTGCGGATCGCGCGAGAAGGCGATGTCCCAGACGGCGCCATCGCCACGCGTGCGCGGCGCGATGCGCACTTCCTTCACGAACTTGCCGTCCTTCCGGAACACCTGGATGCGGTTGTTCGGGCGGTCGCAGACATACACGTGCCCGTCGGTGGACGGCTCAGCGCAATGCACCGGGTTACGGAACTGCGGCGCCGGCGGCGCGTCGGGATTGTACGGTCCCATGTTCGTGTCCTTCGGCGCGTTGCCGTACGCGCCCCAGAAGCGCTTCACCGCGCCGGTGTTCATGTCGATCACCGCCACGCGCTTGTTGCCATACCCGTCGGCGAGATATGCCTCCTGGGCACCCGCATCGAAAGCGATCTTCGCGACGCGGCCAAAGTGTTCGGTGGTGTTGCTGTTCGCGCCCTGTCCGGTCTTTCCGAATTGCGCGATGAGCTTGCCGTCGTGGGTGAACTTGAGGATGTGCGAGTCGGTGCGGCCATTCCCGCCGATCCAGACGTTGTCCTTGTCATCCAGCGCGATGCCGTGATTCGACGACGGCCAGGTGTAGCCTTCGCCGACGCCACCCCACGAGTTCACCAGGTTTCCTTCCGGATCGAACTCGAGCACCGGCGGCGCTGACCGGCAGCACTCGGCAATCGGAGGGTTCGCGTCCGCGCCGGCTTCCGTGCGCTGGTTGAGCGTCGAATCACCGCGGTGCACGATGAACACATGATCGCGCGAATCGATGCCGATGCCGATTGTTGAGCCCAGGATCCAGTTGTTCGGCAGCGGCTTGGGCCAGTACGGATCGACTTCGAATTTCGGCGCATCCACCGCGCGGGCGGATATCACCGCCTCGAGTCGCGATTGTCCGGCAACGAGCGCGCCAAGCAACAGCGCGAAAGTGGTGGCAACGACCAGGGGGCGACGGGACATGATGGTGGGATGCGGGACGCGGTGATAGTTTCGCAGGCGAATGCGCTGCACGATTCTACGTCCTCACCGCCGACCGCGTCCAGTCGTCCTTCTCGCCACGCTGGTCGGCCTCGCCGCGGCCGCACCCCTCCCCGCACACGAAATACCGGCGCGGGTCACGGTCATCGCCTATGTGAAGCCCGAGCCCGGTCGGCTCCGTATTCTGGTGCGCGCCCCGCTCGAGGCCATGCGGGACGTCGATTTTCCGCAGCGCGGCGTTGGCTCCATCGATCTCGTTCGTTCGCGGACCCTCGCGCATGACGCCGCCCAGCTCTGGATCGCCGACTACATCCGCGTTTTCGAGAACGGTTCGGAGCTCCCTCGGCCGCGGTTGGTCGCGAGCCGTATCTCCGTACCATCTGACCGCGCCTTCGGGTCATATCCCACGGCGCTCGCGACGGTGACTGGTGCGCCGCTCGACAGCACAACTGAGGTGCCGTGGAACCAGACATCGCTGGACGTCCTCCTCGAAGTGCCCATCGCCTCACCAGACTCGCGCTTCGCCATCGACGCGCGTCTGGCTGGCCTGGGAATCCAGACCACGATGGTGCTCAAGTACGTCACCGCGGACGGCGTCGAGCGCGCCTACCAGTATGCCGGCGACGCGGGAACGGTGCACCTGGATCCTGCCTGGTACCATGCGGGCTGGCAGTTCGTGACGCTCGGCGTCGAGCACATCCTCGGCGGCATAGATCATCTGCTGTTCGTCCTGTGCCTCGTGATTCCCTTCCGGCGACCGAAGCAGCTCGTGCTCATCGTCACGGCATTCACGGTCGCCCACTCCATCACTCTCGCCTCCGCGGCCCTCGGCGTCGTTCCTGATGCGCTGTGGTTCCCGCCGCTCGTGGAGACGCTCATCGCGGCCTCCATCGTGTACATGGCGCTCGAGAACATCGTCGGCGCGCGGCTGCAGCGACGCTGGATCGTGGCCTTCGGCTTCGGGTTGGTCCACGGATTTGGATTTTCCTTCGCGCTGGCGGAATCGCTCCAGTTCGCCGGATCGCATCTGGCCATTTCGCTGTTCACCTTCAACCTCGGCGTCGAAATCGGGCAATTGCTCGTGCTCGCGGTCGCCGTGCCGCTCGTGTCCCTGCTTTTCAGGCGCGTCATTGCCGAAGGGGTAGGGGTGATCATCCTGTCAGCGTTCGTCGCGCACACCGCGTGGCATTGGATGGTGGACCGCGGCGCGACGCTCGGCGAATACTCGTTTGCCTGGCCGGCGATGGACCTGCTGTTCGCGGCCAGCGTACTGCGTGCGTTGATCGTACTGGTAGTGGCTGCCGCCGCAGCATGGGTGCTGTCCGAGGTCTATCGCCGATTGCAGGGTGAGGGCGCCGATCCCCTCCTCGACGGCCGATAGCCGATCCGCCGTCCAAGTCGCATACTTACTCGCATGTCGCCTGCCGTATCCCCGACGAAGTTTTCCCTGGTCGTTGCCGTCTCCATTGCCATTATGTCGTCACCCGCTGGCGCGCAGAACGGGCAGCATGGCGCAATGAAGTCCACGAAGGCCGGGGTGTATACCCGCGAGCAGGCTGCCCGCGGGCAGGACATCTATGCGGGGAACTGCCGTAGTTGTCACACCCCTGAGTCGCATGCGGGTGAGCAGTTCACGACCAGATGGCGCGACAAGCCGCTGTCCGAGTTGTTCGTGTACATCCGCGACCAGATGCCGAAGAACGATCCGGGCAGCATGCCTCCCGAGGAGTACGCTGACGTCACAGCGTACCTGCTCATGCTGAACCGCATGCCCCAGGGCGACACCGAGCTCCGCGCGCATCCCGATTCCCTGAAGTCCATCCGCATTGATCTCCCTCCGATGCCAGTGAGGAAAGACCCATGAGACAGCTCCTGATCGCGTCGCTCGCCACGCTGACCATTGCCGGGACGGCGGCCGCGCAGAATGGACAATCGCTCGTCCGCGGAAACGTTCCTGGCGAGTGGCGGTACTGGGGCGGTGATGCGTGGAGCACGCGATATTCGCCGCTCGACCAGATCAACGCGTCGAACTTCGATTCGCTGACGGTGGCGTGGCAGTGGAACGCGAGTCCGTTCGGAGCCGATGAGTACTACCGCACGACGCCGCTGTACGCGAATGGCAGATTGTTCACCGTCGCGACCACGCGTCGCATCGCGACCGCGATTGATCCGCGCACGGGAGAGACGCTGTGGATGTGGCGTCTCGACGAAGGGATTCGCTGGCAGAAGGCGCCGAGGCAGTTCGCGGGACGCGGTCTGACGTATTGGACCGATGGGAGCAACGAGCGCATCATCGTTATCACGCCCGGATATCACATGGCGTCGCTCGATGCGAAGACCGGCATTCCAGACCCGAAGTTCGGAAAGAACGGCGTCGTGGACCTGATGGAAGGACTCGGGATGCCGCTCGTGCGACTCGCGGTGGATGACTCAGGCCCGCTGCAGTTCAGCGATGTGTATCCGGCGCGTGCCGCGCGTCCCGGCGAAGGGTGGGACCCGAAGACGCGTACGGGCGCCGACGGCACCATTGGCATCGACCCGAAGTACGGACAGATCGCGAACAGCTCCCCGGCGGTCATGGTCGGCGACGTCATCGTGCTCGGCAATTCGTCGATCCATGGCTACTACCCGGTCCGTGTGCGGAACATTCCCGGATTCATTCGCGGCTTCGACATCCGCACCGGCAGGCAGCTGTGGAAGTTCAACCTCGTTCCGCAGCCGGGAGAATTCGGAGCAGAAACGTGGGAACGCGGATCGAAGATCGGCGACGAAGGAGTTGGGAAGAACGATGCGTGGGCCACGTACTCCGCGGATCCCGAACTCGGCCTGGTCTACATCCCCGTGGGGATGCCCCTCATGGACGAATACGGCGGGCATCGTCCCGGCGCGAACCTCTACGGCAACAGCCTCGTCGCGCTCGACGCAAAGACGGGCCAGCGCCGCTGGCACTTCCAGATGGTACATCATGACATCTGGGACTATGACACGCCCATGGCGCCGAATCTCCTGGACATCACGGTGAATGGCCAGCGACGCAAGGCCATCGCGCAGACCACCAAGCAGGGATGGGTCTACACCTTCGACCGCGCAACGGGTGCGCCCATCTGGCCCATCGTCGAGACGCCAGTGTTGCAGAGCGAGGTGCCCGGTGAAAAGACCTGGCCCACGCAGCCGATCCCGTCGAAGCCAGCGCCCTACTCGCAGCAGGGATTGCTCGAGCGCGACGTCATCGACTACACCCCGGCCATCCGCGATTCGGCAATCAAGCTCGCGCGCATGTGCCGGATGGGCCCGTACTACATCCCGGCGCAACCGAACGACAGCACCTCGAAGAGTGGGCTGAAGTGTTCCTGGTACTCCCCAGGTGCAAGCGGCGGTGTGAACATCGACGGCGGCGCGAGCGTCGATCCGGAAACGGGGATGATGTACGTCGCGTCGCTCTCGGGGATCAGCAGCATCCGGGTGCAGAAGGATCCCTGCTCGGAGTTCCGCTACAGCTCACCCCGCGACAATTGCGGCAAGCTCGGCGCGCTCCCCGCGCCCCCTGGTTATGTGAAGCCGCAGGGTGACCAGGGAGATGGCTTCTCCGGTCGCGCAGCAGGTTCGCGCATTCCGATCGGAAACAACCAGTTCGTGTCGATCCTGAAGCCGAAGGAGCTGGGCGGCATCACCGCATACGACATGAACTCAGGCGACAAGAAGTGGTGGAGCCCGAACGGTGGATTCCTTCCGGCCGTGAAGGCTGACACGGGCATCTTTGCCGGCGTCAACATCCTCCCGCAGCCCGGACCGGGTCAGGCGCAGGTCATCACGACGAAGACGCTGATGATCTACGGCACCGGACGTCAGGGACTTGGCGCCGGCCAGGGGCAGGCGCGCCTCTTCGCGCTCGACAAGGCGACGGGAAAGCAAGTGGGAGCCGTGAGAATTCCCTCACGCACCACGGCCGTGCCGATGACGTTCATGCACGAGGGGAAGCAGTACATCGTCTTTGCGACGGGGCAGGGGGCGAATACGTCGTTGGTGGCGTTGGCGCTGCCGCGCTGAAAAGTCGGCTTGTCGGCTTAGCCGCTTGTCGGCTTCTCTGCTGATCTGATCGTCCGACAAGCCGACAAGCCGACAAGCCGACAAGCCGACAAGCCGACAAGCCGACAAGCCGATAAGCCCTACAGGTA
>Ga0196976_1001163_pt1 | contig 12865 bp, 7 predicted proteins | sample S3v_513CmetaG_FD_148644 | JGI IMG/M metagenome (GOLD analysis project Ga0196976, IMG submission 148644) | Soil microbial communities from Anza Borrego desert, Southern California, United States - S3+v_5-13C | ecosystem: Environmental > Terrestrial > Soil > Desert | place: USA: California...
AACTCCTCGGACAACTCCAACCAAAGCTGAAGTGTGTTTCCGTGTGCGGCCTCCTGGCGCTAGCCGGCTCTCTACCGCCTCTCCCTCCACAGCGCGCCTCGTGACCCGACCGCGCCCTTAACTTTGCCCAGCCCTCTGCAAAACAGCAACTCCGTAAACGCGCCCATCTGCTTTGCGAAGTTTTCGCCGTAGCCGTACCACCACAGCTTCTTCATCTTTGGGATGCGGTCTACCGCCACATATTTGACCTGCACCATCTCTCCCAACCCAAGATGCCCATGAGTACGTCCGATCCCGCTCGCCTTTACGCCTCCATGCGGAGCCTCCGCGATCGCGAAGCACGTCACCACATCGTTCACCATCACAGCGCCTGCCTCGAGCCTCCGCGCAATCGCCTCACCGCGCTGAAGGTCGTGCGTCCACACGCTTGCGGACAGTCCGAACTCCGAGTCGTTCGCCAGCTTCACGGCGTGGTCATCGTCGTCGAAGGGCACGATCGGCAACACAGGCCCGAACGTCTCCCGGTGCATCAACTCCATTTCCGGAGTCACATCTGTTATCACCGTCGGAGCGTAGAAGTTCGGCCCCACTTCCGGCATCCTTCGGCCACCACATAAAACCGTCGCGCCTCGCCGTTGCGCGTCCTCCACTTGGGACTCAATGACCTTCAACTGCCTCTCCGCAATGATTGGCCCCACTTCCGTGTGCGGATCCATTCCGTTGCCAACCCTTAGCGAGCTCACCTTCTCCACACACAGCTTCACGAAGCGTTCGTACAAACCCCTGTGCACATAACACCGCTCGACCGAAAGGCACGTCTGTCCGGCGTTCATCATTGCGCCCCAGACGGCACCGCTGCTCGCCACGTCAACATCGGCATCCTCGAGCACGATCATCGGATCCTTGCCGCCCAGTTCCAACACAACGGGGAGCAAACGCGCGGCTGCCTCTTTTGCGACCAGCTTCCCGGTAGCGACGCTCCCGGTGAAGATCACTTTCTGCACGCCTGACTCGATCAGCGCCGCACCCGTCGGACCCTCGCCCAAGATCACCTGCATCACGTCTTTCGGCACGCCGGCCTGATGCAGCAATTCGCCCAGCATCAGCGATGACTCCGGCGTAAACTCCGAGGGTTTGAGCACGACCGCATTGCCGGCGGCGAGCGCCTGTAGCGTTTCCGTCGCGGGCGTGGAGAATGGGTAGTTCCAGGGGGCAATGATCCCGATTACTCCGAGCGGCTCCCACACCAGCACGCCGCGCTTGGTCTTCATGGCCAGGTTCGCGTGCGGCACAGATTCGTCGCGAAGGATCGCCTCGGCGTTCTCCATCACAAACTTCGCCGCGTCCAGCGAGACCACAACCTCGCTCAGCAACGATTCCACCATTGGCTTGCCGGCCTCTAGCGTGATCGTCCGCGCAACCTCATCCTTCTTTCGCAGCAGAAGTTCCTGGAACCGTCGCACTACCCGCAGACGCTCGCGCAAAGGCCTCGCGCCCCAGGACAACTGTGCCGCCCGCGCGCGCTCCACCGCAGTCCTTACTTCCTCGGCCGACGCACACGCGTACTCGCCGATCACTTCGCCCGTTGCTGGGTTCGTATTCACCAGCATCCGCACTCCGACCTGCGCATCCGTCGCCATAGCTCACCTTCTGAGTGCAACCTAATACTCCACACTCACCAGCCACAATCCGCTTGCCGCCGCAGTTGGCCCTGCCGCTGACCTGTTCTTCGCCTCGAGAATTCGCTTCACATCCCCCGAGTCAAATGTCCCTTTCCCCACCAGCAAGAACGTTCCCACGAGGTTCCTCACCATGTGGTGCAGAAACCCGTTGCCGCGGACGGTGTACATCAACTCATCACCCTCTCGCTCCCACCGCGACTCCCAGATGGTTCTCACGTTCGTCGCATGCTTCACCAGGACGTTTTGCGAGACAGGCCCAAGCCCTGAGACTTCCTCGATCTCCCGCTCCGCCCTGTCTGGATCCACTGCCGCGAACGACGTAAAATCGTGCTCGCCCACCACGTGGCCCGCCGCGCCAAACATCCTCTCCTCTTCGAGCGGATACGGATAATGCGCTACATACCTATACAGATACGGCGGACAGACCTTGCCCCGGTAGACGCGGTACTTATAAGTCTTCCCTCTTGCGGAGTGCCGTGCATGGAAATCCGAAGCGGCCTCCTCCACCTTCAGCACCCGCACCGATGGAGGCAACCGGTCATTCAATACCACCTGCAGATTGCCTGATGGGATCGTCGACTCTGTTCGAAAGCTGGCCACCTGCCCAAGCGCGTGAACACCCGTGTCCGTTCTTCCGGAACCCTGCGGCAGTACGTTTTCGCCCGTTGTCCGTCTAATCACATCGGAGAGGGTGCCTTGTACCGTCTGAAATCCGGGCTGCACCTGCCAACCCCGAAATTCGGAGCCGTCATACGCGAGTGTGAGTTTGATATTTCGGGTCATAAGTGACTCGGCGGTCAATCATGACCGACGCGAAACAACTTCCATGTTCTCTGGGGTTTGCTGATTACGGATCACTGATAACTGATTACTGACACCGCTTTTCACGCGCTATACTATGTCACTTCCTGAATCTTGAAGCTACCGACTGTCTTCGGGCATTGCCTTTTGGCTTCCGCAAAAGCTTTGGAACCTGGAGGCTCTTACTTGCGTAATAGGGAAAGACAGCGCGTAGCGAGTTTTTACTTTGTAAGCAATTATCGTTTGGAGATAAGCGAATGCCAGTCTCGCGGAGTTTTCTGTTCCCGGCGCGTGCGGTCGCGCTACTTTGCGCCGTAAGCCTTCTGCCTTTCCCGGCTTTTGCGCAGGACGCGCCATCTGCTCAGGCCAAGTCACCGAACCCGTTCGTTGACTATTCCAAGCCGAAGTCGGCGCTCACGCTTATCGGCCCGTACACCGGCCGTGACGTGCCTCCGCCGAATTTCGCCAACGCGCCACGCATTGAGCAGTTGGTCAAGAACGGCCAGATCATGCTCTCGATCAACGACGCGGTCGCACTCGCCCTCGAGAACAACCTCGACCTGGCAATCGCCCGTTACAACCTCAATATCGCTGACACGGATGTGCTGCGCGCCAATTCAGGCGGTTCAACCCGAGGCGTAAACACCGGTCTCGTCTCCGGAACTCCCGGCGGCGGCGGAGTAGGCAGCACGAGCACTCAGGGCGGCGGCGCTGGCGGCACGACCGCTGGCGCGGGCGGTGCCGGCACTGGTGCAGGCGGTCTCGTGTCGTCCACCGTCGGCGCTGGCGCCTCGGTAGATTCCTTCGATCCTGTCCTTACGGGCAGCCTCGGCCTGTCAGACACGTCCACGCCGGTCTCGAACACCATTACCTCAGGTGTTCCTAACATTCGTCAGAAAGGCGGCCAGGCAAACTTCGGGTATTCGCAGGGATTCGCGACCGGCACGCTTGCTTCGCTGAGCTTCAACAACCAGCGTTCCACGACGAACAGCCTCACGCAGTTGCTTCCCGCTGTTTCTTCGAGCTTCCGGTTCCAGTTGCGCCAGCGGCTGCTCGCCGGATTTGGGTTCGCACCCAACACGCGCTTCATCCGCATCGCCAAAATCAACCGCGAAATCTCTGACGTGGCCTTCAAGAACCAGGTCATCGCCACGGTTTCGCAGATTCAGAACATTTATTGGGACCTCGTTAACGCCTACGAAGATGTAAAGGTAAAGGAGCGCTCGCTGGCTCTTGCCAACCAGACGCTTTCGGACAACCGCAAGCAGGTCGAGATCGGCACCCTGGCCCCGATCGAGATTACGCGCGCGCAGGCTGAAGTTGCGACTCGTCAGCAGGAACTCATCGTGTCGCAGACGAATCTTCAGCTCCAACAGTTGCTGATGAAGAACGCCATCACCCGCAACCTGTCCGACCAGACCCTCGCTGCGGCCCCCGTGGTTCCGACCGACACCATGGTCATTCCCGATGTCGAACAGGTTCGCCCGGTGCAGGACCTCATCAACGACGCGCTCAGCCGCCGTCCGGACATCGCATCGCAGCGCATGGATCTTCGCAGCCGCGACATCAGCAAGAAGTCTGCTCGCAACGCCCTCCTTCCCACTCTCGATCTCGTCGGCTGGTACGGTGGTTCGGGCTTGGCCGGCGACCCTGTCGCTTGCCAGCAGGTTCAGGCCCCAAATGGCGGAACCGCGATCAACTGCGTGCCTGATACGACCAACGGACGCCGAGTTCGCGGTTACGGCGGTGCATTCGGTGACGCCTTCGACCAGACCAATCCTGACAAAGGCGTCGCTGTCAGCCTGACCATTCCTATCCGTAATCGCGCCGCGCAGGCCGACCAGGTGCGTTCGGAACTGGAATATCGCCAGGCCGAGATGCGCCTCCAGCAGGTGCAGAACCAGATCGGCATCGAAGTCCGCAACGCGGCCTTTGCTCTCCAGCAGAACCGCGCCCGTGTTGACGCGGCCCGTAGCGCTCGCGAACTTCAGGTGCAGAACCTCGACGCCGAGCAGAAGCGCTACGCTCTCGGCGCCTCCACCAACACGCTTGTCCTCCAGGCGCAGCGCGATCTCGCTACCTCAGAGGCCAACCTCGTTGCCGCCATGGCTGCATACGAGAAGTCTCGCGTAGAACTCGATCGCGTTACCGGCTACACCCTTGACCGCAACGGCATCCAGATGGATGACGCCGTTTCCGGTGAAGTCCGCAACGCACCGACCGTACCTGGCGTCGCCCCGGCGGCCACCGTGCAACCCGCAGTCATGCAGCAACAGCAGGTCCAAAATCCGCAGCAATAACGCGGATGTAACACCATGAAAAATGCCTGGCTTTTCGGCCAGGCATTTTTCTTTGCGATCCTGCTGGCCGAAATCCACTCCGGCCAGCTCTTAACTTCCCTACTCTTCCCGCAGTATCTTCACTGGCTCCACCTTCGTTGCCCTCCACGCCGGAATCACGCTCGCGGTAATTCCCACGGCGACCAGCAACGTTGCAACACCCACCATCGTCACCGGATCGGTCGCGCTCACGCCGAAGACAATCGACGACAGCAGACGCCCCAGGGCCAGCGCACCGACAACACCAATAGCGATGCCGATTAGCGTAGGCCTCATTCCTTCCGCCACGATCATCTTCAGAACGTCACGAATCTGCGCACCCAATGCCATGCGGATTCCAATCTCGCGCGTCCGCCTGCGGACTGCGTAGGACAGCACGCTGTAGATGCCCATTGCCGCCAGGAGCATTGCGAACGCCGCGAACAATCCCAGCAGCAGTGAATTGAATCTCGGACGAGAGAGCGACTTTGCCAGCAACGACTCGTATGTCGAAACGTTCGTCACCGGGGCCTGCGGGTCGATCCCCCTCACTACGCTCGCCACCGCCGTTGTTTGCGACTCGGGATTGTTGTTCGTCCGAACCACGAAGGCCGTGCCCCAATCTTTGAAACGGGGATCGATCTTGATCGCTGCTTCGAGGAATTGGCTCGGGGCCACGTACAACGTCGGAATCGTTTTCGGCGACTCGAGTCCATCGATCTTCACGTCCTCGACAACGCCCGCCACCTCCCACAGGTTCCCCGGCAGGAACGAAAGCGTCAGCCGTTTTCCGATGGGGTCTTGTCCCGGCCAGAAGCGCTTCGCGAGTGACTGGCTGATCACGATCACCTTTTTCGCATCTGGCTTATCCGCTGGAGTCAGCTCGCGCCCTTGCAGCACCTCGATTCCCAGGGTTTTCATCAGTCCCGGGCCGGCGTATCTCACCGCAACCTCTGGCTGTTCAGCCATAGGTCCCGCTGGCTGACCTTCGATCGCGATCGGCTGCGATGATCCGCCCTGCACTACCGGTAGCGAATCGATGTGCGCCGCTGATACCACTCCCGGCAGAGTCTGCAACCGGGCCTGCACCGTATCGAAGAACCGCATCATGTCCGGCAGCGTCGGATAACGCGTCCCCGGGATAGTCACCTCGAAGGTCAGCACGTTCTTCGCGTCGAGTCCCGGATCGACCTGCCGCAGGTTCCACAATGAGCGCACCGTCAGTCCTGCGCCCACCAGCAACATGAGTGAAAGCGCCATCTCGACTGCAACAAGCACGCCGCGCGTCCGGTTTCCGCCGCCTTCGGTCGACGTTCTTCCTTCGCCCTGCTTTAAGGCGTCGTTGACGTTCGTCCGCGTCAGCTTCATAGCGGGTAGCAGCCCGGAAAGCACTCCCGTGGCGAGCGAGACGAACAGCGTGAACAGCAGCACCCACAGATCCAGCTTCACGTTCGCCGTTCGCGCAATGTCCTCGCCCAGGAAATTCACGATCAGCTGAGTCGAATAGCCAGCCACCAGCAATCCCAGCGCTCCGCCCGCAAGCGCCAGCAGCACCGTCTCCAGCATCGTCTGTTGCAGCACGCGTGCGCGGCTCGCACCCAGCGCACTTCGGATCGCGATCTCCTTCTGCCGCGAGAGTGTCCTCGCCAGCACCAGGTTCGCCACGTTCGCGCATGCGATCAGCAGTACGAACGCGACCGCGCCGAGCATCATCAGCAGCGAAGGACGCGCATCTCCGATTGTCGCCTCGCCCAGCGGCTCCACCAGCCCGCCCCAACTCTTGTTGTCCTCTGGATACTGCTGCTCCAGCCTTTTAGCGATCGTTGTCAGCTCGGCTTGCGCCTGTTCGATGCTGACGCCCGGCTTGAGCCGCGCAACCGCGAGGTAGTTGTGGTTCCCGCGTACGACCCGGTCCTTGTCCGTCCACTCCAGAGGAGTCCAAACCTTGATCGGGACTTCCTGCGGATAGTTCATCCAGGCTGGCATCACGCCAACGACGGTGCGCTTCCCGCCATCCACCTCGATCGCCTTACCCACGATGTTCGGATCTGCTCCGTAGCGCCGCCGCCACAACGGCTCGCTCAGGATCACCACTTGGGTCGGGCTCTCTGAGTCCTCGTCCGGCGTGAACGTCCTCCCCAGGAGCGGCCTCGCCCGCATAACCGGGAAGAAGGACGACTCCACTCGCGCGGCCTCCACCGCCTCCGGCTCCCCCTCCCCAGTCAGGTTTAGCCGGCTGAATCCGTAGATCGCCGCGTTCTCGTAGCTCTGGCTCTGCGCTTTCCAGTCGATGTAATTCGCAGCCGAAAGCGAGAACCGCGGCATACCGTGGAACGCATCCTGCGGCGGGACGTGCCACCAGTTCACCAGCCGGTCGGGCTCTTCCAGCGGCAGCGGACGTAGCAGCAGCGCGTCCACCACGCTGAAGATCGCTGTATTCGCACCGATCCCAAGCGCCAACACGATCAATGCAACTACCGAAAACGCCGGACTCCTCACCAGCACCCGGAGTGCATACTTCATGTCCTGAGCGAGATTACCCACAGATATCTCCTCTATGTCTGCTGCCACGTCGCAGAATGGGGCACGACAGCTTCACCGATAAGTGCACTTCTCGCGCCAAGCGCTCCGCGCTCTAACGCGATGAAAGCAAGACTTCTATACGCCTGCATGGTTCATCAACAAACACCAGCTGTCCGCTTCCGACGACCCGCTGTCCGAATCCGAACGCAACATCGCTACGTGCTCAGGTTCCATCGCTCTGGTGAGCGTTGTGTAGAACGTCAACTTCGGATACCCTGCCGCGCCATGTCGGGCTGGTACTCGGAATGATTGCGGCTTCTTCGGGACGTTGGCCGCCCCCCATGCCGCCAATCAAAGTGCTATCCACCACTTCGGAATACACGCTCCTTGCCGCGCCCTCTGCGCATCTCTTACACTGAATGGTTTGGCGCAAGTGTGGGAGTCCCGCCTGCCTGTGGCGGGGCTGGGCAAAGTTTGGGTGAGAACGCGCCACGTGGGGAACTGAATGGCTGAAATCAAGAAGAACGGGAACAAGTCTGTCGCCGAAAACCCGATTGCCGAGGTTTTCGAGGGACGTCATCCTTCTGACTCCGAGAGGCAGTGGGCAGAGACTACTTTGGCCAAAACGCTCGAGAAACAACCCGAGCGTCCCATCGGCGCGTCAAGTGGCACCAACCTCGCCGAGAACGGTGCCGCCCGTTACACCACCATCTCCGGTATCCCCATCAAGCGCCTGTACACCCCTGCCGACCTCCCCGAAGACTGGACTTACGAGCAATACCTCGGCTACCCCGGCCAGCCGCCCTACACGCGCGGAATCCACGCCACCGGTTATCGCGGCAAGCTCTGGACGATGCGCCAGTTTTCCGGCTTCGCTTCTCCCGAGGAGACTAACGAGCGCTACAAGTATCTGCTCGCCCACGGCAGCGGAGGCCTCAGCGTCGCGTTCGACCTGCCCACCCTGATGGGCTACGACAGCGATCACGCCTTCAGCGAAGGTGAAGTTGGCAAGTGCGGCGTCGCCATCGACTCGCTGGAAGATATGGAGATCCTCTTCGCCGGCATCGACCTCGAGAAGACGACCGTCTCCATGACGATCAACTCGCCCGCCTCGATTCTCTGGGCGATGTATCTCGCCGTCGCCGAAAAACAGGGTGCCGACTGGAACAAGATCTCCGGCACGATCCAGAACGACATCCTCAAGGAATACATCGCGCAGAAGGAGTACATCTACCCGCCTGCGCCCTCGATGCGTCTTGTCATCGACACCTTCGAGTTCGGCTCGAAGTTCACGCCAAGGTTCAACACGATTTCCATCAGCGGCTATCACATCCGCGAAGCCGGCTCTACCGCGCTCCAGGAACTGGCCTTCACCATCTACGATGGCGTCGAGTACGTCGAGTGGGCGCGTCGCCGCGGCCTCGACGTGGACGAGTTCGGTCCCCGCCTCAGCTTCTTCTTCAATGCGCACAACGACTTCTTCGAAGAGATCGCCAAGTACCGCGCCGCCCGGAAGATCTGGTATCGATTGATGAAGGACCGCTTCGGCGCGAAGCAGGCACGCACCTCGCTCATGCGCTTCCACACGCAGACTGCCGGAGTCTCCCTCACCGCGCAGCAACCGCTTAACAACATCGCGCGTGTTGCCATCCAGGCGCTCGCTGCCGTGCTCGGCGGAACGCAGTCGCTCCACACCGACAGCTACGACGAAGCGCTCGCGCTTCCGACGGAAGACGCAGTGCGCATCGCACTCCGAACGCAGCAGATCATCGCCTTCGAATCCGGCGTGGCAAACACCGTAGATCCGCTCGCCGGCTCCTACTTCGTCGAACGCCAGACGCTCGACATGGAGAACGGCGCCTTCAATTACTTTGACAAGCTCGATGCGATGGGCGGCATGGTGAAGGCAATCGAACTCGGGTATCCGCAGAAAGAGATCGCCGAAGCAAGCTATCAATTCCAGCGCGCCACCGAGGCGAAAGAGAAGATCACGGTTGGTGCAAACGAGTTCGTCATTCAGGAACCGGCGCCCAACACCCTCTACATCGGCGAAAGCGTTCGTGAAGCTCAGACCCGCAAGTTGCAGGCCCTTCGCTCGCGTCGCAACAACGACGAAGTCCGCCGGACTCTCGACGCCCTCAAGCGTGCAGCCGCGCAGGAACCCCAGGCCGAGTCCAATGGCAAGATTTCCCCGGCGAACACAATGCCTTACATCATCGATTGCGTGAAAGCGTACGCGACCATTGGAGAGATCTGCGACGCGCTCCGCACGGTGTACGGAACGTACGAGGAATCAACTTTCGCTTAAGAGGAACCACGACACTCTCGCCTTGGAAACGGCGTTTCGTGGGGCGAACGTCCGGGCTTCGTAAAGCCGCCCGCTCCGCCGGTGCGTAGCTTTCTTCCGTGCCCGTTGCTCACCTTTGTGATAAACCTTCTGCCCATGAGATTCGCGCGCTGGACCTTCCTCGTCGCCGGCATCTGGGGTGTGCTGGTTCTGACGCCGCTGTTCTTCCTGGAGCGCCGCATCGGCGAGCAATACCCGCCCGTCATTACGCATCCCGAGTTCTATTACGGCTTCATTGCCGTCGCTCTCGCCGCCCAATTCATGTTCCTCATCATCGGCACCGACCCGATTCGCTATCGTCCGCTGATGCTCGTAGCCATGTGGGAGAAGTTCTCCGCGGTGGCCGCCGTGACTACTCTTGGGTTCATGAATCGTGTCAACTCGCCGGTCGTAAGCGGTATCGTTGTTGACTTCGCTCTCGGCGTTCTCTTCGTGATCGCGTGGCTCAAGACTCGTCCCCAGGCACAACAGCAAGCAGCGACATCCCCAAGTTAAAAGCCCGGCGTGCTTCGCCGGGCCTGTTCCACATTCCGTTCTTCCGCGGTTTTGTTGACCCTCAGAATCGCGACGACTTGAGTGCCACATCGGCTCGCGCCCACGCTTTCGCGAACCGCTGCGCGGCTTCACCGGCCTCTTCGTGCCTGCCCTGCCGTTTCAAGCTCGCGGTCAACCCGAATAGCGACCACCCATTATGCCGGTTTACCTTCAGGTCCGCGCGGTACACCTCTTCCGCTTCCTTGGCGCGGCCCGCTTCCAGCAGCACGGCGCCGAGCGACTGACGCACCGGGTAGTACCAGTTCTCAGGCTCGTCGTAGCGCATGGCGTCTTGCAGCTTGACCGCGGTCTGCAACTGCGGAATCGCCCTGCCATAGTCCTTCTGCGCGGCCGCCATTTCTCCCTTCAGCACGTGGACCGCGACCTCGAGCACCTTCCCGGCATTGTTCTGCCCGAACGGAATCTCCGCTACCCTCGGATTATTGGCAAGTTGCTCCAACGCGGCTCGCTCCTGCTGTGCTTCCGGCAGTTTTCCCATTCGCAGGAACGCCATCCCGCGGGCATAGTGCTGCACGCCGCGCGCGCCATCGAGGTCGGGCTGATCTATCATCGGTTCCTTCAGGATCGCCTCCCACTGCCCAAATCGCGCCATCGCAAAGTACGGCACAGCCGTGAAGTTGTTCGCCCACGGCGGCAGCTCCTTCAGGTCCTTAGGCAGCTTCGATTGGAGCCTTTTCGCATTCTCGACCGACGCCTTGCTCCGGCCCTCCATCATCGACGCGAAAGTCAGGAAGTGAATGTTGTGCGGGTAGTACGCGACGGGATAAATCCCCTGCGCGCGGCACTGTGTGATGTAGTCCTCGTCTGCGAGGATCGCGTCTTCATTGACTCGCGACGCATCTGCGTACCGTCCTACACGCATGTAGGTATGTGCCGGCATGTGGACCAGGTGCCCCGCTGCTGGCGCAAGCTTTCCCAGTTTGTCCGCGCTCGGTTCCGAACGCTCTGGTGTGTCGGACGCCTCCACCGCGTGGATGTAGAGATGATTTGCGCCAGTGTGGTCTGGCCAGCGTTTCATTACCGTTTCCAGCGCCGCTACGGCCTGTCTCGCCTCCGGCTTTGGCTTGCCATTTTTTTCGTAGTAGTCCCACGGCATCAGGTTCATCAGCGAATCCGCATATAGCGTCATAGCGTCCGGATCCTTCGGATACTTCTTCGCAAGCGCGCCCATTGCGTTTGCGTACGCCTTGTCCTTCGCCCCCCGATCGCCCTTTCCGATGTAGCGTTTTGCAAGCGCGTCGATGTAGTCGCGCTCCGCCATGGACGCACCCTTCCGCAGCGCAATTGCTTTCTTGATCGCAACGGTCGCCTGGGCTTCGCGGTCCTTCGTGATCGGATCGTTGATGTTCGATCCAAGCGCCAGCGCCACTCCCCAGTGCGCGATCGCCAGCTTCGGATCCAACTGCGCCGCGTACGCGAACGAACGCTCCGATTCCAGGTGGTTGAACGCGTACAGCATCGCGATGCCCTGATTAAAGTACTGCTGCGCCTTCTGGTTCTTTGTCGAGACCGGATGGTTGATCTCTCCCACCCGCTTCAGGGCAGGTGCAGGCTGGTTCATGCCCGTTCGGTCATTGCCATGATGATGCTGCCCGATTGCGGGAACGGAAATCAGCAACAGAGACATGGAGACGAGGAGAGACACGCGCACTTTCATCGAAACACCCCACAGTCTGAGTTGCCAAACGATAGCACAGAATCTGGCAACCCTGCGCCAGCTCCAGAGCTGCTGGCCTCTGGAGACCCTCCGTCAGGGCACTGCCTTTCAGAGCCGTTCGACATCTAATTCAGCAGATGTTTCCTTTTACTCGGCCCAGCAACAAGACCGCCCAGTGGCTCTCGCTCGTGTTCTTCTACACGACAGTTGGCCTTGCTTTCGGGTTCGTCAGCTTCTGGATCTACATCAATCGCTTGATGCTCACCTTGCCTCCGCCAGAAGACCCAAAGCCGGTCGTCTACCAGGAGACCCAGCCGGTGCAGCGCGTTTCTCCGTTGCTCGTTCAATATCGGCTCGACCTGCCCGGCCGCGGCGAACTCTTTCCGGCGCTCGCAACGGCTTCAGCAGCATCGGATTACTGGCCGCTCGCGATCCTGACGATCACCAACACTTCCAAGCAGCCCATAGTGCAGGTGATCTCCGGCGAAGTCCCTGAGTGGAGCCGCCGCTTCCAGCAGTCCGTCGTAGTCGGCCCGCAGGAAACCGCCGCCCTCAAAGTCAATCCTGAGCTGCTCCCTTCCGCGTACGGCAATGCCGAGATCGCACACGCACGGCTTAACCTCGCCGTCACCGACGAGAGCGGCTCGACCATGTTCGCGCAGTCTCGACCCGTGCTCATCCACAGCGGCTCTGATCTTTACTGGGGCAAGCAGTTCAGTAACGCACAATTGATCTCCCGTTGGGTGACGCCTCACGATCCCGCCGTCCTCCAGCTCGTAAGCGACGCGCACCGCTTCGTGCCCAATGGCCGGATGCCGGGCTACAACATGGTGAACGGAAACAAAGCTGCCCTGGCACAGCAAGTCACGCGCCAGGCCGATGCGGTCGTCAAAGCCCTTCAGCGCTCCGGCTTCAACTATGTCAGCAGCATCTACACCTTCGGCGGGTTCACCAACACTGCCCAGCGAATTCGCCTCCCGCG
>Ga0196976_1001164_pt1 | contig 12862 bp, 7 predicted proteins | sample S3v_513CmetaG_FD_148644 | JGI IMG/M metagenome (GOLD analysis project Ga0196976, IMG submission 148644) | Soil microbial communities from Anza Borrego desert, Southern California, United States - S3+v_5-13C | ecosystem: Environmental > Terrestrial > Soil > Desert | place: USA: California...
CGCGACGGCGTCATCACCGCGCTGACGCTGACGGGGCAGGGTTACGGCCACGGCATTGGCATGTGCCAATGGGGCGCGATTGGCCGGTCGCGGGCAGGGCAGTCGTTCCGATCGATCCTCGCCACCTACTACCCGGGAACCACCGTTGGCCCAGTCGAGTGAAGTCCGAGTCGGATTGATCGGCGTGGGCGCGGTGCCGCAGACCGCGCACCTCCCGATCCTCTCGAGGATGCGCGGCGCCAGGCTCGTTGCCCTCTGCGACAATGACGGCGCCAAGGCGCGCGCCATCGCCGACCGCTTCGGCGCGCCGGACGTCTATACCGACATCGACGACCTCCTCGAGCTCGAACAGCTCGACGCCGTGGTCATCGCGACCCCCAACCACCTGCACGAGCCGCACGTGCTCGCCGCCCTGCGCGCTGGCGTCCACGTGCTCTGCGGCCGTCCGCTCGCGCTCACGGTGCGCGGTGTCGAGCGGATCCTGAGCGCCGCCCAGAAGGCAGACCGGTACGTCCAGGTGGACAACCACAATCGCTTCCGCGCCGACACCCACGCCCTCGACCGCTTCCTGCATGGCGGTGAGCTCGGCAAGCTGGTCGCCGTCCGTGCGGGCTCCTACATGCTCAAGCGCAATCTCGGTGACTGGCGTTATCGTCGCGCCGAGGCCGGCGGCGGTGCCTTCATGGAACTGGGATACCCGCTCCTCGATCTCGCACTCTGGTTCGCCGATTTCCCGGACCCCGTTCGGGTGAGTGCGCAGATGGAGCGCGGGCGCGGTGCGGGAACCGTGGAAGAGTCCATGCTGGTCCACCTCGAGTGCGCCGCGGGGATCAGTTTCTCCTTCGACGTCGCCTGGAACTACATCGGCGAGGAAGACCGGTTCTGGTTCGAGATCCTCGCCAGCCGGGGCAGTGGCCGGCTCGCGCCGCTGCGGGTCATCAAGGAACTGAATGGGCGTCCGATGGACGTGTCGCCCAGCGGCGCAAGCGCGCGGGAAAGCGCCTTCTACCAGTCGTATCGCGCCCAGCTCGCGCACTTCATTGCCGTCGTGTCGGGTGACGCGAAGTACGAGCCCCCTGAAGACCAGTTGATCGTGCACCGCGTCCTCGACGCGATCTACAAGAGCGCTGAAGAAGGGAAAGAGATTCGGTTGTGAAGCTGCTCACGGCTTTCGGCCTGCTGTTGCTTCCCGTTCTGGCTTCCGCACAGCAGACCAATCGGCCTCCGGCCGAAGCTCCGCGCGAACTGCCGAGGAATCTCCAGGTCTTCCTCGTAACGCTCGGTGAAGGCGAGTACTACTGGGAAAAGTTCGGCCATAACGCACTCTGGTTCTACGACCCCACGCGCGGTGTGGACGTGGCGTACAACTGGGGCACCTTCGACTTCGCTGATCCTGACTTCCTGAAGCGGGTCCTCACAGCGGATACGCGCTACTGGGTTGAAGCCGTCCCGGGGCCGGTGTTCATCGACTTCTATCAGCGCTCGGATCGCTCCATCACGGTCCAGCGCCTCAACTTCACCCAGGAGCAGGCCGACTCCGCCTTTGCATTTGCGCAGTGGAATGCGCTGGACGCAAACAAGTACTACCAGTACGACTACTTCCGGGATAACTGCTCCACCCGCGTCCGCGACGTCATCGACCGCGCGCTTGGCGGTTCCTTGCGCCTGGCGACGGCGCGACGGCTGACCGAGAAGACCTATCGCCGCGAGAGCCTGCGTCTCGTGGATGACATGAAGCTCACGCAGTTCGGCATCAACAGCGCGCTCGGTCCGCCGGCGGATGCGCCACTCTCGGAATGGGAAGCGATGTTCGTCCCCTCTACCATGCAGGAAGCGTTGCGCGAGGTCCGGGTTCGCGGCGCTAATGGTGCGCAGACTCCCTTGGTCGCCGACGAACGCGTGCTGTATGAGAGCCAGAAACATCGGGAACGCGACACCGTGCCGGGGCTCGCCCTGGGGTATCTGCTGGTCGGGTTGCTGTTGGCCGCCGAATTGTTCGTCGTCGCACGCGTGGGCGAGGGATCGCGTGGCGCAGAGACGGTCTTTCGCGTGGAAGCCACCCTCTGGTTCCTGATCGTCGGTATCCTCGGCCTCGTCATCCTGCTCGCCTGGATGCTGACGCAGCACGTCTTCTGGTATCAGAACCAGAACCTGCTGCTCCTGAATCCGCTGGCGTTGTTTCTCGCGGTGCTGGTCCCGCTGTCGTTGTGGCGTCCGCGACGCGCCCGGGCCACGGCCATTGCGGGGATCGTCGTCGCGATGCTCGCCGCTGTCGCGCTGCTGCTCAAGGGCGTCCCGATGTTCCGACAGGACAACCTGTCGATGATCTTCCTCCTCCTCCCACCGCATTTCGCGATCGCACACGCCCTCTGGCGTCGCGCGCGGCTGGCATGAGCCGCTGGGTGGGCGTCGACGTCGGCGGAACGTTCACCGACCTCATTGCGATCGACCCCGGCGGTAACATCGAAGCTCGCAAGGTCCTCAGCACTCCTGGCGATCAGAGTGAAGGGGTTCTCGCCGCGCTCGCCTCGCTCGGCGACGACGGGATCGCGCGGTTCGCACATGGGACGACCGTCGCGACCAACATGCTGCTGGAACGCCGCGGCGCGCGCGTGGCATTCTGCGTGACCGAAGGCTTCACCGACCTGCTCTACCTGCGCCGGCAGAATCGCGCGTCGCTGTATGATCTCACCGCGGATCATCCGGAACCGCTGGCGCAACGCGACCTCACGGTGGCGGTTCCCGAGCGCGTCGAGCCCCAGGGCGTAACGCGCCCGCTGACGCGGGCCGCAGCCGCGGCAATCGCCGAGCAGGTTGCAGGGCTCGAGCCAGACATCGTCGCGGTGATGCTGTTGCATTCGTATCGCGAACCGTCGCACGAGCAGCTGCTCCGTGCGGAGTTGATGCGGTGGTTGCCCCAGGTCGATGTCGTTCTTTCGTCCGATGTATATCCCGAAGTTCGGGAGTACGAGCGCGCCGCCACAACGACGGCGGAGGCGTACCTCCGTCCCGGCGTCGCGCGGTATCTCGCTGCGTTACAGGATCGGCTGCGCACAGCGGTCGCGTCGCCGAAGCGCGTGGGGGTGATGACGTCGAGCGGCGGAATGCGGGACATTGCCGAGGCGACCGAGCGTGCATCACAGCTCGCCCTGTCGGGTCCTGCAGGTGGCGTCGTGGCGGCTGCAGCCCTGGCGCGCCAGCTCGAGCTTCCGCGGGTGCTCACCATCGACATTGGCGGAACGAGCGCGGACGTGGGCCTCATCATCGACGGCGCGCCGCTCGTCGAACCCGGTGGAACGGTTGCCTCGGTGCCGATCGCGCTGCCCCGCGTGCTCGTCGAGACGGTCTCCGCGGGTGGCGGCAGCATTGCGAGTGTGGACGCAGGCGGCGCGTTGCGCGTCGGGCCGCGGAGCGCGGGCGCGGTACCCGGACCTGTTGCTTTCGGGCGCGGCGGTACGCAGCCGACGCTCACTGATGCACACGTTGTGCTGGGTCGCATTTCCGACACACGAATGAGTGGTGGGGTATCCCTCGACGCTGCCGCCGCGCGACGGGCGCTGCAGGACATCGCCCGCGGCCTGCATCAGCGTGTTGACCGCGTGGCGGAAGCAATCGTGGCAACCGCGGATGCCACCATGGCCCGCGCACTCAGGCGCGTGAGCGTCGAGCGGGGTGTGGACCCGCGTGAGTGTACCCTCGTGGCATTCGGCGGCGCTGGGCCGCTGCACGCGTGCGGGCTCGCGGACATGCTCGGAATCCGGACCGTAATCGTCCCTCCGCACGCCGGATCGTTCAGCGCGCTGGGGCTGGCCATCACCGCGGAGCGGCGGGAGGCGATGGTCAGTGTCATGACTCGTCTCGACGGGTGGAATCGCGTCGACCGCGTGCGGTTGATGCGGTCGCTGTCCGAATCCATTCCGCCAGTGTTGCGGCATCGCTCCTGGATCGCGCGCATGCGCTACGCCGGGCAGGGGCACGAGCTCGATATTCCGGTTCGGCTCGCGGACACGACCGCTGTCATCGCGCGTTCGTTCGAGCGCGCCCACGTGGCGCGCTACGGTTTCCAGCTTGCCGTTCCCATGGAGGTCGTCAGCCTCCGGCACGTCGCGGAAGGTGCCGCTCGCCATGTCGCCTTCGGCCGAGTGTCGCGTCGGGCCCGGCCCACAACCGGACCGAAGGCAATCGCACTGCCGGATGCGACGCTGTTCGTGGCGACAGGGTGGCACGCACGACCGATGTCCGACGCCGGATGGCGGCTGGAGCGCGCATGAAGTTCGATCCGCTCGCCCTCACGGTCATGGCGAACGCCTTCGCGATGATCGCGGAAGAGATGGGGACGGTCCTCATTCGCGGCGCACTCTCGCCGAACATTCGCGAGCGGCGTGACGCATCGAGCGCCCTCTTCGACGCGAACGGGAGAATGGTCGCGCAGGCCGCGCACATTCCGGTGCACCTGGGCGCGATGCCAGAAAGCGTACGCGCGGTGCGCGAGCGGAGTCCTCGGCCGGACGACGTCTTTCTCCTGAACGATCCCTACGACGGCGGCTCGCACCTCCCCGACCTGACGCTGGTGCAGGCGATTGGACGAAAGGGTCGCATCGTGGGATACGCCGCCGTGCGAGCGCACCATGCGGATGTGGGCGGGATGTCCCCCGGCTCCATGCCGCAGGGCGCCACTGAGCTTGTCCAGGAAGGGCTGATCATTCCCCCCACGCGGTTGGTGAAGGGCGGAGTGCTGGATGAGGAGCTGTTGCAGCTCGTGCTGGCCAACGTTCGGACGCCTGACGAACGACGCGGCGACTTGCGCGCGCAGCTCGCGGCCTGCGCGGTCGGCGCAACGGGCTGGAATGCGCTCATCGATCGCGAAGGCGCGCGCGTGGCCGCCGGCGTCTCCGCGGTGCTCGCATACACCGAGCGGCTCGCGCGTTCCCGAATCGCCGCGATGAAAAACCTGAAGGGTTCCGCGAGCGACCTTCTCGAAGGAGATGGTGTTTCCGAACAGCCGGTTCCCATTCGCGTCGCCGTGAGCGTGCAGGGTGGGCGGCTCCGGATGGACTTTACCGGCAGCGCAGCGGTCGTTCCAGGGAACGTGAACTGCCCGGCATCCGTCACCCGCGCGGCGGCCGTCTTCGTGCTGCGCACCTTGCTCGACGACGACGTCCCCACCAACGATGGTATCGCGGCGGCGCTGGACCTGGTCATCCCCGAAGATTCCGCGCTCAACGCGCGGTGGCCTGCCGCGGTTGCGGCCGGGAACGTCGAGATGTCCCAGCGCATCACCGACACCATCTTCGCCGCGCTCGCGAACGCCGGTATCGACGTCCCGGCGCAGGGGCAGGGCACGATGAACAACATCACCTTCGGCGGGCGAGGCTGGACCTTCTACGAAACCCTCGGCGGCGGGCAGGGAGCCAGCGCCCGAGGTGACGGCCCGAGCGGCGTCCACGTCGGAATGTCCAACACCCTGAATACGCCAGTCGAGTCACTCGAGAATGCATATCCACTGCGCATTGACGAGTACGCGCTGCGCCATGAATCCGGAGGAACAGGAGCGCACCGGGGTGGCGATGGCGTGCGTCGCGTCTACCGCGCGCTGCAGCCCTGCACGGTGACCCTCGTGACGGAACGCAGAGCGATTGCGCCACGTGGCGCCGCGGGCGGAGGCGACGCCAAACCCGGACACAACGTGCTCGACGATCAGCCGCTTCCCGCAAAGTGCCGGCGCGCACTGGCGGCGAACAGCAGGATCACCGTGGAAACCCCCGGTGGGGGAGGGTGGGGACAGACATGATCATGAAGCGCGCGGTCCGCGTCGCAGTGACGACGCTGATGCTCACGATGATCGCTTCGATGAGCGGATGCTCCCGGGGGCAGCAGCCGCCAACGATCATTCCACATTCGGGTTGGGAGCGCGTACCGCCGGCCGGACACGCAGCCGATGCGAATCGTCGCAACCTGCGGGGCGGCGACTCACTCCGCTTTCGCGACTTGTCCATCCAGGTCGCCGGCACCGATCGCGACTCGTCGCAGGTGCCGCCAGTGGATCGGGTGCGACTCCGGCTGTCGCGCGGAGGTGCAACGGCCGATCGCGTGGCGCGCGAAGGCGAAGCGTTCAACTGGGACGGGTTCCATCTCGCCATCGTCGCGATCTATGGTCCCGGCGAGCTCGGCGCAGGACTCGTCGCCATCGAAGTGGCCACCATCGCGTCGCTCCCTGAGCGCGTGGCGTCGTCCACTGTCGCAGGCGGCGCCGACATGCGGTTGCGCATCCCGCACCGCATCACGCACGTCACCCTGCATCACACCGGAAGCCCGCAGCCACTGCTCCCGCACGAGAATCCGGTCGAAAAGCTGCGCGGTCTCCAGTCCTGGGGTGCGGCGGAGCGCAATTGGTGGGATGTTCCGTATCACTACCTGATCGATCTCGAGGGGCGCATCTACCAGGGTCGCGACCATCGCTACATGGGTGAGACGAACACGACGTACGACCCGGCGGGACATTTCCTGATCAGCATCATCGGCAACTACGAGCGACAGGAGCCGACACAGGCACAGCTTGACGCGATCGCTGACATGATGGCGTGGGCAATCCACACATACGATCTGCCCCTGGACCGCATCGGCGGGCATTACAACTACGCGTCCACTGGCTGTCCGGGCCGGCATCTGCGGAAGTATCTCGAGGACGGCACCTTTCGCCGGATGGTGGAGGCACGACTGACGCAGCGGTGACTGTTACGCCGATCGCGGAGTTGATAGGAGAAAGACTTCGCATCGGGAACAGCTGCCGGCCGAACATCGGCACCGACCCCTCCTTCTCCCAGGGGTCCATCTCCCTGCGTACGTCTGTGTCAGCTGCGGTCTTCGAGGACTACCGTGGAGGGTGCAGGCGTACGTAGCGGAGAATCCCGGGGTCCGGATCCTGGCGCGCGGCGCGTATTATTAAGCGTTCGCCCCGCTGACCCTCTTCCCGCCTGACCATGAAGCGTCGCGTCTTTCTCCTGCTTGCGGCCGTTGCCTGTGGTATTGCTCCCTTCTCGCTCGAGGCACAAAACGCGGACGTCGCCCGCTGGGAGCAGCGCGCTCGCAACGTCACGATCATTCGCGACGACTGGGGCATTCCCCACGTCTACGGGCGCACCGATGCGGACGCCGTCTTCGGGGTGATGTACGCGCAGGCGGAGGACGACTTCAACCGTGTCGAGTCGAATTACATCGTCGCGATGGGCCGGGCGGCTGAAGCCGAGGGCGAGCGCGCGATCTTCACTGACCTGCGGATGAAGCTGTTCATCACGCCGGACAGCCTGAAGGCCATGTACGCGCGCAGCCCGCAATGGCTCAAGGCATTGATGGACGCGTACGCCGATGGGTTGAATTTCTATTTGTACAAGAACCCGCAGGTGAAGCCAAAGGTCATCACGCGCTTCGAGCCCTGGATGGCCCTCTCCTTCAGTGAGGGGAGCATCGGCGGCGACATCGAGCGGGTGTCCGTACCTCGGCTGCGCGCATTTTACGATACGCGGCCTGCCCCTCGCGGCGAGGAAGACGAGGCGCTCTCCATCTACGAGGAGCCTCGCGGGTCGAACGGCTTCGCCATCGCGCCGAAGAACTCGAAGAACAACCGCGCACTGCTGCTGATCAATCCGCACACGTCCTTTTTCTTCCGTGCGGAAGCGCAGATGGTCAGCGAGGAGGGGCTGAACGCCTACGGCGCAATCACGTGGGGACAGTTCTTCATCTACCAGGGGTTCAACGATCGCGCGGGATGGATGCACACGTCCAGCAGCGTCGACAACATCGACGAGTACTTCGAGACCATCATCGAGCGCGACGGCAAGCGATTCTACCGCTATGGCAACGAGGAGCGGCCGGTCATCGAGCAGATGGTCTCAGTGCCGTACCGGACGGCGAACGGCATGGCGACGCGTCGCTTCACCGTCTATCGCACGCACCACGGACCGATCGTTCGGGCCGAAGGGGACAAATGGATTGCCGTCAGATTGATGGAAGAGCCGCTCAAGGCGCTGCAGCAGTCCTATCTCCGGACGAAGGCGCGGAATCTCGGTGAATTCAGGAAGACGATGGACCTCCACACGAACTCGTCGAACAACACGATCTTCGCGGACGCCGAAGGGAACATCGCCTACTTCCACGCGAACTTCGTCCCTCGCCGCGATACGTCGTTCGACTGGACCCGGCCCGTGGAGGGGAGCAATCCGGCGACCGAGTGGAAGGGCGTGCATGGCATCGACGAGACACCGCTGGTCGTGAACCCGGCGACAGGTTGGCTCTACAACACCAACAACTGGCCCTACTCCGCGGCGGGGGAGAGCAGTCCGAAGCGCACGGACTACCCGCGGTACGTGGACGCCGGCAGCGAGAACCCCCGCGGGCTGCACGCCATTCGGGTGCTGAAGGACAAAAAAGACTTCGACATCGCGTCACTCCGCAATGCCGCATACGACACTTACCTGACCGCGTTCGAGGTCCTGCTGCCACCGCTGATCCGTGATTATGACGCGGCGCCGGCGTCGCATCCTCTCAAGTCGAGGCTCGCCGAGCAGATCGCGGTCCTGCGGTCGTGGGACTATCGCTGGTCGGAGGGATCGGTGCCGACGGCACTCGCGATCTACTGGGCCGACGATCTCCAGCAGCATGTCGCGCGGTCGGCGAGCCAGGCGCGGATGTCGTCATACGATTACGCGATCCAGCGTGCATCGGCAGACGAGCGGCTGCAGGCATTGTCGCGGGCGTCGGATTCCCTGGCCTCGCAGTTCGGCCGGTGGCAGACGCCCTGGGGCGAGATCAACCGCTTCCAGCGTCTGACTGGCGACATCGTCCACACGTTCAATGATGCCGCGCCGAGCATTCCTGTTGGCTTCCCGTCCGCGCGGTGGGGCTCGCTCGCGTCATTCGGCGCGCGCCCATATCCGAACACGAAGAAATGGTATGGGACGAGCGGCAACAGCTTCGTCGCGGTGGTGGAGTTCGGCCGCGACAGCGTGCGTGCGATCGCGGTGACCGCCGGTGGGCAGAGCGGTGATCCGAAGTCGAAGCACTTCAACGACCAGGCTCGGCGATATAGCACAGGGGACCTGCGACCGGTGTATTTCTATCGTCCGCAGCTCGCTGGGCACATCGAGCGGGAATATCGACCGGGGGAGAGATAAGGGCGGACATCGCGGGCGGACATTACGGCGGACATAACCGCGGACATAACCGCGGACATAACGGCGGAACCGGGACTGGCTTTGTAGTGTAAAGTACTCTACATTAATCCCATTCCCACAGCCGCCCGATGACCAAACGCCTCATCGCAATCGCCTTCATCTTCATCTGCACTGCCGTCGCCTGGGCGGTGCTCGGATCGACGATCCTCGTCCGGTCACGATCCTCTGATCAGCACCTGCGCGGACGGGTCTCGTCGACCTGGGGTACTCCGCAGTCGCAGCAGGCGCCAACGGCGTACACCGAGCGGACGGAGTCGCGGCTCGTTACGGCGTCACCCCCCTCCAGGCGACCCGCTCCACCTGGAACGACGACGACGACCGATGTCGCCGCGGCTCCTCGCACGGAGGTCGTACGCATCCAGTCGCCGCTCGCGCTCGAGCAGACGCGCGCCACGGTGTCATTCGACCTCGACCACCGGCAGAAGGGGCTCCTCTGGTACAGCACCTACGCCGTCGACTTCAATGGCGCGTACCGGTTCCGGAACACGACAGACTCGGACTCGGTGACCCTGGAATTCCGACTGCCTGCCGCACAGGCCATCTACGACAACCTCAAGGTGCTGGTCAACGGCGCGCCGGCGACCTATCGCACGCAGAACCAATCGCTGGCGACGGACGTTCGCGTCGCGCGCGGTGACACCGTCAACTTCTCGGTCGCGTATCGCTCGCAGGGACTCGATGAGTGGCGGTACGTGCTTGGCACGGAGGTCACCGAGGTTCGCGACTTCGACCTCGCCATGCGTACGAATTTCGGGGACATCGATTTCCCGGAGAGCACCCTCTCCCCGACGGAGAAGGTGGAGTCGGACGGCGGCTGGGCCTTGCGGTGGACATATGCGAACCTGATCTCGGGATTCCAGATCGGGATGGCGATGCCACAGAAGCTCCAGCCAGGGCCGCTCGCCGGGGAGATCGCGTACTTCGCACCGGTCTCGCTGCTCTTCTTCTTCGCGGTGATGTTCATCATCGTGACGCTGCGCGGCATCGACCTGCACCCGATGAACTACGCGTTCATCGCCGCCGGCTTCTTCGCCTTTCACCTGCTGCTGGCGTATCTCGTGGACCACATCTCGATTCACGTCGCGTTCATCATCGCGTCGGCGGTGTCGATCGGTCTCGTGGTGAGCTACCTCCGGCTTGCGGTCGGCCCCAGCTTCGCGTTCCGTGAGGCGGCGGCCGCGCAGTTCATCTACCTGGTGCTGTTCTCCTACGCCTTCTTCTTCAAGGGGTTCACGGGGCTGGCCATCACGATCGGCTCGATCATCACCTTGTTCGTCGCCATGCAGCTGACGGGACGGATCCGTTGGAGCGAGGTGTTCGCCGAGTCGCAGCGACGGTTCAGCTGAGTGCCGGTGCGGACGTTGGCAGCGCGCGGGCTCGACAGCGCATGCATCGAACCCTCATATTCCGAGGTGACGCTCCTCCTGGACTTTGACCAATGAAAAAGAAATCGCCACGCGGCATTCCGGATTTTGGCACGAAGGGGCCGAAGTCCGGATTCCTCGTCAACAAGAATCTTCCGCAGGACACGAAGCCCGTTCGGCCGAACACGGCGCCGAAAGTGAAGCCACCGGCGACATCGTCGAAATCCGGACGACGCGGCGGATAGAACTTCAGAACTACGGACAGAACTACGGACAGAACGACGGACAAAAGGACGGACAAAAGGACGGACGTGAAAGCGGAAGAAATCCGCCGTCACGTCCGTCCCTTTTCGTCTCTGTGTCCGGTATTTTGTCCGTCGTTTTGTCCGGTGTTCTGTCCGTCGTTTTGTCCGGTGTTCTGTCCGTCCTTCTGTCCGTCGTTCTGTCCGTAGTTCGTCTGTCCGCCGTTACGGTGTCAACTTGACAGGGGGATTCTTCGAGAAATCTCCAGCCCGCACAATGACCGTCTTGCTGGGATCGATGTACTTCTTGACCGCCGCATTCACCTCACTCGGCGTGAGGTTCATGATTCGCCGCTCGAGCTCCTCGTCCCAGGCCAGCGTCCGACCCACGAACCGGCGGCTGGTGAGGATTCCCGCCAGCTCGTCATCGTTCGCGCGCCCCTGACTGCGCCCCTGGACATAGCCGGCCTTCGCCGCGTCGACTTCCTGCGGGGTAAACCCGTCCTTCAGCAGCCGGTCGATCTCTTCCCGGTACGCCCGGATGAGCCGGTCGACGTTCTGCGGCGCATAAATGGCCGACGTTGTGAACGTTCCGTACTGGTCCTGTGACTGCACGGAGATGTACGCCCCCACCCCATAGCTGATCCCCTCCTTCTGCCGCAGGCGCGTGGCCATGCGGGAATTCAGGAATCCGCCTCCCGTCATGAAACCGGCGAGCAACAGGGCAGGGTAATCCGGATCGTTGTCGCTCAGCTTGAGGTTCTGGGCGGCGACGAAGTACGCGTTGGCCTTGTCCGGCGTCTCGATATGCTCGAGGGTGGAATCGACCGCGACGTAATTGCGCACCGCGCGCGAGAAGGGCTGCGCGTTCTTCCAGTTGCCGAAATGCTTCTCGATGGCGCTGCGCACCGCGGCCTCGTCGAAGTCGCCGACGACGGCGATGTCGCCGAAGCTGGCTCCGTAGAAGTCACGGTGGAACGCCTTCGCCTGATCCAGCGTCACCGCGGTGATGTCGGCGATCTGTTCATCGGGCGTCGACGCATACAGCACATGGCCCTTCGGCACCGGCATCAACTTCCGAGTGAGGGCAATGCTCCCCAGGACCTGCGGTTCCGACTTGCTCTGTTCGAGCCCGGCGAGTCGTTCGCGCTTCAGCTTCTCGAACTCGTCGGCGTCGAAGCGCGGGGACTGGAGCTGCTGGGCGACGAGGTTCAGCACCGGGACGATGTGCTCGTGCAGGGTCTCGACGAATACCGAGACGTTGTTCGTCGCGCCGCCGATGAACACCTGCGCCTTGAGCTTGTCCAGAGAATCCTTCACCTGCTGACGCGTCAGCTCGGTCGTGCCACGAGACAGCATCGCAATAGTCAGCGACGCGGTCGCGTTCCTTCCACTGAGCGATTCGACCGTGCCGTGACGCAGGTTGAATGTCGCCACCACGCGGTTGCCGCGCGTCTCCTTGCGCAGAAGCGACAGGTGCAGCCCGTTCGGCAGGGCAATGCGCTTCGTGCGCGACTCGATGTTTTTCGGTGAAGCGTCGAATGCCTCGCCCGCCTGGACAACGACACTTCCCGTGTAGCCGGCGACGATGGTCTGCACGTTCGGCGTCGCTGGAATCTCCGCGCGATCCGGCGTGGCCGTGGGGATGAACGCGGCGACCGTGCGGTTCGAGGGCTTGAGGTACGTCGACGCGACCCGCTGCACGTCGGCCGCCGTCACTTTGCCGATACGGTCGCGATGGATGAAGAAAAGACGCCAGTCGCCCATCGCCGCCCATTCGGTGAGCTCGTAGCCGACGTATTCGGAGTTGTTCAGCGTGCTCTCGATGTTCTTGAGCAGCTGCGTCTTCGCACGATCCACTTCTTCGGCCGTGAATGCCGCCATCCGTACGTCGTCCAGCCCCCTATCGATCGCGGCGCGCGCGGCGTCCAGGGACTGATCCTTCCGGAGGTTTGCCCACATCATGAGCATGCTCGGTTCCTTGAACCGCTGCGACCAGCCGCTCACCGACGCGGCGAGCTTCGTG
>Ga0196976_1001165_pt1 | contig 12861 bp, 10 predicted proteins | sample S3v_513CmetaG_FD_148644 | JGI IMG/M metagenome (GOLD analysis project Ga0196976, IMG submission 148644) | Soil microbial communities from Anza Borrego desert, Southern California, United States - S3+v_5-13C | ecosystem: Environmental > Terrestrial > Soil > Desert | place: USA: California...
TGATTGGTGCGAGGGCGGCTTTGTCGTGATAGACGGAGCGGCCGATGACGAGGAAGACGAGACGGAAGATCGATGCGGCGCTGAAGGCGAAGATCGCGCTGGAGGCGTTGCGGGAAGAGGCGACGGTGGCCGATCCGGCCCGGCTTCGGAGCGTAGAGCCTTGCTCGACCGCAGCCATGCCTCCCTGTCGATCCGGCGCCGATGCGCGTGGCCGTTCCTCGGCTCGCGGCGGATGACGGCTCCGATTGTACAACACCCGTCGCCCTCATCGGGCGCTGGGCGACCGGACGCCGCTGGCGGTCTGGCGGGACGGCGTCACCGGCAGCCTCGGAGCGCCGGCTGTGGATAGGACGCAGCGCTTGGGCAACGCGGGCGCGTTGCCCACATACCCACAGCCGCAACTGCCGATTTAAACGGTCGGATGAAGGAAACGGAAACGAAGCGGCCTTCCACCTTACCAACCGGCTCCGCTGCTCCTCAGGCTGGGGTCCACTTCAAACGGGGCGGACCCCACTTTCAAAACGGGCAGCAGTCAGACGGCATGGCTTGCCCCCCCTCGGTCCTGTTGGACGCTGTGCCGTGGGGGAACAGCCCAAAACGCCCAGGATCACGCCCGGGCGCCGGGACCAAATCAGCCTAAACTTCTCCGGAACAGGCTCTTAGACGCGCACAAGGCGACTGCCTTCGGGTCAGACGGCGCCTTGACGGGTATTGCCGCGACCGAGCAACGGGGTGTTGTCACCCGAGCCCGGACGGAAGGCTTCCTGCAGGTATGGCAGCAGCGCCTGACGGATGGTGCGCAGCCAGTCCTGGATCACGATCAGCGAGCGCGCGGCCACCGGTGGCGTCATGCCCAGGCGGATCAAATCCTCGCGGCCCATGGCGGCAACCTCATCCAGGCGATGACCGGTCAGCCGTGCCCAGGCCGGGGCGGTGCATGGCGGCATCTGAATCACCGACAGGTTCTCACGCTCCACCATCTCGGCCTTGCGCTTGGCGTAGTGCGAATCCTCAAGCTGCGCGAACGAGCCGGACACGCCGTTCTCCACCAGCACACGGCGCGCGCCCGGAGCAATGGCGGCGATGCGCTCCAGCGTCGCCATGCCGGTCTGCAGCGAGGCGAGGTCCACCGTGACCGGGACCATGAACACCAAACGCGAACCGTCGCCGACATAGTAGTCGAAGCCTGACACCTCGGCCCAGTTGAAGAACCACTGCGAGATGTTGCCGCCAAAGTCATAAAGACGGCCGCCGCGCTGTAGTTCGGGACCGATAGCGTCCCAGTACTCGAAGAAGCTGTCGCCCGTGCCCATCAGGTTGGCAAATTCCTGCGAGATGCGGCGGTGTTCCACCATCTCCGTGCCGAACAAGCGGGCGAGGCGTTCATTGACTTCGTACTCGACCACACGCAACGACAGGCCTTCCAGCATCGCCGTGGCCATCAGGTGATGGGTCAGCAGAGTCTTGCCCACGCCACCACGATCATTGAGAACAAGAATCGATCCCAGCATGCGGTCAGCCTTTCAACGGTGAAAATGTCTTTCGGTTTCGTACGTGGCGTCAGGATAGGTTTTTGGAATCATCGCGACGCAAAGTCCAGTTCCATTTCAAGGCATCGTCCGGCGACAAACGGCTGCGAGGGGGAGGTGCCGCCAGCGGAACGGCTGAAACGGCGCCCACCGTTCGCGAGGACAGCGATACCGGCGCGGCAATGGTTGGTGGAGATAAAGAAGGGACTTCCGAGGCGGCCGGGTCAGGACGCGCCGTCATCACTTTCGGCAGTGGCGGCGGGACCGGCGGCGACACGCTGGCGGAAAGCGCGGGAAGAGGGGCAGCGCTATCGACAATGGCCTGGACCGGCCGTGTCCAGTCGGCCGACTGTTCCGTCAGGGGATGCAGGTGCGGCGGTGCGACCGATTGCGCCACGGGAGGCGACAACATGGCCGGCGACGCGGCGGCTTGCGGCTCACGGGCTTGCGGCTCGCCAAGCCGGCGAAACCAGTCGGTGACAGCGTTCCTTGCCGCTTCCGCCTCATGGTGGATTGTCGGCTCAGGGACGTCCACAACCAACGCCGCCGGCCTTGGCGGAGCGGGAACAGACTCGACCGGGACCGTAGCACTGGCCAGCCAGTCGGCCGTTGCGGGCGACGCGACCTCGGAAGCCGGTTCGATCGCCTCGTCCTCCATAGCCGTTCCTGACCGAGCATCACCGTTCGGCGGCTCGGGAAACGGCAGGGGAGGCTCGGCTGCGATCGGGGCATCGACGACGGAGGCCGTGGCGACGGCAACACTGGCTGGAAGGGACGACTCCGGATCGGCATCCGGCCTTGGGTTCACGCTCTGGGCCGGCGGAGCATCGGGTACGGTGATCGTTTCCGGCGCCGGGAGCACTGCGACAGCGGCAGGCTCGTCGACAGCAAAGGATGGGTCGACGTAGGGGGCGGTCGGCGGGCGACTGTGCTGTCCCTGCTCCAAGCCGACCAGGAAGAACGCCGAGCGAAGCGCCACCATGGAGATCGGGCGATCATCACGCGACATTACCCCCATCCGTGCCAGGACTTCGGAGATTTCGGACCAGGAGAAGCCGCGTTTTCGCAACGCGACGATCTCAGGGAAATTCTCGCGCACTCCTTGCATCGCGGTGCGCGATCCAAGCGGCCGATCGGCCAATAGCCGCTCGAGTTCCCGGGGGTCGATCGTCACTGAGTCTGCCCGAAAATGTTTAGGGACGGTTGCAATTTTGAATTTCTAGAGACCTCGGAAATTAGTACAACGCTCAACAGGACGCAAACGGTTTTGCCGGCAAGGCCAAACCCTTCTAAACAAGTGTTGTCAAGTGCGGTATGCTCATCGAATGCCGTCCAACTGGCGGCACCGGTTTCGATTCGTGGGAATTGAGGTTTGGGCCGATGCCACCGGAGAACAAATCCGTGACAAGTACATCACCGACCATCGGTTTCCACCAGTTGCGTCAGGCTTGGGAAATCTCTTCCCTGCGGGAGACGCTGGCCCGGCGTGAGCAGGATGTCAATCGGTTGCAGTCACTGGTCGAGCGGGAGGTCGAACGGGTACGCAAGCTGTTCAGCGCGCTTGAGTCTCATGAATTGACCGACGCGACAATTATCACCCCGATTTTGAGCGAGGCTGTGGCGGCACTCATCGACATCCGTGACGCATCGCGGCATCTGGATGAGCGATTCGACGACTCCCTGCCCCCCCCCGGAAACGAAGCAGCGGAAGCGCGGCCGCATTCTTCCATCCCTTCCTTGGCACCGGGGATGGCCGTCGCCATTCCTGACATCTCTCCTCTTCCTGCGCCCTTTTTCTCGCCGTCGGGCGCGGCCTCGGACCTGGGACTGCCAACGGCGGCGTCCCTGCTTGCCCGCGCGTCGCGCCCGGCCGAGGCACCGGAAGAGGAGAGCGGCGGGACTCCGATGGAAACCGTTGCACCGCCAATGCCGCGCGCCAATTTGCGTACCCGCGCAGAGCCTGCACAGGCTCGACCAGGGGCGGAGAGCAATAATGGTCGGCCGGTATCGTGGTTACTGCAGCCCGTCAACCCACCGATGCCACAGCCGACAATGGCCCCGAGCACTCCTCTCACCCCCATCCGTCCTCCGCGCGCCGCCGTACCGGAAGCAACCTCCCGGCTCAATACGCGCGCCAACCCAGCCTCGTCACCCCCTAGTATCGATTGGCTTCGGCCGGTCAGGCGATGACGCGATGGTCGGTTACCCAGGTCTTCTTGCCAATTGAATAGCTTATTCCGCGTTTCCATCCCCCCCACGTCGAAACGTCTGAAGAGCGCTCTCTGTTGAATCCCATGCCGCGCGTGGGCCATCAGGATGGGATATCGAGCACCAGTCCGTCGTAGCCAGGCTCAACGCCGGGCGGCAACTTGCGTCTCAAGGCGTCATAGTCGAGGTCGATGTTCATGTGGGTCAGAATGGCCCGCCGGGGCTTCAACCGTTCGATCCAGGACAGCGTCAGTTCCAGGTGGGCGTGGACGGGATGCGGAGTCTCACGGGTACAGTCCACCACCCAGGTATCGATGCCCGCCAGCGCGGCAAAGGCTGCGTCGTCCAGGCGCAGCACATCGGTGGAGTAGGCAAACCGCCCAAAGCGAAACCCCAGGGTCTTGAGGTAGCCGTGATCCTGGTCGAACGGGACAACCTCAACGCCCCGCACGAAAAATGGCCCGGTTACCTCATGCGATAGCAGCACGGGCCGGTAGAACGGAAACTGAGCCTGCGAATCGAAGGATTTGAAAGCATAATCAAAACGCCGAGCAAGCTGGCCGAGCGTGTCGGCATCGCCGAACACTTCGATCGGCCGTTGCATCAGCCGGCAAATCTCGCGCAGATCATCAAGACCGTGGGTATGATCGGCATGGACGTGCGTCCACAGCACCGCGTCGATGTGATTGACCTCGGCGTCCAGCAATTGCTCGCGCAGATCCGGGGAGGTATCAACCAGGATGACCGCGTCGTCCTCCTCCACCAGGACCGAGGCCCGGCGCCGACGGTTGCGGGGATTGGCCCGGTCGCAGGCGCCCCAGCGATTGCCGACCGCCGGCACACCGGTCGAACCGCCGCACCCCAGTATGGTCACCCGCATCGCCGGCCTCTTTTCCTCACGCGGCGGCGCTGTCGGCCGCTGTGGCCTGGGCGCGACGGAACAGGCGGTAGAAGTTGTCCGTGGTACGCCGGGCCATCTCACCCGGCGACACGCCCATCAGATCGGCCAGCGCGGTCGCCGTATGCACGACATAGGCCGGTTCGTTGCGCTTGCCGCGATGGGGTACCGGGGCAAGATAGGGCGCATCAGTTTCCACCAGCAACCGATCGAGCGGCAAACCCTTTACCGCCGCGCGTAGTTCGTCCGACTTCTTGAAGGTGATGATGCCCGACAGCGAGATGTAGAAGCCGAACTCCACCGCTTCCTCGGCAAGCTGCCGGGATGAACTGAAGCAGTGCAGCAGCCCCGTCAGGCTGGTGCCCGATGCCTCTTCCCTAAGAATACGCATGATGTCGTCGTCAGCGTCGCGGGCGTGAACCACCAACGGCAGGCCGGTTTCCAGGCAGGCGCGGATATGGCGACGGAAACTCCCTTGCTGCGCCTCGCGCGGGCTTTTGTCGTAGTAATAATCGAGCCCGGTTTCGCCGATGCCTATCACCTTGGGGTGCCGGGCCAGTTCGATCAGCCGTTCGACCGAGGATAAGGTTTCCTCGTCGGCGGCATTATGCGGGTGAACACCCAGCGTGCAGTCGATGCCGTCGTAACGCTCGGCCACCGCCAGCACCTGCGGGAAGCGGCTGACGTAGGTGCCGATGGTCACCATGCGGCCGATCCCGTCACGGCGCGCCCGCGCCACTACCTCGTCCAACTCGTCGGCGAAGTCGGGAAAGTCCAAGTGACAGTGGGTGTCCACCAGCATCATGTCATTCCTTGGTTTCTTCAACGTAGCGCGGGAACACGCCCTGGGGCGTCGGCAAGGGCGTGCCCGCCTTCAGGGCGAAGGCCGCGTCGAGCGCCCCGAAGGTGCGGGCCTCGGCTGGCACCGCCAGCAGGTCGAGAATCCGCGATGAGGCATCCGGCATCACCGGCTGGGTCAGAATGCCGAGATGGCGGATGGTTTCAGCCAGCACGTACAACACTGTGGACATGCGCGCCGGGTCGGTCTTCTTCAAGGCCCACGGCGCCTGTTCGTCGACATAGCGGTTGGCGTCGCCGACCACGGCCCAAATAGCGTCGAGCACTTTGTGGAAGGCCTGCGTCTGAATCTCGGCCCGCACGATGGGCAGCAGGTTGCGCGCGCCCCCCAACAGCCTCTCGTCGGCCTCGGTGAACAGCCCCGGAGTCGGGACCTGGGCGCCACAGTTCTTACCCACCATGGACAGCACGCGCTGGACAAGGTTGCCGTAGTCGTTGGCCAATTCGCCGTTGACCCGCTGGACCATGGCCTTATGCGAGAAGTCGCCGTCATTCCCGAACGGCACTTCGCGCAGCAGGAAATAGCGGGTCTGATCCAGCCCGTACTTGGCCACAAGGTCGAGCGGCGAGATGACATTGCCCAGGGACTTGGACATTTTCTGCCCCTCGATGGTCCACCAGCCGTGAGCGAAGACGCGGCGCGGCGGCTCAAGGCCCGCGGCCATCAGGAAAGCCGGCCAGTAAACGGCATGGAAGCGCAGGATGTCCTTGCCGACCATGTGCAGGTCAGCCGGCCAATAGCGGGCGTACGGCGTCCCTTCAGCGGTGTCGGGATAGCTGACGGCGGTGATGTAGTTGGTCAGCGCGTCGAGCCACACATACATGATGTGCTTCTCGTCACCCGGAACCTTGATGCCCCAGTCGAAGGTGGTGCGGCTGATCGACAGGTCCTTCAGGCCGGACTTGACGAAAGACATCACCTCGTTGCGCTTGCCCGGCGGCAGGATGAAATCCGGGTGCTTGTCGTAGAACTCCAGCAGTTTGTCCTGCCATGCCGACAAGCGGAAGAAATAGCTGGGCTCCTCCACCCACTCGACCTCGGCGCCGGTGGGGGCAATCTTCTTGCCGTTCGGCCCCTGGGACAGTTCGTCCTCACCGTAGAAGGCCTCGTCGCGCACCGAGTACCAGCCGGCGTAGGAGCCAAGGTAAATATGGCCGCTCTTTACCAGTTCCTTCCACAGGTTCTGGACCGAGCGGAGGTGGCGCGGCTCCGTGGTGCGGATGAAGTCATCATTGGAAAACTTCATCGCACTGGTGAGGTCGCGGAAGTTCTGCGACACCCGGTCGGTGAAGGTTTGCGGATCGACCCCGGCCACCTTGGCCGACTTCTCCACCTTTTGCCCGTGCTCGTCGGTGCCGGTAAGAAACTTCACGTCGTAACCGTCGAGCCGCATGAAACGGGCGAGCGCGTCACAGGCCAGCGTGGTGTAGGCGTGGCCGATATGGGGCACGTCATTGACATAATAGATCGGCGTGGTGACGTAGTAGCGCTTCTGCCCGGCCATTGTCGGCTTCTCCCTGGTCGTCCTAGGACGGAAAAACCGCGCGCCTGGAGGGTCAGGCGGCGGCCGCTTCCACGGTCAAAAGGGCGCTCAACACCACCTGCTTGCGATCAAGGCTGGCGTAGTCGGCCCTTTGGAATAAGTGACTGACTTTTTCCCACACCTCCACCCAGCGATCAAGGCCGCGATCCCCGACCAACCGGATCATCAGCGCCCCCTCGCCGGGCACCACCTCCGGCGGCACGCCGCCCCGCGCCAGCGACCGCGCGAAACGGGCAAGCCACCATGTCAGCAACTCGGTAACCGTTTCGAACACCGCATCGTCGCCGCGCCGCGCCAGCCTCTCGGCGAACGCGTGCGCCCGCATCAGGTCAAGGCGGGGCAGCGTTGACAGCAGATCGATGATCTCCCGATAGAGGTCGAGTCCGCCAGCCTCCGCCAGATCGATGGCGTGACCGATGGAGCCCTCGGACAGCCGTGCCAGCGCCCGGGCGTCATCGGCTCCCATGGACGGCTTGTAGCGCTTCAACAGATCGACCACCACATCCTCGGCCAGGGGCTTCAGCACCAGCTTGCGGCAACGCGAGCGGATGGTGGGCAGAAGGCCGCCGGGATTGTCCGAGATCAGCATGAGGATGGCGCCCTGAGGCGGTTCCTCCAGAATTTTGAGGATGGCGTTGTAGCCGCTTTCGTTCATGCGGTCGGCACCGTCGATGATCGCCACCCGCCAGGAGCCCTCGGCCGCTGTCTTGTGCAGGAAAGGGGCGATGCGGCGGACATCGTCCACGGCGATGTCATGCTTCATCCTGCCCTTTTTTTCGTCGAACTGCCGTTGGACGGTAAGGAGGTCGGCATGGCTGGCCGCGCGTACCCGTACGTATACGGGATGCGAGGGATTAAGCTCCAGACTGGCCGGGAACGCGGCCGTGCCGAACAGCCCCGCCTCCCCGCCCCCATCCGCGGGGCCATGGGCCAGAAGAAACCGGGCGAAGCGGTAGGCCAGCGTCGCCTTGCCCACGCCCGGCGGACCGCCGATGATCCAGGCGTGGTGCAGCCGCCCGGAGTTGTAGCCGTCGAGCAGCAGATGCTCAGCCGCCTCATGCCCAACGAGATGCGAGTTGGCGCGCGGCTCGGGGGGCGCGTCGTCGCTCCCCGCCCCCGCACTCTTCCGGCTCATGGCGCCGGAACTCCCAGACGATGAGTGATGGCGTCGAGAATCGCCGCCTGCACCGCCTCCACCGGATGGCCGGCCTCCACCAGCACACAGCGCGTCGGATGGCGCCGCGCGATCTCCCAAAAACCCTGGCGCAGGCGGTGGTGGAACGACAGGTCCATACGCTCGTATCGGTCCTCATGATGGCGTCGGGCGCGCGCACGGGCCATGCCTTCCTCGGGCACGATGTCGAGAATGATCGTCAGATCGGCCTGGAAGGAGCCGATGGTAAGGGCGTAAAGCCGCTCCAGTTCCGTCACCTTCAGGCCATGGCCGTAGCCCTGATACGCGATGGTGCTATCGGCGAATCGGTCGGAGATCACCCAGCGCCCGGCGTCCAGAGCCGGCCAGACGGTGCGCTCCAGATGATCGCGGCGAGCGGCAGTGTGCAGCAACGCCTCGGTCATCGGTCCCCAACGCCCGGGATCACCGGACACCAGAAGCTCGCGGATGTCCTCGGCGCCGGAAGATCCGCCGGGCTCACGCGTGATCACCACGTCAAGCCCGCAGGCCATCAGAGCGTCGGCGACAAGGCGGATTTGGGTGGATTTACCCGCCCCCTCCCCGCCTTCCAGGGTGATGAAACGGCCTTTCTTCACCGTTGATGCCAACGCCCCCGTCACTTCAAGCTCCTTTTAGGATTTGCCCAGCACGAGGTGCTGCATGGCGGCCAACGCCCGGCCGAAGAAGCCCAGGCGCTCAACATCGGCGGCGGTGACCACCGGCACCTCACGGGTGACGAAGGACGGGGCGGTGATCACCAGTTTGCCGATCTGGGTCCCCCTGGCGACGGGGGCCGGCACCGGCTGGTCGACCACCAGGGTGACCTTCATGCCGCGTCGTTCTTCTCGGTGCATGGTAACCGCAAAGTCGTTGGGCACGGTCACCGCGACCTTCTCCTGCGCCCCCAGCCACACCGGGACCTCGTCGATGGTTTCGCCAGCCTTGAACAGGGCGTAAGAGGAGAACTCACGGAAGCCCCACTCGATCAGCTTGGCCGATTCATCGGCGCGGGCCTGCATGCTGGGCAAGCCGTTAACCACCAGCACCACCCGGCGGCTGTCGCGCCTGGCCGAGGCGGTGAGGCCGTAGCCGGCAGCCTCGGTATGGCCGGTTTTCAGTCCATCGGCGCCAATACCACGATACAGCAGAGGGTTGCGGTTGCCCTGTTTGATGCCGTGATAGGTAAAATCGATCTCGCCGAAGTAGTGGTAGTATTCCGGGAAGTCCTGAATCAGGCGCTGCGCCAACGTCGCCAGATCGCGGCCGGTGGAGTAATGATCGGGGTCTGGCCAACCGTTGGCGTTGGTGAAGTGGCTATTGTTCATGCCAAGTTCCTTCGCCTTCTGGTTCATCAGATCAGCGAAGGCGGCTTCGGTGCCGGCCAGCCCTTCGGCCAAGACGATGGAGGCGTCGTTGCCCGACTGGATGATCACGCCACGGATCAGGTCTTCGACGCGGATGCGCCCACCCAGCTCGGTGAACATCTTCGAGCCTTGCATCCGCCACGCCCGTTCGCTCACCGGCATGGAGTCGTCAAGCGACAGCCGTCCCTGCTTCAGACGGTCGAAAACCATGTACATGGTCATGATCTTCGACATGGACGACGTCGGCATGCGCTGATCAGCGTTCTTCTCGAACAGCACCGTGCCCGACGTCAGGTCGATCAGGATCGCCTGGCGGGCAATGGTGTCGATGGTCGCGGCCTTCGCGGTAACTGCGATACCGGCCACCAAGACGGCCACCAGAAGGCCAGCGATGAAACGCGAACGAACGACAAGCCTCGACATCATGTTTCCCAAACCTCCGGGGATCGAGCCCCTCTCCCATGAGAGCCCTGCCCGCGCTTGATACTCCAAAGGGATGCGGTGACGCCAGTGCGCCACCCTGTTCAAAATCCGTGACGTCCTCTTACTCCACAATCACCTTCGGATCATCGACGATGCCGCTGGCGATCACCTTGTTGAGCATGGCGTCGGCCTGATCGACCGACGCGAACGGCCCGAGGCGCACACGGTTCACCACATCGCCGTCGGCGGTTCGCTTCGGCGTGATGGTGGCGGTGGCGATGCCGGCCAACTTGCTCTTGACCGCCTGGGCGTTTGTCTGCCGGGCAAAGGCCCCGACCTGAATGTAGATGCTCTGACCATCCGATGCCTTGAGTTGGGCCACCTGCGCCGATGGCAGAAACCGGCCCTCCTTGACCACGCCCGGCACGGTCGCCACCGCCTCCACCACCGACGGCTGCTCGGCCTTGACAGGCTTGGCCTTGACCGGCGCGCCATCCACCTCAACCGACATACGCGGGGCGGCGCGCGGGGCCGGATCGCCGTCCACGCCTGTAACGGATGCCACGGCAATGGCGGAGGTCGGCTGACCGGCCTTGGCGGCGGCGGCGATGGCTTTGGACTCCTCCGGCAGAACAGTCACGCGCACCTTGGCCGTGCCCTTTTCCACGACGCCCAAAAGCTGGGCAGAGCGGCGGGACAGGTCGATGATGCGGCCAGGATAGAAGGGGCCGCGGTCGTTGATGCGCACCACGAGCGAGCGTCCATTATCCAGGTTGGTCACCCGCACCAAGCTCGGCATGGGCAACGTCTTGTGGGCGGCGGTCAACTCGTCTTGATCAAAGATTTCGCCATTGGCCGTGCGTTCCTGGTGGAAACCCGGTCCGTACCATGAGGCGATACCCGTCTCGTCGTAGCCGTAGTCTTCCTTGGGATAATACCATACCCCTTTGACTTGATAGGGCTTGCCGATCTTGTAGTAGCCGCTCTGGGGGAGGGCCGGTCCCTTGGGGGTCGAGCTGGCACAGGCCGCGAGCGACATCACCGCCGCAGCCAACGCCAACTCCCGGATCAAACGCCGGCTACCACCCATACCCCAACTCCCACTAAATATAGTGGGAGGCACTTTAACGCAGATCGTCCATTCCGCCAATGACTGAACGGCGCCCCGCAAATGGGACCAAGTGGTTGATGGGAGAGGTGGCCGTTCGTCGTGCCAACCGGCCCGGGTGCTTCTTACAACGCCAGTTGGCCAGTTCAGTACGTCGTAAGCGATGAGGCCCGCACCACACCCGATCCGAGCCATCGCATTGCCGCAGGAACCTTGCCCCTTTACAGCGGTTGCCGTCTTCGCGGTGGAATTTGCGCGCCCGACCAACGGCCCTGGATCGGTGACAAAGGCTCCGTCGCGGGGAGGAATGCCGATGCTGAAGCTGACCGAAGCGCACATTCGCCTCGGAGAGGCTGCGGCGACCAAGGAGGAGGCCATTCGGCTAGCCGGTCGAGCCATGGTCGAAAGCGGCTTTGTTGACCCCGGCTATATCGACAGCATGCTGCGACGCGAGCAGGTGGCCCCCACCTACCTGGGCAACGGCATCGCCATTCCCCATGGCCTGCCAGAGACCCGCAACTTGGTACGCGATACAGGCGTGGTGGTGGTGCAGTTCCCGCACGGCGTGGACTGGGGCAAAGGCGGGACCGCGCGCGTCGTGGTCGGCATTGCCGCCAAGTCCGACGAGCACCTCCAGGTTCTGGCCAACCTTACCGGCGTGCTCGGCGATAGCGCGGCGGCCGACCGACTGGCCCGCACCACCGATCCCGGCGTCATCGTCGCCGCCCTCAACGGCGCCCCTGTGTCCGAGCCGACGCCCGCATCCGAGCCGGCAACACCGCCAGCCGACGGCTCCTCCCTGCACGTCCCGGCACCGGTGCCGCACGGACTGCATGCCCGCCCCGCCACGGCGTTGGTCGAGGTGGCCAAGCGCTTCAAGGCCGAGATCACGGTCCATCACGCCGGCCGGGTCGCCAACGCCAAAAGCCTGGTCGCATTGCTGCGGCTGGGAGCGACGGGCGGAACGCCGTTGACCATTACCGCCATCGGCGAGGACGCGGACGCCGCCATCATCGCCCTTCGCGCCGCCTTCGATGCCGGCCTGGAAGAGGAGGCCACAACGCCGCCGACCACCGTCACGGCACCCCACACGGCCGCCGGGATCGATTACGACGGGCGGATCATCGCCGGCATTTCCGCCTCACCCGGCATAGCGGCAGGCCCGCTGTGGCACTTCCAGTGGGAGCGGCTGGAAGTGGCGACCGCCGCACCCGACCCCGCCCCGCAGCACCGTCGCCTGGATCAGTCCCTGGCGGGGGCAAGCGCCGACCTGCGCAACCTGTACGAGGCGTTCTGGAAGAAGGCGGGGGCCGCCAAGGCCGCCATCTTCAAAGCGCACCTGGAACTGCTGGATGATCCCGACATGGTCGCCGAGGCCCATGGCCTGATCGATGCCGGGCACAGCGCCGGCTGGGCATGGCGGCGGGTTTACGAGGATCGCGCCGAGGATCTCGCCCGTCTCCATGACCCGCTGCTGGCCGGTCGTGCCGTCGATCTGCGCGATGTCGGCCGGCGCGTCCTGCGCCTGCTGGCGGATGCGGTGGAGAGTGCCGCCGCCCTGCCCGACCACCCGGTCATCCTGGCGGCCGAGGACCTGTCGCCATCCGATACCGCCAAACTTGACCCGGCGATGGTGCTGGGCCTGTGTACCGCTGGCGGTGGCGCCACCTCCCATACCGCCATCATCGCCCGCTCGCTGGACATTCCGGCGGTGGTGGCGGCCGGTCCGGCCGTGCTCGACCTGCAAAACGGCCA
>Ga0196976_1001166_pt1 | contig 12844 bp, 7 predicted proteins | sample S3v_513CmetaG_FD_148644 | JGI IMG/M metagenome (GOLD analysis project Ga0196976, IMG submission 148644) | Soil microbial communities from Anza Borrego desert, Southern California, United States - S3+v_5-13C | ecosystem: Environmental > Terrestrial > Soil > Desert | place: USA: California...
GAGGTCGCCGGTCTCGCCCGAGTGGTAGAAGCGCGGGAGCCGGTTGGGCGTTCCCGAGCAGCTCCGGAAGTTCATCGCCACGACCGCCAGGCCACGCGCGCTCCCGAGGTGCACGAGCCCGCGCACGTACGCGGCGCGCGACGAGGCCTCGAGGCCGTGGCAGACGACGAGGACGGGCGCGTCCCGCGCCGGCCCCGCGACGCGGTCCACGTCGAGGAAGTCGCCGTCCGGCAGCTCCCAGCGCTCCCGGACGGTCCGCGGCCACGCCCGGGGGCGGTGGAGCGCCCCGACGATGGTCATGAAGTGGGCGGAGGGGAGCCAGCGCGCGGGGAGGTACTCCATCGGCCGGGATTCTAACGGGCCGACCCCGCGCGGCTCAGCTCCAGGCGATCGAGACCTCGAGGTAGCCCTTGCCCGCGGCGAGCGGGGTCGTGACCTTGGCCGAGACGTCCTTCGCCCCCGAGAGCTCGAGCGCCTTGCGGTAGAAGCCGATCACGGCGGGCTCGATGATCCGGTGCTCCGGGCGGAACCCCGTGTAGCGCACGATCGCGCGCCGCTCACCGTCGAACCTCGGATCGACCTGCACGCCGTCGAAGTACGTCTGCGTGAAGGCGTTGAGCCGCTTGATGATGAACTCGGGAGAGCCGAACCGGACGAAGATGCGGTAGATGCCGCCGAGCTGCTGCTCGACGACCCGCTCGGACCGGGCGAGGATCACGCCCTCGTCGCCGCCGTTGTACAGGTGGTTGCCGGCCGTCATGAACGAGGTCATCGCGTCGAGCGGGTACCACTCGTTCGCGAGGATGCTCCCGCGGAGCACCTCCTGCACCGCGGGCGGGAGCTTCGCCACGACCGCATCGACGCCGGCCGGTCCGTGCTTGTCACGGACGACGGCGACCGCGTCGAGGACCGCCCGCCCTTTGACCCGAGGTCCGCTCACCCGCTCCCTCACCGGCTCGCCTGCCGCAGGTCGCATCATGCCGCACATCGCGGTGCGTGGGGAAGCGCGCGGAGGCCGGTCACACCTGTAACCCGACGGCGCGCATGAGGGCGAGGGCGTTCGAGTGGGCGACGACGCCGGAGCGGAGCCGGTAGTCGAACGCGATCTCGCCGTCCTGCACCTGGTCCTCGAAGTGGGCGTTGGCGAGGCGGCCCCCGGCCAGCTCGGTGAGGGCGAGGTCGTGCGTGGTCACGAGGCCGATCGCCCCCGCGGCGACGAGCGTCTCGAGCAGCGCCGCCGCGCCGATGCGCCGGTCGTGGCTGTTGGTGCCGTGGAGGATCTCGTCGAGGAGGAAGAGCAGCGGTACCGGGCCGCGGGCGAGGTCCTGGAGGAGGCGCAGCCGCGTGATCTCGGCGTAGAACCGCGAGCGGCCGGCCTGAAGCGAGTCCTGGATGCGCAGCGTGGCGCCGGGCATGAGCGGCGTGAGCCGGCACCGCGCGGCGGGCACCGGCGCGCCCGCCTGCGCCAGCACGGCGGCGACGCCGACGGTCCGGAGGTACGTGCTCTTGCCGGACATGTTGGAGCCGGAGACGAGCAGGGCGGCCGGCCCCGCGCCGCCGAGCCGGACGTCATTCGGGATCGCGCCGGCGAGGAGGGGGTGGCGGAGCGCGTCGGCTTCGAGGAACGGGCCGGCGCCGGGCGCGAGGTCCACGACCTCCGGGAACACGTGCGCCGGGCGCGCGTGGGCGTAGCCGGCGAGGGCGGAGAGCGCCTCGAGCTCCGCCACGGCGTCGAGCCAGGCCCCGACCGCGCGGCCCGACGCCGCGCGCCACCGCTCCACCGCCACGGCGTGGAGGGGCGTCCACTGCAGGAGGTACGCGATGGGGGCGAAGAACTGGTTCTTGGCCCACTCGACCCGCGCGGCGATCCCGGTGAGGCGAGCGATGCGCGCCGACGCGGGCGCAGCCTCCTCGCGGAGGCGGGCCTGCTGCGCGGAGAGGTGCGCGTCCGCGAACGGCTCGCGCTCCAGCCGGCCGAGGACGAGCGACAGGAGCGTGAGCTCGGCGGAGGGGCGGTCCAGCGAGTCGAGGACGCGCGCGAGCCGGTGGCGCATCGAACGCCGGACGAGGGCGGCGATCGCGATCGCGCCGAGGAAGGGCAGGGGCCCGGCGCCCGCCGCCCAGAGCGCGGCGCCCGCGATCGACGCCCCGGCGGAGGCAGCGGCCAGCGCGGCCGTCCGTCCGCCGAGCGCACGCGGCGCGCGCCCCCACGCCTCCAGCGCGGCGGCGTCGATGCCGGCGCGGATGTCCTCGCCGAGCACCGCCAGGTCCTCGCGGAGGTCGAGGCGCGGCCCGAGGTCGGCGACCGCCCGCTGGCGGGCCCGCGCCACGGCCGGAGGGGCAGGGGCCAGCAGCCACGCCGCGAGCCGCTCCTCGCCGGGGCGGGTCCGCGCGGTGCAGAGGAGGTGGAAGACGGAGCGCTCGCCGAAGAGGTCGAGGTCCTGCGCGTACGGGTGATCCTCCCGCGCGAACCCTCCGCCGGTCGGCCCAGCGGCGGGCGGCGTCCCGTCGAGGCGCGCGAGCGCGTCCTCGTGGAAGGTGGCCGCGCGCCGCGCGCGGGCGAGCGCGCGCAGGGTGCGATCGTGAGCGACCACCAGCCCGAGGAAGGCGGCCGCGGGGACGAGCACCCACCAGGGCGAGATCGCGCGCCCCCACCAGGCGAACCCGGCCGCGGCGGCGGCCGCTACGAAGACGGCGAGGCGCGCTCCCGCGAAGCGCGCGTCGACTCGCTCCAGGCGACCGATGGTCTGCCGGCGCTGCTCGAGCCGTTGCTGGAGGACCTCGCGGGGGTCGTGCATGGCGCGGGAAGGTAGCGCGACTCCGGGCCGAGGGCGAGCGCATCCCCGCCGGTACCGCCGCCCCGGATGGCCTTTGCGGCCCTGGCCCGATGTGCCGAGCTTTCCGACGTGTCCCCTCCGGCCCGCGGGATCTCGAGCGTGACGCCGACCGATGGCGAGGAGCGCGCCGCGGCGCTCCGCGGGGTGCTCGCTTCGGTCCGCGCCGGGACGCGCGCCCTCGCCGCGCCGCTCTCGCCGGAGGACGCGCAGGTCCAGTCGATGCCGGACGCGAGCCCGGCCAAGTGGCACCTCGCGCACACCACCTGGTTCTTCGAGACGTTCGTGCTCGCCCGCGCCCGCCCCGCGCGGAGGCCATTTCACGCCGCGTTCGGCTACCTCTTCAACTCCTACTACGAGGCCGTCGGCCGGCGTCATCCCCGGCCGGAGCGCGGCCTCGTGACGCGCCCTGGCCTCGAGGAGATCCTCGCGTATCGCGAGGCGATCGATCGCGAGCTCGCGGACGCGCTGCCCGCGCTTTCGCCCGAGCTGCTCGACGTCCTCGAGCTCGGGATCGCCCACGAGGAGCAGCACCAGGAGCTCCTCGTCACCGACGTCAAGCACGCCTTCTCGTGCAACCCGCTCCGTCCGGCGTACGCGCCTACGCCGCCGCCGCCGTCCGGGCGGGCCGCGGCACCGCGCTCGTGGACGGCGCACGAGGCACGGCGCGCCGAGCTCGGCACGCCGGCGGGCGGCTTCGCCTTCGACAACGAGCGCCCGCGGCATGCGGTCCTCGTGCCGGCGCACGCCCTCGCCGATCGACCGGTGACCTGCGGCGAGTGGCTCGAGTTCATGGCGGACCGCGGGTACGCCCGCCCCACGCTCTGGATGGCGGACGGCTGGGCGGCGGCGCAGCGCCACGGGTGGGAGGCGCCGCTCTACTGGGGGCGTTCCGGCGGGGGCTGGGCGCTCTTCACGATGGGCGGGATGCGCGCGGTCGATCCCGCCGAGCCGGTCGCGCACGTCTCCTGGTTCGAGGCCGACGCCTTCGCGCGGTGGGCGGGCGCGCGGCTGCCCACGGAGGCGGAGTGGGAGTGCGCCGCCGCGAGCGCCCCGCTCGACGGCCCGTTCGCCGACGACGGTCGCCTCCACCCCGCCGCGGGCGCCCCCGGCGCCCGGCAGCTCCTCGGCAACGTGTGGGAGTGGACGGCGAGCGCGTACGCGCCGTACCCGGGCTACCGGCCCGCCGCGGGCGCGCTCGGCGAGTACAACGGGAAGTTCATGGTCAGCCAGCTCGTGCTGCGCGGCGGGTCGTGCGCCACGCCGCGCCGCCACGTCCGCCCCGGCTACCGCAACTTCTTCTACCCGGACGCCCGCTGGCAGTTCAGCGGGGTCCGCCTGGCGAGGGACCCGTCGTGATCGATCAAGCCGAAGCGCAGGGCGCGGCGCCGTTCGCGGAGGGCTTCCTCGGGGAGGCGCTGGCGGGCCTCGCCGAGCCACGCAAGGTCCTCTCGCCCAAGTGGCTCTACGACGCGCGCGGGTCGGCGCTGTACGAGCTCATCTGCGAGCTCCCCGAGTACTACCCGGCGCGGACCGAGCTCCGGATCCTGGAGCGGAACGCCGAGCACATCGCCGAGGCGGTGGGCAGCGGCGCGCTGGTCTTCGAGTTCGGCGCGGGCACCGGCCGGAAGACGGAGCGGCTCCTCGCGGCGCTCCGGTCCCCCGTCGCCTACCTCCCGGTCGACATCTCGCGCGAGGCGCTCCTCCGCGCCGCCGCGGCGATCGCCGCCCGTTTCCCGGCCCTCGAGGTCCGGCCGGTGGTGGGCGACTTCATGAACGGCGTCGTCCTCCCGGACGACGGCCTCGACGCTGCCCGGCGGCTCGCGTTCTTCCCTGGCTCGACGATCGGCAACTTCGACCCGCCGGACGCGGTCGCGCTGCTGCGGCGCATGGGGCGCGAGGCCGGGCGCGGCGGCGGGCTGCTCATCGGCGTGGACGCGCCCAAGGACCGGGCCACGCTCGAGCGGGCGTACGACGACGCGGAGGGCGTCACCGCCGCGTTCAACCTGAACCTCCTCGCCCGCATGAACCGGGAGCTGGGCGCGAATTTCCACCTGGGCTCGTTCCGCCACCGCGCGGTCTGGAACGAGCGGCTCTCTCGCGTCGAGATGCACCTCGTGAGCCAGCGCGAGCAGGCGGTGCGCGTCGCCGGGCGGATCATCGGGTTCCGCGCCGGCGAGTCCATCCATACGGAGAGCGCGTACAAGTGGGAGCCGCGCGCGTTCGACGCCCTCGCGGCCATCGCGGGCTGGCGCCACGTGCGGAGCTGGACGGACGATCGGGCCTGGTTCTCGCTGCGGCTCTACTCCTGGGCGGCCGCCGACTGACGGAGGCCGGCCGGCGCGCGCCGCCCCTCCGCGAGGATCCGCCGCAGCTCCTCCGGCTCCGGCGGCTTGGCGAGGTGGAGATCGAAGCCCGCCTCCAGGGACGCCCGGAGGTCCTCGGCTTGCGCGTAGCCGCTCACGGCGACGAGGACGGGGTCGGGGCCGAGCTCCGCGCGCAGCGCGCGCGCGACCTCGTGGCCGCTCATCCCCGGCAAGCCGATGTCGCAGAGCACGACCTCCGGGTGGAGCGCGCGCGCGGCGGCAACGGCCGAGGGGCCGTCGTGCACCAGGTCCGCCACCTCGTGCCCGAAGACCCCGACGAGATCGGCCAGCGCCTCGGCGGCGTCCACGTTGTCGTCCACGATGAGCACGCGCCGGCCGGCCGCGGCGCGCGCCGGCGGCGGCGGCGCCGTGCGGGCCGGCGCCTCGGCGGCGGCGGCGAGCGGCAACCGCACGACGACGACGGTCCCGGCTCCCGGCCCGCCGCTCTCCGCCCGGACCGTGCCGCCGTGGAGGTCCACGAGCCCCTTCACGAGGGCGAGGCCGAGCCCGAGCCCACCCTCGGTCCGCGCGATCGACTGCGCCCCCTGGACGAAGGGCTCGAAGGCCCGCTCCAGGAGCGCGGGGGCCATGCCGACCCCGGTGTCCCGGACCCGGAGCTCGGCGGCGGCGTCGGCGCGGCGCACCGAGAGCTCGACGCGCCCACCACGATCCGTGAACTTGGCCGCGTTGGTGAGGAGGTTCCCGATCACCTGGGCGAGCCGGGTGGGGTCGCCGAGGACGGGGCAGGGCCCGGGCGCGTCGACGGTCAGCGCGAGCGCGCGGTCTTGGACGAGCGGGGCGTGATCCTCGGCGGTCCGGCGGACGATCTCCGCCAGGTCCACCGCCTGCCGGTGGATCGCCACCTTGCCGCGCACGATCCGGGTCACGTCGAGCAGGTCGTCGACGAGGCGCGTGAGGTGGACGGTCTGCCGCTCCAGCACGTCCAGCGCGCGCTCCGCCCGGTCGCCGTCCCGCGGCGCGTGCCGCAGGACGTGGATCGAGCTGCGGATCGGCGCGAGCGGGTTGCGCATCTCGTGCGAGAGCATTCCCAGGAACTCGGTCTTGCGCCGGTCCGCCTCGGCGAGCCGCGCGTTCGCGGAGACGAGCCGCTCGGTCATCTGGTTGAAGGACCGCGCCAGGCTGCCGATCTCGTCGCCGCGGTCGGCGCCGCCGACCGGCGAGAGCGCGCCGCTCTCGGCGATCCGCTGCGCCGCGCGCGCGGTGTCCACGATGGACCGGACCACCGCGCGGGCCACCCAGAACGACGAGAGCACCGCGAGGAGGAGCCCCGCCAGGAGCGTGGGCGCCGCGGCGCGCAGGAGCCACGCGCCGCGGCCCGAGAGCTCGGCCATACGCCGGTCGAGGGCGCGCAGGTGATAGCCGACCAGGTTCTGCAGGAGCGCGTCCGCGCGCTCCGAGAGCAGCCGGCTCTGGTCCGCGCCGGCCGCGAGCGCCGCAGCGTCCCCGCGGAGCGCCGCCGCGAGGAGCTCGCCGTGGACGGCGCGGAGCGAGGCGCGGGTCTCGACGACCTGCGCGAGGGCCCGCGCCGGGCGCGGGGCGAGCGGCACCTTCCCGAGCTCCGCGACCAGCTCCTCGACCCGCGCGCGCGCCTCGAGGAGGCGCCGCTCCTGCGCCGCGCCTCCGCCGACGTCGAGCTCCCCGACGCGCCGCTCCTCCTCGGCCGCGGCGTCGTGGAGCGCGACGGTGAGGGCGGTCGCGGCCCGCAGGGACCGCGTCTCCGACTCGAGCAGCCGCGCCCGGTGCCGCGCGTCCCAGAGCGCATACGCCAGCGTCAGGCCCATGACGAGCGCCAGCGTGAGCGTCGGGAGGACGAGCTTGCGGCGCAGCCTCACGGGTCACCGGGCCGGGGCGGGCAGCAGCATGACGGCCTCGGGATCGACGGCCTCGAGGGGGCCGGGCGCCAGGAGCTGGCTCGTGGGGACGATCGGGACCGCCGGCGCGCGGGCGTGGAGCCACTCGCTCTCGCGCCGCAGGACCTGCGCGAGCAGCTGGTCCACGTTGAGCCCCCACGTGACGTGCGCGACCTGCGCGCGCAGCTCGGGCTCGGAGAGCTCCGGGAAGCGGCCGCCGATCAGCGCCAGCGCCTTCTCGGGCGCGGCCCGCGCCAACCGCTCGCCGCAGGAGAGCGCGCGGAGGGTCGCCTCCAGCTCCGGGCGGCGCCGCTCGATCGTCTCGGCCCGCGCGACGAGCACCGAGAACTCGGCGTAGAGCTCGGTCCGCACCACCACGGCCTCGTCCCCGAGGGCCTGCTCGGCGTGCGACGCCGGCGGATCCGAGAGCACCGCGGCGTCGAGCGTGCCGTCCCGCAGCCGCGCGGCGGCGTCCTCGGGGGCGAGCGGCACGATCGCGACGGCCTCCCGGCGGACCCCGCCGTACCGGAGCGCCACGTCCATGAAGAACTCGGCGTTCGTGCCCTGCGCGATCCCGATCCGTTTCCCGGCGAGATCCGCGAAGTCGTCCACGCCCGCGGAGCGCCGGGCGACGAGCCGGGTGTTCTGCGTCGAGCTGTGGAGCGAGGTCAGGATCCGGAGCGCCGGCTCCTCCCGCGCGGCCACGAGGAAGGGCGTCTCGTACGCGATCGCCAGGTCCACGGCGCGGTCGCGGAGGAGCGCGAGGGCGTCGCGCCCGAGCTCGAACGGGCGCTCGTCGATCGCGAGCCCTTCGCGATCGAAGCAGCCGGCCTGGAGCGCCACGAAGAGCAGCGACGTCGCCGGCTGGCGGACGGTCGCCACCGCGATCCGCCGCGGCGGAGGGCGCGTGCACGCCGCGAGGACGGACGCCGTGAGGCACGCGAGGAGGAGGCGCTTCATCTCGATGGGTGGCAGGTGAGCGCCACCTCTCCCAAGATGAAGCGACCCTCCACGGTGTGAACAGCCCCCCGAGGGGCTCCGCAGCGCCGGACGGGGCGGCGCCGCGGCGCCCGTCAGGCCGCGCCGGCGCCGGCGGGCTCCACGGTGCGCGGCCGCTGCGGCGGCGGGAGCGCCGTGCTCGGCCGCGGCGGCCGCAGGTCCTCGACGGTGAGCCCGAGCCCGATCCCGCCCGCCTCGAGCCAGTCGTGCTGGCCCGCGAGCACCTCGCGGCCGACCGCGTAGGACAGGTCGTCCTCGTTGTGCCAGAGCGCGTCGAAGAGCCCGTTCACCGTCCGGCGAGAGGTCCGGCAGAACGCGTCGGCGAGGCGCGCCGCCCGCGCCGCCTCGGGCAGGCCCGCGCGGCGGAGGGCGTCGGCGCGCATGACCGAGGCGGACATGGCGAACAGCTCGTTGGCGATGTCCACCAGGCGGAAGAGGAACCCCTGCTTCCGCTCGAGCTTCGGCCCGAACCGGACCATGCCGTGGAACACCTGCCGGGCGAGCTTCCGCGAGGAGCGGTCCACGAACCGGAGGTGCCGGGCGAGCCGCCCGTACCGGGCGTACCGCGGCGCGAAGAGCCCCCGGCTCCAGAGGCCGAGGTACCAGGTCGCGTAGAACGCGCCGACCTTGGGGAGCATCGCGAGCTTCTTGCCGGCCGGGACCTTCGGGTCGATGAGGCCGCCGGCCACCTGGAGGTGCTTGTCCACCGCCTCGCGGGCCATGAAGAGGTGCATGATCTCCGAGGAGCCCTCGAAGATCGTGTTGATCCGGCAATCGCGCATCCAGCGCTCGACGCCGACGGCCGCCTCGCCGCGCCGCTCGAGCGACCGCTCCGTCTCGTAGCCGCGCCCGCCACGGAGCTGCATCACCTCGTCGAGCAGCCGCCACGTCTTGACGGTGTTCCACTCCTTCACCGCCGCGGCCTCGAGCCGGATGTCGTAGCCCGGCTTCTCCGCGAGCGACTGGGCGAGCTCGGAGACGGCCTCCATCGCGAAGCTGGTCGAGGCCATGGCCGCGAGCTTGTGGGCGATGGCCTCGTGCTTGCCGATCTCCTGGCCCCACTGGGCGCGCGCGCTCGCCCACTTGCGCGAGAGCTCGAGGCCCGTCTTCGATCCGCCGACCACCGCGGCGGGGATGGAGAGGCGGCCGGTGTTGAGCGTGGTGAGCGCGATCTTGAGCCCGCGCCCCTCCTTGCCGATGAGGTTCTCGACGGGGATCTTCACGTTGGTGAAGCGGAGGGCGGCGTTGGCGAGCGCCCGGAGCCCCATGAACCGGCAGCGGTGCACCACCTCGACGCCGGGCCAGCTCGTCTCGACGACGAAGGCGCTGATCGCCTCCGTCTTCGGGTTCTTCGCCATGACGACGAGCAGCTCGGCGATCGTGCCGTTCGTGCACCAGAGCTTCTCGCCGTTGAGGACGTAGTGGGTCCCGTCGGGCGAGAGCTCCGCCGTGGTCGAGAGCCGCGCCGGGTCGGAGCCGACGTTGAGCTCGGTGAGCGCGAAGGCGCTGATCGCCCCGCGGGCGATCCGCGGCAGGTACTTCTTCTTGAGCTCGTCCGAGCCGAAGAGCTTGAGCGGCTGCGGCACGCCGATGGACTGGTGGGCCGAGAGGAGCGCGGTCAGGTTCGCGTCCACGCTGCCGAGCAGCGTCATGACCTTGCCGTACTCGACCTGGTTGAAGCCGAGCCCGCCGTACTCCGTCGGGATCTTCATCCCGAAGGCGCCCATCTTCCGGAGCGCGTCCAGCACCTCGGGCGGATACTCGCCCTTCTCGTCGATCTCGTTGGGATCGACCTTCTCCGCGAGGAACGCCTCGAACTCGGCGTACCAGCGCCGGAACTCCGGCCGCTCGGCCTCGCCGAGCGGGTAGTCGCGGATGAGGTCCAGCCGGAGCTTCCCGAGGAACATGTCCCGGAGAAAGCCGGCGCCCTGCCACTCGGTCTCGCGCGATGCCTCGGCGACTTGCCGGGACCGCTGATACTCCTCGTTCGCTCTCGTGCTCTCGCTCATTGGCTTCTCCCGGCGGGCGGGCAGGGGAGTGCGACATCCCTGCCGATTCGAGAGTCAAGTTAACGCGCTGCGGCTACCGGCGCACCGCGTCGCATACGGATCGTTTAGGGTGTCGCCCCGCTGAGGGCCCAACGAACGTTTGCGCCCTGCCCCGCACGAGGCGGCGGACGGGCGGCCCGGGCGGCCGTGCCGTCGCTCACGCGCCGCCGCTAAGAAGAGGACGACCAGGAGACACGCGGAGATGACGCACCCCACCGACGACAAGACCTACCGGCTTCCCCCGAACGTCCGCCCCACCTCCTACGCGGCGGAGCTCTCGATCGACCCCGCCAGCCCCGGGTTCGCGGGCCGCATCCGGATCGCCCTCGCGCTCTCGGCGCCGGCGGAGGAGCTCGTGCTCCACGCGGCCGAGCTGGAGATCGAGGACGCCGCGCTCTCGGCCGGCGGCCGGGCGATCGCGCCCGTCGAGCGCCGCCTCGTGCCGGCGAGCGAGACGCTGGTGCTCCGGTTCGCCGCTCCGGTCCCGGCGGGAGAGGCGAGCCTCTCCCTGGCCTTCCGCGGCGCGGTCTCCGGCGGGTTGCGCGGGCTCTACCGCGCCGGCCCGGGCCTCGTCGCGACGCAGTTCGAGGCCGCCGACGCACGCCGCGTGTTCCCGTGCCTCGACGAGCCCGCCTTCAAGGCGCCCTGGAAGCTCACGGTGGAGGTGCCGGAGGACGTCCTCGTCCTCTCCAACGGGAGCCCGGTGGCCGAGGAGGCGCGCGGCGGGAAGCGCCGCGTGACGTTCGCCGAGACGCCGCCCCTCCCGACGTACCTCGTCGCGCTCGTCGCCGGCCGGCTCGAGGCGCTGCCGCCGGTGGTCTCGCGCAAGGTGCCGGTCCGGACCTGGGCGACCGCGGAGAAGCTCGGCCTCACGGGCTTCGGCCAGACGGTCGCGGTGGAGGTGCTGCCGCGGCTCGAGGACTACTTCGGCGTCCCGTACGCGTTCGGCAAGCTCGACCAGGTCGGCCTCCCGGAGTTCGAGGCCGGCGCGATGGAGAACGCCGGGCTCGTCACGTTCCGCGAGGTCGCGCTCCTGCTCGACCCGGCGACCGCGTCGCTCGCGCAGAAGAAGCGGGTCGCGGAGGTGGTGACGCACGAGCTCGCGCACCAGTGGTTCGGCAACTGGGTGACGATGGCGTGGTGGGACGACCTCTGGCTCAACGAGGCCTTCGCCACCTGGATGGCGTTCAAGATCGTGGACGCGTGGAACCCCGCCTGGCGCGTGTGGCTCGAGTTCGACCAGGGGAAGGCGGGCGCCCTCCAGCTCGACGCGCTCCGCTCCACGCACCCGATCCGCGCCGAGGTGAAGTCCGTCGCCGAGGCGGGCGAGGCCTTCGACCTCATCACGTACGAGAAGGGCGGGGCGGTGCTCCGGATGATCGAGGCGTACCTCGGCGAGGAGCGGTTCCGGGACGGGATCCGGCTCTACATGCGCCGGCACGCGAAGGGGAACACGGTCGCCGACGACCTCTGGGGCGCGCTCGAGGAGGCGTCGCGCCAGCCGGTGGTCGAGCTCGCCAACGCCTGGATCCGCACGCCGGGGTTCCCGCTCGTCTCGGTCCGCCGCGCCGGGCGGACGCTCCGGCTCGAGCAGCGCCGCTTCTTCTCCGACCCGGCGGAGGCGGCGGGCGAGCCGGCCGGCGGCGCGGGCGCCTGGCCCGTGCCGATGGTGCTGCGGTTCGGCGCCGGCGGGAAGGTCGCCGAGCAGCGCGTCCTCTTCCGCGGGCGCGCGATGGAGGTGACGCTCGACGCGGAGCCGGACTTCGTCTTCGCGAACGGCGGCGGGACCGGCTTCTACCGGGTGGCCTACGACGCCGGCGAGCTCGCCGCGCTCCGCGCGAACCTCCGCGCCCTCGCGCCGGCCGAGCGGATCCAGCTCCTCTCGGACGAGTGGGCGCTGGTCCGATCGGGCGATCGCGACCTCGGCGCGTTCCTCGACCTCTGCGCCGGGTTCGCGGGCGAGGACGACCACGCGGTCCTCGACGAGCTCGTCGCGCGGCTCGCGGCCGTCGAGCACCGGTTCGTCTCCGACGCGGACCGGCCCGCGCTCCAGCGGTTCGTGGCGGGGCTCTTCCGGCCGCAGCTCGCGGCGACGGGCTGGGATGCGGCGCCCGCGGAGCCCGACGCGGCGCGGCTGCGGCGCGCCGCGGCGGTTCGCGCGCTCGGGCTCGTGGCCCGCGATCCGGCGGTGATCCGCGAGGCCGTGGGCCGGCTCGATCGCTGGCTGGGCGGCGATCGCGCGGCGCTCGAGGCGAACCTGCACGACGTCGCGGTCACCGTGGCCGCCCGGAGCGGCGACGCCGCGCGCCAGGAGCGGTTCCGCACGCTGTTCCGGGGCGAGGCCGATCCGGCGTTCCGCCGCCGCTACCTCATGGCGGTGGCGAGCTTCGAGGAGCCGGCGCTCGCGCAGGAGGGCATCGAGCACCTCTTCGCGGCCGGCGACGCAGTGCCGCTCCAGGACGCCGCGTTCTACCTCGGCGCGCTGCTCGGGAACCGGACCGCCCGCGACGCGGCGTGGGCGCGGCTCGAGCGCGAGTGGGACCGCTTCTACGGGCGGGTGAAGGGCGCGCCGATGCTGACCCGGCGCGTGGTCGAGGCGATGGGGGCGATGGTGGAGCGGCGCCAGGTCGACGCCGTCGCCGCGTTCCTGGCCGCCCACCCGCTCGAGGAGGCGCGGCAGGCCATCGCGCAGACGCTGGAGCGCCTCCGCCAGGACGTCGCGCTCC
>Ga0196976_1001167_pt1 | contig 12839 bp, 16 predicted proteins | sample S3v_513CmetaG_FD_148644 | JGI IMG/M metagenome (GOLD analysis project Ga0196976, IMG submission 148644) | Soil microbial communities from Anza Borrego desert, Southern California, United States - S3+v_5-13C | ecosystem: Environmental > Terrestrial > Soil > Desert | place: USA: California...
GATCAGCCGCATGGGTACCGACTCCATCCGCGAAGCCGGCCGCGCCACCCAGGGCGTCCGACTCCTCTCGCTCGACGCCGGCGATAAGGTCGCCGCCGCCGTCGTCATCCCCGATGACGAAAAGGAAGCGAACGGAACCGGAACGCTGTTGCAGTAAGAAGAACTGGCCAAGACAAAGCGGCAGGCTCGCAACCTGCCGTGTTCTTTTTCTTGAGACTCCCGCCAAATTGAATCGGTCGACTTCCAATAGCGGAAGGCGTTCGCAACTTGACCAAATCTTTGTATTGCCTCTCTGATCAACTGATATATATTTGCGCCATGGTGCCAGCGCAGCGCGTGCAATCGAGAACACGTTGGTCGGGAATCTCTGGGGTAGGTCGATGCCAATCGTAAGCATGTCGGCTGCAGAGGATTTGTTGGCGTATGTGGCAGGCAGGAGATTTGGAACCATTCTCGCTGATCCGCCGTGGCAGTTCCAAAATCGTACAGGAAAGGTCGCCCCGGAGCACAAGCGTCTATCGAGATATGGCACGATGACGCTCGATAACATCAAGACCTTACCGGTTGCAATGCTAGCGGCAGACGTTTGCCACTTATATCTCTGGTGCCCCAACGCACTCCTACCGGAAGGCTTAGCAGTTATGCAGTCGTGGGGATTCCAATACAAGAGCAATATTGTTTGGCACAAGATCAGAAAAGATGGTGGGTCAGATGGGCGTGGCGTTGGTTTCTATTTCAGGAATGTGACTGAGCTGATTCTCTTTGGTGTGCGTGGCAAGAATGCAAGAACCTTGAAGGCCGGCCGCACACAAGTTAATTACATGTCGAGTCGCAAACGAGAGCACTCCCGCAAACCCGACGAGCAGTACCCGATAATCGAAGCCTGCAGCCCCGGCCCTTACCTAGAGATGTTTGCGCGCGGCGAACGGGACAGGTGGGCGTGCTGGGGGAATCAAGCTGATGAGAATTATGCTCCCACTTGGAAAACCTACAGCAATCATTCGAGAGCAAAGAAGCAGGCTAGCGCCCAAATGATCCTTGTTGCAAGTGGACGTTAACTTTCGTCGTCCTCGACGGGTTCAACTGGCCCGACCACCTCGAACGTGACAATTGAAGCAGGTAGGCCGATGAGGAGCAGTGGGCAAGGGTTTCCAACACCTCTATCTATCCGAGCGATTAGCTTGTTCCAGTGAGTCGTTGCCTCGCCGTACTTGTCTCCAACGAACTTATCGGTCCAAGCCGTCGCAAAAGGAATGGGATCCTTAGTCCTTTCGCTACGCCTCTGAACTGCTAAGCGCTGCTTTGGCGTGATCCCGATGTTCAGTCGCTCCAAGTCGGCGAATGTGGCTATCTTCTCGTTCAAGGCGTATTGATGAACAAATTCCCAAGCCCTCTGGTGCAGTGATGAACCTCTAGTGACAATCACCCCCACGCTGATCGCTCCTTCTGCGTGCAGCCTTTTGAAATTCTCGAGGTCACGGTCAAAGAATGGATCTTTGTTATTCCACTCGATTTCTAGCGCAATCAACTTTTCACCTTCAAATGGGCCGTTGAACGCTTTGACGTGGTCGATCTCGTGAGTAGTTGATTCGCGTTCAATCTGAATCGGACGACTTCCTGGTTCCGCGCCAGTGAACTTGATATCCTTCTTGATTTCGAAGTTGACTTTGCGCCAACCTTGTTGATTGAGGGCACGTCGCAGGCGCTGTGTGCCTTTTGTTTCCCCGCCGCCCGAACCGATCATCTCGGTGACCGGAATCGCGAATTCCAGTAGAGCGGCTTCGAGCCCCCTCAGTGCCTCGGGAAAGTCTCTTTCGAGGATCGCAGCGGCATGCGACTCGAACCTTATCTCGTACCCTTTGTCTCGTAATTTATCTAGCACCTGTTGTCGCCTGCGCCAAATTCGGAAAGAGCAACCATCCCATCTAGCAAGTGCAAAGTCAATCGCTGTTCTGGATTCCTGTTCTTTTGTTTGAACCTCCGCCCAGCCCGTCTCGTATCTCCTCCTAACCGGAGGTCCGCCGTGCGCAAAGCCATCAACATCATCGCCATCTCTGTCGTCGCGCTCGTCATCATTGGTGCATTCTGGATCAACGAGAGCAACTATCGCGGAGCCGGTGGCGGCGTCAAAGGCCCGGTGGACGCCGACTTCCAGCCGGGCGGCACCGTCACGCTTGACCTCAGCGCCGGTGAGTACATCATCCGCGGAAGCTCCGACAGCAAAATCCGCGTCCGTTACACCTATTCCGACTACGTCAAAGACACTGCCAGCATCAATCTCAAGACCGACGGCAATAAAGCCACCATCGCCGTCGACGGCCCGTCCTCCGAATTCAGGTGCGAGATAGACGTCCCGCAGCACACCAATCTTGCCGGGAAGCTCTCGGCCGGAATTCTTCGCGTCAGCGACGTCGAAGGCGATAAGGATTTCGAGTCCCGCGCCGGACTCATGAAGATCGACGTCGGCGACGCCTCGATGTACAAGACCGTCGAAGCCTCCGTTACCTCCGGCAACCTACAGGCGCGCCCATGGCACACCCACAAGCCCGGCCTCTTCCGCAGCTTCAACCACTACGGCTCCGGGCAGTACGCGCTTCGGGCCCATGTCACCGCCGGCAACCTCATCATCAGTGAAAGCGATGCCGAGGATGTCCGCCGCGACCGCGAGCCCAGACGTCCCATCCCGCCAACACCACCGCGCCGGGAGCCGACCGAATAGCTTTCCTTGCAACGGTTGTTTGCCGTTGATTTGTCATCCTGATCGCAGCGAAGAACCTGCCTCTTGCTTGCAGCGCCTCGACTCTGCTTTTCTCTACTTCCATCTTGTCGGCGGACAGCGCGGAGTCGAAGACCCCCTTTTGAACTGTCTCGGCTTCCGTACGCCACCGGCAGGAACCTCCTGGTGACTTCCGTAATCTCCTCTGCCACTCCCTTTCCCCATACAATTCCGCCACTATTCAGCAAGTGGGGGACCTCCGGTATTATCCGCACGCTCATGCGTGCTTAGGAGAGCAGGATGGCAGGAAAGCTTTTCGTCTATTGCGCAGCCCTTGCGCTGTGCACCACCGCCTTCGCGCAAACCGCGAAGACTACCGAACAGACCAAGGGAACAGCGGCGCGTGAGGCCGGCTCCGGCCTAGCAACCGGTAAGACCCAAGTTCATGGTGACCCGCACGTCGATGAAAAAAATGGTGTGAAGTCACCTCGCGACGCTGCCAGCGGACAGGCCAGCGGCAAGCGCCAGCACGGAGTCGTCTCTCCGCGCGATCCACAAACCGGCCAGGCGACCGGTCAGCGTGCGAACAATCCCGTTCACGAGAGCAGCGGACAATCCGGCACCAATCCCCTCTATGAGGGGCAGCAGACCCGCGAAGCCGGAAGCGGCATCGCGACTGGCAAGCGCCAGCACAAGCCCGCTATGAGCGGCGCACAGTCGAACCCAATGTACCAAGAACAATCCGAAGCGGCCGTTATCAAGACCAAGACAAAGTCGAATCAGTCCAACGACCGCCTGGTGAATGCCGGCCCGAAAGACGGCTGGCCCAGCGAGGCCGGATCCGGCGTCAGCGTCGCTGCGGGCGATGTCGACGGGGACGGAGCAGCCGATCGCAAGGCCACCAAGTCGCGCTCCAACATTCAGAACAACCGCACCGCTGCTCCAAAAGCAAGCGGCGAGCCGGCAAACCTGCCGAAGAAAGCCGACTGACGGATAACGAAAGCGTAGTTTGTAGAGGGCCCCATTCTTCCATCGGAAGGGTGGGGCTTTCCTAATCCAAAGGGGGGTCGAATAGCGTCAAGCCCCCGCGCCCGCCACAAACACCGCATCCTGTTCACACCAAAGCAAATCCAGTTACACCTCCAACAGCGCAGTTGCCGATGCATTTTCGCTATTCTGGAGTAGGACGCATTGTCGACCGACCAGAATCGCTTCGTACCAGACTTTCAGACCTAAGTCTTTGCTGTTCATAGACCTGGAAGGAAAAAACTTGGAAGTTGCACAAAACAAAAGACCACGCAGGTAGGGGGGTACCCCGATTTCCCAGCCCGAGCTAAAGTGAACGAATGGAAATCCGAGTCGTAAACCTGCGAGACAAGTTCTCCCAGTTCACCGATCCCTGGAACCCGCGCATCGTGAGCCAGGTCAACAACACCGCCATCAAGCTTGCCAAGCTGAAAGGCGAGTTCGTCTGGCACCATCACGACCACGAAGACGAGATGTTCCTCGTCGTCAGCGGACAGCTCCGCATGAAGGTCCGCGACGCCAGCGGTGAGCGCGAACACCGCATCGGTCCCGGCGAGTTCATCACCATCCCGCACGGAGTCGAGCATCTCCCCATCGCCGACGACGAAGTGCAGTTGATGCTGATTGAGCCGAATACAACCCTGAACACCGGGAACGTGACGAACGAACGCACACGCGCCGAACTGGAATCGATCTGAGGTCAGTGCCGTCGGCGAAAGCTACTCGTCCCGATGGACCGTCTCCGGCGAGAACGCCGGATTGCAGACAGCGATGTACTCCGCCCCGTCGTCGTTCGGCGTCGAGTACTGGATCCACTCGCCCGCCTTGGTTATGATCGCCTGCCCCGCATGAACGTCGATCACGCCCTGCTTGTGCGTGACACGGAGCATGCCCTTGAGCACGACTGTGTATTCGTCGAACTCCGGCGTCTGGCCCGGTTCCACCCATCCGCCCGGCGAACGCATGTGCGCGATGCTCAGCGCCGAACTTTGAGAGTTCACGCGCCCGATGTATTCGTCGATGAGTTTGGGCTTGTTCCCGGCCGCGGTGATGCGCATCGGCTTCTGTACCAGCGTTGGCATGCGTCCTCCTAGTGTGCGGTGCGCACGAAGAAGTAGATGGACATCGCGGCACCAGTCGCAATCACGATGTACCTGACATGCAGCGGATTCATCTTCTGCGCGAAGTACGCGCCGTAGTATCCGCCAAGGCTCGCGCCAAGCGTCATCACGATTGCTTCTGGCCACACGATCGCGTGCGCGACCACGAATGTAACCAGTGCGATGCCGTTGCACACTGTCGCCAGCACAGTCTTGTAAGCATTCATGGTATGGATGTTCTCCACTCCCATGATGGCGAACATTGCCAGCATCAGGATTCCCGCGCCCGCGCCGAAGAAGCCGATGTAAACGGCGATGCCGAGTTGCATCAGCGCTCCGCCAATCATTCCCAGCGTCGTGCGTCTGTGGAAGTGCTCGGTGCGCGAACGAACCCAGTCGCTGATCGTCCCGCTGAAGGCGAACAGCAGCGTTGCTCCACCGAGCAGATACGGAATCATGCGCAGGAACGTCACTTGCGGAGTCTTCAGCAGCACGATCGCGCCAAGCAGTCCACCAATGATGCCGGTCGCGATCAGCGGAATGAGCATGCGCCTGTGCTCGCCCCGCAACTCATTCCGGTACGCGCCGACGCTGGCAAGCGTTCCGGGCCAGAGCGCCGTGGTATTCGTCGCATTCGCCTGGATCGGAGGAACGCCGGTAAAGAGCAGTGCAGGAAACGAAAGGAACGATCCGCCGCCGGCGACCGAGTTGATCGCGCCCGCGACCGTTGCAACTACGAATAGAAGAGTGCCGCTGGAAAGCGTCATCGGGGCCCGCAGTTCGACACAGCGTTTGAGCTACTCGTCACAAAGTAGCAGTAGAACACGCCGAAGCAGTGTATCCAAGCTGTCAACCTTGCGTCCTTGGCCGACGCACACTTGGGGTGAACGACATGCGCACACGAATGCTGCTCTGGTTCCTCTTGCTTGGTGGTGTGTTGCCACCGATTGCGCCTGCGCAGAACGCCACATCGGCGGCCAAGCCGTGCTCGCAGGCCGAGTCGAAGCAGTTCGACTTCTGGCTCGGCGAATGGACGGCGAGTTGGCCTGCATCGGGCGGTCAACCTGCGGGCACGGGACATAACAGCATCAAGAAGACGCTGGACGACTGCGTCGTCGAAGAGAGCTTTTCGGGGCTCGCCTCGAGCCCATTGCGTGGCATGAGCGTGTCGATGTTCAATCCCGCGACGAACAAGTGGCAACAGACGTGGGTCGATAACCAGGGCTCGTATCTTGATTTCGTCGGCGAGTTCGACGGCAAGCAAATGGTACTTTCGCGCGAGGCCACCGATAAGCAAGGCCAGAAGGTTTGGCAGCGTATGGTGTGGAAGAACATCACGCCAGATGCGTTTGACTGGAGCTGGGAAAGTTCAAAGGACGGCAAGGAATGGCAGGTGAACTGGCCTATCCGTTACCAGCGCGTGAAGCGCTAGCGTGAGCAAGAGCGTTGGTAACAGCACTGTCAAAAGCAGGCGAGCTTCGATATCCTCGGTTCATGGAAGCCGTTTTCACGGTGATCGGATTTCTCGCTGGAATACTGACGACTCTGGCCTTTGTGCCGCAGGCGCTGCACAGTTGGCGCACCAAGTCCGCTGGCGATTTCTCGTGGGCGATGCTGATTGCTTTTAGCGTGGGCATCACACTGTGGTTCATCTATGGCTTGTACCTGCATTCATGGCCGATGATCCTGGCGAACTCTGCAACGCTCGCCTTCGTGCTTCCGATCATCTTCATTAAACTCCGGCACCCTTCGAGCACACGCGACTAGTCCTCTGAGGGAAAAAGGGCCGGCAATTGCCAGCCCTCGGTTACAGCCCTCGTTCTAGAAGCTACTGCTTCGGCGGTTCTTCCGGCAACGGTGCAGAGACATGCTCGTGCGCAATCACCCAGTTCGCGCCGTGATTGTGCCAGATGGCAGTCCAGCGCAGCGGCATCGCAACTGTCTTGCCGTCCTGACCTACCATCGTGAAATCCATGGTGGATGTGCTCCATGCGATTCCGCCCTCTTGATGGATCTGGGTGTCGTCCTTTAGCACCATCTTGGCGGATTTCAGGGTCTTCAGGAACTCACCAGCGCCCTTCTCGTATTCCGCCCAGCCGCGATACTGCAATGGCGACACATCGTAGAAGACGTGATCGGTTCCCTTGCCGTAGAACTTGGCGGCGTTCTTCGGTTCGAGTGTGCACCAGGCGTCCAGAACCTGTTGGAGGTAAGCCTTCTCGAGTTTCGGCCCTTTGGCCGCTGAACTGTGATCATGCTTGTGTTCTTCCTGCGCCAGGGCGGTCCCAACGGAGCAGAGCAGAGAGGCCGCTAATACGATGGTGGCAAAGCGCTTCATTGTGTCCTCTGAATGGATTCAACGGAGTAGCGGCGGAATTATAGCGGAAGTAAGCCGTTGCGAGTGGCCATGGCAACTGACGAGCAGCTTTGGTTTGACGGTCTTGCACCGAAACGGTTAGAATTCTATGGTTTGCCTGTACTACCAAGTCCCGTCAGGGGCGCCCCGAAGCTGGCCGTCTTGGCCCTGTAAGAGAACACAGCGTTCCGCGCCGGGGAAGTGCAAGCGCACAGTTCGAGTAAGGGACTCCAACTAGCGGCTTTTCGTGTGCGTTGGAGCGCGAGTTTATCTGGAGGCATTGCTATGTACGCGGTGATCCGCGCCGGGGGAAAGCAATATCGCGTCGCACCCGGGGACGTGATTCGCATTGAGAAGACGCCTGCTGAGGGCGGAAACATCGAGTTCAGCGATATCCTCGCTGTCAGTGGCAACGAAGGTCAGTTTAGCGATCCGTCCGGCGCTCGCGTCGTCGGTCAGGTGCTGAGCGAAGGTCGCCACGACAAAATCCTTGTCTTCCACTTCAAGCGGAAGAAGCAGTACAAGAAACTCCAGGGTCATCGCCAGCCGTTCACGGAGATTCGCATTGCGGAGATCGCCGTCGACGGGCAGAGCTTCAAGGCGCCAGAATTGCCCGCGAAGAAGGTGAAGACGCCGAAGGCTGAAGCTGCTCCGGCAGCCGAGGCGAAGCCGAAGAAGAAGGCGGCGGCGAAGAAGGCTGCACCGAAAGCGGCGGCAAAGAAATCCACTACCAAGAAGAAGTAAGAGCCGTATTCGCGGACTTCTTCGATTTGAGAGATTTGTCATGGCACATAAAAAAGGTTTAGGTAGTTCACGTAACGGCCGCGACTCCAACGCGCAGCGGCTGGGAGTCAAGGCATTCGGCGGCCAGACCGTTCTGGGCGGCACGATCATCGTGCGCCAGCGCGGCACCCGCATCAAGCCGGGCGTCAACGTCGGACGCGGCAAGGACGACACCCTGTTCGCTAAGGTCGACGGCAAGGTCAAGTTCGTTGATCGTGGCAACATGGGCAAGTTCGTGGTGGTCGAGCCGATCGCGACAGAGTAGTCGGTCAGCGGTCTGCACCGATTGCACGGATGGGTTTAGCAAGGCCTCGTCTCGGGCGAGGCTTTTTGCTTTCTGTGTGCGGCAATGTAGTACCAATAGCAAGCAACTGTTTCTCCATGTTCGTTGATGAGGCAAAAATCCGGGTAGCATCGGGTGCTGGTGGCAATGGCTGCATGGCATTCCGAAGGGAGAAGTTCGTCCCCCGCGGAGGTCCGTCCGGTGGCGATGGCGGACGCGGAGGCGACGTCATCATGGAATCGAGCGAGAAGCACAACACGCTCGTCCACTTCCGGTTCAACCCTGAGTACAAAGCACAGCGCGGACGCCACGGCGAAGGTTCGAACAGGACCGGCGCCGAGGGCGAGGACATCATCCTGAAGGTGCCAGTCGGAACCATGGTGTACGACGAGGACACCGGTGAACTCGTGCACGACTTCCGCGAGCCCAATGAACGCGTGATTATCGCCAAAGGGGGAAAAGGCGGACGCGGCAACGCCCGGTTCGCAACACCGACACATCAGGCTCCGCGTGAATGCGAGCCTGGCAAACCGGGAGTCGAGCGGCATCTGCGGCTCGAGTTGAAGCTTCTGGCGGATGTCGGACTGGTTGGGTACCCGAACGCCGGGAAATCGACGTTGATTTCGCGTATCTCTGCGGCACGGCCGAAGATCGCGGATTATCCGTTCACCACACTGCAGCCGAACCTTGGAGTGGTCGCGCTCGGAGAAGTTCAGGACATGATCAGCTTTGTGGTGGCGGACATTCCGGGACTTATAGAAGGCGCGAGCGAGGGAGCGGGTCTTGGCACGCGCTTCCTGCGGCACATCGAGCGCACGCGTCTACTTGTGCATCTGGTCGATGTCTCCGATGCGAGCGGGCGTCCCGACACGGCGAAGGACTTCGAAGTCATCATGGGCGAATTGGCGAATTTCGGAGCCGGTCTGGAGCAGAAACCGATGATCGTGGTGGCCTCGAAAATGGACGCCGTCAACAAAGACAAGCTTGCCAAGCTCAAGCGGAACGCAAAGAAGCAGAAACTGGATCTGTTCCCGATCTCGGCAGTCACGGGCGAAGGCATTGAAGAACTTAAGTGGGCGATCGGTCATCGCATCGTCCGAATGCGCAAGGAAGAGCCCCACACCGGCGCAGAGATTTCGCTTTGATCACGTTGCAGGTTCCAGCAATGCAACTTGCAAGATTGCAGGCGGAAACGCAGACTATCGTGTGGAACAGAATCCTCGGTGCGGTCAGGATTTCTCCAGCGGGCTCAGGGGCCTGCTGAACGGATCAAGATGAACGTCGCAATCTTCGGCGGCACATTCGATCCCATCCATCGCGGTCACCTGGCGATTGCACGCGCGGCCGCGGAACGCTTAAAGCTGGGACGCATCTATTTCGTTCCCGCGGACATTCCGCCCCACAAGCACAAAGAGCCACTCACGCCTTATCACCACCGGTTCGCGATGGTCGCGCTGGCACTCGCCGGGCACAAGAACTTCATTCCCTCGCTCCTCGAAGCACCCGAAGTGTTACAGACAGAGGGAAAGCTTGCGAGTTATTCCATTGACTCAGTTCGCCGTTTCAAGCAGTCGCTGAAGAAGAGCGATCGTCTGTTCTTCCTGATCGGCATCGATGCCTTCATGGACATCGCCAAATGGCGAAGTCCGGTCGAACTTCTCAGGGAGTGCGAATTCATCGTTGCAAGCAGACCGGGGTTCTCGTTGGCGGATGTTGCAAAGGCGCTGCCCGAGGAGATGCGTCCGGAGGCGCAGGTCGCCAACATATTTCGAAACCAGCAGGCACGCGGAGAACTTGTCTTAAGTGGCACGACGATCCACTTACTGGACGAAGTGAAGGAACCAGTTTCGGCCACCAGGATCAGGGCGGCGGCGTCGCAAAAACGCTCGGTCGCATCCATGACAGGAGACGCAGTGGCCGATTACATTCGCAAACAGAACCTGTATCGCCCAGAAGCGGAGCAGCTTCCCGAGCCTAAGGGTGAGCCTGATGAAACGGAAAAGACTCCAGGGCTCCGAATTGTGGGTGGGCGCGAACACAAGAAAAAGCATTGAAAAGAATGCGGCTGAGTTACAGTGAACCGAACGAACAGAGGACTGATGGCAAAGAACGACGTTAAGCAACAGGTGATTACGGCCTTTCAGGCCGCCCAATCGAAAAAGGCAGAGGACGTGGCTGTTTTGGAGCTTCCGAAGGAATCCAGTGCCTTCACGGACTATTTTCTTTTGTGCAGCGGTAGCAACCCGCGGCAGGTTCAAGCCATCTCGGATGAGGTTGAGGAGAGACTCTCAAAGCTGGGGGCCAATCCCAATCATCGCGAGGGCTACGATCTGGCTGAGTGGGTCCTTCTCGACTACGTGGACTACGTCGTCCACATCTTCTCCGAAAACGCTCGTAAGTTTTACGACCTGGAACGCCTTTGGAAGTCAGCAAAGCGATTGACGGAAGCGGAGTTGAAGACGGCCGCGCCGAAGAAATCGGCGGCGCGCAAGACCTCGGCTCCAGCGAAGGCCGCGAAGAAGGCTTCGCCGCGGAAGACGGCGGCAAAGCGCACTTCGACCCGAACGGCTTCCCGTTCGAAGAGGGGCTAGCGAACAGGATGGGCGCGGACGGTCAGCGGTCAACCGCCGCGAACCGCGCTCGCAGTATCGCCCTTACGCGGGAAAGTGCGCTGGCGGCATACGTAGCCAGCGATGTCCAGTCTCTCCGCCTGCTGGAACAACTGAAGCGCGTCGCCGCAAGTGCCTCGACCATTCTGATCCGCGGCGAAAATGGAACCGGCAAGGATCTTGTCGCTTCGCTCATCCACTACCTCGGCCCGAACGCCGACGAGCCTCTGATTAAGATCGATTGCGCGAGCCTCCCACACGAATTGCTCGAAAGCGAGTTGTTCGGCTACGAAAAGGGGGCGTTCACGGGCGCCACGCACATGAAGCGCGGCCGCCTTGAACTTGCGGGCGCGGGCACTATCGTCCTCGACGAAATCGCTGCTCTGACCATGCCTATGCAGGCCAAGCTGCTGCGCGCGATTGAGGACAAAAAAGTGGATCGGCTCGGGGGCAATCGTCATATCGGCATCGAAGCACGCGTAATTGCGTTGACGAACATCGATCTGGAGCGCGCTGTTGCGCGGCGTGCCTTTCGCGAAGACCTGTACTACCGCCTGAACGTGATTCCGCTGACAGTTCCGCCGCTGCGTGAGCGGCGAGCGGATATTGCTCCGCTTGCACAGCATTTCCTGGACCAGTTGTCCGAAGTTCATCGCAAGCAGCGGATGTCGTTTTCTCCAGCCGCGATGTCGATCCTTGAGCAGTACGCTTTCCCCGGCAACGTACGCGAACTGCGCAACATCGTTGAGCGCGTGGTAGTGCTCGGCGGTTCGCGCGAGATTGCGGTCGAGGACTTGCCCCTGAATGTGCGCAACAGCGGGAGCGGCACGGCCTCCACTCGCAAGTCGCTCGAGGACGTCGAGCGAGCGTACATTGCAGAGATCCTCGATTATACTCGGGGCAAAAAGTCGAAAGCAGCGCAAATACTCGGAATTAGCCGCAAGACTCTCCTGGAAAAGCGCAAGAAATACAGCCTCGATTAAACGCCAGCAACTCAGCTGCGCAGCTCAACCCAACTCCGGGCCACGACCCCATTCCTGACATTCTGGGCAGGGCATCATAAAAAGGAGTCCTCAAGGAGGCTCCCCATGAAATGCCTACTCTGCTTGATGTTCCTGCTCTCCGCTATCGCTGCCTCGTCGCAGGAACCTGCGGTGCCTCCGCCGCATGACAGTCAACCTTTGCCTCGCGATGAGCAACCGCTGCCCCGCAGTCAGCGCCCTGTACCCGGCATTGAACCACGCATGCCGCCGGATACTGCGGCGCCAGCCAATACGCTTTCGACGGAAGAAGTGCGAGCAGCGATCGACGACAAACTGGCGGGAGAGCCTGCACTTCGGGGTACAGGAATACGGGCGAGTGTCACGGAGAAAACCGTAGTGCTTACCGGTACCGTCGAGAGCGATCAGCAGCACGAGCTTGCTCTTCGCATTGCGTCATCGTACGCGGGCGACCGCGAGATCGTGGATGACATCGAGACGCGCACCAAGCTCTAGCGCCGCAGGAATGGCTACCCCGCATAGACTTGCAGGAACTATACCCGCGACGCTGCTGTGGAACGTTTGTGGACAGTTGTTGGCGCGGTAGCGCAGCTCAGGACGGGAGTTGGTATTCCACAAATCTACAGAGCGGGACGAAGCCGAGCCGTTCGTACATGGGGAGTCCCTGGTCGGATGCCTGCAAGCTGATGAGCTTCGCGCCCATCCTGCGGCCCTCATCGGCGGCGGTCCACGTCATCGCCAGTCCGTACCCGCGTCGCTGAAATTCTCGACGCGTGGAAACCATGTGGATGCCCGCGACGTCGTTGCTCATGAACAACTCGCTCGACGCAACGGCTTGGCCTTCGGCGTATCCGACGAAGAGGCGCATGGGACAGTTGTCAGCCAAGAGGAGAGGCGCGGCACGGCGAAAGAACTCGATGACGTTCGTGTCCGGTGGGTCCCAGTTGGCGGCGTTCACGGCCGCG
>Ga0196976_1001168_pt1 | contig 12828 bp, 16 predicted proteins | sample S3v_513CmetaG_FD_148644 | JGI IMG/M metagenome (GOLD analysis project Ga0196976, IMG submission 148644) | Soil microbial communities from Anza Borrego desert, Southern California, United States - S3+v_5-13C | ecosystem: Environmental > Terrestrial > Soil > Desert | place: USA: California...
CCCCGAGATATTCGTGAAGCTCGACGGCATAAAGACATCGCTCGGTTTGCAATACGAGGCCATCCGCCGAATTGACGGTGCTCCGGCTTCAATGATGCCGAAAGAGCAGAAGCGCCAAATCATCGATAGCCTTTTCTTCGGCATGGTGCGGACGGCGCAAATGGGCAATGAGATTACACGCCAGCTAGAGGAAGGCTTGAAATGAGCACGGTTCCGACGACGATAGGGCTTTACGATGCCACCGAGCCGGCATCAACGCTGCAGCAGGTACAGTGGGGCATCGCGGCCGGCACCGTGGATATCATCACGGTGGCCTATCCATTCCCCAACGTGGCACTCTCCGATGGCCTATGCCTCGCCTTCCGCGCCTTCGGTGCAAACACCGTAGACGATCCGACATTCTCACCGGATGGGCTGCAGGCATATCCGATCGTGAAGAAGAATTTGCAGGCATTGAGCGCGGGTGATATCGCCGGCTTTGGCCACGAGATTATCGTTCGCTTTCTCCTGGCCAATTCGGTTTGGGTGGCCGTGAATTTGTGATGGTTGTATAGGCCAATTCCAGCTATTGTTAAGAAACTCCGTTTCGGCTAATTTGTCCCCTGGATAGTATTCAGGGGTTAGTCGGCCATGCGTATTTCGAAAAAGGGCCTCGATTTCATTAAGAGCTTCGAGTGCTTTGTTCCGCACGTCTATGACGACTTTCGGAAGCCTCGGTACGTCAATGGCAAGCTGACCTATCCCGAGTGGCGCGGTGAGAAGCCGCAGGGCACGCTGACCATCGGCTACGGCCACACCAACGCCGCGAAGCACCCCCTCAAGATCAAGCTTGGTTTGCGCATCACTGAGGCGCAGGCGCTCAAGATCCTCGACGTCGATCTTGACGAGTGCGAGCAGGATGTGAACCGCTTCGTGCGCGTACCGATCGATCAGAGCGAATTCGACGCGCTCGTGTCGTTCACGTTCAACTGCGGCGCCGGCAATCTCCGCAAACTCATCGCCCCGCTCAACCGCGGCGACTATCAGGGCACGCGCAACAAGTTCGATGCCTTCGTTCGTTCGAAGGGCAAGTACATGCGCGGGCTGCAGCGGCGCCGCGATGACGAGCAGCGTATGTGGGATCGGCAGGAAGTGCGCCTGCCCACCAAGCCTATTCGTCACCCGGCTGAGGTTGACGATCCGAAGGGCAAGCTCGGCAAGAACGAGAAAAAGGCCATCGTCAAGAATTCCCGCTTTCTCCGTTGGGGCGAGTGGTACACGAATTTTTGCGAGTACATGGGCCTCAGCGGCGGCATCCTCGCGTCGCTCATCCCGGCTGTGGCCAGCTTCGTGACCGACTGGCGTACGCTCACCGTCGCAGCGCTGCTCGGCGGCGGCTGGCTCGCCATGAAGCTCAGCAAGTTCAACCTCATCAACGCCGCCAAGGAAGGCCGCTACACGCCGAGCGGTGGCTGGTGGAATATCCCGCAGCCGATCCCGGCTGCAGACGGCGATACCGATGGAGTATTCACCGATCCGGCGCCCCCCTCGCCGGAGGCCGAGGCCCCTGACACGGACGCATCAATGGCAGTGCCGAGCGCCCCCATTGATGATGCTTACGTGCGGGGCCTCGGCACCCCCAACTCTGTCGAGGCTGTCGCATAATGCTCGACTTCCTCGGCATCCCCTCATGGATCGCATGGGCGACGGGCGGGCTCGGCATCGCCGGCCTCATCGCGCTGTCGATCATGGCCCCGCCCGTGTTCGAGATGGTGGCCAACCTCGCCACGCGGCTGCTCGGCCCGATCATGGAAGCCCTCGGCAACGTGTTCGGCAAGCTCGTGGCCGCGCAGGGCCAGGGCGCGCTCGAGGTATTCGAGAGCGGTAAGCGGATCCTGTTCGTGGCCACCATGATGCTCTGCACTTGGTACGTGACGGAAAAGATGCTGTGGCGCGAGATACGCGCCGACTACAAGCTCATCGAGAAGCACCCGGTCAAAAAGGTGAGGCGCTAATGTCCCGTCGCCGCAAGTCACAGCCGCGCCGAGCCGCGCCCCCGCCCCATCATTGGAAGCTGGATTGGCATATTCCCGTGGCGACAATCGTAACATGGATTGCGACGATCGGCTTCCAATCGGCAGTCATCGTCTGGTGGGCGGCCGGCATCGATAGCCGCGTGTCTAGCCTCGAGGCCGCGTACAACGCCGTGCCGTCAGCCGAGCGCGTCGGGCGCATCGAGGAGCGGCTGGGCGGCATTGCCGATAACGTCAAAGACGTCAAGCAGCTTCTGCAGGACCGGCAGGCCCGGCGCGGCTAATACAGCAGCGTCCAAAAGGCCGACATCTCCACAGGGTAATACCATGTGAAGTAGGCGATCGCGAGAAGCGTGCCGCCTACTATGCCGGCCTCGATGGCTGCGCGCGTCATACGATCGGCTTCTTTCCGTAGTGGTGCAGCATGAAGTTGACGCCTTCCTTCAGGAGCGCGTCGATCGACTTGTCTTGCTCGAGGGCAAGTTCCTTGAGCATCCGGTGCGCGTCAACATCGAAGTAGAGGGTGGACCCAACTTTTCCACGCCGCGATGGCGTCAGCGAGTTTTCGTTGCGGATCCGCACCGTCGCCGGCCGCGCTTCGATGCGTTGTAGCTCAGACTGCTTTGCGAACGGGTTTTGTGTTCTTGGTGCCATCGGATTTGCCCTCCTGTGTTGCATTGGCCTTCTTCAGCATCCACTTGCTGAGGCCGGTAATCTCTTTCACCGCTTCGCCGGAGCGCTTGGCCTCAGTCACCCCCTTGCCCACCAGCAGCGATCGCCGGTAGTCCACGCGCTCGCCCAGCATGAATGGGCAGAGCTCCGGCCCGAGTTTACGCATATAGGCCGCTGCGAGTTCCCCCTCGTCTGTGGATGACGCAACAGCGTTCAACACCACAACCGCCTTGTGGATGTGACCGGCACGCTCAAGCAATTCCAACGTGTCCTCAACGGCCGGCAGGTCGAGCGCCGAAGGCCGCGCCGGCACGATGATGAAATCTGCAGCGTCCGCAACGATTAGGCTTTCGCGGTCGGCCCGTGGACTTGTATCGACAATCACAATGTCCGTGGCGCCTTTGTCACGCAGCCGATCAATTACATCGTACACCTGAGGCGCTACGATCGCGGTCGTGGCCGGGGGCAGGTTCTTGCGCTGAGCCGCCCACCGTGCCGCAGACTGCTGCGGATCGACGTCGAGCAAATGCACCCGCTTGCCCATCTGCGACAGCGCGATCGCGACGTGTAGGGACAACGTGGTTTTACCCGCACCACCCTTTTGCGCAATGATTGCCCAGACTTGCATATCAGTCTTGTCCTCTATTCTGCTGGCACGCAAGCACTCTAGCGTGCTGGCGTTCTATCATAGTTGCATGATGGAAAGCAAGCGTGATCGCGTCCTAGAGTACGAGAGTGATGGCTGGATGGCATCATAGCACGCTAGGTGGCCATAACTCTATCCCCACCTAACGCTAGCACGCTAGACCTTATGGCTTTCTTTACCCACCTATGATATTCGTTAAGCGTGTTCGGGTTGTAGTGGAGCGGTTTGCAAGGCATCGCCAATGTTTTCAATAGGTTCCTCGCTCTTAGGTGGCCATGCAGGTGGCCACCTATTGCCCACCTAAATGGCCACCTAAGCAAAAATGCCCACCTAACAGGCCACCTAGATGCCCACCTACGTTGCACCGATGCTTGGACGTCTGCCGCTGCTGGCCATCGGGCTGGTGGCGCTGTACTGGCAGGTGCAACTCATAAAAGAATATTACGGCGGGGGATCTGCAATCTCGTGGATCGCGCCACTCATCAGCATTGTAGTTGCACTTTGTCCGCATTGGGCCGGCACGGCATTTCGGCAGAGCCACCGCATGATCGGCGTCGGTTTCGTCGGGCTATTCGTGTTCCTGTTCCTCGTGAGCGTCATGGCCTCGATCGGGCGCGTGGGCGAGTTCCGCGCGGCCAAGGGCTCGAGTGCGGCGGCCATACAACAGCAGTACGATGTGGCCAAAGCTGCAGTGGATCGTGCCGAGGCTGCAGTGCAAGTGGCGAGCTCGAACGTCGATAACTTCTGTGCTGCCACTACAACTTCAAAGACAATGACGCGAGAGGGGAGTAAAAAGAAATCGAAGGCTGTCAGCACGCAAACGGTCGAGGCCGATCCGCGGTGCGACAGTTGGCAAGCCGAACTGCAGACGCGCCGCGACAGCGCGGAGAAAGCGCGCAAGGCCCTCGCGGCGGTGCCACCGATCCCCGATGCGAACGCTGACGCGCACCGGATCGCAGCCATGTTGCCGTTCTTGTCGGCTCAGACAGTTGAGGAGTGGCAACCGGCATTAATGCCACTTGGCCTCGAATTAATCATGTCGCTGGTTTTTCCGTTTGCTTTTCGGCCACTAGAGTATCAGGTAGAGGAAGCACCTGAGCGTTCGTTGCCAGACAACGTAGTGCGCTTTCCCTCAACCGATGGCCTCATTATGGACGTCAAGGTGGTCGCGGGCCTCGTGGCCCTGTGGATCAATGATGAGGGCCTGCCGGTCGATCAGCCGATAGCGAAAGCATGTGAGCGGTTCAACGCATGGCTCAAGCGGCACCAGCTCGTGAGCCCCAAGATGTTTAGTAAGGCGCTCGATGAAATGGGCATTCCCAAGCGCATGAAGGGCGGGCGCACGCTGATCGCTGACGGCGCATATAGGCCACGGCGGAAGCGTGTCTAATCCGCGCTAGCACCGAATCTCCCAACAGGCTATCCCCAAAATGCAAAACGCCCCCGCGGTGGGGGCGATCGCGTTTCGGTGGCCAAGAGCTGTAGGGGCAGGTCGCACTCCCCTTCAATCACAAAAGCCACCGATTCGCAAGACAGCGGAGCGTTGTCTAATGCAATCTCTCGGGGGCGTGATGGCCGGCGAGCGCCGGCACTGTGGGCGGCGTTATCGCAAGAACGCGGTGTTCGTCATGGATGTGGCCAAGCATTGCACCAAGATGGATCGCAACGCCAAGGCCAAGCTGCTGCACCAATGCGAGGTCATGGAGCGCGCGACTAAGCGGAAGGGCCGGCGCAACGGGCTGCTCGGCGTGCCCGCGCTGGCAATTTTGCGCACGCTACTTCTGCAATTTCACGGGCCAAGCGGGCTGTGCTGCCCAAGCTATACAACTCTGATGCGTACCACGGGCCTGTGTCGGCAGTCGATTGCAACAGGGCTAAGGCGTCTGCAAGTTTCGCGCGTGCTTCTGATAACGCGACGGCTCGTGCGTGTCGGTGGAGTATGCCGTCAGGCTTCAAATCTCTATGCGTTTTCATCGGGGCCTCGTTTTGTGCCCCTAGTCTACGGGGCAGACAGAGTAACCACACAGGGTCATTCAATAGAAGAAATTATGAGGCATGCCACAGGGGCTCACCCTTCGTTCCAAGCGAGCAGTACGCTTCGAGCTTGTTCTTAGACAGGGTATTGAGGCGCGACGTCGCCTCTTTCACTTTCGCCTGACGCTCATCGGTGCTCGCGCTGTCGGGCAACGTCACGATCTTGCCCGCGAGCACGGCGGTGGCCACAGCATAGTCCCGGCCGATCGCCTTGAGCTCGCGCAGCGCGTTGCCCACGTTCGTCTCATGGTAGATGTCCACTTTCTTGACGCGGAGCTTCTTGTCGTCGGCCGGCACGAGCGCAGCATGTTCCTCGGCCGTGGTGCGGTTGAACACGAGCGAACCGAGCTCCACCACAACCTGCTCGTCACCCTCGCCGCGCACAACCTTGGTCTCGCCTTTGAATGTGAACGGGTGCTCGGGCTCCGGCGCGTCTTTGTGCTTGCGCACCCACGCCTCGGAAATGCGTGAGCCGCGTTTCGGCGTGGTTATCTGGATCACCGTGTCAAAGGCTTGCTCGTAGGTGGAGCTGTCCTTTGGGCCACGCGCCGAATCGTGGCCAGCGTGGTGCGACACGACCACGACGCAGTTGAACGTCTCGACAAGATCCTCGCAGTATTGCACGAGGCGCGGCACATCCTTGGTCGCGTCAAGGCCGACAAGCATCTTGGCCGCCGTCTCGAGGAAAATGGCGCGCACCGGGCGGCGCTCGGCGGCGAGTTTGATTTGCTCGATGAATTCCTGGCATTCCCCCGGCGCTCCGATGCGCGGGGCGCGGCTCATGTAGAACGGCAGCACACCCTCAACACCCCTGGCCCTACGCCACGCCGGCCGGCGCTTGCGCATCATCTCGCTGCGCCCCTCGAGCGCGCCGTAGACGACCATGCCGGGCTTCTGCGGCTTGAGCCCCCATGCCTCGAGACCGCTTGAGATGCCGAGGGCCAGGTCTAGCATGAGGAACGACTTGTGTGCGCCCGATGCGCCGAACACGAGGGCCGCGCCGCGCGACGGCAAAAGCGTCTCGTACTGCCACTCCACCGGGGGCTCCGTGTCTTGCTCAGGTTCGGGAATGCAACGCAGTCGTGATTGCTTCGGCTTTGGCTCGGCTGGTATCTCGATGCCGGCGAACGCTTCAGGCATTGGCCGGCGCGCATCGCAGCCAATTTCGTTCTGGCCATTCTTGATGGCGCTCTCAACTGTGATCGTGAGCTCCTCGATGTCGAGCCCGCACCACGGCAGCAGCAGCTCGATTATTGTATCCCGGCTGAGGCCAAGATCCTTGAGCTGACACGCCATTGGAAACGTCTTGACGTTGCGCTCGCCTACGGTGGGCGGCGGATGCCGGGCGAGGAAATCCTTGGCGGCGTTGATGCTCGTAGGCGTGTCGAGCTCGACGTTGGTTGGCGCCGCTTGTTTCTCATGCTCGCGGGTGCTGAGCGCATCGCGCAAGAATTCAGGAATGTCGGTGAGCGGCGCATCGTCAATCGTTTCATATGCGCGCACCTGACCTTTGTACGGCCCCTTGTCCACGAGTACGCGCGATGGCGGCAGCAGTACATAGCCACCGCGGCCTCGCGTATCCCAGGCATAGCCGTTCATAAAACGAACTTTGCTTGGCCCCGATCCCTTGAAATAGAAATGGCGGCCATCGCGCGGCGTGCGGACGGTGAAGGTCCGCGGCGCTCCGTACTTGTTCCAATCGGCTAGGCCCTCTTGCTCAATATCCCCGACAAGCCAGCCGGAGTTCTCCGGGCATAGGGCGATGTTGAAATTTGGGTTCTTCTGAAACCAGCCGTTGATAATGCTTTCGTCGGTGGTAGCCGCGAGGAAACCGCCCGCAACTGCGGGCTCTTTGCTGAGCTCTTTACAGACAAAAATGGGTATGCCGTCGCGAGCATACCCAATGGCTTCCTCGTGAAGCTCGCTTAAAAATTCCGACGGCATCTGTTGATTTTTCGTTAAGGTTGATGGATGGTAGGAAAACACATATTCGCGAGGCTGACAAGATGAGGAAAACCAAGAACTTGCGTCGGCGCGCTTACAACTCGTCTGATCGAGCGTTGCGCACACTCATTTTTCGCCACATGGCCGACGCCGAGATTGAGGGCAAGGCTTTGGTCGCGAATATGGAGGCCATTTTCAATTGGATTAAGGGCCCGAAACCGCAGCGTCCGGTGGCTAAGGGGAAGCCGAAACTGACCGTGGTAAAGGGCGATGCTCCTAGACTATAACGTGGCGAAAGGGCTGTACGGGCTGCGTGTCCCGGCAACCGACTACAAGCTCATCCAAGTTCTGCAAAACGAGCACGGGCTGGATCCGTCCACGACGGCCAATGTCCCCGGCTTTCGCGTGTTTGTGCCGCGCAATGATTATGCCGCGGCAGCTTTCGCGGAACATGCAACTCCAAAAGCCCTGGCTCAGCTCGATCCGGTGCTGAGGGCGATCGACGCTTCATGGGCGCCAGACCACACGGCGAACATCCGGGTGCCGGCCGATAAGGAGCTGTGGCCATTCCAGCGGGCGAGCGTGGCCTACGCCCTCGAGCGCCGCAATTGCCTCGTGGCTGACCAGCCCGGGCTCGGCAAGACGCCTATCGCAATCGCGTGGGCCAATGAGATACGCGCCAAGAGCGTGCTCGTGCTGTGCCCGGCGTCGATCCGCGGCCAGTGGGCCAAGCGCATCCGCGAGTGGTCAACGATGTTCCCGATGGAGTGGCCCCATGTCATCTACAATGGACGCAACGGTACGCACCCCACAGCGCAGTGGACGATTTGCTCTTACGATCTGGCACGTACGCCGGCTATTGGCGCAGCCCTCGCGCAGCGCCACTATGATGCACTCATTTTGGATGAGGCCCATTATCTCAAAACCATCGACGCGGGACGTACCCGCGCGATATTTGGTGGGGGCCAAGAACGGGCTTTTGACGCGATCGCGGACAACGCCGAACGTATCCTGGCGCTTACCGGCACACCGCTACCGAACCGCCCTCGAGAGGCGTACACCCTCGCGCGTCATCTATGTTGGGATAGCATTGATTGGCTTTCCGAGGACGCTTTCACTCGCCGCTATAACCCATCGCTTAAGCGGGATGGCCAACGCGAGGACGGTTCCTCATACGTCTACGTTGATGAGCGCACCGGGCGGCACGCCGAGCTGCAGAACCGGCTTCGCGCAAATTTCATGGTGCGACACCTTAAAAGGGATGTGCTTACGCAACTTCCCGAGGTCACGCACGACATCGTGCAAATGGAGAAAACCAAGTCAGTCAAGCTCGCCCTCGAGGCGGAAAGCATGCTCGACATTGACGTGGACAAAGTGCTCGGCGGCGACTTCGAATCGATGGGCAACCTCGCCGCCGTCCGCCAGCAAATGGGCATCGCACTCGCGCCGCTCGCCGCCGACTACATCGAAACCATCCTCGAGGGCGGTGAGGAAAAGCTAGTCGTCTTTGCGCACCACATATCGGTGCTCGATATCCTCGAAAAGAAATTGGCGAAGTGGGGCGTTGTGCGCATCGATGGCAGCACGAGCTCGACGCAGAAAGAGTTTCGCAAAGAAACTTTCATTAGCAACCCGAGCATCCGGGTGATTATCGGCAACTTAATGAGCATGGGCGTCGGCGTGGATGGCCTACAACTCGTGTGCCGCCACGCTGTATTTGCCGAGGCCGATTGGGTGTTCGGAAATAATCAGCAGTGTGTGGACCGCTTGCATCGCGGGGGCCAGGATCGCGGCGTTCTGGCCGAGTTTCTTGTGGCCCCAGGCTCGATTAGCGAGCGTGTGTTAGCAAAAAGCATTAAGAAAGGCACCGTAGTGCATTGCGCACTCGACAAAAAATGCGCTTGAGCAATTGACAACGTGGTTAAAAAAGCATTTATTTGATTTGGGCTGGCCGCAAGGGCGGACTTCTTGCCTGGGAACAGGGGTTTAGCGGCTTCTGCCACCGGGGAACTGGAAGAAAAGAGCCGGGGCGCGCACTAGCTTTGGCGGAAACCGACCGCTCGGCCTTTGAACATTTAGACTTTGGGAATTGCAACATGGCTCAGATTACTGGCGGCAAGGTTTCATACGGGCGCACGGTGAAAACCGGCGATTACGAGAACAAGCGTTGTGACGTCGAGCTGACCTTTGCGGTCGATATCGGTGAGGACTACGAACACGTCTTTAGCTTGGCGAGCCGTCAAGCCGTTCGTAAGCTCCATGAGATTTTGGGCCTGAAAGCACCGGCCGAAGTCGAGACGGTGAAGGCCACCGAAAGCGCCACGTGGGCGGCACCGGCCGACGTGAAGCCGACAGCGGTTGAAGCCGTTGGTGCCGGCGAGGCAAAGCCGAAGCGTGGCCCCGGGCGCCCGAAGAAAGACGCCCCCAAGGATGAGCCGGAAGTCACCGAGGCCAAGGTTGAGAAGCGGGCGAAGAAAGACGCCGAGCTGGCCGACGCCGAGATTGACCATCCCGGTTTCTCGCCCATCCCGCCGAAGGCTGAGGCCGAACCCATCACCGACAAGAAGCTGATGGAGGCCGTGCAGCAGAAAGCCAAGGCAGTTGGCCCCGACAAGGTGAAGGCGCTGCGCAACAAGTTCACTGGCAGCGAAGTCAACCCCATCGTCACGCTGGCGCAGGACAAGCGCGCGGCGTTCCTCGAGGCGCTCGCGGTTTTGGAGTGAGCCCGATCCGGCGAGTTTTGTTTGAGCGTGAGATTGCCCGCTACTGTGCGCGTTTCAGCAACGTCATTTTTCTTCGGAGATACCAATGGCACGCAAGTCGATTTTGACCGACACGTTCGTGGCTAAGATCCGCACGGAGCTCGGCAAGCCGAACGCCAACATGCGCTCGGTCGCGTCCAAGCTGAAGTGCTCCCCGAGCACGATCTACCGCGCCACGGGCGGCAAGCGGCGCCTTGAGGGTGGCACCACTGAGGCATGGCTGGCCAACGGCCGGCGCCCGACGTGGAAGCGCCCCACCAAGGCTCGCCGCACCGCCAAGCCGCGCCGCACCACCAAGCGTCGGCGCGCTGCGTAAATGAAGCACATCAAGAGTGCGGGGCTCTGTCCCGCAAGGCGAGCGGAGCTGACGGCTCTGTTCGCCATCGCAGATGTCGTGGCTAAGGGGATCATTGACCGTGAGCGAGGAACACAGCGACCTGGGCGGCAGCTCGATGGACCGCGCGGCGGCGTGTCCCGGCTCAGTGAGCTTGCTGCGGAAGCTCGAGCCAAGCGAGGCTGAGCGCGGCGACGATACCGAGCACAGCAAGCGCGGCACCGCGGCGCACGAGGTCGCGCGGCAATGCCTGACCGACCAACGCGAGCCTTGGGAGTTCATAGGCGAGACGGTCGAGGGCGTGGCCATCGATATCAAGATCACGGAAGCCGTGCAGGTCTACGTCAATGAGTGCTGGCCCATCATTGCCGGCGCCGAAGTCGTCTACCTCGAGCACAAGTTCCACGATCCGTCCGTGCATCCCGGCTTCAAGGGCACCGCCGATTTGGGCGTGCTGAAAGAGGGGACGCTGTACGTCCGCGACTACAAGAACGGCGTGATGAGCGTCGAAATCTCCTCGATGCAATTCCGTTATTACGCCTACGCGATGCTCCTGCTGCACCCGGAAGCGCGCCGCGTGAACATCGGCGTGGTGCAGCCCAACGGCTTCCACTCCGATGGCCCAATCCGCACCGAGGAATTCGCCGCCGAGGATCTGCACGAGTGGGCGCAGAAAGAGCTCGTGCCGGCGATGGTCCGCGCCGAGCGCGATGGCACGCTGCGGGCCGGCGAGCATTGCCAGTTTTGCCCGCTCAAGATCATGTGCCCGATGCTGCAGGGCCTATTCCGCGCCGCACTCACCACGCCGGTCGCCAGCCTCAGCCGCATGTCCGACGCACAGGTGGCCGAGGACGCCAAGCTCGTGGATGCCGTCAAGCTGTATATCAAGGCGATCGAGGCCGAGCTGTACCACCGCATGATGAATGGCCGGGAGCTCCCGGGCTTCAAGCTCGTGGCCAAGAAAGCGAACCGCCTGTGGAAGCCGGAAGCCGAGGCGGCGATCGCCGCGGAGTATGGCGCCGACGCCTACAAGCCAGCCGAATTCAAATCGCCATCGCAGATCGAGGCCATCGGCCCGGCTGCGAAAGAGCTCGTGAAGAAGTGGGCCTACAAGCCGAATGATCCGGGATTGACGGTCGCGCCCGAAAGCGATCCGCGCGAGGCGAAGTCGGCCAAATCCATCCGCGATACGTTCGCGGAAATGGAATTCGGGGATGAGATATGAAATGCGCAAACCCCAAATGCGAGAATGAAATTGCAACCCAGGCGCGGCGGCGTGGGCCACCAAAAAAGTATTGCAGCCGGAAGTGCAAAGATGCCTACCGTCCCCAGGCCAAGCGCAGAGTGAGAGTATATAAAGCAGGTGAGATAGAGAAACGCCGGGAGTACAGACGTGCGTGGAAACGGCGCCATCCTGAGCACAAAAAAGCTTGTGACGCACGGTATTGGTGGAGCCCTAAAGGCCAAGCCACCCGTGCTCGCTATTACATGGGCCATAGAGACGAAAAAATCCTCTACACGGCGCTTTGGAGAGTGGATAACCCCACGCGGGTTCGTCAAAATAGGAAGTCTCAATCTCTTAAGAAGCGCTTACAACGGAGGTTAAAACGAGAAAATGTCTGACAAACTTTTCGATTACGGTGTTGAATGCATCCGCACTCGTCACAAGGGCGTTGATATCGAGGAAGCAACGGTCGCTATCCGCCACGTCATCGCGGTGGCCAAGCAACGGCTCACCGAGCTGACCCTGCCGGATGAAGCCGGCCCATTGCCCACACCGCGCCGAGTGGTCGAGCAGCTCAGCGCAGTCTCTCAGCAGGAACGACAACGCCGCAAAGAGGTACGGCAAAAGCTCGTGGCCATCTACCGCACGCAGGTGAAGTTTGGCGGGCGGAACGTGGACGAATTGTTCATGCACGAATTGGCGGCCTATGCCAATGAGCACACTTTCCTTGGCCTGTTCGCAATCAAACTGCTGAAGCACGCCCGGCCAAATGAATGCGTTAAAGTTGGCGATGCGGTCAGCAAAGCCGCGATTACAAAGTACGAAGCGGAAGCCCGAAAGCAGGCAATTGCCCTTGTGTCAGCGTAAACAAATCGTTATTGTGTTTTCGTCGCAATAGGCGACCTTTAGAAAAGCGAGAAAGCTATGGCAGAGAAAAAGTTTGTTTATACCACCCGTAAGCCGATTGTCGTGATCTGGCCGGCGCTCATCACGCCGAAAGCGTACAAGGATCCGAAAACCGGCGTGGAAGGCGAACCGAAGTACAGCGGTCGGTTCTGCTTTTCGGCTGACCACCCGGAAATCAAGGCCATGAAGGAAGTTGCCATCGATTGCCTGCGTAACAAGTGGGATGATGGCGACCTTAAGAGTTTCAAATGGCCGTGGATGACCGGCGACCAAGCGGCTGACCGCCGCAAGGC
>Ga0196976_1001169_pt1 | contig 12786 bp, 11 predicted proteins | sample S3v_513CmetaG_FD_148644 | JGI IMG/M metagenome (GOLD analysis project Ga0196976, IMG submission 148644) | Soil microbial communities from Anza Borrego desert, Southern California, United States - S3+v_5-13C | ecosystem: Environmental > Terrestrial > Soil > Desert | place: USA: California...
GGAATACCATACGGCTCCAGGTAGTCACCCAACGAGATGAAATCGAAGTTGCCAAACTGATTGGTGCTACCGATAGCTTTATTCGCAGGCCTTTTCTCTACGCAGGCGCCTTTTATGGCTTGGGCGGCGGTATTGCGGCTTTATTCTTTTTATTGGTGATTACTTCTATCTTCAATACCTCCGTTGCTGAAATCGCCACCCTCTACAATAGTGACTTCAGCCTTGATTTCCTGGAACCATTCTCCAGTCTGGTGCTGCTTGTACTCGCCGCCCTACTGGGCTGGATGGGCTCCTACGTCGCCGTCAATCGATCCCTAGCTAAATTCGCCTTCAAGAACTAGAAATTGTTGGCCTAGAAGCAGCAAGCCATTCTTCAAGTCTGGCTCCTACTCAGCAATATTTGCCATTAGAACTGGCAACGTGGGAACAAGGCTGGAACCTCTCTGTCATACCGAAAGAGCAGGCTTTCCTAAGCTAGCGCGTGTCAGATGTCACCAAGCAATTGGCGCAGTCCGGAAAATCCGAACTTTCAAAATCTGGCACTCTCTAAGCGAGAGTGCTAAAATTATTTATCCGAGAAAGGATCAAATGATGATGACCAATGCCCTGACAATACCATCGGTGACTTCGCTGGATAGTCTTGATCAGTATTTACGCACCATCAAGACATTCCCAGTATTAAGCGCCGAAGAGGAATACGATCTGGCAATGCGCCTCAAGAAGAATAACGATCTTGAAGCGGCCAAGGGCCTGATTGTTTCCCATCTGCGTCTTGTCGCGAGCATCGCACGTGGCTATGCGGGTTATGGACTGCCTCAAGCCGACCTCATCCAGGAAGGCAATATCGGCCTCATGAAAGCTGTGCGCCGCTTTGATCCAGAGCGGGGTGTTCGCCTGGTCTCTTTTGCCATCCATTGGATCAAGGCTGAAATCCACGAATACATCATCCGCAATTGGCGACTGGTCAAGGTGGCAACCACCAAGGCACAGCGTAAACTGTTCTTCAATCTGCGCAGCATGAAAAGCGATGCGACAAGTTTGCAGCCTGAAGAAGTTGCGCATATTGCACGAGAGCTGAAGGTGAAGCCGGAAGAGGTACTAGAGATGGAAGCGCGCATGAGCGGCCATGAGATTCCGCTCGACCCTCAAACTGATGATGAGTCAGAAGATGCTTACAGCCCCATCTCCTATCTGCAGGATCATCAACCCGAGCCTTCGGATTTGCTGGCAGACCGCGAAACTGAACATCTGCAGACTGTAGGTTTATCGCGTGCACTGGAAAGCCTGGATGACCGTAGCCGCCGTATTGTGCAGGCTCGTTGGCTGCAGGAAGGCAATGGCGCCACCTTGCATGATCTCGCTGAGGAATTCGGTATTTCTGCTGAGCGCGTTCGCCAGATTGAGCACAAGGCCATGCAAAAGATGAAGACCGAGCTAACCGCTCAGTAACAACTGTCGGACAATAAAAAAGGCTGCTTGCGCAGCCTTTTTTATTGTCCGAAGTAACGTTAAGCCGCTGCCTGGTTCTGCGGCGCCTGATCAAAAGACAGCGCATTACGCACGTGCTGGCGCAACACCTTCAGGTCTGCCTCTTGTGCTTGGATACCCTTCTCGATATTTTCCAGTTCACCAATGCGGTCTTCCAGCGTATCTGTCGCTTGGTAGATGCGTTTAATGCTCTCCAGTCGACGACGCAACTGAAGTTGATGCTCGCGCACCTGTGACTCCATAGGCGCAATGACCGCCTTGAGCCAGTTTTCAATATCGCGATTGGCAACTTCGTAGACATGAATCACACGGCTCGCCAAGGTTTCGAAGAATTTTGTGGTTAACGTCATCTTCTCATTGGTAATCATGTTGAAAGCCGTATTGAACTGCTCCTTATACGCGCGTTCCAGCTTGGCCAGTTCCTTCTGGTACCGCAGCGTGGAGAAAGAAGGCGGCTCCGCCTTGCGCAAGCCATGGTCTTTTGAGAACTTCTCGTACATGGCGTCCATCATCTTCTTGATTTCTTCAATCTGCGCATCAGACTTCACCATGCGATCCTTGAGATCAGCGAAGAAGGCATCCATCGCACCGCGAATGCTCTTCGTGAAGTTAGCGGAAATCATGGCTTCACGCGTATTGGTGACCTGACTCTTGAGCGTTTCCATCCCCAGCAAGGTGAATAGCTGATTAGTTTGTTGCGAGAACACGCTACGTAGCGCCTGAAAGCGTTGGAGACCCTTTTCAAAATTCTCCTTGTCCACTTTAACCTTGTTCATCATGTGCTCGACGACATCTTCATTCTTGCCGCGAAGGCCGCGCAATTCGCCTAGTTGTTCCGCAAGACCCTGCAAACGTGCTTCCAGAATCAAGTGCGAGTTATTGATGAGGTCTTCGATTTCATTCTGCGTGTTGTCACGCACAATCTCTTTCTTGGACGGGATCAGTTCATCGGAAAGCGCCTTTTCCAATTCCAAGATGCGGCTCTTGCTCAGCAGCTTGTCATCCTTGTTGACCTTGGCCAGCAGTGCTTTTTGCGCAGAAATCGGGAATATCTGGTTAGCTTCCAGCCCCAACAGCTCAGCACTGGTATTTACCTGCTTGACGATTTCCTTCTGAATTTCGGACTCGTCCTTGAGTTCATCCCATAAGCCGTCAATCTTGTTGAGCACTGCCAGACGACCTTTTTGTTTCCAGCGTGTACCGCTGATGTACTGGCGCCAGACATCAATTTCGGATTTTGTTACGCCGGTATCTGCAGCAAGAATGAACAGCACAGCATGCGCATTGGGGAGCATGTTGAGCGTGAGCTCAGGCTCAGTACCTATGGCGTTCAAGCCCGGGGTATCGAGAATGACCAGGCCCTGCTCGAGCAGCGGATGCGGGAAATTGATTACTGCATAACGCCAGCAAGGAATATCAATGCTGCCGTCGCTGTTGATGCTCATGGCATCATCCGCGCTATTGGGATCGTAAAGGCCGTAGCGTTCAGCTTCTTCCAGCGTCACCTTCTTGGTGCGGCTGACTTCCTTGAATGCATTAACCATGCTATCGCTTGAATCAATGGTGAACTCAAAGGTCTGCCATTCATCCGGATAGCGTTTGTATTCGGTGGTGGTTGCATCTGAGGTCCGGGTTTCGATCGGCAACAGCTGAAGCGATGTGGGCTTCGAGGGATCATAGAGCAGCTCGGTAGGACACATGGTAGTGCGGCCTGCACTCGAAGGCAGCAAGCGCTGGCCATAACCAGCAAAGAAAATGGCATTGATGAGTTCGGACTTGCCACGAGAGAATTCGGCTACAAATGCGACGTTTAGTTTGTCTTCACGCAGACGGTCGAGCAGTTGCTGGATACGCTGGTCAATCTGGGCATCGTTCAGTTCCTGCTCATTGAGCCAGCTACGGTAATCACAAATGGTGTCGACAAGCGCCTTACGCCATTCCGTATAAGCGGCAAACTGATGGGCTAACTTGTTCTCTGCCATGACCGATCCCCGAAGATTTTTATTCTTGGTAACACTCTAGCATGCCTATAAAAATAGTCAAAGTAATCAGCCGACTAACGGTTAAGTTGCGAGCAAGCTGTTAACTTGTGGGGATTTTCGCAACGCCTGGGTTAGAGTTCTCTCAGAACAAAGGTTTTAGCCGATTCTGCTATCATCGGTTTTTTTACGAAATCCCAGTATGAGCGGACTCCATCCAGGCGCGCCTCGGCCGACCAATATTTCTTTGCACCAGGCTTCGCGCAAGCTTGAGCTGACATTTGATGACGGCACCCAGGGCTTGCTTACCTGCGAATTCCTGCGGGTATATTCGCCTTCTGCTGAAGTCCGGGGACATGGGATTGGGCAGGAGACGCTGCAAACCGGCAAGGAAGAGGTCAATATCGTGGATATCGAGCCGGTAGGCAATTATGCCGTTCGTCTGATATTTACAGACGGTCACGATACCGGTCTCTACTCCTGGGACTATTTGTATGACCTGGTCAAGAACCACGCATCACTCTGGCAGGCGTATCTCGACAAACTGGCAATAGCTGGTCACACGCGCAAACCTTCCGCAGGCAACGAAAGACCTATGCAATGAACGAAAAAAACACGACGCACTTCGGTTTTCAATCGGTTTCGGAACATGAAAAAACGCGCAAGGTTCGCGACGTGTTCCATTCTGTCGCCCGTCGTTACGACCTCATGAACGACGTGATGTCGGCAGGCATGCACCGACTGTGGAAACGGTTCACCATTGAAGTCAGCGGGGTTAAAGCTGGTGATCGCGTACTCGATATCGCGGGCGGCACCGGCGATCTTTCACGCCTTTTCTTCAAACGGATAGGCAACGATGGACAACTGGTGCTCACTGATATCAACGCCGCCATGCTGAACATCGGCCGCGACCGGTTGCTGGATGAAGGGATAGCTGTACCGGCGATCCAATGCGATGCCGAGAAATTGCCGTTTCCGGATCAGCATTTTGATTGTGTATCTGTGGCCTTTGGCTTGCGCAACATGACGCACAAGGATCAGGCACTGCAAGAAATGCAGCGCGTGCTGAAACCCGGCGGCCGCTTGATGGTGCTTGAGTTCTCACAGGTCTGGAAGCCGTTGGCACCTCTTTATGATGCGTACTCATTCAAGCTGCTACCGCTCATGGGTAAGCTTCTGGCGAAGGATGCTGAAAGCTATCAATACCTGGCGGAATCCATCCGCATGCATCCCGATCAACTAACCCTGCGCCATATGATGTTGGATGCGGGGCTTGCACAAGTAGATTTTTACAACCTCGCAGCAGGCGTTGTTGCTCTGCACAAGGGCTGGAAGGCCTGAGCCCAATCATGTTCGAGCCCATCGTCACTCGCCTTCTCAATCATCTGGTCAATCAAAATGATTGGGCCCGGGACCAGCTTCAACCCTATAGCGGCAAAACCGTGTTATTCGATGTGCCGCCCGTGCGCATGAAGCTGGCCGTTCTGGAAGATGGCGGGCTTGCGGCTGCGGGTGAGGCAGCCATTGCCTCTGCTACGGTAACCCTGCCGTTATCCGCTGCCATGAGAATTCTGGCCGGGGATGCCCATGCAGAAACCCTGGCAACTATTGAGGGTGACACCGAACTCGCAGTGACCCTAAGCCGGGTATTGCGGAATATGCAGTGGGAATATGAAGAAGACTTGAGCAAAGTCATCGGTGATGCGCCTGCCCATCAGCTTGCGCAATTCGGTCGCAAGGCGGCTAGTGAGGTACGGAAGCAAACACTGAACATTGCGGACATGTTTGCCGAATACTGGCAGGAAGAGCGGCCACTGATCGCCAAAAAACGCCATGTCAGCCACTTCATACAAGAAGTGGAAGAGCTACGAGACGAAGTGGAGCGCATGGAGAAACGCTTGGACAAGCTGCAAGCCGCTTCAATCACCCCACCGCCCAATTCTGTTGCCGACGTCAAAGACCAATAACCCATGCGCTTCTTCCGCTTATTACGCATCCTCAATATCACGTTGCGTTTCCAGCTCGATGAATTCGTGCTGGCCCACACGCGTTTGCGACCACTGCATAAGCCCGTGCGAACGGTCTTCTTCTGGCGGCGCAGCCCGTATCCACGTGCTGTCCGTTTACGCCTGGCCTTGGAAGCGCTGGGTCCGATATTCGTCAAGTTCGGTCAGATGTTATCTACCCGTCGCGACCTTATCCCGCTTGATATCGCTGATGAATTGGCTTTGCTGCAAGATCGCGTACCGCCTTTTCCATACCTTGATGTAAAGCAAACCATCGAGCTGGCCTATGGTTTACCGATTGAAACCATATTCTCGCAATTCGATGAAATTCCCGTAGCCAGCGCTTCTGTGGCTCAAGTGCACTTTGCCCATTTGCCGTCTGGCACCCCAGTCGCAGTCAAAATCCTGCGCCCCGGCATTGCTGTTGTCATTGAAAAAGACCTCGCACTGCTCGACAGTGCAGCCTGGCTGCTGCAAAGATTGTGGCCAGACGGTAAGCGTTTGCGCCCGCGTGAAGTCGTTGCCGAGTTCGCCAAGCACGTGCACAGCGAGCTCGACCTCATGCTGGAAGCAGCCAACTGCAGCCAGCTCGGGCGTAACTTTGCCGATGGACAGCTCCTGCTGGTACCTGAAGTGTATTGGGATTGGTGCCGAGAACAGGTCATGGTCATGGAGCGCATGAATGGCATCCCCATCAGCCACGTAGCTCGGTTACGAGAAATCGGCATAGATATCCCCAAACTGGCGCGGGATGGGGTCGAGATATTTTTTACCCAGGTCTTCCGCGATGGTTTTTTCCACGCCGACATGCATCCTGGCAATATCCAGGTGGCTGAGGATGGCCGTTACGTCGCCCTCGACTTCGGCATCATGGGAACGCTCAATGAAACGGACAAACAGTACCTTGCACGTAACTTCCTGGCATTCTTCCGCCGGGATTATCGTGAAGTGGCACGCGCGCATGTGGAATCCGGCTGGGCTCCAATCGACACCCCGGTTGACGAGTTCGAGACAGCTATTCGCGCGGTCTGCGAGCCTATTTTCGACAAGCCCTTGAAGGAAATTTCCTTTGGCCGGGTGCTGTTACGCCTATTCCAGACTTCGCGGCGTTTTGGCGTGCAGATCCAGCCGCAACTCACCATGCTGCAAAAGACGCTGCTCAACGTCGAAGGCTTGGGACGCGATCTCGACCCCGATCTGGACCTCTGGAAGACCGCCCGCCCCTACCTGGAACGCTGGATGTCGGAGCAGATAGGCTGGCGCAGCATCCTGAAGAATCTAGAGGCCGAGTATCCCAACTGGGGCCGGATGCTGCCGCAGATGCCACGGCTTCTGTATCAGCAGCTGCAGCAGAAACATGAGTATCCGATTACGCTAGAGCTGGATCTTCTCGGTAGAGAACATCGCCGGCATACACGACTGCTGCGTATCATTTCAGTATCACTCGCCCTGATGGTGATCCTCCAGCTGATTGTGTTTTACATGCTGTGGCAGAGCTAGGTAATTTGCTTTTATCGGCCTAGCTACATTTGCTAGAATCCCAGCGCTATCCAATCCTCTAACACCGCCATAAGGATACGACTGTGCTGATCTGGTTCGTTGTTCTTTACCTCATGATGTCTATTGGCATCGGCCTCTTCGTTGCTACCCGCGTCAAAAACACCAAAGATTACGCTGTGGCCGGCCGACATTTGCCGCTGCCTATTGTCATGGCGACCGTGTTTGCGACATGGTTCGGGGCGGAAGCCGTTTTCGGGGTGTCTGCGACCTTCGTGCAAGAGGGCTTGCACGGCGTTGTTGCCGATCCATTCGGCTCGAGCATGTGCCTGGTGATTGCGGGCTTTTTCTTCGCCACCCAGCTTTACAAGCTCAATATCATCACCTTGGGCGATTTCTATCGCATGCGCTACAACCGCACCGTGGAAATTCTCACGACCATCGCCATTGTCGTTTCCTACCTAGGCTGGGTCGCTGCACAAATCACAGCACTGGGACTGATTATCAACATGATCACCCAAGGGGCGGTCAGCCAGGAGACTGGCATGCTCTTGGGTACAGCTGTGGTGCTGACCTACACCACACTAGGCGGCATGATGTCGGTCGCTATTCTCGACTTCGTGCAGATGATTGTGGTTATTGGCGGGCTGTTGTATATCGGGTTCGTCGTATCCGGCCTGACGGGTGGCGTTATGCCGGTAATTGACCATGCCAGTGCTGCTGGCAAGCTGGACTTCTTCCCGCCAGCCGATCCCTGGATGTGGGTTACCTTCATTGGTGCCTGGATGACCATGATGCTGGGCTCGGTGCCACAGCAAGATGTGTTTCAACGCATCTCATCTGCCAAGAGCGCCAAGATAGCCATCTGGGGTTCGGTGCTAGGCGCGTCGGTCTATTTCTGCTTCACCTTCGTGCCGATGTTCATCGCGTATTCGGCCACATTGATAGATCCTGCACTTTTCAATAACCTCATCAGCCAGGATTCGCAGCGCGTATTGCCCACCCTGGTCATGCAGCATACGCCCATCATTGCTCAGGCTATCTTCTTTGGCGCCGTGATCTCAGCCATCATGAGCTGTTCCGCTGCCACATTACTCGCGCCTTCAGTGACCTTTGCCGAGAATATCGTACGCGGCTTCATGCCACATCTGACCGATGAGGGCTTACTCAAGGTCATGCGTATCTCGCTGGTGGGCTTCGCCGGATGCGTGCTTGTCTACGCTTTCAACTCAGACCGCTCGATTTTCGGCATGGTCGAGGATGCTTACAAGATCACGCTGGCGGGCGCTTTTGTACCCTTGTTCTTTGGTGCCTTCTGGAAGCGTGCCAACAGCCAGGGCGCTCTCGCCGCCATTATCGGCGGGATAGGCGCATGGGTTCTGGTGGAAGTGCTGGTTGGCGAGGAAAGCCTGGTGCCACCGCAGCTCATCGGTCTAGGCGTCAGTGTCATTGCGATGATTGTGGGCTCGCTGTTGCCCCAGAAAATCGGTCACTCCACGAACGAAGTTCCAGGCTATTTGCATGCGCACGCTGCCCATCCGCACAGCCCAACTGTGCTGCCGCGGGAAACCGGGCATTAATTATTTACGTTGGCAGACCGGGCAGTAGAACGTCGATCGCTGTCCCAGTTTGATTGACTTGATCGGTGTGGCGCATTTCCTACACGGTTTTCCAGTACGGCCATAGACAAAATACTGCTGCTGGAAGTAACCTGGATTGCCATCCGTGCCGAAGAAATCCCGCAAACTGCTACCGCCGGCTTTGAGGGCATCCTGCAGGGTTGCCTTGATTTCCTCAGCCAGCCTTTGATAGCGGGTCTTGCTGATGCGGTTTGCTGCAATGCCCGGGTGGATGCCGGCACGGAACAGGGATTCGCTAGCGTAGATGTTTCCTACGCCTACAACCACCGTGCTATCCATGATGACGTTCTTGACCGGGGCTGGTCGCGTCCTTGTTCTTGAATAGAGCAGCGCGCCGGTGAATGCCTCTTCCAGCGGTTCAGGCCCTAGTGCCTGCAACAATACATGCTCGCTCACTTCCCCCTCGCACCACAACACGGCCCCGAACCTGCGAGGATCTCGCAACCGGAGTACATTGCCGTTGCCAAATTGGACTTCGAAATGATCGTGCTTCTGCGCAGGATCGTCCTGCTGCAACAATATGATGCGGCCGGACATGCCCAAATGCAGGATCAGGGTACCGGTATCAAAACGGGCGAGGATGTATTTGGCGCGACGTTGTAAGGCCTGAAGCTGCTGGCCCGGCAGCGTTTTGATTAGATGGGATGGGACAGGCCAGCGCATGGCGGGATTGCGCAGTATGACTTTTTCCACCGTTTGCCCAACCAGCGGCAGCAACCCCAGCCGCGTGGTTTCAACCTCGGGCAGTTCCGGCATGAAAAATTAGCGCTGAATCCCGACGGGCGGATTCAGCATGGTAAAGCCCACATCCTGCGGGAAATGGTAGAGCATGCCCTCGTCAGGACGGCCCAGTAGCAGTTCGGGAGACTCCTGCAGTTTATCGAAGTGCACCTTGCTGCCGTCCTGCAACTTCACTTCTACTGAAGGATAGGTCGCTTTGCGATCAGGCGTATAAGGTTCCACCGAGCTCGCGCTACTCTTTTTCCAGTAGACTTCCAGCCATTCGTTCATGCGGTTGGCGTCGGGCTTGGCTTCAGCCGTCGAAATTTTCCATTTGCCGTCTACCAAGTCGACATGCAGGCGTATGTCTTCCCACTGCTCCAGCCTGGAGAGATCGAAACCGGCAATCTTCTCACCAGCCTTGAAGGGATGCTTGCTGATGAGCTCGATGGGCTGCGTAGCGGCGGATTCCGAATAAAACGGCTCCACCATGTAAATGGCGTCTTTATACGCTACATATTGTTCCCCACTTACAGGGTTGTAGGTGCCGAACAGGAATTCCTCATTGCCCATCTTGACCTTGAGTTCAGGATTGTCGAGGCCGAACTGCCCCAAATCGTTAGCTGGAAATTTTTCCTTGCTGGTCGCAGCAACAATGGAAAGAATCCGTTGCACCATGGTTTGGTCAGCGCGTGCCTGATAAGGCTGTTGCATGTACCAGTAGCCATTCTTCTTTTCGAAAATAACCGGGGCCTTGGTCGGGAACTCGATACGAAGATTTGAGAAGTCCGCCAGCTTCAGCGCTGACAGCTCGTGGCTCTTTTCTTTCCGCTCTTCGTGCTGTGGTCGGGTATACAGGAAGACTGCTATGCCCGCAACCAGCAACAGCAGGATCAGGTTGATCAGCCAGCGCTTCCTCATGCCTTGCGACGCTTCCACCAAATCACGACACCTGCGATCAGCAAGCCAATCGGCAGCAACAGCCGGAAGCCGAAGAACACCACTGCAGCCATGATCTTGCCTACAGGGTCGGATGGAATGATGACATTCACGTCCTTGATCGGCTTGGGCTGGATAGTAATCAGCCTTTCATCGCCTGCCAGCCAGTTGACGACGTTGATGCCCAGATCAAGGTTGCCGCCGTTAGCCAGGAACGTGTTGGATAGGAAATTGGCATTGCCCACGATAACGACGCGCTGACCCTTCTTGCCGTAAGGCCGTTCAAGCGCCACTGCGATATTGATCGGCCCGGGAATATCACTCTTCTCATCGAAGCTGACCTTCTCGCCGATCTTTCCCGTTTCGAGCCAGCCATTAGGCGCGACTTCGATCAGCCGGCTGACCTTCCAGCCATATTCGAAACTATCCTTGGCGTCCACTTTGCGTGCTTCCGGAAACAGCGTACGCAGCATGAAGTTCTTAGTGATGGCGTGCTCCCCGTAGAGGTTAGCAAATGCGATCTTGGGATCAGCGCCGTACTGGGAAGAAGACATGTCGATCACCATGCCTGGGGTTACCTCCAAGCCCAGATACTCCGCAACCGGTTGCAAACCGCGCATCTTCTCGTCATCCAGGAGCCATAACACATTGCCGCCAGCCTTGATGTAGTCCAGGATTTTCTGGACTTCCACATCCGGGATGTCGATCTGCGGGCTGGCAATGACGAGCATGGCGCCATTGCTGGGGACTTGCTGCGCAATGGTCAGATCTGGATTAGCCAGCTTGAAGCCGCGCTTCTCGAGCTGTCTGCCAAATTCGCCCAGATCATGGTTCTTGAGACCGGTGAGGTTCCGCTCACCATGGCCATCAAGATACATCACAGCCTGCTGGTGCGTACGGGCAAGACGCACCAGGAGATTGGTCATGTCCTGCTCGACATAGGGTGGGATCAGGTGCTCCGTACGTTTCTGGTATTCCACCACCAGTTCGCCTTCAGCCTTGATACCTTCATCCTGTGCCTGCTTGGGGAATTCAGCCGGGTTGATGAATTCGACCTTGAAATCCGGCTTGGCACGCTGATAGCGTGACATGAAGTCATGGATAGTCTTGCGGTACTCGTCATCCTGCGAAACGAAAACACGGATATTGACTGGGCCCTTCATCTGCTGGAGCACATCCAGGCTGCCTTTACTCAGGGTGTTACGCGTACTCTGGGTAATATCGCGGGCAACATGGTATTGGCTGGTCAGGTAGCCCAGCATAGCGACCAGTGCGATGAACAACAGCACGAAGAAGCTGTTCTGCATGAACAGCTGGAAACGAAGTTTACGGTTTATTTTCATTCTCGAAACCAGTTATCCGCGAAGACGGTCGGCATCGAGCCGGCGTACCGTCAAAGTGAGGAATGTAATGATGAAAAGCAGGAAATAGGCTAAATCCCGGGTATCCAGGAGCCCGCGTGCGAAGGGCTCAAAATGCCGCATCAGCGAGAGATAGGCGAAGGGACTATTCGGGTCCCCTGCAAAAAAGTGGTCGAGAATGAGTAGCGCAAACAGCGCGACAAAGGTAATGATCCCGGCCACCACGGGTTGCTGCGTGAGGCTAGACACATATACACCGAGCGCCGAGAAGCTCGCAACCAGCAGCCACAAGCCCAGGACATTGGAACCAACGAAACCGAAATCAATATCCGACCACAGATGGAGCGATGACATCATCGCGGCCAATAAGGCGATCACAATGGTCAGGAATGACATCAGTCCGAAGAACTTGCCCAGTACGATTTCGGTCAATGAAAGCGGCGCGCTGAACAGGAAGCTCAGCGTCTGCTGACGTCGTTCCTCGCTGATGAGCCGCATGGACAGCAGCGGGACAGCAAACAGCATGACAAAAGAAGCGATGCCGAACACGTTGCGGCCCACGAATTCGGTAACGCCCACGCGCTCCTCGGGCCGCATCATGCCGGACATGGTCTGGAAGTACTGGTCGATGCCGATCAGGAAGAACGTCCCAAAAACAAACTGAAGCAGAGCAAGAATCACCCAGCCCATTGGCGACGCAAACAGGCTTTTTATTTCTTTCCTGGCGATATTGAGAATCATGAGTGGACTACCTTACGTTGTTGAAGGCTTCAAGCAGCCATTTCTTGGAAGGTGAGCTGGACAAATACTTCTTCCAGCGTGGTTTGATCAGGGTTGATCTGGTAGAGCCCCCAGCCCTTATTGACGGCTGTTTGCGCAATCGCCTCTGCCGGCATCTCACCCTCTGCATAATGCAATCGCAGCATGCCGTTTGGCAGGGCGTCAGCACTGACAATGCCCGGAATGCTCAGAAGCTCTTCCACAGCAGGTGGGTTGCGCAGACCGAGTACCAGCTTATTGCCGTGGCGCTGATGCCGCAGCACATCAATAGAACCGTTGAATACCAGCTTACCCTTGTGAATGATTTGCACCTGGTCACAGACCATTTCGACTTCCGGCAGGATATGCGTGGAAAGAATCACGCTGTGTTCGCGGC
>Ga0196976_1001170_pt1 | contig 12757 bp, 10 predicted proteins | sample S3v_513CmetaG_FD_148644 | JGI IMG/M metagenome (GOLD analysis project Ga0196976, IMG submission 148644) | Soil microbial communities from Anza Borrego desert, Southern California, United States - S3+v_5-13C | ecosystem: Environmental > Terrestrial > Soil > Desert | place: USA: California...
GCGGCTCCTCCTGCCGCCGCTGGGCGTGCTCTTTCTCGTGCCGGACGGCCAGGAGCCGATCGCAGGCTGACGCCGGCTCGGTAGAGCGCGCGGCTCAGTAGAGCGCGCTTGCCAGCGCGCGCCGGGCCGCCATCACGCTCGGATCGGTGTCGCCGACGACCGTGAAGAGCTCCACGAGGCGGGCGCGGGCGCGTTCGCGGTCCGGACCGGCCGTGCGCCGCACCACGTCGACGAGCCGCCCGAAGGCGGCGTCGACCTGGTCGGAGAGGAGCTCGAGGTCCGCCATGGCGAGCTGCGCGTCGACGTCGTCGGCCGCCTCCGCGGCCCGGGCGACCTCCGCGGGGTCGACGATCGCCGTGCGCCGCAGCAGGTCCACCTGCGCGAGGCCGGCGCGCGCCATGTCGTCGCGCGGGTTCTCCGCCAGCGCCGCCGTGTACGCCGCAGCAGCGCCGTCCAGGTCGTCACGCTGGATGGCGTCGTACGCCTCCTGGTGACGCGGCGGGAGCGGCGGCTCTGCGGGCTCCTCCGTCGTCGGCTGCTGCGTACCCGCCACGACCCCCGTCACGCCGTTGCTCGCTGCCATCGCGAGCACCTGGTCGAGCACGCCCCGCACCTGTTCGCGGGTGGCGCCGTCGAGCGGCGGGAGCGGCACCGCCTGGCCCTTCACGACGGCGGCGACCGTCGACCCGGTCTGCCCGCCGACCGCCTGGGCCACCTGGGGAGCCTGCTGCACGTCCACCCGGGCGAGCAGCAGCCTGCCGCCGAGCTCGCCCGTGAGGTCGGTCAGGATCCCGACCACCCCGCTGCTCACCGGGTCGCTCGCCGCCCACAGGCAGACGAGCACCGGAACCTCCGACGACCGCTGGATGACGTCCGCGAAGTTGGCCTCCGTGACGTCGACGACCGCGCCCGACGCCGGGGCGGGCGGCGCCGCCGGCGGGCGACCGAGACCGGACAGGTCGACAGCGCCGTGCAGCGGCAAGGAGGGGCGGGCGCCGTTCGGCTGGCTCATGACTTCACGCTCCGGTGACCTGGGTACGCGCGTGCTCGCCTCCGAGCACCTGGATCTGGGCGTCGGACCCGGCCGGCGGCACGACGAACGCCACCACGCTCAGCCAGGTGATCGACAGGCTGGACTTCACGGTGTCCGTGCCGAGGAGCACCGCGGTCTGGTCGCCGATCTTCAACGTCGAGTCCACGAGGGTGATCGACGTCGTCGAGACCATCGTGCCCACCACGATGGCGCCGCCGTCCGCGGTGGCCAACGCCCGGACGCCGGCCGGGTGCGGGGTGTACGTCTCGGCGAGGGAGCCGTTCGCACCGACGACGCCGACGAACGCGTCGCGCGTCTGCCAGATGCCGGCGCGCAGGGGGTCGTCCGTGAAGACCCCGGCGAACTGCGACTGCTCGCGGTTCGTCACCACGTCCACGTACTGCGCCATCACGTCCGCCGGAGCAACCGCGAGGTCCGCCGAGTCCGCCTCGACCGGAGCGCTCCCGACCTCCGGCTGCGCCAGGGCGGGGGTCTCGACGCCGGGGAAGAGCCGGACCCAGGACCAGAGGTAGTACGGGTCACGGGGGCCGTCCTGCACGAGCGTGAGCAGCAGTGGCGCGGTGAGGTCCGCCGGGGGCTCCGTGACGACCATCATGGTGCGCGGCCACGTCTCGGAGGTCGGGAGCACCAGCGTCTGCGCACCCTGCGGCACCGCCGTCAGGGCGTCCGCGGTGCCTGCAGCCGCTGCCAGGCGGTACTCGGCGGTCCGGAAGCTCGTGGCAGGACCGGAGACCCGGGGCGCGAGCGCCTCCGCGGACAGCTGCGCGTCCGCCTCGGCCAGCGTGGCGTGGACCTCACCGAGGATGCGCTCGGCCTGCTGGACCGACAGGGCGGGCGGCGTCGTCGCGGGAAGCGCGTCGGGCGTGGGTGTCGGCAACGGCTGGCTGCACGCGGCGAGGAGGGCGACCGTGACGGCGATCGCGGCGCTGCGCAGCACTCGCCTCATCGGGCACCTCCCTCGTCGTTGGTCGACCCGTCGGTGGGCGTCGTCGCGCCGAGCCCCCAGGCGCGCCGCCAGGCGTCCGCGGACGCGGCCGGGGTCGCGGCCGGGGGGACCTGGGGATCGCCGACGGGCACCACGGGGGCTGGGACCTCTTCGGGGACGGGGGCGGCCACCTCCGCGCGGCGGCGTCCCAGCCTCCGGCGGCCGGGCGGCTCCGGCGTCCGGGCCTCACCACCTGGAGACGCCGCCGGTGCTGCGGACGCCGCCGGTGCTGCAGACGCAGGAGGGGAAGGCGTCGCGGCGGCTCCTGCCCCCGGGGCCGCCGTTCGTGCGTCGCTCCGCGGTCCGGCGACGCGCATCGGGAACCGCGCGGCGACCGGCTCGTGCCGGCGCTGCCGCTGCTCCTCGAGCTCGCGGATCTGCCGCCGGGTCAGGGGCACCATCGGGTCGGCCGCGACGACCTGGGGCTCCGGCTCGACCTCGACCCGCCGCCTCGGACGCCGCCCGGCCAGGAGGATGAGCACCCACCAGGCCAGTCCGAGCAGGAGGAGGAGCCCGCCGACGGCGACGCCCGGCACCAGCCAGGGCGTCGTGACCACCTGGGGCCAGGCCAGGGAGATGCTGGGGCTGACGCCGGCCTCGGTCGCCGCGACGAGGACGCTCCAGCGGCCGTCGGCCCGCGTCCACTCCATGGTGGTCCGGCCCTCGCCGCCCGCCTCGCGCACCCACAGGTCCGCACCGCGGGGATCGGGCACCTGCGCGCCCTCGTCGGTCTCCTCCCCGGGCTCCCCGGGCTCCGCGGTGGCCTCGCCCGTGGGCTCGGCGGTGGGCTCGGCGGTGGGCTCGGCGGTGGGCTCGGCGGTCGCCTCGGTCGTCGGAGCCGCCGTGGCCGGCGGCTCGGACTGCGCCACGGCGTCGGTCGCGAGCACGTGCCACTCCGCCAGCCCCGTCACCCGCGTGTGCGCGTCGGTGCCCACCCAGGCCTCGATGTCGGACGTCCGGCCGAGCGCGATGACGACGTCCCCCCGGGGCACGGTGGCGGTGATCGTGACCTCGTCGGCGGCCAGGTCGAGCACGCCGGGCTCGGTGACGATCATGGTCGACCCCTCCGCCGCGGCGGCGTCGGCGACGAGGACGTCGTCGGCGCGCCAGACGGTCGCGGAGGCGACGCCGAGCGCGAGCGCAGCGGCGCCGAGCAGGCACAGCAGCGACGCGAGAACACGATGCAGCACGGACAGATCCTTCCGACTGTGACGGTTCACAATAGGCGAGACGGGGCCATCCGGGCGGATCGAGCCGCCCCGGCGGCCCTGTACGCCCGGGGGCCGCGCGTGCCGTGAGCCCGCAAGACTCGGGGGTGGGGGTGCGGCGCAGGGACCGATACGCTGCACTTCGGGTCCGTCGCGGTCCCCCGGCGGAGACCCGGCCACGCCCTGACCTGTGCGCAGTTCGCCGTCCTTCTCTGGAGGTTGTTGTGCCCGACGACCGTTCGTCCTTCCCGGTGGTCATGCGTGGCTACGAACGTGCCCTGGTCGACCAGGAGCTGGAGGCCATGCAGCGTCAGCTCGCGGAGGCCCGGGCGCAGGTCGAGCAGCTGGACGCCCGCGCCATGCAGATCGCGGGCGAGCTCTCCGAGGCGCACCGGCAGCTCCGCGAGGCCGAGCGACCGACGTACTCCGGGCTCGGCTCGCGCATCGAGCACCTGCTGCGGTCGGCGGAGGAGCAGTCCTCCGACGTCGTCGCCCAGGCGAACGCCCAGGCGGCCGACGCCATGGCCCGGGCCAAGCTCTCCGCCGGCCAGCTCCGTGCGCGGGCGGAGAACGAGGTCGCCGAGATGCTCGCCACCGCGCGGCGGGAGGCCGACGAGGTCCGGCTGAGCGCGACGTCGGAGGCCGAGAGCACGCTGGCCGCGGCGCAGCGCCGCGCGGAGGAGCTGGTCGGCTCGGCCGAGCGCGAGGCGGCTCGCATCCAGAGCGCCATCGCCACGGAGGAGAGCGAGCGCCGGACGGGCCTCGAGCGCGAGCTGGGGACCCTGCGCGCCACCGTCGAACGTGAGACCACCGAGCTGCGCGTGAACACGGAGCGGTACGCGGCCGAGCTCCGCAACACCACCGAGGTCGAGACCAACCGCCAGCGTGAGGACGCCGACCGCTACGCGCAGGACCTGCGCAACACCACCGACGCCGAGACCACGGAGCTGCGCCGGCGCACCGAGACGGAGTCCGCCGCACTGCGCACGGAGGCGGACCAGTACGCCGCGAACCTCCGCACCACCGCCGAGACCGAGACGGCCGAGCTGCGGCGCCGGGTCGAGGAGGAGGTCGCCGCACTGCGGGCCGAGGCCAACGAGTACGCGGACGGCGTGCGCGCCGCCGCGGACCGGGACGCCAAGGCCGCCCTCCAGCGGGCCGAGACGGAGGCCGCCGCCGTGCGCGCCGAGGCGGACCAGTACGCCGCGTTCGTCAAGGCGACCGCCGACCGGGAAGTGGCCGAGCTGCGGTCCACGGTCGCCGACGAGGTGACGGCCCTGCGCGCGCAGGCCGCCCAGGAGGTCGCCGAGCAGCGGGCCGACGCCGAGCAGTACGCCACGAACCTGCGAGCCGCAGCCGACCGGGAGACCACCGAGGCCCGCGACGCCGCCGAGCGCGACACCCAGCACCTGCGCCAGGCCGCGGACCGCGAGACCGCCGACCTGCGGGACCGGACCGACCGCGAGGTCCTCGAGCTGCGCACCACCACGGAGCGCGAGACGAACGAGCTGCGGGACCGTACCCGTCTCGACATCGAGCGCCTCCTGACGGAGGCGCGTCGGCGGGCCGGCGAGATGACCACGGAGGCGAAGGTCGAGGCGGACCGGATGCTCGACCAGGCGCGGCGCACGCTGGCCGACGCCGAGGTCGAGGTCGCGCAGAAGCGCGAGGCCGCCGAGCGGGCCGACGCCGAGCGGCACGAGCGCGCCCGTCAGGAGACCGAGCGTCTCGTGGCCGACGCCGAGGCGCACGCCGCCGAGGCGGAGCAGCGGGTCGCGAGTGCGCTGGAGCAGGCCGAGAAGGTCCGCACGGACGCAGAGGCCCACGCCAAGGACCTGCTCGCGAACGCCCGGCGCAACGCCGACCGCGTCGTGGCCGAGGCGCGGGACCACGCCGAGAAGACCCTGTCGGAGTCCATGATCGAGGCCGAGCGCGAGCGGACGACCGCGCAGCGCCAGGTGGAGGACCTGAACCGTCAGCGCGAGGCCATCACGACCTACCTCGACGAGCTCCGCAGCCTGCTCACGCACGAGCCCATGCCGTCGCGCGCGACCCTGGCGCGTGCGCAGGACGCCGAGGCACGCTTCGCCGCAGCGGCTGCCGCGACGGACCAGACCGACGACGTCTGGGAGGACGAGGGCGGCGACGACGAGGACCACGACTCCGACGGCGCCGAGCTGGCCGCGGCGGAGCTGGCCGCCGCCGACTTCCGGCCGGCGGACTTCGACGCGGAGGCCGCCGAGCTCGAGGCGCAGCGCCTCATCGCCGAGGCCGAGGAGCTCGAGGCTGCCGCCGAGGAGCTCGAAGACGCCCCGGAGCCGGGCGCCGAGGAGACCGAGGTCACCGACGTCGACGACGCCACGCGCCCGGAGGCGGAGCGGGACGTCGACGCCGTCGAGGCGGAGACGCCGGTCGAGCTCGGCTCGGAGGCCGACGACGACGAGCCGGGGGACGTGACGGCCGAGGACGAGACGGCGATCATCGACGCGGTTCCCGCCGAGGACGAGCCCGCTGCCGACGAGGGGGCACCGGCCGAGAAGCCTCGCGGCAAGAAGCGTGGCTGACGACTGGCGGGACCAGCGCGCGGAGGCGGCCGAGCAGCACGCCCGGTCCCTCCGCCGCCGGCAGGCGGCCGAGAGCATGCAGGCGCGCGCGCTGATCGCCCAGTTCGTCGCCGATGCGACGGCGCGCGGCGTGGCCCCCGTGCCCCTTCGTGCCACGTCCTACGACGGCCGGGCCAGGTACCGGACGAGCACGCGCGGGTGGTACCTCCGCCGCAACCAGACCGTCGCGGTGGGCACCGACGGCGAGTTCTACCTGCTGTCGGTACCCAGGAGCGTCCGCGCGCGGTTCGGTGGGGCCACGCTGGAGCCGAGCGACCCGCCGCTGATCCTCGGCAAGGGCGCCCGGGACGGCGAGTCGATCGACCTCGTCGACGCCCTCGCCATCGCCCTGGGCGACGAGCCGCGCCGGGGCTAGCCCCCTCGCGGGTCAGTCGGCCTGGTCGGCCAGCTGTGCCCGGCGGAGCAGCCGCGACAGCCCGGACGCGACCGGCTGCGGGCTCTCGTTGCTGGTGAGGTGCCCGGAGCGCGGCACGATCCACAGGTCGCTGTCCGGCAACGCGTACGCCATCTTGCGGGCGACGTCGACCGGCGCGAGGTCGTCCTCCTCGCCCACGACGACGAGCGACGGCCGGGTGAACGCGGGCAGCAGGTGGGACCGGTCCGGGCGGGTCGCCATGGCCCGCTGCGCCCACGCCACACCGCTGGGGCCCTGGTCGTTGATCCAGCCCTCGATGCGCTCGACGAGGTCGGGCCGCGCGATGCGGTTGGTGCGCCCGAGCACCGACGTGCGCATGCTGAACACCGCGTCGACCCGCTGCTCGGCGACGAGGGTGTCGGCGAGCTCGTAGCGCTTGGCGCGGGCGGCGTCGTCGTCGGCCGTCGTCTTGGTGTCGATGAGCCCGAGGCCGGCCACGAGGTCCGGGTGCCGGTCGAGGACGGAGAGCGCGACGTACCCGCCCATGGACAGCCCGGCGATCACGGCCCGCTCGATTCCGGCGCGGCGCAGGGTGGCGGCGACGCCGTCGCCCATCACGTCGATCGACGGCTGCTCGGGGTCCGCGCCGACGGCCTCGGCGACGTCCGGGCCGGACGGCGAGGTGCCGAAGCCGGGCAGGTCCGGGGCGTACACCGTCCGCTCGCCCGGCAGCAGATCGGTGACGTCCAGCCACATGCGATGGTCGACCGGGAACGCGTGCAGGAGCACCAACGGCATGGTGCCCGGGATGCCCTTGCGCAACGTGTGCAGCGCCAGCATTCCGTCGGCGGTCATCGCGTCTCCTCCCCTGGAGCGCCGGGCGGCGCGTCGTCGTCCTCGGGCTCGCCGCCCGCGGTGCCCATCGTGCCGTCCCAGACCGTCGGGAGTGGTGCCGTTCCAGGAATGACATGCTGCACGATCTCGTCCAGCACCCGGCGGACCGCCGCCTCCCCCACCCACAGGTGCTTGGCCCCCTCGACGCCGATCACCTCCGCCTGCCGGACCGCGGCGAACCGCCGTCGCGCCTCGTCCGGGCGCAGGTAGTCGTCGAGCTCCGGGACGAGGACGACGAGGGGCTTGCCGAAGTCGTCCCACGCGGCGAGGTCGGCGTCGGTGGCCTGGTGCAGCGGCGGGGACAGCAGGATCGCCCCGTCGATCGCGGGGTCCCGGCCGTGCATGAGGGCGATCTCGCTGCCGAAGCTCCACCCGACGAGCCACGGCCGCGGCAGGTCGTGGAACTCGGCGTACTCGATGGCGGCGTGCACGTCGAAGCGTTCGGCGTCGCCGCCGTCGAAGGCCCCGCCGCTGCGGCCCCGCGGGCTCGACGTGCCTCGGGTGTTGAACCGGAGCACCGCCAGGCCCGCAAGGGCCGGCAGCCGCCACGCCGCCTTGCGCAGCACGTGGGAGTCCATGTAGCCGCCGTGGGTGGGCAGCGGGTGCAAGGTGACGAGGGTGGCGGCAGGGGGCCGGTCGACCGGGACGGCGAGCTCGCCCACGAGGGTCAGCCCGTCCGCCGTGTGCAGCTCGATGTCCTCACGGCGCGCCGGGAGCACGCTCAGGGCACGGATCTGGCGCATCCCGTCGAGCCTACCCGCGGGGCTCCGCCGGGGCCGTCAGCGGCGCCGCGCCCGGTTCTGCCAGCAGCTCGAGTGCCAGTGCCGCCGGTCGGCGACGGCGGCGTCGTCGCCGAGCACGTGGTCGCGGCGCCAGGCGACGACGTGCGCGGTGCCGGGCGGGATCTCCTGCCGGCAGCCCGGGCAGGCGTACGTCTTCTCGGACGCGGCGATGGTCCGGACCGTCCAGTCGCCGTCGGGCGCCGACTCGGCACGGGTCCCGCCGCGCGCCCGGTCGAGGTCGAGCTCGCGGTGCTCACCCCACGGTCGCTTGGAGGACCTCCGGCTCGACGGCATGGACCTATTCTCCGTCCGCCCCGCTCAGCGTGCGGCGGCGCTCACCGCGGCGGCATCGTGCCGGTCGCGACCAGGTCGCGGTACCAGTACGCCGAGTCCTTCCAGGTCCGCTCGAGGGTGTCGTAGTCCACGCGCAGGATGCCGAACCGGCGGCTGAACCCGTAGGCCCACTCGAAGTTGTCCATGAGCGACCACACGAAGTACCCCTGCACGTCGGCACCCGCGTCCATCGCGGCACCGACAGCGTCGATGTGCGAGTGCAGGTAGTCGATGCGGTCGGCGTCGTGCACCCGGCCGTCGGCGGCGACGGCGTCGTCGAAGGCCGCGCCGTTCTCGGTGACCATCATCGGCAGGCGGGGGTACTCGCGGTGGATGCGGAGCAGCAGCTCGGTCATGCCGCTGGGGTCGATGTTCCAGCCCATGGCGGTGTGCGGGCCGGGCTGCGGGAGGAACTCGACGGCGTCCGCCCCGATCCACGCGGAGTGCGCGGAGGCGCCGTGCCCGTCGGCCTGGACCTTCTCGTGGTCGGGCACGTACCGGCGGACGCGCTGCGTCGAGTAGTAGTTCACGCCGAGCACGTCGAGGCCGGTGTGGGCGGTCTCCAGGTCCCCGTCCTGCACGAAGGACCAGTCCGTGACGGCCGCCGTGTCCTCGATGAGGTCGGCCGGGTAGCGGCCGTCGAGCACCGGCTCGAGGAACGCGCGGTTGGCGAGGGCGTCGATCTGGCGGGCGGCGTCGACGTCCTCGGGGTTGCTGGGGTCGTCCGGGCGGGCGACGTGCAGGTTCAGGGTGAGCGACAGCGTCGCCAGGTCGCCGAGCGTCTCCCGGACGACGCGACCCCCGAGCCCGTGCGCGAGGTTGAGGTGGTGCACCGCTGCGAGGGCGGCTGCGGGCTCCGTCCGGCCCGGGGCGTGCACGCCGGCGCCGTACCCGAGGTACGCGGTGCACCACGGCTCGTTGAAGGTGGTCCACACGTGCACGCGGTCGCGGTAGGTCTCGACGACCTTGGCGGCGTACTCGCCGAAGCGCAGGGCCGTCTCGCGGACGGGCCACCCACCGGCGTCCTCGAGGGGCTGCGGGAGGTCCCAGTGGTACATCGTCGCGACGGGCGCGATGCCGGCCTCGAGCAGGTCGTCGATGAGCTTGCTGTAGAAGTCCAGCCCACGGGGGTTGAAGGCGCCGGAGCCGGTGGGCTGGATCCGCGGCCAGGCGAGCGAGAACCGGTAGGCGTCCAGGCCGAGGTCCTGCATGTGCCGGATGTCCTCGGCGGTGCGGTGGTAGTGGTCGTCGGCGACCGCGCCGCTGTCGCCGCCGCGCACCTTGCCGGGGGTCGCGGCGAACGTGTCCCAGATGGAGGGACCGCGCCCGTCCTCCGCCGCCGCACCCTCGATCTGGTACGACGCCGTGGCGGCGCCCCAGAGGAAGTCGGCGGGGAAGGTGCGTCCGGTGGGGGGCGACGACGTCATGACCACCATCCTCCTCCCGGTCGAACCGTTTCGGGTCGCGTGTCCACCAGGCGGGAGCGCACTGCGCGCCTCACCCGTCCGCCACCTCCTGGGCGGCACGATGGGACTGCGCGCCGGCACCACGCAGCCGGCCGCTCCCAGGAGGGCTCACCATGCCAACGATCGACGACGTCGCCCGGGTCGCGGGTGTGTCGGTCTCGACGGTCTCCTACGTGCTCTCCGGCAAGCGCCCCATCAGCGAGCCCACTCGGGAGCGCGTCAAGCGCGCCATCGTCGAGCTCGGCTACCGGCCGCACGCCGGCGCCCGTGCCCTCGCGTCGAGCCGCACGAACGTCATCGCCCTCATGGCGCCGCTGCGCACGGGCGTGGACGTGAACGTGATCATGCAGTTCGTCACCGGCGTGGTGACCAGAGCCCGGGAGGCGGAGCACGACGTCCTCCTCCTCACGCAGGACGACGTCGGCGGCATCGAGCGCGTGTCGAGCGGCTCCATGGTCGACGCCCTCGTGGTGATGGACGTCGAGGAGGACGACGCCCGGATCCCGACGCTCCTCGCCATGCGCCAGCCGGCCGTGCTGATCGGCCTGCCCGCCGAGCCGCAGGGGCTCTCCTGCGTCGACCTCGACTTCGAGGGGGTCGGACAGCTCGCGCTCGCCCACCTCACGCAGCTCGGTCACCGGGACGTCGCGCTCATCGGCCCTCCCCCGTCGGTGCTCGCCCGCCACACCTCGTACGCGGACCGCATGCTGCGGGGGTACCACCGGCAGGCGGCCGCCGACGCCGTCCCCGTCGTCGTCGAGCCGTGCGAGAGCACCACCGCGGGCGCCCGGAACGCCACCGAGGCGGTGCTGGACCGGCTGCCCGACCTCACCGCCGTCGTCGTGCACAACGAGTCCGCACTTCCGGGCGTCATCGCGACGCTCCGAGCCGCCGGCAGGCGCATCCCCGACGACGTGTCGGTGCTCGCCGTCTGCCCCGCCGACGTGGCTCTGAGCCAGTCGATCGCCCTCACCTCCATCGACATCCCCGCCCAGGAGATCGGCGCCGCTGCCGTCGACATGGTGATGGAGCGGCTGGCCGGGGCCGTCGACGCCGAGCCGGCGACGGTCCTCGTGCGGCCGCGCGTGACGGAACGGGACAGCACCGCCCCGCCCGCGCGGTTCAGGCCCTGACCTCCAGCTCCCGGCAGCCCGCCGCGGCCTCCGCGCGCGGCCACCCGCGGCCCTCGCTCACGACAGCGACGCTCCATGCGCCGGGGGCGCCCTCGGCCGTCACGCGAACGACGTCACCCGACCGCTCGACGACGAACCGCGCCGGCGGTGCGTCGGCGTGCTCGCCGCCCCGCGGCACGACGACCTCCACCCGGGAGCCGTCGGCCGGCTCCGTCACGCGCAGGTGCACGCCGTCGGCGTAGTCGTAGTCCGGGACGTCGTCGCGCGCGCCGATCGGCAGGACGGAGCCCGGCCGCACCATCAGGGGCAGGGAGTCGACCGCGTGGGTCTCCCGGAACCAGCCCGGCCCCGTCACCCGGGCACCGGTCTCCAGGTGCGTCCACGGCCCCGGGGGGAGGTAGTACTCCACGACACCGTCCGGGGTGAACACCGGCGCGACGAGCAGGGCGTCGCCCAGCATGTACTGCGTGTCGACCGGCGCCGCGCCCCGGTCGCCGGGGAACTCGAGCACCATCGGCCGCATCATCGGGACGCCCTCGACGTGTGCCTCGTCCGCGACGCGCGCCAGGTAGGGCATCAGGCTGAGCTTGAGGCGCGTGAAGCGGCGCGTGATCTCCACGGCCTCGTTGTCGAAGGCCCACGGCACCCGGTACGAGTCCGACCCGTGCAGCCGGGAGTGCGACGACAGCAGTCCGAAGGCCGTCCACCGCTTGAAGACCGTCGGGTCCGGGGTGCCCTCGAAGCCGCCGATGTCGTGGCTCCAGTAGCCGAAGCCCGACATCGCGAGCGACAACCCGCCGCGCAGCGACTCCGCCATCGCCTCGTAGGTGGACCAGCAGTCCCCGCCCCAGTGCACCGGGAACTGCTGACCGCCGGCGGTGGCGGAGCGCGCGAAGAGCACCGCCTCCCCCTCGCCCCGGCGCTCCACCAGCAGGTCGAAGACCGCCTTGTTGTACAGGTACGCGTAGTAGTTGTGCATGCGCTGCGGGTCCGAGCCGTCGTGCCAGACGACGTCCGTCGGGATCCGCTCGCCGAAGTCCGTCTTGAACGCGTCGACACCCATGGCCAGGAGCCGGTCGAGGTGGCCGGTGAACCACGCCGCCGCGTCCGGGTTGGTGAAGTCCACGATCCCCATGCCGGCCTGCCACAGGTCCCACTGCCACACCGATCCGTCGGCGCGACGCAGCAGGTAGCCGTTCTCGGCGCCCTCCGCGAACAGCGGTGACCGCTGGGCGATGTACGGGTTGATCCACACGCAGACCTTCAGGCCGCGCGCCTTCAGCCGGGCGAGCATGCCCTCCGGGTCGGGGAACGTCCGCGGGTCCCACTCGAAGTCGACCCAGTTGAACTCGCGCATCCAGAAGCAGTCGAAGTGCACGACGCTCAGGGGCACCTCGCGGTCGTCCATGCCCTGGACGAAGTCGTTCATCGTCTTCTCGTCGTAGTCCGTGGTGAAGGACGTCGACATCCACAGCCCGTGCGACCACCGCGGGACGCGCGCCGGGCGTCCGGTGAGGGCCGTGTAGCGGCGCAGGACGTCCTTCGGCTCCGGGCCGTGGATCACGAAGTACTCCAGCGACTGGCCCTCGACGCTGAACTGCGTGCGGGAGGTGATCTCGGAGCCGATCTCGAACGACACGCGCTCGGGCTGGTTGACGAAGACGCCGTACCCGCCCGTCGTCAGGAAGAACGGCACGTTCTTGTACGCCTGCTCGGTGGACGTGCCACCGTCGGCGTTCCACACGTCGACGACCTGACCGTTCTTCACGAAGGTGCCGAAGCGCTCGCCGAGGCCGTACACCTGGTGCCCGACGCCGAGGCTGAGCTGCTCGTGCACGTAGTGCGCGCCGTCGTCGGCGCTGACGACGCCGATGCTCTTGTGGAGGCTCGAGCTGAGCACACGCCCGTCCGCCTCGAAGTCCA
>Ga0196976_1001171_pt1 | contig 12750 bp, 9 predicted proteins | sample S3v_513CmetaG_FD_148644 | JGI IMG/M metagenome (GOLD analysis project Ga0196976, IMG submission 148644) | Soil microbial communities from Anza Borrego desert, Southern California, United States - S3+v_5-13C | ecosystem: Environmental > Terrestrial > Soil > Desert | place: USA: California...
TAATGAAACTGAATGGCAGCTTCGCCTGCTTCAGCCGATGTATTGGCCCTGACAGAAGAAGCTGGAAGGAAGAAAGCGGAGAAAACCATGAAAGCAATAAATGCAATCAAGATGTAAGTAAAAGTACTCTTGCGATTACTTTTCACCCGGTTAACCATGATCCTTTCTGGTCCTGCGCGGCCGGACCTCAACACTGGGAAAGCCTTCGGAATGCGCCTTGCCTATAAATCTCGGGTACACAACTCTGCGTTCGCAGGGCGGCCTCTTTCCGGGGACTGAGGGTTACCCAGAACACGCAGCGCTGATTGGTCACTATTACCCTAGATTCATCATACAGAAAGCTGCTGGATCCGAGTAGCTGTTTTGTGCGCCCTAAGCGCCAATACATGCTGCTTCTCGGTACCTGACCCGATGACTTGGGGCCTCGTCGCGGCCTAGTCGGACCCGGTTCTCTGCTAGCATGTTGTTTAAGCCCCTGCGCTAATTTGGTCCCCTTGCGACCGCTGCGCCATCTTTCTACGGAGTATTCATGCGAAGCAGACTTAATCTCCCCACCATTGCGTATTTTTCAATGGAGATTGCCCTCAGCCCTGACATCCCCACGTACAGCGGCGGCCTCGGAGTTCTCGCCGGCGACACGCTTCGTTCCGCCGCGGATCTCGGGGTTCCGATCATCGGAATCACGCTCGTACATCGGAAGGGGTATTTCCGTCAGCGGCTCGATCCATCCGGCAATCAGGGCGAAGAGCCACAGATCTGGTCGCCCGAACAGGCGGTCGAGAAGGTGGATGCGCTGGTTCCCATCAGCATCGAGGGCCGGCAGGTCATGGTGCGCGCATGGAAGTTCGTCATCACCGGCGTGCGCGGAGACATCGTTCCCGTGTACCTGCTCGATACCGACCTGCCGGAGAATTCGCCGCAGGACCGCGGCTTAACCGACTGTCTCTATGGCGGAGACGACCGCTACCGCCTGTGTCAGGAAGCGGTGCTCGGCATTGGCGGTGTTGCATTGTTGCGCAAGCTTGGCCACAACGTTCAGGGCTATCACATGAACGAGGGCCACTCCGCTCTGCTCACCCTGCCATTGCTGGAGCGTTCGGTGAATGCCCGTTTTGCTCGCGACATCAGCGATACCGATGTCGAGAACGTACGCCGCCTGTGCATCTTCACAACGCATACACCCGTGCCGGCCGGCCATGACCAGTTCTCGCGCGATCTCGTGCTGCGCGTACTCGGCGAGGAGCGCACTGCGCTGCTCGACGAAGCCGAGTGCTGGCAGAGCGGACGCCTGAACATGACGTATCTCGCGCTGTTCTTCTCGCGCTATATCAACGGCGTCGCCATGCGTCACGGCGAGGTTTCGCGCGGCATGTTCCCGCTCTACCGGATCAGCGCCATCACCAACGGTGTTCACGCCGTTACCTGGACAAGTCCCGCGTTCCGCGAACTGTTCGACAGGCATCTCTCTGCGTGGCGTCGCGACAACAACTATCTTCGTTACGCCATCAGCATTCCGCTCGAGGACATTCGTGAAGCTCACGCCCGCGCGAAGCATGCTCTCCTTGACGAAATTCGCAAGCAGAGCGGTATCAGCCTCGACCCGAACGTGTTCACCATCGGCTTTGCACGGCGCGCCAGCACGTATAAACGCGGCGATCTCATTTTCACCGACCTGGAAAGACTGAAGAGCATCGCCAGCACCGTCGGGCCGATCCAGGTCATATACGGCGGAAAGGCGCATCCTCGCGACGAAGGTGGCAAGGCGATCATCCGCAACGTCTTCAACGCAGCAAAGTCACTCGCCGATTCGCTCCGGGTCGTGTACGTCGAAAACTACGATTGGCACTGGGGCCAGTTGATCACCAGCGGTGTTGACGTATGGCTCAACAATCCTCGCCGTCCCGAGGAAGCGTCAGGAACAAGTGGCATGAAGGCAGCGCTGAATGGCGTGCCCAGTTTCAGCGTGCTCGACGGCTGGTGGATCGAGGGTCACATCGAGGGCGTTACCGGATGGGCCATCGGAGATGCTGAGATCAAGCCCGATCCGATGAGCGAACTCGCGACACTCTACGACAAGCTGGAACGTACCATTCTTCCGCTCTACTACGGCAGCCCGAACGCCTACGCCGAGGCCATGCGCCATGCCATCGCGCTGAACGGCGCCTTCTTCAACACGCAACGCATGGTGCTGCAGTACGTCGGCAATGCGTACATGCCCGGCGATGCCGGGGTCAGCACTTTGCAAGCGGGCGCGTCCGCACCGGCCGTCAGCTAGGCGTGTCCTTGGCAGTCTGGGCCGTGTGCCAGCGTCCTTGGAATTGTGTGGAGACGGGGCTGTGCCCCGTCTCGAGTTATCGTAGCGCCGGCGACCCCCGCCGGCTGTCGCGAGGGCGTCTCGCCCTCGTAGGTGGTTAGCACGACTCCGTACGGTCAGCACAGAGGGACGAATTACAATCCGAGCAGAATGTCTGGTAAGGCACTGCACATACTGCTGCGCACATTGGACCGTCTCGCGTCCCGTTTCGGCGGGAATCCACGTGCCACAGCAGGGCATCTGAACACGGGAACAACAGGTGAGGACACCGCATACTTCTACCTTCGCGATCACGGATACGTCATCGTAGCCCGTAACTGGCGTGTCGCCGGTGCGAAGGGGGAAGTTGACCTTATCGGATGGGATAGCGACGTGCTCTGCTTTATCGAGGTGAAGACGAGAACGTCGCGAGAAGTCAAACCGGCCGAGGCTGCAGTGGATGAACACAAGCGCCGTGCGCTCCGTTCCATGTCGCGCCGCTACTGCCGCCGGGCCAGAATCGACGGGCCAATCCGCTTCGATGTAGTCAGTGTTTACCTAGGGTCGGAGGGTGCGGTTCAGGAAGTCACCTTATTCCGGAATGCGTTTCCGGTGTCGTAATATCTAAAGGTTGTCGTCTGGTCATAGACCCCGCTAGAGGCTATCTCATAAATGGTGTCATCCTGAGCGAGCGCGCCGGACTTCCTGTTCTTCGCGCGCGAGACGAAGGATGTAGATCGCGGCGCTCCCGCATCCCTATTTGTGAGACGAGTTCTAGCAAACGACTACTCAGCTTTTATCAAGATGTTTCGAGCAGTAGCCTGCCGGAAAGGAATCACGACACTTGCCTGAGTTGAGAAAAGACCCGATTGTTGGGCGGTGGGTCATCATTTCTACCGATCGAGCCAAGCGCCCGACCGATTTCGTTCGCGAGCAAGGCGACTTCAAGGGTGGGTTCTGTCCATTCTGTTACGGCAATGAATCGAAGACGCCGCCGGAGATCCTGGCGTATCGTCCGAGTTCCAATGGAAACCCCGCTCAGCGAGACGTCCCGGGTTGGACTGTCCGCGTAGTTCCGAACAAGTTCCCGGCCCTTGGCATCGAAGGCAATCTCAACCGCCAGGCCGAAGGCATGTTCGACAAGATGAATGGCGTCGGAGCCCACGAAGTCATCATCGAGCATCCTCAGCACGAAGCCACGCTCGCCTCGCTGCCGGACAAGGCCGTGGAAGACGTCCTTTGGGCCTATCGTGACCGCATCCTCGACCTTAGGCAAGACAGGCGGTTCAAGTACATCCTAATCTTCAAGAACCACGGCGAGGCCGCAGGCGCTTCGTTGGAGCACCCGCACAGCCAGCTCATCGCGTTGCCCATCCTCCCGCGCAATGTAGTTGCGGAACTCGAAGGCGCAAAGCAGTACTTCATCTACAAAGAGCGCTGCGTATTCTGCGACATCATTCGCCAGGAGCAGGAAAGCGGCGTGCGCGTGATCGCGGAGAACGAATCATTTCTGACGATTGCTCCTTTCGCTCCTCGGTTCCCGTTCGAGAGCTGGATCCTGCCGAAGCGGCACGAATCTGCATTCGAGAACTCGTCGTCGCAGATGTACAAGGACCTTGCGCGCGCCATCAAGAACCTGCTGAACCGCGCCGACCGCGTGCTCGACAGTCCTGCGTACAACCTCGTGATTCATACCGCACCGGTACAGGACGCAAACCTCGAACACTACCACTGGCATATCGAGTTCATGCCGAAGCTGACCAAGACTGCCGGCTTCGAGTGGGGCACGGGCTTTTACATCAATCCAACCCCGCCGGAGGAGGCTGCGCGCTTCCTTCGTGAAGTGAATCTCGAGGCTGCGAAGCCGGTACCGGGCGCCCTGAAGAAGTAACCGTCTGACACACTTACCAATAAGACTGGCTCCCCGCGGGGAGCCAGTCTTATTCACCTCCTGTTTAGTTGCTTCACACTGCGCGTCTGCCCGTGACCAGCTGAATGATCAGCACGATAACGGCAACCACCAGCAGCAGATGCAACCAGGAACCGACTGTGTACGTGCCCACCAGCCCTAATAGCCAGGCGATGAGCAGCACGAAGAAAATGAACCAAAGCATAGAACCCTCCGCTTCAGGATCGAGCTTTTCTAATTAGGTTGCTGTTTGCGCGATGCGGGTTGGCAGCGACACCTGGCCGTGGTCGGGCAACCCGTGGTCGGCGAGCACTGTTTCCATCCCGCCGTAACCTCGCCGACGCGGGTACTAGAGTGCAAAACGGAACAGGATTCCCCTTGCGGAATTTCGCACGACGCGCAACTTAGCCGGGGTACATCGCCGTACCGTGTCGATGTAAACGTTTCCGCGGCTCCGACTAGAAGTACCGGTATCGCGGGCAGCCCGTGATCTCGCATGAAAAAAAGCCCACATCAAATGCCGAGGTCTGTTTGCGATGGCCGTCCGGGCCTCATTAAACAAAGTGAAAATTCCAACAAGAAAGCTGTTGAGAGAATCCGACAATATCCAGGATTGAAAACGTTTTTGCGCCCTGCCCGCTGTCCGTTCTGCTGTACACCGCCGGGCTAATCGAATCGAAACTTTCCTATTGACCGCGCTGGACCGTGGCAGACAGACTTGCGTGTTCCCAGCAATCGTTTTCGAAGGTGCGACACTTTGGCAAGTAAACGATTTCTCACAGACTGCTGCAAATCAAGCGCCCGGAGTCGGTGGCGCAGTCCTCTTCTTCCTTTATTCATGCTTTTTGTAATCGTGGCTTTGGTTTGTTCCGCCGCCGCAACCGACCGCTCTACCTCCCAGAGAGTGGAAAGGGATGCTGGTGAGCACGGTCTCATCCTCGGCGCTGCATGGTATCCCGAGCACTGGGATGAAGCACGATGGCAACAGGACATCGCGCTTATGAAAGCGGCGGGAATCAACATGGTTCGCGTTGCTGAATTCGCGTGGAGCAGACTTGAACCGCAGGAAGCCCGCTTCGACTTCGACTGGCTCGAGCGTGCCGTCAACCTGGCGGGCAAGAACGGAATAAAGGTCGTGCTGGGTACTCCCAGCGCCGCCCCACCGGCATGGCTGACGTACAAGTATCCGGACACGCTGGCGGTCTGGGACAACGGTCAGCAGGCTACGCACGGAAATCGCGTGCATTACCGCTTCACAAGCGACCGCTATCTTGACTTCTCCCGCCGCATCGCGGCCGAGATGGCGAAGCGTTTTGGTCGCAATCCATACGTGATCGGATGGCAGATCGACAACGAGTATGGTTCCGTTTCATACGATCCAGAAACGAGGCAGAAATTCCAGGACTTCCTGCGCGAACGCTATAAGACCCTCGATGCTCTGAATCAACGCTGGTCCACCGACTACTGGAGCCAGACCTACTCAGACTGGCGTCAGATCCCCATTCCGGTGGGATACCACAACCCCAGTCTCATGCTTGAGTGGAAGCGCTTTGTCAGCGAGACCTTCCGCAAGTACCAGCGCGTGCAGATCGACGCGATTCGCGCGCACGCGGCTCCGGAACATTTCATCACGCACAACTTCATGGGGTTCAACGGGAACTTCGACCACTACGTCGTTTCCGCTGACCTGGACTTTGCCTCATGGGACCACTACGTCGGTTCGGGACATCTCGATTTTCTCAGGAGCGGTGGCGCGCATGACCTCACCCGCGGCTTCAAACGCAAGAACTACTGGGTCATGGAGACGCAGCCCGGGTCGGTGAATTGGGCCGGCATCAATAACATGCTCGACCGCGGCGAAGCCCGCAGGATGGCGTGGCAGGCAATCGGACACGGCGCTGATGCTGTTGCTTACTGGCAGTGGCGCAACGCGCTCGGTGGACAGGAACAGTATCACGGAAGCCTGATCGGATCAGACGGGAAGCCCCGACCGATCTATTCGGAAATCTCGCAGCTTGGGAAGGAGTTTGCGAAGGCGAGCGATGTGCTTCGCGGTACCACGCCCAAACCGCAGACCGCGATCCTGTTCGATTACGACAGCCGCTGGGCTGTGGAGTTCCAGCGGCATCACCAGGAGTTCGACCCCGTAAGCGCCCTCCGCTCGTACTATCGGCCGTTGCGTGACCTGACGCAGGATATCGATATCGTCCACCCGTCCGCACCTCTCTCGTCCTACAAGCTGGTCGTTGCGCCGGTGTTGAACGTATTGCCGGATGCAACTGCGAAGCGCCTGGTGGAATTCGTCAACAATGGCGGCCACCTTGTGCTCGCGGCCCGCACCGGCATGAAAGACGTGTTCAATGCCCTGCTCCAATCGCGACAGCCCGGAACCGCGCTCGGAGAACTTCTGGGCGGCAACGTGGCTGAATACTTCGCGCTGGAGAAGAACGTTTCGGTCAGCGGCACGCTCGGAAGCGGCGAGGCGAGCAGATGGGCCGAAATGCTCGAAGCGTCGGATGCATCGACCGAAGTGCTGCTCCGATACGGCAAGAGCAATGGATGGCTCGACGGTCAGCCTGCGGTGATCTCACGGCGTGTCGGCCCCGGCCGCATAACCTATGTCGGAGCACAGCTCGACGAGAACGTCACGTCGGCGCTTGTGCGATGGATGGTGCAAACCAGCGGTGTGGGGCCAGTACTCGGTCCGGTCCCGTCCGGTCTTGAGGTGTCGCGAAGAGTGGGTCAAGGCAAGGAGGTGTTCGTCCTCATCAATCACTCCTCGCAGCCACACACGGTCACTCTCCCCACGAAGATGCGGGACGTTTTGACAGGCGCGGTTACAACCGACCAGGTTGCTGTGCCGGCGAACGACGTTGCTGTCCTGGTCGATTCGGCACGCAGATAGGCTGGTCAAAGACAAATAACTTGGCGTGGTAACGCCGATATGTCGTTTCAAATGGGTCGGCTTGCAGGTGAGCGTTTCGCTTCCTCTGCGGGCCGACCTTTTCCATTGATTCGTAAGCCTTGTACATCCGGCCAGAACAGCGGAAACTCTTAATCGAGGCACCACTACATGTTCCGTGTTACTGCATTCATTCTCCTCGTGTGTTCATTCGCCTTTGGACAGAGTCTTCCAGTCCGGGTCGTTTCACCAGATAGCAATATCGAGTTCATCCTGTCGAACAAGCAGGTAAATAGCGGCTCTTCGATGCTGGTGTATCGCGTTGCTTTTCGAGGCAAACTGCTTTTGAAAGACTCGGAACTTGGCCTGGAACTGCAGAAGGGCGGCATCATAGGCCGTAATCTCGAACTGATCAAAACAGAACCGGGCTCTGCGGACGAGCAGTACCAGACGGTAGTAGGGAAGTCGAAAGTCGCCCGGAATCACTACAATTCCGTGCGTGCCGACTTTGGGTCACGCGAGGCAGGCGAGCGCAAGCTGACCATTGAAATACGTGCCTACGACGACGGGGTGGCTTTTCGTTACGTGGTGCCGGAACAGCAGGATGGAGCCGAGTTGCGCGTTGTCCGTGAGCAGACGGCGTTCGAGTTCGCCTCGGACGCAGTGGCTTATCCGCTCATACTCCAGAGTTTCACCACCTCGTACGAAGACGAGTACCAGCAGCGGCAGATCTCCGGTCTGCATCCGAAGTGGCTCATCGCGCTGCCGTTGCTGACGGAATTTCCGGGCACGGGGTGGATGGCGATCACGGAAGCGAACATCGACAACTATCCGGGGATGTACCTGAGCCGAGTCCCTTCGAAAGACGCACTCACAACGACGCTCTCTCCGCTTCCTGAGGAGCCATCAGTGGCCGCCGTTGTCGCCGGGCCCGTTACAACGCCTTGGCGTGTCCTGATGATCGGTTCCGAGCCCGGCCGCCTGATCGAATCCAACATCGTCCTTAACTTGAATCCCCCATCGGCAATCGCGGATACCTCTTGGATTCAGGCAGGGAAGACAGCCTGGGATTGGTGGTCGGGTTCGGTGGCGAAAAACGTCACATTCCAACCTGGCATGAATACCGCGACCATGAAGCACTACATCGACTTTGCCGCCGCTTCCGGTATCCCCTACATGACCATCGACGAGGGATGGGCGGCACAGGGTGAAACGATCATCCCCGGCAGTAGAAGGCGATTGGCAGACATTACGCGCACGATAGACGAGATCGATATGCCCGAGATCCTGCGCTATGCGCGGGAGAAAAACGTTCGCGTCTGGCTGTGGGCGCACTGGAGATCGGTGGACAAGTACATTGATACGGCATTTCCCCTGTTCGAAAAATGGGGGGTGGCCGGCGTGAAGATCGACTTCATGGACCGCGATGATCAGTGGATGGTGAACTTCTATCGTCGAGTCCTGAAGGAGGCCGCCAATCATAAGCTGATGATTAACTACCACGGCGCGTACAAGCCCGATGGTATCCGGCGCACCTATCCGAACCTGATGACCCGCGAAGGTGTGATGGGGATGGAGTACTCGAAGTGGACGCGCCGCGTCACGCCGGTACACAACTGCACCCTGCCCTTCACCCGCATGCTTGCAGGACCGATGGACTACACGCCGGGTGGTTTCGGTAACGTCACGCGTGAGCGGTTTGAGGCGCGAAACCTGGAACCGGTGGTCATGGGCACGCGTGCGCATCACCTGGCTCTCTACGTGGTATTCGAAAGCCCGGTTCAGATGGTGTCGGATTATCCGGAGCGCTACAAAGGGGAGCCGGCGTTCGCGTTCGTGCGCCAGGTGCCGACCACATGGGACGAGACGAAGGTCCTGAACGGCGAGCCGATGCGCTATATCACGATCGCCAGACGCAGCGGGTCGGAATGGTACGTCGGCGCAATCACCGACTGGTCTGCGCGGGACACCGAAGTCGACATGAAATTCCTGGGGAATGGCAAGTACGTTGCTGAAATCTATGCGGATGCCGCAGACGCGACCACCACGCCGACGAACGTGGCGATTCGTTCGGTACCGGTGACAAAGATGACCAAGCTGAAGCTGCACCTTGTCTCAGGTGGTGGCGCCGCAGTCCGGATTCGTCCGAGCGGCGTGCAACAGTCCCAGAAGTAGCTCTGCGCAGAGAGATAAATGGGAGTCTTCCGGCTCCCATTTTTTATGCAGCAGTTTGATTGACGCTGTCGGCTGGCCGCTGCTGTCGCGGCGATCTGTTGCCGATTCAGGTTTACAGCCGCTCACCACCGAGGCAAACAGAAGAACGAGTACGCTTCGTACTATTTGTCCACGGGCAAAACCAGGAGAGGATATAGGCCATCTGCGGCCCATCGGTGAAACGCAAAAAGGGCGACTCTCTCAGGAGTCGCCCTCTGTTCTGTATCGCGGTTGGCGATTATGTCTGCGAGCTAGGCATTTCTATCCTGCCACTCCTCATACCAGGCCATTTGTATTGCTTCGAGCTTGCCCTCGTTTGAAGCCTTGGGATCGTCAACGAAGATAGGAAGCTCGGTTACATACCGGTGCAAGTCGGTGAACCGCACCTCCAGCGGATTGATATCCGGGAACTTGTCTGTAAGCGCAAGAGCTATATCTTCGGAGTCATCCCAGCGGAGTTCGGTCGCCATTCAGTCTTTCTCCTTTGAACGGTGCTTCCGGATCACAACGTGCTGCCGCCACCTTCTGATATGTAGTTCCGGTTCCACGACGGGATCTCTACGACTACTTCGCCCGGTTTGTCCACGCAGGCCTGGCAGCCAAGGCGCGAGTGCAGTGTGAGGTCGGCAGCCGTATCCAGTCGATCGGCTTCATCGTCGTCCATTCCACTGAGCAGGTTCTCGCCCTCTTTCACCACCACGTGGCAAGTGGTGCATGCGCAGTTACCGCCGCAGGCATGCTCCAGGTGGATGCCGAAGTTCATGGCGATGTCCAGCAGAGACTGCGGCTTGCCGTGGTCCTGATATTCAAGCTTGCCGTGCTCGAATTCCACGGTCTTCGGTTCACCGCGTCCGCCGCTCGGCACGAATGTCACTCGCACCATGTTTTCGCCAAGTGGTTCCGCCGTTGCGGACGTGCCCTTGTTTTCGATTTTCTCCTCAGCCATAAGTGAACTCTCTACTCCTGCCTGCTCATTCCTTGATCTCGGCGGGCGCAAACGGGTGCGGTGCAGATACTTCTTCACCGACGTCCGCAGTGTCCATCGTCTTGCCTTTGAGGGCGCTCGAAACGGCGGCGTCCATCATCAACTCGGCCAGCCTGCGGGTCGCCTGGTCCAGCGCGCTGATCGTGCTGCGAATCAGTTGATAATCATCCCCAGCCTTCACCTGGTTCAGGTTTCTTTCGAGTGCCGCGATGTTTTCGCGCTCGTCTTTCGAAAGATCCTCCCACGCAGGACTGTTTTTTGCTTTCACGAGCGCAGCGAGCACGTTTTCAGCCTCGACGCGCGCTTCCGCAACCTGTCGTTGGCGGAAGTCCTCTTCGGCGTAGTCGAACGACTCCAGGATCATGTTCTCGACCTGCTCGTCCGTCAGACCGTACGTCGGTTGCACCTGGATTTCTGCCTGCTTGCCGCTGCGCTGCTCCCTCGCGCTCACGTGCAGGATGCCGTTGGCGTCGATAAGGAATTTCACCTCGATGCGCGGCATGCCTGCAGCCATCGGCGGTATGCCCTTGAGGTCAAAACGCGCAAGCGACCGGCAGTCTTTTGCGAGTTCGCGTTCGCCCTGAACCACATGGATTGCAACGTTAGTCTGCCCCTCAACGCCGGTCGTGAAGTACTCCGTCGCCGAGGCGGGCACGGTCGAGTTGCGCCCGATAATCTTCGCCACGACTCCGCCAAGCGCCTCAATACCAAGCGAAAGCGGAGTCACATCGAGTAGGAGCATGTCTTTCGTAGCTTCCGATCCGCCCGCGAGGATGTTCGCCTGCACCGCCGCCCCGAGCGCAACCACCTCATCGGGATTCAACTCGCAATGTGGCTCACGACCGAACTGTTCGCGCACCAGTTCCCGGACGCGCGGAATACGCGTTGAGCCGCCAACGAGCACAACTTCGTCGATCTGTTCCGGAGCAAGGCCTGCGTCGGCCAGCGCCTGTTTACACGGGCCTACCGTGCGCCGAACGATGGGTTCGATCAACTGCTCGAACTGCTCTCGTGTGATTTCTCGCCGATATCGCTTACCTTCGCCGAAATCCAGATCAAGGGTCGTGTGCCCGTTGGACGAGAGCGCAATCTTCGCATCGATTACGGCCTTTCTGATCGCCTGCACGGCCTCTCCGTTGCGTCGCAGGTCGAGACCGAGGTCGCCGTGAATGTCGTCGAGCGCAATGGTGAGCAGCAGGTTATCGATATCATCGCCGCCCAGGTGTGTATCACCGTTTGTGGCAATCACCTCGAAGATGCCTTCGTGCAGCTTGAGAATCGAGATGTCGAACGTGCCGCCGCCAAGGTCATATACGGCTACGATCCCGTTCTTCTTCTGATCGAGTCCGTATGCGAGCGCCGCGGCGGTGGGTTCGTTCACCAGCCGTAGCACATCCAGACCGGCGATACGACCAGCGTCCTTTGTGGCCTGCCTTTGCGCGTCGTTGAAGTATGCGGGAACGGTGATTACAGCTTTCTTCACCGGCGCGCCGAAGAAACGCTCGGCGTTCTTCTTGAGCTGGCGAAGGATAAACGCCGATATTTCCGGCGGCGTGAACGTGTGCTCGCCCAATCTAATGCGCAGCACCTCGCCGTCTTTAACGTCTTCGGCGAGTCGAAAAGGGAAGAGCTTGAGTTCGTCCTGGATATCCTCGACGCCTCTGCCCATCAGCCGTTTGATGGAATACACCGCGCGCTCGGGCGTTTCGATGAGATGTTTGCGCGCGGCATTGCCCACGATCAACTGGTCTTCCGGAGAGACTGCTACCACCGACGGGACCAGGTTCGCCCCGTCCTCGCCGGGGATAATCACCGGCTGCTCTCCTTGCATAAAGGCAACCAGAGAATTCGTGGTGCCAAGATCGATTCCGACTACTCTTTCGTCAGCCATTCGCTATTCCGTCAGGACAGCATTTACGTCTCGAATCAGGTTCCTGATGTACGAGCGGCGGTTCAGCACGTCCACCATTTTGTTCAGCAGGCGCTTGCGTTCGCTGTCGTCCGCTCCGTCTGACTGCTGCCGGTCAACAACCGCATCCCACTCGTCCCATGCGGACTTCAGTTCGGCCATCAGGCCGTCCATTCGGGCCTGCAGGTCGGACTTTGTTTGGGCAAGCTGCTCGATCAGGCCCGGACTGTCCTCGCCCATCTTCTTGTTCATCCGGAGTTCTTCGAGTTGCATGTTCAGCTCAAAGACCTCCTCCAGCAAGTCCGGCGGAATCATCTGCTTCTTGAGTTCGCCGGAGGTTCTCGCCTGCTCCGTCGCAAGCTTCGACTGCTCGTCAACGTGAATGCCGTGCAGGCGCAAAAGATATTCCGTGCGCTCTATGGGGTCGCGTAGCGTGCGGTATGCGTCGTTCAGCGTTGAACTCTGCTCAAGGCTCCACGACTGCTCCTGCGAAGAAGATCGGACGTAAAGATCCGGGTGGAGCTTTCGGCTTAGCGCG
>Ga0196976_1001172_pt1 | contig 12748 bp, 8 predicted proteins | sample S3v_513CmetaG_FD_148644 | JGI IMG/M metagenome (GOLD analysis project Ga0196976, IMG submission 148644) | Soil microbial communities from Anza Borrego desert, Southern California, United States - S3+v_5-13C | ecosystem: Environmental > Terrestrial > Soil > Desert | place: USA: California...
AGAAACAGCAATACGTGAGCTCACAAGGAAGTCGCCGGTGAAGCTCACGTCATGCAATTTTCCGCCCTGCAGAAAATCGCGGTTGACGCGTTGCTTACGATAGCTTGCCTGGAGAGTGTTTCGGGCATTGAGCCAATACGTGCTCCAAGCCTGCAAACCGCTTCCCTGTCGTCCCACCCAACTGCCGATGATCTGTCCCAGGTGCGTGTATCCACTTCGGTACTGCGTGTTCGCGTAAAACACCCCGGCATCATGCAAGCCCGGTAAGTCTGTCCAGATACCTTCAGCGCGGAAATCAAGTTTCGGTATACCGGGAATTGCGGGCATGTAGAAGCCTGGGCTCCACGCGGACCGCCGGAAGTATCCAAGCGGCGAAAGCTCATCTTCAACGTAAGCGTCGGTATAGATCGTCAGCCACTTTCTGAGCTTCGGCACGCGGTAAACGAGGTCGAACCCCGAGCGACGGTCTCCGGGATCCAGACGGCGCGAGTTGTGATTGGCGAACATGCTCCGGTAAAAGCTGCGCCATGTGACCGGATAGTGCTCGCCGCCGAAAATCGCCGTGCGGCTTACGCTGAACTCGAAATTCTCACTGGGCCGGAAGCTGACCTTCTGACCGTGCAGCATCGGTTGCGAGTCGAAAGGCTCGGGATCGATCGTCGGCCCGCGATTTGGTGTTCGAATGTACCTGTGGCCGTCCATCTGGCCGATGAAAAATTCTGTTCGAATCGCTCCCAGGAAACTCGACAGCAGCGGAACTCGAACTGGTTCTTCCCGGACGATACGAAGCATGGGAATAGGCTCTGCGTTCGTGCTGAACAGAAACGGTCCCGTGCGGTTCGGCCCCCACCACAAACTCTGATTTCCGAAAGTGAACTGGAATCCAGCCACGCTCCATCCGGCGTAGGCTTCCAGAAGGCGACCGCGATTGATCTCGCCGCTGGAGAGGTCGAATGCCCCTGGTGTGCCGTCTATTCCCGCAATCGCGCGTTGAACCTCTTCACTATAACCCGCGGCTCCGGGCGCGTGCTGAAACTCTCCACGCGCATACAACATGACCGGACCGGCGCTAGCGCGCAGGGACGCGCCAGTTGCGACGTTGAATCCTTCGGAGTACGGGCGACCGAAATCGTTCGCTACCGTTTGGGCAAAGTGGTAGCCATCGCGCAGCGGCGTCCCGGAGATTCCGGTCACGCGGGTGTAAATGGAATCCACCTCGAGACTCGACCGCCCCGGATCCGGCCCCAGTTCTTCTTCGAAGTGCTCTCGCAGGGCGCGAACGAGTACAGTAGCCTCTCCGTGCACGCTCGACGCTTCGACGAGCGCATCCGCCGCCTCTTCGACCATTCGCGCGCACTCCGCCCGGGACCACGGCCGAAGACCTGCGAATCCGGTTCTTACGAACCCAAGTGCAGCGAGCCTCTCCAACGCCGGATAGACCCAACTGTCCATCGGAACGAAGGGCGACGCATGCCGCCCCGGCTGTGGGGCATCATCTTCTTTAACGAAGGTTCCCCACTCCGCTCCTGGTAGCTCGGGGTTATGCCGCGTCCGATAGACGTGCCTGCCGATGAGGTATCCGAGTGTGCTTCCCACTAGCGCGTCGGACAAAAAGTGTTCCCGCGCCGTGACGCGCGACGCGCTCACAGCCGATGCCGCTCCGTATGCGAGAAACTTGGTCAGAGTCCCCGGGTATTCGTGCGCAACAACGGTCGCCACGCTCCAGGAAACCATGGCGTGGCCCGAAGGAAATGACTTGCCAGCATCCCAGAAGCGCCCTTCTCCCGCTTTTTCGTCCGGCCTGTCCCGCCCCATTGCATATTTCAGCGCGCCGCTGACCAACAGGCCGTTCAACGCAGCTTCGCTGGCCAACAGACCGGTCTCGCGCTGCCGCTGATTGCCGGACGCCAGACCCGACACATAGAACGCGCCAGCGCCTCCAACGATGGCAGCCAGCCCGAGATTGCTTAGGCGATCGCTGTTGCGTCGGAATGAAGGCCGCGACCTTAGCTCCGACAACGAATCCGAGTCGGTCACGAGGAAGCCGGCCGTTACGAAGGCGAGCGGAGCAAGCCACTGACCGTCAGCGGGCTTCATTCGCAACGGCGTTGTCCAAAGTGTCTTCTGGTCAACAAGGACGTTCCGGATGAAGTTCTTCTCGGTCGTCGCTCGCCGCTCGCCGGACTCCGCTCTCGATGGGCGGGCATCTCCGTCATCGGTCGATTTCTGCTCGCCTGCAAAGATTTCCTGAACGCTCCCAAGCAGCAACAGGAACGTCAGCAGGATTGTTCTTTGGCGCACAGCGAAAATCATGAAGGATGCTTGTGATTCTATTTGCTGCCGAGCGAAGGGGACGCCGGCGAGCCGATAGTTCTCAAAATCAGTGAAGGCTACCGGGACAGCTTCGCCCCGTCACTTACAGGGCCCTACGTGACCTGACCCAAAGACTAAGGACTGCGCAGCAGACGCGCGTGCCGAGTCCCTACAACGATCTTCCGCACAATCACCCCATCTGCGGTAGCGAACGCTATCATCCGCGCAGTTCGAGTTGAATCGGGTTTCCGACTTACTCGAGTTCCACGCGGCGGCGCCGCGGCTCAAAGCAGGAGGAGGTACTCTGGTTTCATCATACAACGATGGGGGTCACGCCACGAATGCAGGACGTCACTGCACACCGGTAACCGGCACGACCGAATTTGCTCATTGACCTCGGCCGATTCATCTATTCACAATCGCTTCTTCCGCGAATTTATGAATTTTGCGGCGACGACAAAATCGTCTCGGATGAGGGAGACTCGTGCGCGGCCAAAAGCGTTCTTTGTTGTATCTCTTCTTTGTTCTATTCACGTGTTCAATCGCTCTGACCCAGGCGACCACAGATAGCCCTTCGACTCTGGCGACTCCGGCGAGTGGAGCGCAAGCTCAGGGCGCGATACCTCGGCTGATAAGGTTCAGCGGCACGCTACGCCAGTACGAAAACGCGACACCAGGCCAAACGCTGTCGCTGACCTTCGGGCTCTACAAAGACGCGCAGGGTGGAGCTCCGTTGTGGACCGAGACGCAGAATGTGCAGCTTACGGCATCTGGCAGATATTCCGTGCTTCTGGGCGCCACACAGAACGAAGGTCTGCCCCTCGACCTTTTCACTGGAGGTGACGCGCGCTGGCTTGGAATCCAAGTTGCTGGAGAAGGCGAACAACCGCGCGTGCTTCTCGTGAGCGTTCCCTACGCAATGAAGGCCGCTGATGCCGAGACGCTCGGCGGAAAGCCGCTTTCGGCTTTCGTTCTAGCGAACCCAATCGACACTTCCGGCTCTTCCGCTCAGGCCGCCGCTGTAGAAACGGGTGGGACCACAACCGCAGCCTCCGGCACAGCAAACTACATTGCTAAGTTCATCAACTCCACCGACCTCGGGAATTCCAGTCTTTTCGACACAGGCAATGCCGTCGCCGTCGGCTCGACCAGTCCGGCTACCGGAATGAAGTTCGACGTAGCCGGTGCTGCCCAATTCCGTGCCAATGCCGGGTTCGGAAACATCGCCATGCGCGTTGCGAACAGCAACGCCGGGGCTCGCTTCTTCATTAGTGCGGCCGACGACATCTCGTTCTACGGCGACAACGGCGCAAACATCCTTATTGGCGGCTGGACCGGTGCGCAGTATCGAACGAATCTGTTCGTCGAGAACCGAATTGGGAATATCGGTATAGGCACTACCTTCCCGAATACCGCATTCAAACTCGACGTGAACGGAAGCGCCCAATTCAAGGCGAATCCGTCCTTCGGCGATCTGTCACTCCGGCTGCTGGATTCTATGGGCGGAAGCCGCTTTCTCATCGCGACCACGCCCAACGAGGCGCGCTTCCACGCCGACAACGGCGCTGACCTGTCGCTCGGGGGATGGAATGGATCGGCCTACTCCTCGAACATATTCATACAGAACTCAACCGGCAGGGTGGGCATGGGGACAGTTACGCCCACAGCGAAGCTTGAGGTAGTCGGCTCGGTAAAGATCACGAACGGAAGCCTTGTCTTCCCGGATGGAAGTACGCAGTCAACCGCCGCTGCCAGCACTCTCACCGGGAGCACACCCAACTCGATTTTCGTCGCAACACAGAACGGGGCGGGCACAACCACGCCAATCGAGACGGCTCCGCCGCCTTCGGCCGTGAGGGGCGTTGCAACCGCCACCAGCGACATGGCCGCAGGCGTCCTTGGCCAAGGCTATAGCGGCTCAGGGAGCGGCGTACTCGGGCTGAACTACGCGACGGAAGGTAATGCTGTCGGCGTTGCCGGTTATTCGCTCAAATCCCCATACGGTATCGGTGTCTATGGACAGGCGGACACGACGGCCACAAACGCGGCAACCGTTGGCGTATATGGCGTCACGACCGGAAGTTGGCCTTCGGACGTCGCAGCGAACGGCGTGCCTGCCGGCGTGGTCGGTGAAGCTACGGCGACCAGCGGCCTGACAACAGGCGTGTATGGCGCTGTCGAGAGTCCCGATGGCTACGGCGTTGAAGGTGATTCCTACGCCGCCTCCGGACTGAGCATCGGAGTGGCCGGCTTCTCTCGAAGCACGGACGGCCGCGGGGTGCTGGGGCGCGCCCTGTCCGAAACCGGTGCCACCTATGGCGTGCGCGGTTTGTCGGACAGCAACGTTGGTACGGGTCTTTCCGGTGAGGCATTCAGCCCCGAAGGAAGAACCGTGGGTGTACACGGCCAGGTTGCCAGCCCGACAGGTGTCGGCGGGCTGTTCGTTAACACCAGCGGTGTCGGCAACATCCTCATCGGCAGGAACAGCGATAGCCTGGCGAACGTGTTTCGCGTAGCCGGCAACGGCGATGTTTACGGACGCCAGTTCTTAAGCTCAGGCGCTGACTTTGCCGAGTCGTTCGCAGTGAAAGGCGACAAGGCCCAGTATGAACCCGGTGATGTTCTGGCCATCGATGAAACAGGAACCCGCCGCCTGAAAGTCGCTCGCGGCAGGTATTCGAAGGCCGTGGCCGGTGTTTACTCCACCAAGCCCGGCGTGTTGGCTTCCCCGTACGACGGGGACAGCACCCAGCGCGAAAACGAGGTACCTCTGGCAGTGGTGGGCGTCGTACCCTGCAAGGTGACAGCCGAAAACGGTCCCATCAAGCCAGGCGACCTGCTGGTCGTTTCATCAACACCCGGTTACGCCATGCGCGGCACCGATTACAAACGCATGACAGGCGCCATCGTGGGCAAGGCCCTCCAGCCGCTGGCGAGCGGCAAGGGCGTGATCCAAATACTGGTGACATTACAGTAGCCAGCCTTCTACCTCGAATAAAGCCCTTGCTCAAGGCAGGGGCGATTCCTCGTTCAGGCTAGCGTGTGATTTCCTCAGGTATTTGGCTTGTGTGCGAGCCCACTGGAATCAGGGTAGTATTACGGCAGCTTGCACTCTGTCCAGCAATCGCCGATGCTTGCGCTCGCCGGCTTCATGGGAGCGGGAAAAACAACTGTCGGGCGCGTCATAGGACGCCAGCTCGGCTGGCATTTCGTGGACCTGGATTCTGAGGTCGAAGCACGCACCGGGAAACCGGTCGCTCAGATATTCGAAGAGCAGGGCGAAGCAGGTTTCCGTGGTCTGGAGAACGGTGCGCTTCGTGAAGTGTTGGCCGCGGCCGACCGCCCCACAGTGATCGCACTGGGCGGGGGCACTTTTGTCCGATCCGACAATGCTGAGGCGCTGAAAACAGCAGGCGTCCTCGTCGTATTCCTTGACGCATCGGTCAGCGTGCTCCGTGAACGTTGCGGATTGTCGGCTGGCGCCAGGCCTTTGTCCAGAGACGAGAATCAATTTTGCCAATTGTACGAGGCTCGCCGGCCAAGTTATATGCAAGCAGATTTGCGCGTGGACACTGACGGCAGGAGCCCGGATGCTGTTGCCGCCGAAATCGTCACGCGCCTGGGATTGTCATGAAACGCACTGCCAAGCTTCTCTCTATCCTTCTACTCGCACTCGTTGTAGCTTCGGCATCCGCCGCAGGCAAGAAGAACAGCGAAAAGGCGCATGTCGTCGATTCAGGTTCGTTCGGCGTGCTGGTCAACGGCCGCCGGGTTGCGACCGAGACCTTTGTCATCGAACAGGGTTCCGATGGCAGCGTGGCCAAGTCGGAATTAAGAGTGGATGAAGGCGCGAAGGCGGGGCAGCGTGCTGAAATGCGACTGGCCGCCAATGGCGACCTCCGCCGCTATGAGTGGAAGGAGACAGCGCCGGGCAAGTCTCAGTCCGTGGTGGAACCAGCCGATCAGTTCCTGATTCAGAGAGTCTTCGCCACGCCGTCCTCCAAGCCCATTGAGCGTCCCTTCCTGATGCCCGTCTCTACCGTGGTGCTTGAGGACTACTTCTTCAGCCATCGCGAACTCCTGTTGTGGCGCTATCTTGCTCAGGCATGCGGCAGCAAACCCGATTGTCAACCCGGAAAAAGCCAGTTCGCCGTGATCATTCCGCGTCAGCAGAACTCAGCGCCCGTAACCCTGGAGTATGTCGGACGTGAGCCGCTGACGTTGCGCGGCCAGCAGCGCGTTCTCGATCACTTCCGGATATCGATGGAAGAGTCGATTTGGTCGGTGTGGATGGATTCCGAGTACAAGGTGCAACGCATCCTTATCCCTGATTCAAATACCGAGGTGCTTCGGGACTAAACTGCCGGGAGTATCGCCCTGATACTTTCGCTCCAGGCGCCGCTCGCATAAAATCCGCGTAGCCATGACCCGCCGCTCGGATATCGTCTTCTTCTTCGCGATGCTGGTAGGCATCTATGCCGCCTGGCTCGCGCGTGACGTTCTCCTGCTTATCTACGTCAGCGCTCTCGCGGCTGTCGTGATCTCACCCGCTATCCACTTTGTCATGCGCGTCCGCATCGGCAAGTGGAGCCCGGGTAGAGGCATCGCAATCCTGACGGTCATCCTTGCGGGACTCGTGCTCATGGGCTTGCTCGTTGGCTTTGCCCTTCCGCCCATCGTCCGCGACGCCCAGGCGTTCGCTGCCGACTGGCCGAACAAGGTTGCGGCCATCACCGAGCGTTTTCGCCATCTTCCACTCACGCAACACATCGACCCTTCGGCCATTCAGGGGCACGTGGGCCGGGCGGTTGGCGGAGCGTTGGGATTCTTTACTGGCCTTGCGGGCGGACTGATGTCCTTCTTCAGTTGGCTGATTCTTACCGCCTATTTCATCATCGACGGCGACCGCGCGTTCCACTGGGCCATGTCACTGCTGCCCTCGCGCCACCGCGATCGCCTCCGCGAAACCCTGTTCCGAGCACAGGGACGCGTGCGTAACTGGCTTATCGGCCAACTCGCGCTTATGCTCATCCTGGGCGTCGCCACCGGAATCACCTTCGGACTGCTCGGAATCAAGTACGCCTATGCCCTGGCGGTCTTCGCCGGACTCGCCAACATCGTGCCGATTGTTGGTCCGCTCATTTCTGTGATTCTTGCCGGAGTGGTCGCCGCCTTCGACTCGTGGACCAAACTGCTCGGCGTCCTCATCTTCTATCTCGTTTACCAGCAGGTCGAGAACGCGTTCCTGACGCCGCGAATCATGAAGTCCACCGTCGACCTGCCCGCGCTGGCCATCATCATCGCGCTGAGTCTGGGGGGCGCATTGGCGGGGATCATCGGCGCACTCATAGCCGTCCCCACTGCGGCACTCGTTGCGGTTCTCGTAGATGAATATCTGGCCAAGCCTCACCGAGACTCGATCGGATTCGCGCCTGAAGAAACCGAGGTGAGATTAGCCGACTGAGATGAAATTCAGCACTCGATGATATCGGCAAATCCTGTACAATCCGACCAACCCATGCGGTACTCGAAAATTCCTGTTGGCATCCTTGGCGCGACCGGAATGGTCGGCCAGCGTTTCATACAACTACTGGAAAACCATCCCTGGTTCGAAGTGGCGTGGCTCGCTGCTTCAGAACGTTCGGAAGGTCGCCCCTACGCCGAAGCCGCCAAATGGCGGATGCGGACGCTCCTACCCGCGCCAGTGGCGAACATGACTGTTTCGCCCGCGGTTCCGGACGGTGCGCCCCGAGTAATTTTCGCTGCGCTCGACTCTGGCATCGCCTCCGAACTTGAGCCCCGTTTTGCGAATTCCGGGCGAATCGTCATCTCGAATTCGGCCGCCATGCGCATGGATGCAGATGTCCCTCTGGTGATTCCCGAGGTGAACGCAGAGCACCTGCAACTCATCACGGCGCAGCGCAAGCGCTTCCCTTCCGGTGGATTCGTCGTTACCAATCCGAATTGTTCGGCAATCGGCCTTGTGATGGCGCTCGCGCCACTCCACCGTGAGTTCGGGATTGAGAAGATTTTCGTCGTGACTATGCAGGCCGTCAGCGGCGCCGGGTATCCCGGCGTGGCCTCGCTGGACATCCTCGGCAACGTCATTCCCTACATCGGGAAAGAAGAAGAAAAAATGGAGGCCGAGACGCGAAAGCTGCTCGGGAAGCTGAATGGCTCGAGCGTGGAGTTCGCCAACTTCGCCATCAGCGCGCAATGCAACCGTGTTCCTGTGGAAGACGGCCATACGGAGTCGGTCTCGGTGCAGTTGGCCCGTAAAGCGACAGCAGACGAAATTCTTGCAGCATGGCGCAACTACCGGCCGCTACCGTCGGAACCGAAGCTTCCCAGCGCTCCCGAGCAACCGCTCTTCTATGATCCCGCTCCGGACCGGCCACAGCCGCGCTTCGACGTAGACCGTGGCGCCGGCATGAGCACAAGCATCGGAAGACTACGCCCCTGCAACATCTTCGACTGGAAGTTCACGGTCCTTTCTCACAACACGATCCGTGGTGCCGCCGGGGCCGCCATCCTCAATGCGGAACTTCTCATGTCTCAGGGGTATCTCGATTGATTGAACGAGCGCACGACTGGTTCCCGCAGGTGACACGATGATTGTGATGAAGTTCGGCGGCACCTCCGTGGAGGATGCTACCGCCATCAATCGAGTCGCCGAGATCGTCCGATCACGTTTGCCTTTGCGCCCGTATGTCATCGTGAGCGCGATGGCCAAGGTAACAGACGGTCTTATTGCCATGTCCAAGGCCGCCGGTTGCGGCGACCGCGAGACCGCCCTAAGCATGAGCCGCGCTCTCCGCGAGCGCCACTACACTGCTGCCGCCGACCTGCTTCACACGGGCGTATTCACTGACTTCCACGCCGAACTGCAGCGCGAGTTCGACGCGCTCGATGAACTCCTGATGGGCATCTGCGCCGTTGGTGAGCTGACGCCTCGCACCACGGACGCGGTCGTTTCCTACGGCGAGCGCCTCTCCAGCAAACTGGTCACTGCCGCATTCAAGCAGCGGGACATTCCCGCCATGCTCGTGGACGCCAGAGACCTCCTCATTACTGACGGGCAGCACACTCGCGCAGTCCCGCAGATGGATGAGATCAACGTTCGCCTGAACACGCAGATCAAGCCTGCAGTGGACTCCCACGTTCCGGTGATGGGGGGCTTCATCGGCGCGACGCGCGACCGCGTCCCGACCACCATAGGACGCGGAGGCTCGGACTACTCCGCCGCAATCGTCGGCGCAGCCCTGAACGCCGAACGCATTGAAATCTGGACCGATGTCGATGGCATGAAGACCACTGACCCGAACCTGTGCCCGGATGCGCACAGGATCAAGGTCATCAGCTTCGAAGAGGCGGCGGAACTGGCCTACTTCGGCGCGAAGGTACTCCACCCGGCAACGGTTCTTCCAGCGATTCAGAAGAACATTCCCGTGCTGGTGCTGAATTCGCGCAATCCCTCGAACGAGGGGACAACCATCGTGTCGCGCGCTCCCAAGTGCCGCAATGTCATCAAGGCCATTGCGGCGAAGAAGCGGATCACGATTGTGGATGTGGTTGCGACCCGGATGCTGGGAGCACACGGCTTCCTGCGCGCCATCTTCGAAGTGTTCGATCGGCACCGCTGCGCGGTTGACGTGGTATCGACCTCCGAGGTCAGCGTCTCGCTCACCGTGGACAGCAACGAGGCCATTCCGGCAATCGCAGCCGACCTCGCGCCGCTCGCGGACGTCAAGTACGAGGGCCGCAAAGCCATTGTGTGTCTCGTCGGCGAAAACATCCGCGGAACGTCCGGCATTGCCGCGCAGGTGTTCAGCCCCATCTCAGACATCAATGTGCGCATGATTTCGCAAGGCGCGTCTGAGATCAACATCACGTTTGTCGTCGAGGAACGCGATGTGCCCGAGGCGGTCAGGCGCCTGCACGAGTGCTTCTTCCGAGACGTCGACCCTGAGGTGTTCGAATGAACATTCTTGCGTTAGGACGCGGGAAGACAGGCTCACTGGTGGCTGAGGTGGCCTCAGAATCCGGACACAATGTGCGCGTAATGGGTGCCGCCGAAAACCCCGAATCGCGCGCCCTCACCGCCGAACTACTCCACGGCTTCGACGTAGTGATCGATTTCACCACGCCCGAGGCAGCCTTGAGCAACATCTCCGCCTGTGTTCGCGCCGGCAAGAACATCGTGGTTGGCACAACTGGCTGGTACAGCGAGATGCCGTACGTTCGGGAGATGGTCGAGCGCGCTGGTACGGGCCTGGTGTGGGGTGCGAACTTCTCCATCGGTGTGAACATCTTCTTCGACGTAGTTCGTACCGCAGCCGAAGCTCTCAATTACGGCTACGCCGGGCAGATCATGGAGCGCCACCACGTCCACAAGAAAGACGCGCCCTCCGGCACCGCTATTGCGATGCAGCGAATCATAGAAGAGCGCAGCGGCACCAAGCTTCAGATTGGTTCCGTTCGCGAGGGCGACACGGTGGGCATGCACGTGCTCATGCTGGATTCCAACGCCGATTCCATGCTGTTGACGCACGACGCCAAGAACCGGCTCGGGTTCGCCCAGGGAGCCGTGCGCGCGGCCGAGTGGATCGCTGGGCGTACCGGCTTTTACGATTTCAGCGAGATTTATCGTCAGGTCTAGACTGAGACAGTTCTATGGAGTACAGAATGAAACTGCGCGGCTGCGGCACTGCAATCGTCACTCCCTTTAAGTCGGACGGACGCATTGACGAACCCGCTCTTCGCGACCTCGTCGCGTGGCAGGTGGACTCTGGCATCGATTTCCTGGTTCCCTGCGGCACCACTGGCGAAACTCCGACTCTCTCACACGACGAGTGGCTGCGAGTGATCGATGTGACGATCGAAGTAGCATCCGGCCGCGTTCCGATCGTCGCCGGCGCAACCTCGAACTGCACGAGCGAGGCCGTGGCGAAAGCCCGTGAAGTTGCGTCGCGACATGGCGTAGATGCAATCCTGACCGCCTCGCCTTACTACAACAAGCCCACGCAGGAAGGTCAGTACCAGCACTTCCGTGCCATCGCTGAAGCCGTGGACAAGCCGCTGGTACTCTATAACGTCCCCGGCCGCACGGCAGCCAACATAGAACCCGCTACGCTGGCTCGGCTCGCCGAAATCCCGAATATCATCGCCGTGAAGGAGGCGAGCGGAAACATCGGTCAGATTGCGGATGTTATGAAAGCAGTTCCAGAGCGCTTCCTGGTCTTCTCCGGTGACGACGCGATCACACTGCCGGTGATCTCGCTGGGCGGCGCAGGTGTCATCTCAGTTGCCTCGAACGAAATCCCGCGCGAAATGACGGAAATGACCCACGCCGCACTCGAAGGCAACTGGGACACCGCTCGTCGCCTGCATGAGAAGTACCTGGCACTCATGGAAGTGAACTTCATCGAGTCGAATCCCATGCCGGTGAAAGCTGCACTCGCCATGATGGGCAGAATCGAAGAGAACTACCGGCTGCCCATGGTTCCCATGAAGAAAGAAACTCGGACCAAGGTCGAGAACGTCCTCGCAGAACTCGGGTTGACCAAGACCACTTCCGCGGCTCGATCCTGAGCTGTTCCTGGTCCTGCAAATTAAAAACGGCCTCTTTCGAGGCCGTTTTGTTTTCTCTTTCTAGTTACTGCTGGCTTAATTCTTCGGCGTGCTCAGGTATCCGGACACCTTGTCCTTCTCGACGCTGAACACAACCACTTCGAACAACTGCCGGTCGCGGCCGGTATAGAACTGCATCGGCTCGCCCATCGTTCGGTCCTTCTTCTCGATGGTCCGATCATCGGCCAGAACGTTCATGGTAAAACGCGCTTTCTTGCGGTCGGCCTTCTTCAACTGCAGCGAGATGGTCGCAAGCCGCGTCGGCTGCGCGTTCTTTACGAGCGTGAACTCGTGGTAGTTGCGATCGCCCTTATGCTTCAGCAGCTCAAGTTCCTCGCGCGTGTGGGCAATCAGTCCGCTCTGAACGCCCAGGTCGCCAATCGCGCGCTCCAGTTTGGCCTTCGTCGCTTCAAGGTCGCTCTTCGTCGAGGCGATATCGGTCTTGGCGCTGCCAAGGTCACCCTTCACGCTGGCCACTTCCCCACTGACGTGATGGATGGCTTCCTTTTGTTCCTGCTGGAGTCTCTGCTCAGCAGCCCTCTGCTGACGCTCCAACTGCGCGGCGCGAGCTGTCATCTGGGTCTTCAGGTCCTGCTCGGTGAGGCCGAGGCGCTCACCAAGGGCCTGCGACGAAGCTTCGAGATTGCGGTTCGTCACATGCAGCTTGTTCGTCAGCTCTTTGGCCGTCGCGTTGTGTTCCTGCGCGGTTTTTTCGAGCTTCGTGATGCGGCCACGCATTTCAAAGATGAAGAACAACGAAGTGAGCACATACACCACGAATGCGCCAAGCAGCACCTTCCCTAGC
>Ga0196976_1001173_pt1 | contig 12748 bp, 11 predicted proteins | sample S3v_513CmetaG_FD_148644 | JGI IMG/M metagenome (GOLD analysis project Ga0196976, IMG submission 148644) | Soil microbial communities from Anza Borrego desert, Southern California, United States - S3+v_5-13C | ecosystem: Environmental > Terrestrial > Soil > Desert | place: USA: California...
CGCCTCGACCACGAACGAGGCCGCCGCGGCCCCGAGCCGCGCCGCGTCGGCCGCGGGCGCGCCCTGCGCCAGCGCGAACAGGAACCCGGCGGCGAAGACGTCCCCGGCGCCCGTGGGGTCGACCTCGCGCGCGGGGTGGACGCCCACCGCGTGCACCCGGCCGCGCTCGTGGAGCTCGCACCCCCGTGCACCTTGGGTGAATGCCACGATCGGCACCGCCCGGGCGAGCCGCGCGAGCAGGTCCCCCTGCCCGCGGAGGTCGTCCTCGCCGACGATCACCACGTCCACCGCCGCGAGGAGGGCGGGGGCGGGGTCCCAGGGCGGCTGGACCACGGCGCCGTCGGGGCGGACCCGGCGGAGGAGCCCCTGCGCGCAGAGCCCGGTCAGGCGAGGGCGCACCACGGCGCGGAACGCGGCGGGGTCGAGCTCGTCGAGCACGGGCACGAGGTGGAGCACGTCGGGGGTGCGCCAGGCCTCGGGGAGCACGGCCGGGTCGAGGGGCGCCGCCGCCGCCTCCACGCGCTGCACGCGGGCGCCGTCGGGACCGTACTGATTGTGAAAGCGGGTGGTCGCCGGCGAGGGGACGGTGAGCGCCTCGACCCCGGCGAGCGCGGTCGAGGGGAAGTCCGCGGCCGCGGCGGTGAGGACCCGCGCCGCGCTGCCCAGCGCGGACCACGCGCGCGCCGCGTAGTACGCCGGGCCACCCGGCGTGAACCCACCCGGCGCGCGGTCGAGCGTCACGTTCCCGCAGACGAGCGCGGCGGGCGCGCCGGGCCGGTTCACGGCCGGAGCTCCAGGACCCGGGCCCGCCGGACGCCCGCGGCCTCGATGGCGGTGGTGGTCGGCACGTCGAACCAGGCGAGCTCCGTGACGCCCTCCCGCGGAGCGTAGGTCCGGCAGGCGTCGCCCGCCAGCACCCGGACCCCTCGCGCCGCCAGGGCCGCGAACCAGCGCAGCGCCCCGTCGGCGAGGCCGCGCTCGTAGAAGACGTCCCCGGCGAGGAGCACCTCGACGCCGGGCAGGCTCTCCCCGAGCGCATCGCCCGCGCGGAAGCGGACGGCGACGCCGTTCAGGTCCGCGTTGAGCCCCACCGCGACCTCGGCGAACGGGTCCCGATCGAGCGCCAGGACCTCCGCCGCGCCGGCCCGCGCCGCGGCGATGGCCACGAGCCCGCTCCCGGTCGCGAAGTCGGCCACGCGGCGGCCGCGCACCACCTCGGGGTGCTCGAGCACGTACCGCGCCAGCGCCTGTCCCCCCGCCCAGGGGAACGCCCAGTACGGCGAGTCCTGCCACGCGGGCGGCTCTGCCTGGGCCGCGCGCCAGAGCTCGTGCATGTCGCTCGCCTGGAGCAGGACGAGCTCGGGCGCGAGCGGGACGGGCGCGGGCGCGGTCCGCGCGAGCACGAACGTGCGCAGCCGCTCGGGTTCCTTCGACCCTGCCTGCCCGGGAGGCAGGTCGTGCGGAGCGGGCCCGGGGGTGGTCATGTAGGCGATCCTCGCAGCGCGCCGGTCCGTACCGCGTCCCCCGGCTTGCGCCGCCGCGCGCGGGAGTACGACGATGCGGGCGGGAGGGACGGCCCATGGCGACGGTACGACCGCACGACGAGCGGCGCCGGTTCTCGCGGATCACGTTTCACCGGCCGGCCACCTTTCGCGCCGGCGCGACCGCGACCACCGTCGGCGTGCTGGACGTCTCGCTCAAGGGGGCGCTGCTCGACGTCCCAGCCAGCCTCGCGGCCGAACCCGGGCTCCACTGCTCCCTCACGATCCACCTCGACGCCGGGCAAGCCGTGATCCAGCTCGACGGCGAGGTGGCCCACCACCACGGGAGGAAGCTTGGCGTCCGCTGCACCTCGATCGACCTCGAGAGCGTCGGCCACCTCCGCCGCGTGGTGGAGCTGAACCTCGCCGAGGAGGCCCTCCTCGAGCGGGAGCTGGCGACCTTGGTCGGCATCGACTTCTGAGGGCGGCCCCGCCGCCGTCAGCGGCCTCGCCGCGCCCGGAGCTGCGCGATCGCCGCGCGCGCCCGCTCCGCGTCGGGCGTGCCCGGCGCCGTCTGGATGACGCGGTTCCACGCCTCCTCCGCCTTGTCGAGGTCCTCGAGCCCGGCGTACGCCACCCCGATGTTGAACAGGCTCTGGCGGTGATTCGGCTCGAGGCGGTTCGCCCTCTGGAAGTTCGCGAGCGCCCTGTCGAACTGCCGGAGCGCGACGTACATGACGCCCTGGTCCGTGATGACGTCGGGATCGTTCGGGTCGAGCTGGAGCGCGCGCTCGTAGGCCTCGATCGACTCCTGCGGCCGGTCCGCGTCGAAGTAGGCGTTGCCGAGCGTGACCCAGGCGCGGCGGTCCTTCGGGTTCGCCTCGACGAGCCGCCTCGTGGCCGCGATGTGCGCGTCGAGCTCGGCCGCGCCGGGCTGGGGTGGGGGCGCGCCGGGCGCGCCCGCGCCGCCGACGGGCGCGGCGACGACCGGCTCGGGCGCGCGGAGCAGCCCGCCGGCGCGGCCGATCTGGAACGTGAAGAGCGCGATCACGAGCCCGATCGCCAGGCCGACGGAGCCGCCGAAGAGGAAGTCCTTGTTCACGGTCAGCGCTCCCGGGTGAGCAGGGGGACGGGCCCGAGCAGGGTCCGGAGGAACGAGGGCATCTGGGCGGCGAGCGCCTCGGAGAACTGGAGGCCCGCGCGGTACGGCGGCTCCCGGGTCGCCCAGGCGACGGTCGCGGCGCCGCTCGGCTCGACCCCGAGCTGCGGCGTGCGCAGCCGCACGCGGACGAGCTCGCCCTTGCGGAGCGGGAACATCACCACCACCCGGCACCCGCCCTGGGACACGTCCTCGGTCTCGAGCGTCTCGAGCCGCCCGCCGGCGCCGAGCTCGAGCGGGATCCGGACGCTGTAACGGCGGTAGATGCGCGGGTCGGAGGGGGTCACCGGGACGCATGATGGCGGGGCCGCGGCTCCGGCGCAACCGGACCGCGGCCTGCGTGCCGGCGACCGCCCTGCCTCACCGCCCCTGGAACTTCGCGATCCCGCGCTCGACGGCGTCGACGAGGTACGGGCGGAGGTCCTTCGCGCTGATGATCCGATCGAGCGAGCCGACCCGGAGCGCCCGCTCCACGGTGTGGACGGCGTCGAACTCCTCCGCCACCTCGCCGACCTTCTCGGAACGGACGGCGGTGGCGATCTCCGCCAGGCGCAGGCGCGAGCCGCTCGCGCGGGCGGCCTCCTCGGCGGCGACGACGCGCGGGTCCTTGCGGGTCCGGGTCTCGACCTCGCGGGCGAACACGGTGGCCGCCGCGGGCGCGCCGCCGATGACCGAGGCGCGGGCGCCCTCGACCGCCACCACCTCGATGTCCTCGCGGAGCGCCTTCGAGAAGACGACGAAGGCGCCGCCGTGGTAGCGCGACACGACGCAGAAGACGAACGGCCCCTGGAAGTTCACCACCGCGCGGCCGATCTCGGCGCCGTACTCGAGCTGGATCCGGCGCATCGACTCCGGGGAGCCGTCGAAGCCGGAGAGGTTGGCGAGCACGACCACCGGCCGGACCCCCGACGCGCCGTTGATCGCCCGGGCGAGCTTCTTCGAGGACATCGGGAACAGGGTCCCGGAGCTCCAGAGCTCCGGCCCGTCGGCCGGGACGAACTCGAGCCGCGGCAGCGGCCGGGCCTCGATGCCGAGGAGGCAGACCGGCCAGCCGCCGACGTGCGCGTCCCACACCACCGAGGTGTCGCCGCCGCGCATGTCGCGCCAGCGCTCCATGGACGGGTGGTCCTGGTCGATGACCGCCGCCATCACGCGGCGGATGTCGAACGGCTTCTTCCGGTCCGGGTTCTTCTCGGCGCTGAAGATGTCGCCGACGGTCTCGAAGCCGGCGCCGCCCTCCGGGCCGTGCGGCGAGGTCCGCACGTCGCGGTCGAACGGGTCCCGGGTCGGGGCCCGCCGCGGGAACCGCTCGCCGGGCGCGACGTAGGTGTGGTCGTAGTGGCGCAGGAGGATCTGCACGCCGTCGGCGAGGGAGTCGGCGCGGTACTGCGCCTGCCCGTTCGGGCCCATGATCCGGTCGTACCCGCCGATGCCCTGGTTGTCCTCGGCCGAGACGCTGCCGGAGTAGTCGAGCGCGTCCTTGCCGGTGAGCACCATCGCCGAGCCCGCGCACATCACCAGGATGCCCTTCGTGTGCATGAGCATCGTGGCCTCGGCGTTCCAGTACGGCTGGCCGCCGACGTTGATGCCGCACACGACGACGTTGATCTCGCCGCCACCCTGGGTGAACTCGATGATCCGGCGCAGGACCTTCGAGATCCAGTCCATGTTCTCGGTGCCGCTCTCCATCGAGATCTTCGCGCCGGCGGAGACCGCGAACCACTCGACCGGGATCTTCAGCTTCTCGGCGAGGTCGAGCCCGGCCAGGATCCGCCGGCACTCGGGCTCGGCGAGCGAGCCCATGGCCCGGCTCGGATCGCTGAGCAGCGCGACCCGCTGCATGCCCTCGGGGTAGCGCTTGGTGAAGCTCTTCACCAGCCCGACCACGATGTTGGCGGCGTTCTTCCCGGGCGGCCGGTCCACCGGCACGAGCACGTTCCCGGACGCGTCCAGGTCGTGCTCGACGAACTCGCCCGGCGGGACGCCCGTCTCCGAGTCGGCCGGCGGCGCCAGCACTCGGGCGAGCTCGAACGGGTGCGTGAGCCCGCGGCGCCGGAGCTGGATCACCCGCTGCTGGTACTCGCCGAGCGGCTCGAGCGGCCGGTCGGTGGGCACGTCGTAGCGGATCGAGACGCCGCTCCCGGTGGTGTGGACGCGCAGCAGCGTGCTCCGGAGGGCGCCGGTGAACGGATCCGGCACGCGCACGTCGATGAGCACCACCTCCAGCCCGAGCCCTTCGGTCTGCGGCGCGAGCCGCTCGGCCAGGCTGCGGATCTCCTCGCGGGAGAGGAGGAGCGGCGGCTCCACGGTGAGGAGCACCCGGTTCCACTCGAGCCGCTTGTCGGGCGCGCGGTGCGCCTGGAAGCGGCGCATGCCGGCGAGGGCCTCCTGGAGCATCCGCTCGAGGTGCGGGAGCTGGATCACCTTGCCGGCGGCGTCGCGGACGGGCGTGAGGTCGCGGACCTCCGCGACGGCGAAGAGCCGCTCGTCCTTCGGGTTGTCGCGGGCGACGCCCTTGTAGAGGAACACGTCCTCGACCGAGGGGAGCCGCTCGAGGTCGAACTTGGAGAGGCGCCCGAGCTGCATCCGCCGGAACAGCATCGGGTGCACGCCGCGGTAGCGGGGGTCCTCGGTGAAGTCGCCCGGGCCGCCCCGGAAGGTGAAGTGCTCCTGGCTCGAGTTCCGGCCGAGGCCGTGGCCCGGGAACGCCGCGACCACCGCGGCGCGGCGGACGGGGCGCGCGAAGCCGGCGCCGCCGAGGGCGGCGCGGAGCCGGGCGGCGTGCTCGTCGTGCGAGCCGGCGGGGACCGGGCTCCAGAGGTAGAGCTCGAGCGCCAGCTCCACCTCGGACGGCGCCTCGGCGGCGAGCCGGGCGAGCACGCGCGCCGCGCTCTCGAGCTCGGTGACGAGCGCGAAGCAGGCGTGGAGCCGGATGCGGCGGCCCTCGCTCGCGTACTCGGCGACCGCGCAGCTCACGCCGTCCTCCACGCGCGTGGTGACGGGGCCGACGGGCGCGATGCGGTAGTAGCGGCGGAGCAGCGTCTCGACGAGGCGCGAGCGGAGCTGCGGCGCGGCCCCCGCCATGCGCTCGACGAGGAGCGTCGCGAGCGGCTGGGCGCAGGCGACGAGGCGCGAGATCACCGCCTCCCGCTCGGCGTTCCTGGCGGTGGCGAGCGCCGCCAGGTCCTTCTCCGCCTGGACGTACGCCGCGGCCCGCGCCGCCTCGAACAGCGGCTGGTCGAACCGCTGGTAGCGGAGCTCGCTCGCCAGATCGGCGAGGGGGGCGTGGAGCTCGCGGCCGAGCTCCGTCAGCCGATCGAGGAGGCGGCGGGTCTCCGGGCCACGCTCGTCGAGCGCGGGCGTCTGCGAGGCGAGCCGGCGCTCCAGGATCCCGAGGATCGGCGCCATCGGCTCCGCGGCGCGCTCGTGGGCCTTCTGGATCCGGAGCAGCGCGTTCTCGAGCTCGGCGCCCGGCGCCTCGAGCGCCACGCCGTAGTGCGAGAGGGCGCGGCGGAGCCCCTCCACGAAGCCGGCGGACAGGCCGGCGCCCCGCTCTCCGGGCTCGTGCAGGTACCGCCACAGCTCCTCGAGCGGCGGCTTGGCGAGGGCCACGCCGTCGCGGTGGGCGGTCCGGCTGAAGAGCGACTGCACGTCGACGAAGGCGGAGAAGGCCGCCTCCTCCGCGGCGAGCACCTGCGGATCGTCGCTCACCACGGCGGCGGTGAGCTCCGGCCACCCGGCGGCCAGCTTCTTCGCCTCGGCGGGGCTGACGTCGAAGCCGAGCAGCACCCGCCGCAGCTCGTCGAGCGCGGCCAGGTACCGCTCGCGCGGAGTGGCCGGCGGCGGCGGCGCGGGCGCGCGCAGGTCGAGCGGCGCGCGCGGCTCCGCGGCGGGCTCGGCGTCGTCGGGATCGAGCCGGAGCAGCGGCGCACCCGCGTCCACCTGGCCGTTGGCCACGGCGAGGATCTCGCGCACGACGCCGGCCGAGGGCGCGGTGACCGCGATCTCCACCTTCATCGACTCGACGCGGGCCACGGGATCGCCCGCGGCGACGCGCTGGCCGGGGTGGACCGGGATGGCGACGACGACCGCCGGCACCGGCGAGACCACGAGGCCCGCCGGCTCGCGCTGGATGGCGTGCGGGACGCCGTCGATCTCGACGAGGTGCCGCAGGCCGTCCACGCTGGAGAGCACGCGCGTGCGCTGGTCGCCGATGACGAGGCGGCGCTCGCGGTCGCCGAGCCGCTCCACCTTCACGTCCACGGCGGCGCCACCGCCCGCGGGGACGACGCGGTACGTCGCGGGGCCGGTCTGGCGGACCTCGATCCGGAACCGCTGGCCCTCGTACCGCAGCTCGGCCGCGCGCCCCGACGACGGGCCCACGCGCGGCCGCCCGCGGCGCGCCTCGGCGAGGAACGTCGCGCGCTCCAGCGCGAGCTGCTGGTCGTAGACCTCGAGCGCGGCGGCCACGAGCGCCACCTCGGGCCGCGCGCCCACGAGCCGCTCGCCGCGGGCGGCGAGGCGCGCGAGGGCGCCGTCGCCCGTCGCGCCGGCGAGGGCCTCGGGGTGCGTGCAGAGGGCGGCGATCCACGCCTTGGTCGTGCCCCGGCCGCCGACCAGCACGTCGGCGTCCTCGAGCCCCTGCGCGAGGCGGGTGAGCGCCTGGCGCCGTCCGTCGGCGAGGGCGACCACCGTCGCGACGCCCTCGCCCGGGGCGCAGACGTCGCCCTCGTCGAGCTCGGCCTCGACGCGCAGGAAGGGATCGGCCGGGAGGCGCAGGCGCTCGACGCGCCCGGGCGCGGCCCGGAGGTCGGCGTCCGGATCGCGGGGGACGATCCGGGCGCACACGGCGTAGGCCGCCCCCGCGGCGAGCGGGGCGGCGGCGCCGCCGACCGGCGCGCCCGCGGTGATCGCGAGCGAGAGGCGCACGAGATCGACGCCTGACACGGCCTCGACGGCCGGCGCCGTCGTCGCGCTCGGCCCGACGCCGACGAGCAGCTCGCGCCCGTCGTCGAGGAGCGCCACCTGCACGGCCGCGACCCCCACCCAGCCCGCCGCCTGGCAGGCGCGCAGGGCGAGCGCGACGGCGGACTTCTCGCGCTCCGACCACGCCTCCGCGGCGCAGCTCGCCGCGACGGCCACGAGGCTGCGGACCTCGAGCTCGGGCGCGCCCAGGCCGATGGCGCGGGTGCGCCCCTCCGCGTCGCGCGCGACGATCACCTCGACGCGCCGCGCGCCCGCGGGGAGCGTCGCGCCCGCGAGCGCCACGCCGAGATCGCGGGAGAGGGCGTGCAGACCGTCGCCGGAGGTCTTGCGGAGCGCGTCGGCGGAGGGCCCGACGAGCTGGACGTCGTTCTCGGCGCACCAGGCGGCGACCTCGGCCCGCGCCGCCGCGGGGAGCTTGCCGATCCAGACGGTGTCGGGGCGGGCGGCCGCGAGGGCGTCGCGCCGATCCGCCGCCTCGTGGGACTCGTCCGCGTCGCGCAGGAAGGCCGCGTGCCGCTCGGCGGGGCCGTGGACCGCGACCGCCGCCGTCGCCCGGCCGAGCCGGATCAGCTCGCGGATCGCGCGGAGCACGCGGCGCCCGCCCTCGCCCATGTCCACCACCACCACGCGGCCCAGCCCGTTCGCTTCCCGCATCACGAGGACCCCTTGTCGATGTGTCGGCGGCGCCGTGCGGAGGACACCGTCTCCGTATGGCGGAGGCGGGCGGCTCACGCGCGCAAACGTGGGGCTCCTCAAATCAGATGGAACGGCCTGGCGCAAGGGAGAGTGGGGCGGCCGCGCCGTCCTGTCGCGCCGCGCTCGACGCATCGCGGCACGGGGGAGCCCGAGCGCGCGGACCCGCGCAGGCGCGAGGGCGGCGCGGTCCGCGGGTGAAGGTGCGCGCGCTCGGCCCCGGCAGGTGACGAGCGGGCGCGCGCACGTCCGCGCACCCGCCGTGCGAGGAGGGCTCCGAGGTGCTCCTCGCGGCCGGTTCGTTCACCGTCGGTGACGCGACGGTGGGACTCAGGCCTCGGGCTTCGGGCCTCGCGCGGGCGCGTTCACCGTACGAGCATTCGACTCCGAGTGCCTCGCGAGCCAGTGCTTCGCCTGCTCGGCGTCGTCGAACACCCCGAGCGGCGCGCGGTAGTGTTCCTTGATCCCCCCGAAGATGACCTTCTTCACGCCCGTGAGGCCGACCACCGCGCTCGCCTCGAGCAGCGGCGTCACCCGCGTCGCGAACTTCGTGAGCTCCTCGACCGCCTCCGGCGCGAAGTGCGTCTCCCCCACGAGGGTCAAGGCGCGGGGGGAGCTGGGCTCCCGCAGGATCAGCCGCTCGGCCTCGGCCAGCACCGAGCCGAATTGATCGGGCCTGCAACCGTCGAAGTCGATCTGCACGATCCGCTTTCCGTACGCCTGGACGATCTCGACCTTGCTCATGGTGTACCGGCCGGTGCAGATGCCGGGCCACGGAGGGAGGGCTGTCCCGCGTTCCAGGGGCGCGAATTCACGATGCGGCGACATGCACGCACCGTGGGTAAAGGCGGTCCGTGGGTCCGAGCGCGGAACCCTGGACTTCGGGGGGACGTCAGCCCTCGAACGCCAGCTACGCGTCGAAGCAGTAGGCGACGAGCTGGCCGGGGGTGGCGGCGCACGCGTCGCGCAATCGCGCGAGCGCCTCCAGCGGCAGCGGCGGCGGCAGGGCCGACGGGCCTCGGGCGGCGAGGGCCCGGAGGATCTCGTCGAGCGCCTGCGGGCGCAGGAGGAGGAACACCTCCTCGTCCGTACCGGGGAGCACATCGAGGCTGGAGACCGCGTCCTCGGGGTCGTCGTGCAGGACCTCGGAGAGCGCGTCCCACCCGAGTCGCACGTCCTCACCCTGGAGACACAGATCGTAGACGGCGTCGTTCTGGAGCTCGGTGAGCGTGGCGCCCTCGGCGATGAGCTCGCCGAGGATCGCGAGGAACGGGCGTCGCGAGCGCGCCGCGATCCGGAACGCCTCCGAGAACGGGCGCCGGCCCGTGGCGCTCCAGGTCGGAAAGCGCTCGGCCAGCAGCACGGCGAGCTCCACCACGCTCATGGCCCGGATGCGAGCCGCCAGGCCCCAGTCGAATCGCCGAAGGTACTCGGTACCCATTGCGAGTTCGCTCCGACCATCCCCCGCTGGGCTCGCGCCGCGCCGCGTGCACCGCGATCTCGGGACGAGCAGAGCACGCCGGGGGGCCCCATGTCGAGGGGGAAACTCGCCCTTCGTTTGACACCGTTCCAGGCGCTTCTTAGGTCGATCGAGGTGGGCGCGACGACCCAGGAACGCCTCCGGAGGAGCGGCATCCAGCCCTCGGCCCAGCGCGTGGCCGTGGCGGACTACGTGCTGGCGACGGACGCCCACCCCACCGCCGAGCAGGTCTGGTCCACCGTGCGCGCGCGGTTCCCGGAGCTCTCGCGCGCGACCGTCTACAACACGCTCAATCTGCTCGTGCGAAAGGGATTGCTCCGCCAGGTGCAGCTCGAGGAGGGCCGGACCGGCTTCGATCCCAACCTCGCGCCGCACCACCACTTCATCGACGAGGCGACCGGCCACGTGCACGACGTGCCCTGGGACGCGCTCGAGGTCCGGCGCGTGGAGGCGCTCCGCGGCCTCGAGGTCCGCGAGTACCAGGTGGTCCTGCGCGGCCGCCGCGCGCGCGCCAAGAGCGGCGGCGCAGGCTCGACGTCCGCTTGAGCCGGCGCCCAAGTGGGACCTCGCGCCGGCCGGGGCTCCGGTTAGACGGAGTCTAAGACCCGGACCGCCCCCGAGGGGGCAACGAAGCGAGGAGCGAACATGCCGAATCTGAAGGGGTCGAAGACCCACGAGAACCTGAAGGCGGCTTTCGCCGGCGAGTCCCAGGCGAACCGCCGGTACCTGTACTTCGCGAAGGTGGCGGACGTGGAGGGCTACCCCGAGGTCGCGGCCAACTTCCGCGAGACCGCCGAGGGCGAGACCGGCCACGCGCACGGCCACCTCGACTTCCTGAAGGTCGCGGGCGATCCCGCGACCGGCCTGCCGATGGGCGACAGCACCCTCAACCTGAAGGCCGCCATCGCGGGCGAGACGCACGAGTACACGGACATGTACCCCGGCATGGCGAAGACCGCGCGCGAGGAAGGGTTCGCCGAGGTCGCAGACTGGTTCGAGACCCTCGCGAAGGCCGAGAAGTCTCACGCGGGCCGCTTCCAGAAGATGCTGCAGACGATCTCGTAGCCGTCGTTCCCGTGAACGCTCCCGAGCCCGAGCCCAGCCCGGTTTCTCCGTGGGCGCGGGCGCGGGCTCGGGCTCGTTCACGGGTTGGTGTGTGTCCGTTCGGCGTCAGATCCCCTCGGCGTCCGAGGCGAGATCCCCAGCGCTGTGGCTCTTGGCCTCCTCCTCCGCCTTCCGGAACTCCTCCGGGTTCTGCTCGACGTCGCGGCGGGCCGCCTCGGCCTCCTGCTCCACGTCCGATTTCCGCAGGTGCTCCTCGACGCCGGCGCGGTACTGCGCGTCGCCGCTCCGCGACCCCTCGCCCTCGTTCTCCGGCTCGCTCCTGGGCTGCTCCGTGTCCGCCATGAGTCCCTCCTCTCGCGCGCGTGCGCTCCACCACCAAGTTGCGACGCGGCCGCGGTGGGACAACCGAGCCGTGCGCAGCCCACCGGCCGGGCGCGTGGACGCCGCGGCAAGGACGCCCCCTCGTGGGCCCCCGAGGAGGGCCTTCGAACGCTCCGGCATTCGTGACTAGGGCATGGCATGGCCGACAACGAGACCGAGAAGCGTTCCCTGTCCCGCGGTGAATGGGCGGCGGTGATCCTGGCTGCGGTCGTCGTGGCCGTGGCCGCGTGGGTGCTGCTCCGCAAGCCCGAACCGCCGCCCGCGCAGCCCCAGCAGACCGCCGAGGTCGTCGCTCCGCCGGCGCAGGCCGATGCGCCGGCCGCGCAGGTGAACGACGCCGACGCGCGCGCGGAGCTCGAGAAGCTCGGCACCGATCCGGCGTACCGGCGGTGGCTCGCCCAGGCGGACGACCTCGTCCGCCGATGGGCGGTCGTCACCGACAACCTCGACCGAGGCGAGAGCCCGCGGAAGGCGCTCGAGGTCCTCGCGCCGAAGGGGTCCTTCCAGGTGGTGCAGCGCGGCGCGAAGAGCTACGTCGCCCCTTCCTCGTACGCGCGGTACGACGAGTTCGCCGGCGCGGTGGACTCGATCGACGTCACCACGCTCGCGGGCGTCTACCGCACCCTCCACCCGGCGCTCGAGGCTGCCTACCGCGCGCTCGGGTACCCGGGTGGCTCGCTCGACGCCGCCACGGCCCGTGCGCTGCGGCGGCTCGAGGGGGCCCCGATCGCGGACGGGGACGTGGAGGTGATCCCGGACGGCGGAGTGTTCGTGTACGCCGATCCGAAGCTCGAGGGCCTGGGCCAGGTCGAGAAGCACCTCTTGCGCATGGGGCCCGACAACGAGCGGCGGATCCAGGCGAAGGCTCGCGCCGTCCGCGAGGCGCTCGGGCTGGGGACGGAGCCGGCGGCGGCGAAGTAACGGTTGTTCACGCAGCGGCAAGACCGCGGTCGGACCGATCGCGGAGCATTCGGGTCGAGGTCGTTCCCGTGAACGCGTCCGAGCCCGCGCCCGAGCCCGGCTCCTCGGGCTCGGGTCGCGCGGAGCCTCACGGCGCTGCTGGGGTGACCTTCGCCGCCGGCCGCGGCAGCCGGATCGCGAGGACCGTCGCGAGGAGGAGCACGCCGCCGCCGACGACGGCCGGCGGGAGGACCCCCATGTCGCGCGCGTCCGAGAGGTCCGAGAGGCGGCCCACGCCGGAGAGCAGCAGCCCGCCCGTCGCCACGAACGCCGAGAGGAACGCCACCACCTTCCCCGAGTGGCCTGGGAAGGCGTCGGTGGCGAGCGCCATCGCCGTGGGGTAGACGCCGGCGAGCGCCGCGCCGAGCGCCACCACCGCTGCGAGCGTCACCGCGGGCGTCGGCGCGGCCGCCCACAGCCCGGCGAAGAGCAGCACGAGCGCCGCGGACACGGCGAGGAACCGGAGGTGGCCGATCCGGTCGGCGAGCTTGCCGGCGACGAGGCGCACCGCCGTGAGCGTCCCCCAGAACACCGCGCTCATGA
>Ga0196976_1001174_pt1 | contig 12746 bp, 7 predicted proteins | sample S3v_513CmetaG_FD_148644 | JGI IMG/M metagenome (GOLD analysis project Ga0196976, IMG submission 148644) | Soil microbial communities from Anza Borrego desert, Southern California, United States - S3+v_5-13C | ecosystem: Environmental > Terrestrial > Soil > Desert | place: USA: California...
AAAAAAACAAACAAACAAAAACAAACGTAATAAACATAACATAATGATCCAGTAAAAAAAAAACAAAATTTTTTTTGTTTTTGACGAATACAAAGAAAAAAAAATCTTCTATTTAGGCAAAAAAAAAGAAGATGGAACGTTTTGTTGAAGATGAAACAGAAAATCAAAAAGACATCCAAGATGAAGAATTAAATTCGTCTTCTTCTGAAGCTGTAGAAACAAGTTCTGAGGGTAGTGGATTATCTTACGATCGAGAGTTTATAGATGATACAGAACTAAATGATCCTCTAGAAGAAGAAGATCCTGAATACTTTAATCAAGGTAGTTTTTTGGCAGATCAAGTTGGACTTCCAATAGATGTTTTTACTCGATTATATATTGAGTACTTCACTGAGCTTGTGATCTTTTGCTTTGAAGTTAAAAACAGATCAAGTTCTAAAATTCTCGAAAATATAGAAAAGCACAAACTTGCTTTTTCAAAATTGTTTGTCATTGCAGAAGATACAGAAGAAACAACTTTCAAAGAAGAAAACAAATTAACCAGACAGTTTAGTACTTTGTACAGTATGTTTTTATTAAAACTGTTTACCATGTTTGAAAAATTTTCTGAAATCTCAGAAAATTTACAGATGTTTGATAAATTCAAACAAGAGTTGTTTAGGTTGTTCTTTGATGAAAAAACGATTGATTTTCGTACTCTTGATGTAGACAACAACAGTGATCACGTTTCTTTAATGAATATACTGAAAGGTATCGATGAAGTTGAACCTCCTGAAGTCATAAACGATGTAAAATATCTAATAAATTATCAAAATCTGTGCCAAATGATGCTAGATTGTTCTACATTCATAGCAACTCAGATCTTGAGAATGAAAACAGAAAAAACACTTTCCGAAATTGATCTAACTCAAACACTACATCTAATAAATTCTTCACGAGTACTAATCGAACTTGGAAGAGCATGGGATCTTGAAGCCATAATCTATAACTCAAGAGAACAATTTATTGAACGCTACTTGAAAGAAAAGACTCTTATCGAAACCGAAAAAACTGATCCTGAAAGTAAAAAAAGAAATTCTAAAATTAAAATTATTAAAAATCAGATGAAAAATATGTACTCAGCCTTCCTAGAGTCTGGTGAACTAGACGAATATGACCGATATGAAAAATACGTTACCATAAAAAATGAAACAGAGATTGTTAGTGGAAAAGCCGAAAAAGGTGTGTTTGCACTTGTAGATCTAGTTCCAAATCAAAGCCTTGGAACCTACCGAGGACAAGTTTTTATATTTGCTCAAGATAGGCCTTCAGATCCAAAAGAATGGTATGACATGGCAGAGATAGTCAACACATTTGGAGGTGAAGAGATAGAAAGATCTATTTGGGTAAAGGGGTCTGGATACTTTGCAAGTATAATAAATCACAAATGGGATTATCCAGGAGACCCACAGACTATGCCAGATGAACTTTATCCTTATTTCAGCAATATCCAAATGGTTGGAAATGGGAATTTAAGAGTACTTAGACTAATCAAAAAAGATGAAGAACTTTTCCTAGATTATGGACGTTCGTACTGGAAAGATAGAACTTCCAATGGTAATACACTACCTAGCTGGAAACTAAAGGGTATAAATACTTCTATCATTCCAGGCTTTCTTTTGTCTGTTATAGCAGACATGATAGAATGTTCTAACATCATCGATGGTCAAGAAGAAGCACAAGAAATACTCAGACTTGCTAATGAATATGTAATTGAAGAGGATGTTCCTGCCCATGCAACAGATGAAATCACTACCAGACGTCGACCTTTGATAAGTCTTCGAAGTGTCAAGTTCAAGAACGTAAACCTAGATATCATTAAAGCTATAAAAGAAGAAGAAAAGTTGGCTGATGAAATGCACCGAAGCCGAGGACAAACTTCTAATACATTGTCTGCTGTATTAACAGGAACGGATATAGAAACTGATCTGTTGGGGAATATAGCTAGATATCCTGCTGTGAGCTTTAGTGTACTCACAGCAGACGATCGTTTCATAGGACATGAAGGAGAAATTGAGCGTATAAAAGTCCGACATGCTCTTGATGAGAGAGCACAACAAGCAAAAAAAGAAAATCAAGAAAAAAAAAAACAAATTCTCGAAAACTTTAAAATCCAACACAATATACTGGATCCTGATTTTGATGAACAAGACATGCTGGAGGAGTTAGCCAAAATAAAGAAAAAAGAGCTAAAAAATAGAAGAAGACGAGAACAAAGGGCTGAAGACAGAAAAATTAGGGAAGAAGTAAAATATCAGTCAGAACAAATAGAGTTTATTGATCATGAACTAATAAATACATTGCGCAAAAGATCCGAACAAGAAAACGAACAAATATCTGAACTTGAAAATGAAGAAAAACAAGCCTACAAAAATGAACAAGCACTGCACAAAAAAAATAAATCCAAAAAAAAAAAAGAAAAAAACAAACAAGGTCTTGGCAAAATAAAAATTTCACACGAGATCCGAGCACAGTTAGGTTGGGATGAAAAGACTGCTACAACTCACAAAAACTTGCGCTACAAACTCAAATTGTACATGAACCGATACAGAGTATTACATGAGACAGCCATACGTAGCACACCACATGTGGAAAAATTATTTAAAGAAGAGCTTTTAAATGAACCAGAACTGGCTCATTCTGTGAGCCAATTTTTGTCGATTGAAGGTCGCAGTTATATACTCAGTGAAAATACTGTAATATATAGCATATTTTGTGACATTTTACTACTCTATTGGAAATGTATTAAGAAAGATGACTGGCTTTTAGGACTTAAACGCAGTATTCCAAAACGTCTCAGAAAAATTGTTTTTAAAACTGAGATTGGAATGATAGCTACCTTGAAACAAACCATTAATGAGGAGTTACATCAGTACTATCATGTTCTTACAAGTGACACGCTACGTCTCTTTATAAACCTGGCAAAAGATCTTTTGTCTGTCATTGAAATAAGCTGGAACAAAGCTAACCCAAAATTTAATATAAATGTTTGTAAAGTAATGAAATTGCTTGTTTCACCTGAAGAATGCACACGACAGTACAAAAAAACTATTCCTGTAGAAGAATATAATGTAAAGAGTGTAGCATCTGGAATACAATCACAACAATCTACAATCTTGTCACCTAATCAAAAACCAATAGAAGGCTTTCCATACACACCACAAAACGATCTAGGAGAATCTTCTTTCTTGAGTCTACCTTCAGTTCTTGTTTCTAGTATGCCTCAAAGTCCGTTGCAAGATTTTACATCAGAAATGGATTATGACCAACTTATTCAACAAGTTCCGCCAGAATATGCACAAGATGAAACTCTTCTTCAGCTTAGTCCTATAAGAATAAGTCCATCTAGTACGAAATATGTAATAGAAATGGATAGCGAAACCCCAATAACTATAACAACCCAGACACCTAAAGAAGAACAACATCTACAGGCTGCCGAAATTACATTAGAACAGGCATTAGCTACCCGAGCTCTATATAATCCTGCTTTTCCTGTAATAAAAAGTAATCAAAATAGACCAAATCCTAGATCAGAAACAAATAATCTAAACAAAGGACTTGCGAAAAATCTTGTAAAGCCCATTACATATCAAATCCAAAAGGAGTTACAAGCTTTGTATTTTGACTCTGTTCAACACAAAATACTAGACATCACTCTATTTTCACTAGCTCCTGGAACAAAAAAAATAATCGGTATTTTGAAAGAGTTGGCGTTTTTTGATAGCACAAGTTCTTTTCTAGACTTTGGCTTCGGTTATGGAGGAGTTGTATCTTCTATTTTTTTAGAAGAAGGTATTAGCGATGTTACAGCAGTTGATTGGGACCAAGAAAGAGACAAAAATTATAACCTTTATGCTATTTCTGCAATCAAACAAGTTGCACCATTATTTACTGTAAAGTATGAGTTATTAGACTCTCCGCTGTCAAGTAATGGACAACAATACACAGATTTCGGAGATTATTCCCACATATTTATCCAACCTGAAAGAACACAAGAACTAACTGAAGATGTCTTACGACAATTGGCTATAAAGTTTAATTCCAACGCAAAATCGAGATATCTCATGTGCTTTTATCCTCCAAAACACATGAGATCCCTAGGGTTTCAAATAGATAAAATCAAGATAACATCTGATCAAAGGGTTTCATATACGAGAAGTACCAAAAAAATCGCTCACAGAGTGTGTTATTTGTATAAAAAAAGTCAAGTTCTTCAGCCAGATCCAAAGGCCATTCTTGATGATACAAAAACAGCATCAAGAACCGGTTCTAGAACACCAAAAAAAAGAAAATTTACACATAAAGAACAAGACCAAGAGACAATATTTCTCACTCCAAAATCAATTAAAACTGCACCTGAATATATTACAATGACTCCTAGAGTATTATTTCCATCTGAAAGACCTAACACAGAACCCTTTGAAACACAAGACGTACCTTACAAAACTATTTCAACAGAAACCTCATTTTCAAAAGATTTACAGTCAAAGCCACAACAAAGTATAAGTTCCTCAAATCTAGGTCATCCATTAGAACAACTCAACAAAATCAAAAGATCTAGAGAAAAAATGAGCAGTCCAGGTCCTACAAATGAGACAGAACAATTTGATGCAGAGATCGAAAAATACGAACAATTGATTAAAAATAATGAAGAAAATATCCAAAAAGCAAGAGCAATCTATAATACAGCAAATCTTGAACTCTCTATAAAAAAGTCTATTGCAACTACAATAGAAAAATTACAACTTTCCATTTTTGAATCAAAAGCCAAAATTTTCCAAATTAGACTAAAAAAGATAGTCCCCGAAATTGACATAAAAAAGAAAACACAAGATTTACACAGCTTACTTTCAGACATAGAAAGTATTATAAGTACAATCAATAGCAATACAACGTCACAACCATTTATAGAGCTAAAGAATCTGGTGGAAAAAAATATTTCTCAACTTACTTCACAAAAACAACAACCGCAAGTCCGAGACAATTCCAAAGCTACAGAGCTAGAAAAATTAGAAAAAGAGTTATCTGAGTTGAAAAAAGAAGCAGAACTACAAACTCAGCTGTTGGATACTGAAGAATTTGATACTGGAGATATAATCGAACAGCTCCAAGCCACCCTTATTCAGATTAGGGAATTGGAGTACAAAATATTTGAAAAAAGACTCACAAACATTTCAAATTCAACAGTGCTAGATCCGTTACTAAAACTTAATGGGCTACAAACTCTCTTAAAGGAATCACAAAATTATGTAACCAGCAACTCGATCAGTTCTGACCAAAATCCAGCATTTTTCAACAAATATCAAATATTCTTTCAAAATTTAGAAAGAGCTATTTCTCAAGTTGTCCCCAAACAATCCAACACAAATCAAAAACAGCAAGAAACAAAGTCTTCTGGAATAGCACAGCCCCATGTGGTACAACCTATCAAAAAAGAGTTTTCTGATAGCTCTTTCTTGGCTGCAAATATTATTCTGAAGAAAGAAAAAGACACTCAAAACACTCAAAAAAGTAAAAGTCTTTTGAATAATCTTGAGGGAATGTCACGACTTGTTGAGACGATAAACCAAAAAATATCTCAACCTATATCAGTTGGTTTAGATTCTATGATAGATAGTCTAAAAAATTACATATTTGAGTACTTCGAGATAAAACCAGAAAGTATTCATTTTATGGATAACGATGAAAAAATTGTCCTATCAAAGTTAGAAGATCACATGAAAATCATCATTCAAATTCATCAAATATATTCCAACGATAATGATGCTAAAGAAAGAATAGAGGAATACATGACCACACTAAAGGCTGGAATTGAAAGTGTAAAAGAAGATCTCACTGAACAAAAACTACTGAGTAACAAAGTAATTGACCTGACTACTTTTAAAGAAGGCAAACAAAAAAACACGCGATCAGTTTCACAAAAACAGTCAAAAAAAGAAAGAAAAAGTCCATTTCAAGTACTCGAAGATTTGCTCAGCACAAATAAATTTCCAGCTGAATATTTTTCAAATAATTTGGAGTCAATGAAAACCCTAAAAACAATGATACAAACAAGATCAAAACTTTTGAGCTTTGCAAATAGGACCTCTCTTAATAAAGAAAAAGTCATCAAAAACAGAAAAGAGATGATTGAACCTTTTGTGCAATGGCTCAAATGCGATCAAGCCTATATCAGCCAAGAAGAAAAAATTAAATTTGCTATTGTCAGTAACTTTTTGATAGATATATGCAGCAAACTAGAAGAAAGAGTATGAGTTTTTATGATCTGCTTTGGAATACATAAATCATAATTTGCAAAAAAAGTTTTTATATATATTTTTTTAGTTTTTATTTAAGAACATTGTAAAAATAAAACAAATAAATTAGAGAACAAACTTGTACTTTACTTTCATAAAGATCGCATGAAACCCATTTTCTTCATTACATTAATAGATATTTATAAAATAAAAAATAATAATAATATAAATTTAAAGAAATAACGATAAATGTATATATATTTACATATACAAATTTTTTGTCCATAGCCAAAGTAAAAAAAAAATATGTTTTCAGGATTTAGTTTGTTCAATAAGAACAAAGAGACTAAAGCATCATTCAAAACAACAAAAAAACGTGTATTTGATTCTGATGAAGAAAAGAGTAAATCAACCAAAAAAGAACAACAACAAAAAGAGATAGATAGGTATTTGAGACCCAATAATTCAGCTGAAAATTTTGATCCTATGGCCTTTCCAGAACCTAAAAAAGTAAGAGCTGATGAGTGGGATATTATAAAAATACACGGCGAACAATCTAAAGACAAAAAAAAATTTCCAAAATCAAAAAAACAAGAAAAAGAAGAAAGTGAAGTAGATGAAACCGATATTGAAAAAGAAAGTGAAGAAGAAAGTGAAGAAGAAAACGAAAAAGAGAATCAGCAAAATAGACTGGAGACAAAAAAAAAGAAATCAATGAATCTTCTTAGTCGAAATACAAAGAACAGAGAACTCAAAAAACAAGGAAAGCTTTCTTTTGTTCCTGGAAGTGCAAAAATGTATGCAGGAACAGTAACATTTGATGAGACTTATAATAAATTTTTATCAATGGGTCCTGAGGAACTCCGAAACAAATATCAACCACCTCATACCCCTGATCTAACCAACGAAGAGTTAGACAAATTGCTGGATTATCAAAAAAAAAGGATCTCCAATAAACAAGTCCTGCTAGACGATGAAATGTGGGACTTTATTAATATGGTAGCAGGAGGCACAAAAAAAGAAGTTAGAAAAATATTTCAAACAACCACTTCTCGATCATTAGGCTCTCAAAATTTTGGCAATATTTATGGAAATCCAACAACAAACCGAACTTCTTCAAATAGACTGATACAAGGATCAACAGCCATAGGAAGTGCTCTGTCACCTCCTGAAGAGCCGACACTAGTTTCCCCTCGTATCTCTCCGAATCAATATACAAAAAATTTAAGATTCAGAAATACTGTAGAAAATGAATCCTCAGATGAAGAAGAAATAAATCACCAAACACAAGCTGAAATGGAAGAACAAATAAAATATCAGAATAAACTACGATTAGCTTCGGCATACAACTGGATAGAAAAACCTGAAGTTATTGGATTGATGACGGTTGCACCAGATATTTATACGGCAACGAATGCAGCCTTTGTACGTTTAAGATCAGTAAGACAATTGATCAGTTATACTTACATGAATGACTTTTTACCGTTGATATATACTAATATACCAGACATACGTTTTCTTTTTGCATCTCTTACCAGTTTTTGTTTAGCAAAAACGAACTATTTCTTTCCTTCTGTTGTTCCGTTAGAAAAGTTAAATGACAAAATTGAAGAAGAAATTAAACATTTGCTTCCACTCTTTACCAAATTTCAGTGGAATCCAAATACACAAACATTTGTTGTTAATATACAATCAATAGATAATCAATATGGGGCTCCTTTTCTTCAGTACAGATCAAACTCTACATTTCCAGGAGATTTTTTTATATCAAATAAATAGATTTTTTTTTTTCTTTGTATATTATTTTTTTTATTTACTGTTTAGTTTGCATATGTATAAATACAATAGATTTATTTACTAGTTTTTTGTATGTTAAAAAAAAAAAAAATTTTTAAATGCAATTGAATACAGACAGGACTTACTTTAACTATGCAAAGTATCCAAAAACTAAACCTAATTATGACACAAAAACAACGCACAATGACACAAATAAACAGCATAACATGAAGAATTACGCAAATCCTGTAGCACTAACAATCGACCCAAAATCAACAGACATGATTAACAAAGAACATTTTCTTACTAATACAGAAAAAATGGCTAATCAAGATTATTTGCAAACATCTGCTCAATTTGATATGAACAAACACAATTTACATTCTACAAAGTTCCAGTTTCAACCGATAAATCTTGGTGATAAGGATATCTACTCGGCTTTTCTTACAGTCAATTATAGGTATAAGCCAATTGATTTTGTTGCTAAAAAAGAAGAAAATAATTTGTCCAGTCCAAGCGAAAAAATCAATAATCTTACGATTCCTGTAGATCAACTAGTTGAGATTTTTAAACCCAATATTACCGACATCGATAAATACTTTAATAAGGAAAAGTGTTCGTATTTAAACTTAGGTAGAATCTTACCAGTGAAAGTAGAGCTACTTGGTGTCAATTCGTATTCACCTTTTTCTCTTTATGTGATCTGTACTAATCCAGGAGCAGCAAATTGGAACTCAGAACATGTTGTCATAGCCACCTCATCAAAAAAAGAGAAAATTGAAACTAAAAAAGCCTTATGCTTTATAAATTCAGGAAGATCCGAAAATAACGAAAAAAAAATCTTGTTTGACCATTGCGAGTACATCAAAAGTAGTTTTTTCAGTCTGTTTGGGTGTATGAACATAGTCGAACTAGAGAAATTTTGTATAAGAGAAAATGATCTAGCGTGGGTGGAAGAAGGAAAACCCTTGTTTATATACATAAACAAAAAATTTAACTTTCTATCCCAAGGAATCAATTCTATGCCCAAAACTAAGTATATAAATTCAACTCTGTGGGTTGGATATCCGGAGGACATTGTTCTCAAGGCAATAGCTTTTATTAAAAAAAGTGTACCCAATATTGGGATCATGAATCTGACAGAAGGCTTACATTTTGCATTTTTTCCTTCTTATGAAAATGTTCAAGATCCAAGAAACTACAATGGAATTGATACGTTCGAACAAACAAAGAATTTTTCATGTTCAATTACTATAAGACTGAGAATTTGGTTTACATATCCAAGAACAAAAAATGAAGAACAAGAAGCCATAAATAAAGGTTCTACATAGAACGGTTGGGTTGTCCATTACTATTATATATTTTTTTTTTTTTTTTTTAAGTAAACATGCAGGATAATGCACAAATTTTATATACAACAAATGCTATTAGTGATAAAATAATAATAAATATATTTAATAAATACTGTATAGATTTTGGCACTGAATATATAAATTTTATCTTATTTTTTTAGTTTTGATTATATATATAACAAAATGAACAGCTTACTTGATATTAAAAAAAATAGTGCATATTTCCTATTATCCACACAGAAGGATAAATGGAAAAAAAGATAGATGTTTCCAATTTCGAAAGAAACACAAAACTTATATTACGCTACGTTTGGCAAATGGGAATACAAGGATTTCTATTTAATATGCGCAAAGATATGCCTCAAGATCCAAAAGAAGGAGAGGTTGTTATGCACATAACAGAATTGTCTAGACTGGATGAAAATCCGTTTGATCGAAGCTTGTACTGTGTTAGAATACCTTATCACTGGAAGTATGGAGGGCAGTTTCAACGAGATACACTTATGATACTTGTAAAAAAGGTTGATGTACTCGAATTCCTATCAAAAAAAAGTGACTATGTAGATGGGTATGATCAGAAGTTTGATTGGGTAGAACCAAAAGGACCTATTCGTGATAGATCAATAGAAATGTCCGAAAAAGAATTCTTTGTCCTTCCTAACAAAGATATACCTATTAGGTTTGGACTCCTAACTGAAGTTGACATCGAGATAAATTGGCCATTTGAATATACAGCTAGAGGAGATATTACTGTATGGAAATCAAAAAAACAAAAACTCCGCACCGAAGGAACACAACATCCTCAAGCATGGATACTAGAAAAAAATGGAATCTATATAGGCGGATTCCAGCTGGACAATATAGCAGAAAAAAATTTCGGAAAAGAGAAAGTTGCTTTTATTTTTTCTTTTACTCAGTCTCTTGAACTGGGAAAAAGAGAAGATGAAGTATGGAGGCAAGCTTATATTGTTGTTTTAAAACAACAACTTCTTTTGAATATATTCAAAAAAGCGCATGTACTTCTTGCTTCTGAGATAATAGTAAAGTGATAGGCTAACTGTGTGTTTTTTTTTTTTTTTTATAATAAATAAAATATGACAAACTGGTTTTAATTTTGTATTTTTGATCTTCAATATCATATATATAATTTTTTCCACAATAAATTTTTTTTTATAAAAAAAAAGCAAAACAAAAAACAAAACAAAAAAACAATTTATTAATGAATTTTCATTATCGATGATAAACCAACAATAAAAAATATATATATATATAACTTTTGTGACAGAATTGCTGATATCACATAACAAAAAAAAGGAATATTAGCTTAGAACTCGTTTCAATATGAACAAAATGATACAAAATGAGTATATTTTTGCTTTCCCGTATAAAGGCAAATCAAATGATTTTGTTTCCATCCAAAAATATCGGGTATGAAACGAGTTCCACGCTAACAGTCCTTTTTGACCAGGCGGCACAGTGAGTTCGCCGCCGCACACTAAACTCTCATGGCAATGAAAAATATAAAAAAAAAATTTTTTTTCCTAAAGTTATTGTGTGCGACTTTTTTCTAGTCAACAACCACTTATTGACTTAAGAAATTTTTTTGAATAAAAAAAAAAATATTTTATTTTTTTTATTTTTCATTGCCATGAGAGTTTAGTGTGCGGCGGCGAACTCTCAGTGCCGCCTGGTCAAAAAGGACTGTTAGCGTGAAACTCGCTTCAATATGACCAGAATGATACAAACCATATATATTATTGTTTACTACACAAAGACAAAGCAAATGGCGTTGCTTCCATCCAAAAATATTGGGTCTGAAACGAGTTCCACGCTAACAGTCCTTTTTGACCAGGCGGCACTGAGAGTTCGCCGCCACACACTAAACTCTCATGGCAATGAAAAAAATAAAAAAAATAAATATTTTTTATTTTTCTAAAGTTATTGTGTGCGACTTTGTTCTAGTCAATAGCAACTTACTGACTTAAGAAAATTTTTTGGAAAAAAAAAAATATTTTATTTTTTTTTAAAAAAATTGCCATGAGAGTTTAGTGTGAGGCGGCGAACTCTCAGTGCCGCCTGGTCAAAAAGGACTGTTAGTGTGGAACTCGCTTCAGACTGGACCAAGTGATACAAAAAATACATATTATTACTTACTACACAAAGGCAAAGAGAGTGGTGTTGTTTCCATCTAAAAATATTGAGCTTGAAACGAGTTCTACGCTAACAGTCCTTTTTGACCAGGCGGCACTGAGAGTTCGCCGCCACACACTAAACTCTCATGGCAATTTTTTTAAAAAAAAATAAAATATTTTTTTTTTTTTCCAAAAAATTTTCTTAAGTCAGTAAGTTGTTGTTGGCTAGAACAAGGTCTCATAGCAATTATCATATATTGTGCACACTTTTTTAGAAAAAAAAAAGTTTCGATGATTATGCAAACTGTTTAACTTTTTTTAGTATATCGTTTAATATATATTTTAATCTAAGAAAATAAAAATATTATAAAATAAAAGTTTAGATGAAAAATCTATAAATAAAAGTATATATATATATTTTTTTTTGTACTTAAGTGATACATAATACATAAAAATAGTTTTTTATTTTGTAAATACTTTACATAAAAGTAAAAAAAAGAAAACTCTAGTCTATCCGAGTGATGGCTTCTCAGAATATTATTTTTATTTGTTTGTTACTGGGAACTTGTCAAATATTTTCTGGAACAACTGCCACATGCGTCGACGAAGACTTAGCCACTGCTTCTAAAAAGCTCAAAGATATCTTTGAGACGATCAACTTTTTCTCCCAAGAAAAAAAATGTTCTTTTTTTGAGAAAGGTTATTTTGACAACAAATGCCTCACACAAGAGTTGTTTATTTTTCAGTCACTTAGTCATGGATTTGCTATAGAAATTGGAAACAAAACTTTACAAACTATCTTAGAATTAAGAAAGAATATAGAACACATTAAAATAGATATAGATAAAAACAAACAAGACCTTTTTTTAACATACAAATACAAACCAAGATTGCTTCAAAAAACGGAAGATTGGTCCCAAAATGATATGTGTCCTTATTATATTATTATCTTTGAAGAAAAAGAACATGTTATTTGGTACAACGAACAGAGATTTACAACTATTGAAGCATCGATGATAAGAGGTTGTAAAGAAAAAAGTTGGCTTCTTCTCAGTATGTTTGTATCTAAATAATTAAAGCACTACAACAAAAAAAAAAACCGTTTTATTTGTTTATATCATATTCTTTTTTAATTGCAAAAAAAAAACAATAAACTAAACCATAGACAATACTTAGTTATACAATTATCTTTTTTCAAAAAAAATATATAA